>Ga0209635_10002534_pt1 | contig 14032 bp, 14 predicted proteins | sample DeeMarSWOR230_32_FD_187463 | JGI IMG/M metagenome (GOLD analysis project Ga0209635, IMG submission 187463) | Marine sediment microbial communities from White Oak River estuary, North Carolina - WOR-2-30_32 (SPAdes) (version 2) | ecosystem: Environmental > Aquatic > Marine > Intertidal zone >... | reverse complement strand
GGCCTGTTAATAAAACCTGTGTCCACCAGATTCAGTTCCCTATCTATAAATTCTATACGTGTTCTCGCCGGCTGGACTTTCCTTATGGTTTTCTTGAGCCCATTGGGCAAGGTGACCGAGATGGGGGGCGTACCTGCGTCTTCTGTGGCTTATCTCATGGGCTCTGGAGTTATTGGTCTGGCAATAGGAAGTACTCTCTTCATTAGGTCCCTGAGCTTAACCAACATCACCAGAGTATACCCTGTGACATACAGCCTCTGGCTTCTGGGCACTGTAGCTATAGCTGGCATTTTCCTAGGCGAGGTAATTACCAGCTTTACTATTCTAGGAGCAGTCCTCATTGTATCGGGCATTGTTCTTCTAGCCAGACCCTCAGGAAAACAGCACGTGGCAAATGCAAGCACGGGTACTTCTCAGGGTATGGGTGGCATAGCTCTGGCTATAGGTGCTGGTATGTGCTGGGCAGCGGGGTCAACTCTGATCAAGCTGGGGCTTTCCGGGATAAGTCCACTGGTAGTCAATATGATTAGATTACCAGTTGTAGCTTTGATTCTGGTGGTGCTCGTTGCTCGGCGAGAGGGTTCGACCGGTTTTTCCAGTTATGACTGGAAATCCTTGCTTCTAACTAGTGGTACTGGCATACTCGAGCAGGGCATAGGTTCCGTACTGTGGTTTATGTCTATTGAGCTTATCGGTGTAGCTAAAGCCACTATACTGGCTAATACTTCTCCCCTTTTTGTCATTCCCTTTGCTATTATTGTCCTGAAAGAGAAGGTCACCCTGAGAGTTATACTTGGCACTGTGTTTTGTGTCGCAGGTATCTGGCTCACTGTTTTATAGTGTCGGATTGGTTTGACAACGCACAGAATAAGGAGGTTTAATATGCCAAAAATTGTTACTGAAGCTATAGGGAAATTCAGCCAGCACTATCCCAAGGTAGCAGCTATAGTTACCGCCAGTGCCCGAGACCGGCACACTGCTATGACTGCCGCCTGGCATAGCTCCATTTCTGTGAAGCCAGCCCTCTATGGCATCGCCATTGCGCCTAAGAGATTTACTTACCAGCTAATCACGGAAAGCCGGGAGTTTGGCATTAATTTCGTTCCCCTCGAAAAAGCCTCCCTGGCCGCTGCTATCGGCGGCACTTCTGGACAACAAATAGACAAATTCGAGAGATTCGATATCCAGAAGGAGAAGCCCGTGAAGACCGCATCCCCTATCTTAAAAGATGCCTATGCTGCCTATGAATGCAAGCTGGTGGATAGCAGGCCTTATGGTGACCATCTCTGGGTAGTGGGTGAGATTGTTGCTGTACACCTCCTTCCGGAAGCATTCTCCTCGTCGGAAGTTCTCGACCTTAATAAGATAAAACCCCTCCTCTACCTCGGTTCCGATTTTTATGCCAGCACAGACGAAAATAGCGTAAGCTTTGTGAAGAGGGGGATTTAGACAAAACAAGGAAAATCTTGCGATTTCCCTGAAAACTCAGATAATATTTAGAGTGAATTTATCGGGTCCTTAGAAAATTGTAGGGCTTTTGGAGTTAATTAAGATGGTGAATCAAAATAAGATCAAACTGGCAATGGCCTCCATAATCGAGGCTATTGGTGAAGATCCACTCAGGAAGAGCATAAAGGACACGCCACAACGAGTGGCTGAAATGTATGCCGAGCTCTTTTCTGGTCTGGATGTGGATCCCAAAGCTGAACTGGCTGTGGACTTTGAGGAAGGATATGAAGAGATGGTAATTCTAAGAGACATTCCTTTCTATTCTATGTGTGAACACCATCTCCTACCATTTTATGGCGTAGCTCATGTTGGTTATATCCCTAGTCCTGGCGGTAGAGTGGTAGGGATAAGTAAGCTAGCCAGGGTAGTAGAAATCTGTGCCAGGCGACCCCAACTTCAGGAAAGGATGACCGGACAAATTGCCGACGCCATCTTTGAAGCACTTCAACCCAAAGGAGTGGGTGTGGTTATCCAGGCAGAACACCTGTGCATGGTCATGCGTGGGATAAAAAAGCCCGGAACAACTGTGATAACCTCATCGGTGAGGGGCAACTTCCGAAGCAAAGTGGCAACTCGCAGCGAGTTCTTATCCCTGATTCAAGGGAAGTAGTCTATTCGTGACGCAGAGATTCGATGGGGTCGAGTCTTGCCGCCCGGATGGCCGGGTATAACCCGGAGACAAGCCCAACAAAAATTGACACCCCTGCCGCCAGAGCAATAGCATCGCCGGGAAGCCTAGCAGCAAAGGGGAAACCCGCATTTGTCGCTAGGATAGACATGATTTTGACAATAACCCAGCCCAGGCCTACTCCCACGGCTCCACCGCAAAGACCCAGTGTGGCGGCTTCAATAAGGAACTGAGTCAGAATATCTCGACGCTTGGCCCCTACTGCCTTGCGCAAACCGATTTCCCTGATACGCTCGGTCACCGAAACCAGCATGATATTCATAATCCCTATGCCACCTACAAGCAAGGAAATACCAGCTATGCCGGCAAGGACGAGTTGGAGTATTCCCAGCACCTGGGTTACCTGAGCTGCCACAGACGCCACGTTGAGAACTCTGAAGTCATCATCCTCTCCCTCCCTGATGTTGTGGGTATCCCGTAAAATAGTAGTAATCTCTTCCTGGGCAGATTCCAGTTTGTCGCTGCTCTCTACTTGAACGCTGATCATGTCAACGCTATTTCCACGGCTGCCAGCCTGTGAGGTTGACACAGTAGAATATAGGGTTGATAGAGGGATATAGACCCTTATGTCCTCAAATCCAAATCCTGTTCCCCGGCTTTCCAGTACACCAATGACCTGGAATTGACGCCCGGCAATCCTTATGCTTTGGCCGGTAGGGTCTATCTCGCCAAAAAGCGTCTTGGCTACCTCGCTCCCCAGGACAGCTACCCTCGACCTCGCCCTATAATCGGATTCCGTAATGAAGCTGCCCTGCGCCACGGCATAATTGTCCACCCATTCAGCTTCCCAGGTAATCCCGGCAATCAAACTGTTAAGGCTCTCCCCTCCCGCTACAACTTGGGCGTAAGTTTGAGCAGCTGGTGCCACCCCCACTACAGAAGGCGCGTAACGGGCGATCGCCTCGGCGTCCGCCACAGTCAACGTTGCCTCACCCACCATCCCACCTACACTGCCTTCTCTAGGTATGACATATATAAGATTGGATCCCAAGGTGGCAAAAGACTCCTCTACTATAGTTGCCTGCGCACTTCCCAGAGATAGTACAGAAATGACTGCAGCCACGCCAATCAGGATGCCCAGCATGGTCAAAATTGACCTTAGCTTGTTGCCGAGTAAAGCCCGTATCGCTGTAGAGAAACAATCCCAGAGTTTCATCCCGACGCCTCTATCTGACCATCGCGAATTCTAATAGTGCGCTGGGTGTAAGCGGCAATATCCGGTTCGTGGGTAACCAGAACGATGGTCATACCCTGCTCATTCAGTTTCTTAAAAATTGCCATGATTTCCTGGCTGGTCTGGGTGTCGAGGTTACCTGTGGGTTCATCAGCTAAGATAATGGAGGGATTATTCACCAAGGCCCGAGCAATAGCCACCCTCTGCTGCTCTCCTCCAGCCAGTTCGCTTGGTCTGTGGGTGACCCGCTGGCCTAATCCTACTGATTCCAGCACCTGTAGCGCTCTTTGCCGTCGGTTGCTGGCACCGGCGTAAATAAGCGGTAGCTCCACGTTGGCTAAAGCCGTGGTCCGGGACAATAAGTTAAAGCTCTGAAAGACAAAGCCTATCTTCTTATTTCTTATTTCGGCCAATTGATTATCGTTAAGCTCACTTATCTCCGTCCCATCCAGGCGGTATTGTCCGGAAGTGGGCTTGTCAAGGCAGCCGATGATATTCATCAGGGTGGACTTCCCCGAACCTGAAGGTCCTACGATAGATACCATCTCCCCTGACTCAATGCGGCAGCTAATCCCCCGCAGAGCAGGAACCTCAGTTTGCCCCGCTTTATATACTTTGGTTACATTCTCAAGTTCGAGCATTGGCTATGTTGCTGTAAAGAAGAAACTCGGCCGCTCTCCAGAAGCAGGCAGTACCAGTTCCTCTCCTTCCTCTAATCCCGACAGGATTTCAGTGTTTATCCCATCGGTAAGCCCCAGTGTAACCTCTCGTTCTTCTTGCTGCCCATCTACAAACACTAAGACCTTCGGCGTTTCCCAGGTGCCTCGAAGAGCCCTATTCGGTATAAACAATATGTCATCGCGACGCTCGATGATGACTTCTGCAGTGGCAGTCATGCCATCTCGGAGTTCTGTAGTAGGATTCTCCAGAGTTATGGTGGTGTCGTAGGATACCACCCCGACTAGAGTTGTGCCTACTAGGGATATAAAGGCCACTTCCCCGTTTACTTCATCGTCGGGTAAGGCATCCAGTGTAATATTTGCTGACTGTCCTACCTTGACCGTGGCAATATCTATTTCATCAATATAGCCGCGCATCTGTATTTCACTGGTGTCAACCAGCAATATTGCCGGAGTGGCCAATGTGGCTGTTGAGATTTCTTCCCCTTCAGTTATATTGATGTCACTGACCATACCATCAAAGGGAGCTACTATCTCCGCCTTTTCCAGGTTAAGCTCCGCTGATTCCAAATTAAGTTCTGCTATTTCTAAGTTCAGTTTTGCTGTTTGCCAGCTCGCTCTGGCTATATCTACCTGCAATTCAAGCACATCCTCGGACACGCCCGGCACGCCCCAGTCCAGGTTATCCTTGGCGATTTCATATTGCGCCCGGGCTGCCTTGACTTGCTCCTCTGCTATTTCAACCTGCAACTCAGCCATATCTATACTTGCTTGCAGAGACGGCGCCTCCAGCCTGGCTAGAACCTGACCTTCTATCACATTATCACCCTCGGCAACCAGCACCTCTGTCACTGTACCTGTGATACCAAATGATAAGTACGCTTTATTAGGCATTTCTAAATTGCCATCCACCAAAACGGTTTTCACTATATCACCTCGGGTAACCAGAACAGTGTTCGGCGTAGCTTCGCGGTCACCGCCTCTAGTAAGTACAATACCGAGCACTATACCAATAACAACCACGCTGATTGTTATTATTAGCGCTAACCTTTTTTTCATTTTTCTGTAAACCTCTCTCTGTTTTAATAAACCACTCATTATAGCGCAAATCTATGGTGTCGGGTAAAAAATAACGCACCACATATTTTTACTTAGTCGTCAACTTTGCTGGCTTTCACCTTCTAATTCAACGTCGGCGGTTTTGCTTTCCTTGACCAATTTGGCAACCTCATCAAGTCGGCTGCTTATGATGTTAAGCATTTCTTCTGCTGCCTCGACCTTGATAAGGATAAGCCCTAATCCCTCAAAATGACCGAAAACAAGAAATTTATTACCACTATCTATACCAAGTTCTTTTCGGGCTTCCACGGGAATTACCAACTGCCCTCGGGGCCCAAGCACGGCAGTGCCAAAACACCTGCCTATTACACGCATATCCCTTTGTTCCATTCTCACCTCCTGCATAAGCAAAGTCAGTATTGTATGATTTATCTTACTAATTTGTCAAATGATATAAATTTGACAATTCAACCATCACTTAGGAACTGCGAATGTAGTAGCGATGTTTATCCTTACCTCAAAGGCGTGAATGAGCCTTATACCCGAATCACTTATGGTGAACATATCGACCTCTGAACGCAGTTGCTATAAAATTAGATTGTTATACAACCTCTGAATTTTGAGTGTGGCTCGAGATGGAAAATCTTATCAAAGGAGCAGGCAACCTAGGAATAGAGTTCAATACCAAGCAGGTAAAGCAATTTGAGCTTTATTACCGGGAGCTAATTGAATGGAATAAAAAAATTAACCTCACAGCCATAACAGATTATTCTTCGGTGCAGGTAAAGCATTTCCTTGATTCCCTGACCATCATCCTGGCTTCGCCTGAGGGAGAAGTAGAAAGAGCAGATTTCAATATTGTAGACATAGGCACAGGTGCTGGCTTCCCCGGAGTGCCGTTCAAAATCCTTTTCCCTCAGCCCAGGCTGCTACTCATTGAACCGAAAACAAAAAAGACCGCTTTCCTCCACCACATTATCCGCAAATTGGAGCTGGAAAATGTAGAAGTATTAAATAGTAGAGCTGAGGAAGTAGCTCATTTACCACTCTATCGTGAGCAATTTGCCCTGGTCCTCTCCCGTGCTGTGGCTTTATTGCCTACCTTGGTGGAACTAACTCTGCCTTTTTGCCAGATCGGGGGGAAACTTATCGCTCAGAAGAAAGGCAAAATCGACCGGGAGATAAATAAAGCGCACGAAGCCATTAGTCGCATGGGAGGCAAATTGGACCAAATAAAGAAAATAGAATTGGACGAGTTCACTGATGAGCGTTATTTGGTAATTATTGATAAAATATACCCGACACCAAGCAAATATCCCCGTCGTCCCGGCCTGCCCAGGCGACGGCCGATTCAGGAGGTGAATAGATATGTGGAGTAGAAGATCCCGGAGGTTTTATTTTGGCCTCCCTCCCTTCGCCTTTTACTTCCAAGGGTTCAAGCCCTTTCCAAGCAGAAAGGAGTATCTGGACGTGCTCGAGGAGTATAAGAAGGACCTTGAGGAAGAACTAAAGGAGGTAGAAAGGGAGATCGAGGAAACAAAAAAGAACCTCTAGCAAAGAAGTGAGAGCCAGGTAAAGTCTAGTTTCAAGGAATGTTGAAAGATATTCAAAGGCTGATTCAAAGCCAGACAGACTTCATCATTAGTCAACAACTTCCTTCTGGGGCTATTCCCTGGTACCGAGGTGGTATGACAGACCCCTGGGATCATGTGGAATGTGCCATGGCCCTAGATTTTGGTGGTCGACTCAGTGAGGCTAGCCTGGCCTATGAGTGGATGTGTGACACCCAGAATCCTGACGGAAGCTGGTATTTCAGTTATCTCGACGATGAACCTCAGGACCTAACCAAAGATACAAATTTCAGCACCTACATAGCAACAGGGATATGGTTTCACTATCTCATTACCCGGGACTTGGACTTTCTTCGTTATATGTGGCCTACGGTGGAGAAGGGCATAGGTTTTGCCTTAAGCTTACAACAGCCAGGTGGCGAGGTTTATTGGGGACTAAGCCAGAATAACGAAGTCTGGCCAGGAGCAATCTTAACTGCCTCGAGCAGCACCTGGTTCAGTATCAAATGCACCATAAGGATTGCTAGAAACCTGGGATTAGATAAGTCTGCCTGGAACAAGGCCTGCCAGAAGCTGGCTACAGCAATTAAAGAGCACCCCGAACGCTTTGACAGATTAGGCGAGGATAAGAGCGGGCATGCTATGACGTGGTATTACCCTGTCCTCGTGGGACTGCTCAAGGGGAAGCAAGCGGAAGATCGTATATCAAGAGGGTGGCAGGATTTCATTATAGACGGCTGGGGATGTAAATGCTTTGCCGACAGACAGTCAGTATGCGTAGCTGAGACCTTTGAATTTGTTCTGGCCTTAACGAGGATGGGCGCCAAAGACAAGGCAAAGATGGTGCTCGATTGGGTATTACAATTTCGGGACAGCGACGGCGTTTTTTATCGGGAGGTATACTGGCCGCAAAGAGAGATAAGACGGTCAGAACTGGAATCAGAAGTCCACGAAAAGAATACATGGACATCGGCAGCAGCGATACTGGCTATGATGGCTTTAAATAGAACCAAAATACTATAGCCGCAACATTGTCTTGTGAGATGAGTTTAAAGTCTGACGTTAAGAGAGTTGCTTGGAAGACTCCACTAGAAGACGATCCTAACGATTTTGTAGGTTATGAAGTCCTCATAGACTTTATAAAGCAACGGGCTTTGTACGAGCTAGAGGGAGACATCATCGAAATTGGTGCCTATATGGGCAGGGGTACTGCCAAACTGGCAAAGTTTGCCCAAAAATATAGTAAGAGGGTATACGCCATCGATGTTTTCAATCCCAGTCTGGACAAAACTTTGAGCAGGAGTGGAATAAAGGCGGGTGATGTTTATGAAGCGTTTCTTCAGGGCCGCTCAATGCTAGAAGCCTATCAAGAGTCAACCCAAGGTCTTGATAACATCATAACTATAAGAGAGGATTCCACAAAGATTAGCTTCCCCAAACAACAAAGATTCATGTTTGGATTTATTGATGGCTGCCACCAGCAAGCATATGTTGAAAATGATTTCCATGTCATTTGGCCCCATCTTGTTTCCGGAGGTGCTCTCGGTTTCCATGATTACAAATTTGATGATTGGCCGGAAGTCACTGAAGCTGTCAATAAGCTCCTGGATAGGCACAAGAAGGAGATAAGTGAAGCGTATGAGATAGAAGGGAAGTATAATATCCTGTCTCTCCTGTTGATTAAAAGGTAGAATTAGTGCCCGTTTATCAATCATGGGGGACTATTGAAAAATCTCGAAAAAGCTTGACAGAACGCGAGTGCAGAGTGATAGAATATATTTAACATGTTCCAATAAGCTTGGGGATTTGGAAAACTAGGCTATTCCAAAAGGAGGTGAACGTGAGAAAGAAGATTTTGTCTATTTGGTCGGTTCTATTAGTTTTACTTGTTTCAATTGCAGTTTTGGTCCCGAGCTGTACACCAACGCAAGGCACTATTGTTGTTAAGGCTACACTTGACGGCTCCGCCTGGACAGGAGCAGTCCAATATACTTTAACCGGACCCGGAGCACTGGCACCCACTATCATTAATGGTGTTGCTGTTCCTACCACCCATAGAAACGCGGACCCCGGTAGCTGGACCTGTGCCTACGTCTCCGGCGGGCCCGGTGTCTTTGTTAATATTACACCCGCAGCAACACAGAGCGTGACCGCGGGAGGCACAATCACCTTTACTTTAAACTTCGTGACGACGGGAACTGGGGGACTCGATCACTTCAAGTGCTACTGGTTCCATAACCCCGCCTACAACCCACAGTCGACCTACTACGTAGGGGAGATGGTGGACCTGGAGGACCAGTTCGGCAGTGTTGAAGCGAAGGTCGAGTATGCCGAATACTTTTGCAATCCTGCCAAGAAAACATACGACGGTGAGGTAACGGAGATCGTGAACGACAACCATCACCTCATGTTGTACGGCATAACAACACCGACGACTCAGAAGTGGGTAGTGGACGTCAATAACCAGTTTGGAGAACAGACGCTGCATGTCTCTGGCCCAGTCAAGCTGGCTGTGCCAACGCAGAAGGAAGGTCACGATTTTCCAGACGATCTCGACCACTATTTGCTGTACGAAACCACGGATCCAAACCTGAACATAGTTGTGCAACTAGAGGACCAGTTTAACCTCGAACCGGATGTCACGGTACTCCGCCCCGTCTACTTCGCTAACCCCGTCCAGAAAACAACACAAGAGGGTGAAGTATCTTCGATCGGGAACGATCAGGCACATCTGGTATTCTACGAGATAATCGAGGACGAGACTTTCCAGACGGATGTAGATGCCACGAATCAGTTTCATACGGTGACGGTTTCCATGCCGCAGGCGGCTCACTACAATAACCTTATCGCCGTGCCATCCCAGAAAATAGACTATGGTCCACCCCCGCCACTCGACCACTTCAAGTTCTACGAGATCGTTGGCGGCCCCTATGTAGGTGATGTCATGCAGCTGGTAGAGGACCAGTTCTACACCGGCATCGATGAAGTGCAGGTCTGGTATCCCAGATACTTCGGAAACCCTGTCGCCAAGACGAACGACGGCACAGTGACGCCAATCGGGGACGCTGACCATCACCTGATGTTGTACGACATAACAACACCCACGACCCAGACCTGGAGCGTGGAGGTCGACAACCAGTTTGGGGAGCAGAGCCTGACAGTAACCGGTCCAGTCATGCTGGCAGTGCCAACCCTGAAGGAGGAACACGACCCGCCCTGGTGGCTCGACCACTACTTGCTCTACAAGGTCATTGAGGGAGATGATGTGCAGGAAGTTGTGGACCTGGAGGACCAGTGGCACAAGGAATCCGATGTTGAGGTGCACCGCCCAGTCTACTTTGCTAATCCCGCCGGGAAAGTACCTCCCAATATCGACTGGTCTCCAGGCATGCCACTGATTCTCCACAACTCGGATGATCATATGGTACTCTACGAGATAGTCGGCGAGACTTTCCAGAAAGATGTGAGAATTCAGAATCAACTACATGAGCAGCAGCAGACCATCTCCGTCCACGAAGCAAAGCTCCTCGCCGTGCCTTCCGAGAAGGTAAGCTTTGAGGAAGCCGAGCCCGAGCCCCTAGTCGACCACTTCTTGGGCTACTGGATAACTGAAGCCACGCCCCTACAGGCCTATGTGTACCTTGAGGACCAGTTCTGCACTGTCGAGGGAACGGTGGACTGGCCCTGGTTCTTCTGCAATCCTACCCAGAAGGTGCATAACGATGTACTGACGCCGATATCAGACTACGACCATCACTTCACAGTCTACGCTATACACACCGTAGAGGAGCCTCAGCACTGGTTTGTGAATGTCAATAACCAGTTTGGGACCCAACCGCTAACCGTGTATGGTCCGGTCGCACTGGCTGTACCAACACAAAAATTGGAACCGGGAGGCCACGCTCCGCCGGAGGGTCTTGATCACTACATGCTCTACGAGGTCATCCTAGGTCCCTACTTTGAGGATGTGGTTGTCGGTCTGGACGACCAGTTCCACGATATAGCACAGGGCGAGGTGCTCAAGCCTGTTTACTTCGCCAATCCCGTTCACAAAACGGATGAAACCGGCCTAGTAACGGAGATCGTGAACGACCAGGCACATCTGGTATATTACGAGATTACGGGCGGTCAGTATCAGTATCCGCAGCTCCTTGTTGTCAACCAGTTCGGTGAACAGACCTTCGCCTTGGCCGACGCAATGCTCCTCGCCGTGCCGTCGCAGAAGATAAGCTGGGAGGAACTGGAGTTCGACCAGTAGACGCAATAGCATAGTGCCAGAAAGATAGGGTCGAGGAGTAGACTCCTCGACCCTATTTATTTTGATGATAAGGCGAAGGTAAACTTCACCGCTTCGTTATGTCATTGCTAGCAAAGCGCGGCAATCACCTATCCCCACAGAGATTACTTCGGCTGGCCTCATCCGCCTCGCAATGACATAATGGGATGTCATTCCAAACGATTTGACATTTGTGATTTGACTGGTATAGCGTTATAATGGAAACTAATGGAAAAGGGTACTTGGAAAGTTAAGACGGGACTTGCCCAGACGCTGAAGGGCGGTGTGATTATGGACGTGGTCACGCCTGAGCAGGCCAAAATTGCCGAGGAGGCCGGTGCCTGTGCTGTTATGGCACTGGAAAGAGTGCCAGCAGATATCCGTGCCGCCGGGGGAGTGGCTCGCATGGCTGACCCCACTGTAATTACAGCCATCAGGGAAGCGGTGAGTATCCCGGTAATGGCCAAATGTCGTATCGGTCATTTTGTTGAGGCTCAGGTATTAGAAGCATTGGGTGTTGATTTCATCGATGAGTCCGAAGTGCTCACTCCCGCCGATGAGAGCCATCACATCTGGAAACATGATTTCACGGTTCCTTTCGTCTGTGGTTGCCGGGAATTGGGCGAAGCATTACGTCGCATTGCCGAAGGGGCAGCGATGATTCGCACTAAGGGCGAGGCTGGGACAGGCAACATAGTTGAAGCTGTAAGACACATGCGGGCGGTCCAGGATGGAATTCGCAGACTTCAGTCTTTACCTGAGGAGGAACTAGTAGCTGAGGCGAAAGCACTTGGTGCTCCTCTGGAGTTAGTAATGGAGGTGCATAAGACGGGGAAGTTACCTGTTGTGAACTTTGCCGCCGGTGGCGTAGCAACACCCGCCGATGCTGCTTTGATGATGCAACTGGGAGCCGAGGGAGTATTTGTGGGCTCGGGGATTTTCAAGTCCAGCGATCCCGCAACTAGGGCACAGGCCATTGTTAAAGCTACCACCCACTACCAGGACCCAGCTATCGTCGCTGAGGTATCTAAAGGTTTGGGAACCGCTATGCCAGGCCTAGACATAAAAACTATACCCCAACAAGAATTGTTGGCCCCCCGGGGTTGGTAAGGTGAAGACAGCTATTTCACAGAATGCGAAGAGTAGTTACTGACGATTTAGACGCGCTGCTTGATATCTTACCACTGCATATCCGTGAGCCGCTCTACCAGCAGCCCGACCATAGCGAACTGATAGAGGTAATCTTAGACTTAGGGCGTCTCCCCGAAGCTCGTTTCCCCCACAGGGAGCTAGTCCTTAACTCCAGTGAGGTGAGCCAGTCTGATATCGACTATGTAGTGTCACGCATTGGCGAGTTCACCGGGGATAATCGCGCCGGCATCAACCACACCCTTCACCGCATCTCAGCCATACGCAATAGAAATGGCTATATAATTGGCTTGACCTGTCGTGTGGGCAGAGCTGTGTTCGGCACCGTAAGGATGATTCAAGACCTTATCGAATCAGGCAAAAACGTTCTGCTTCTAGGACGGCCCGGTATAGGCAAAACTACTATGTTGCGGGAGGTGGCTCGAGTGCTGGCTGATGATTCTAAAAAACGAGTTATCGTAATTGATACTTCTAATGAAATTGCTGGGGATGGTGACATTCCCCATCCCGCCATCGGCCATGCCCGGCGAATGCAAGTAGCTACCCCCACTGAACAACATGCGGTCATGATTGAAGCAGTGGAAAATCACATGCCTGAGGTCATCATTATCGACGAAATAGGCACTGAACTCGAAGCTCAAGCGGCTCGAACCATCGCTGAGCGCGGAGTGCAGTTGGTAGGCACAGCGCATGGAAACACTCTGGAAAATCTGATAATGAATCCTACTTTGTCTGACCTCATCGGCGGCATCCAGACGGTTACCTTAGGAGATGAAGAAGCCAGGCGACGGCACACACAAAAATCTGTCCTGGAGCGTAAGGCTCCGCCCACCTTTGGTGTGGTGGTGGAAATTGTTGATTATTACAAGGTAACCGTACATCCTGAGGTGACCGAGGCTGTTGATGCTCTCTTGCATGGGCAACCCCCCAAGGCCGAAGTGCGCTGGATGGAAGAAGATGGCGAGGTAAAAAGGCAAGCCATAACCTCCCCTCTTACATGGGAAAGCAAGGAAGAGAAGCCGCCGGAAAAAACGTTGCGATTCTACCTCTTCGGCGCTAACCGGTCTCGATTGGAACAAATAGCCAAGGAAGGGCGAAGAGACCTGAGAATCGTCGCTGACCTTAAGCAAGCTGACATTTTCCTCACTACACGAAGTTATTATCGCCGCAAGCCACAGAAGATACGAGATGCCGAAGCACTGGGTATACCAATTTATGTCCTAAAAAGCAATAATGCCGCTCAAATGAAGCAATGCCTGGACGCCCTCTATCCCCATGACACTCAATCTACCTATGTTCATCATCTACAGCGTCTCTTAGCTGGACGCCGCGGTTTCAATTCTAATAACTGGAGCATGGAACCAGGCAATAAAAGGAAATCGAGGTAATCCTTGGGACTATTCATCACCTTTGAAGGGGGTGAAGGCTGCGGCAAAAGCACCCAATCCAGGCTCTTGCTGAAAAAGCTTGAACAACAAAATATCCCCGTGGTACTAACCCATGAGCCTGGAGGCACAGCTCTGGGCGACGAGTTAAGAAAAGCGCTTAAGCGGAAACGGGGCTTCCCTATTTCGCCACAGGCTGAGCTGTTTCTTGTGGCTGCTTCTCGTGCCCAGTTAGTGACTGAGTTAATTCGTCCTGCTTTAGAAGAAGGCAACTTTGTCATCTGCGATCGTTTCACTTACTCCACCTTGGCTTATCAGGGCTATGGGCGAGGACTAGATTTGACCACTGTGGAGATGGTCAACAATATTGCAACCGAGAACCTCAAACCAGACCTCATAATTCTTTTGGATATTTCACCTGATCACGGATTAACGCGGAGGCGAAGCTCGAAAGACCGGTTCGAGCTAGAGGACTTATCGTTCCACCAGCGGGTGAGAAATGGTTACCTCAATATGGTTCAAGCTGAGCCTGATCGCTGGC
>Ga0209635_10002531_pt1 | contig 14037 bp, 12 predicted proteins | sample DeeMarSWOR230_32_FD_187463 | JGI IMG/M metagenome (GOLD analysis project Ga0209635, IMG submission 187463) | Marine sediment microbial communities from White Oak River estuary, North Carolina - WOR-2-30_32 (SPAdes) (version 2) | ecosystem: Environmental > Aquatic > Marine > Intertidal zone >... | reverse complement strand
GGAAGGATGGTCGTTTTTAAAAAGCTCCCGAATCCACTCAATTTTTTCACGGTAAGACGTTTTCTGGGGGATCTTCTCGGCAAGGCGCGTCAGACGGATGAGGTTTCCCTTTGAACTGTTCGAAAGCAGCGACAGTGCTAGCGTTGTAAATCTGAGGCGAGAAATTCTCTTCAAGCCGGAGGAATAGTTCATTATTTCCTCTTAGATGCTATCTGAGATTACCTCAAAATGGAATAATTTTCAATTCTCTTCACTTTACCAGCTTCCCCCTCCACCTCCTCCAAAGCCTCCTCCCGAGAAACCACCGCCACCTCCTCCAAAGCCTCCGCCTCCACCAACCCCGCTTCCCCTTGGTGCCGAGAACATCGCAGATGTAAGGTTTGAGGTGACGGAGTTGATGGAATGGGTAAATGCATATGGATGAAAGGTGCGGAGCCCTCCGGGTGAAACATACCAATCGGGTGGATTCTGGTAAATCCCTTCGAATGCACTCGCCCAATTATCCGCCACATCAAGGGCAATCGCGTAGGGTAAGAATTTTGAAAATAGATTCACATCTCCGATTCGTTCGAGCCTATCTCTTTCAGCACGGTTCATGAACTCCTGGAATCCTAATATATCCAGGTAGGCACTGGCACCGGCCCTCGTCTTTGCGGGCATGTACTTCGCAAAGAGGATTACAGGAATACCTGTTAGTACACCAGCGATGATCGACTTGACTTGGGAATCGGATGAAAGGAACAAAAATACAAAACTTCCAAATACCATGATGAAAAAGCCTATCCGTCCATAGAGATTTCTCAACTTCTCCGGGTTACCAACAAAATACTTTTTTCTTATCAGCTCTCCATACAGGGTCTTTCTTAATTGGTCTAAGTTTGTATAGAACCTGTTTTTCAGGCTTGAGATGAGCGTGCCGCGTACTGTCGCAGGGAATAGACTTTTCATGAGTTCAGTCTCAAAAGGACCGAGGCCCCCGTCAGGCTCTTTCGCCTTCTTGAGATAGTAATCGGTCTTGTCGAACATCAGGCCTTCCTCTTTCTCCTCCTCGATTTTGATATATCCGTTCACAGCGAGTCCGACGATCGTGGACGTGATGTCCCTTGGGTCGAGTTTTTCGTCGACAAGAGTGCCCACTTCTCCCGGCGCGAGCGGCTTTTTATCAAATTTGGGTGGCTCATACATCACCGTGATCGACTCTCTCACTTTGGGATCTCTTCCCTTCTTGCGCCACAGGAGGAACATATAGACCAGAGCAAGGGGAGGGAACAGAAAGACCCAGTTTTCCTTGACACCAATGGCCCATAAAAATTTTTGAAACGAAGAGGGAGCAGAGACAAGTCCCTTATCCCACCCAAACGCAATCGTGAAACCTTCCCCCGCATTGAATTTCCTTCTTGCTGAGAACTTACTTCCGTTATCATAGGTCTCATAGCCACAATTCGTTTCTTTCGAACCGGAGGGGCCTGTGTAGCATGCTGTCCATAAGTTCCTACTCACATTCTCAATGGCCAGACTCACGTTGGCAGAGACTTCTTCGATGGGGGCTTTCCAGTCATTTCCAGTGACATTCCAATAGAGCTCATCATGGTCATCGAAGAAGAGGATGGCATTTTCCACTTGATAGGTGATCATGTATGTTTGACGATCTTTCACAAATCTCTTCGCATCCCCTATTCTGATGTGAATGACGTGGGCCCTCTTATTTTCCTTCCATTTCCAGCTCTTTCCTGAAGCATCCGTGACAGAAAGAATTTTTGTCGGTGTCTCTATCGTCCTCCCAAGCTCATCTCTATATCTGAATGGAATCTCACGATAGATCCCATGCCTTGGCCGATGAAAGGTCACATGGATGATCTCTTGGACGACAAAAGAAGAATCTTGATGAATCCTGATATCAGAGTGGAATTTGTTAATAGTGAAATACTGGGCAAAAGCAGGAGAAATGAGTGGGAGAAGGGTAAGGTTGAGGCTGAGAAGAACAAATAGAAATAATTTACACAATCTTTTTCCAATTCCGTATTCCGCAAGCCGCATTTCGAAATCTCCTAGAAACTCACTTTCACCGGCTTTCTTTCCACCTCCGGTGCTTCAAGTTGGAACAACTCTGCCTGTTTAAAGTTGAAACTGGACGCAATCAGATTAGATGGAAATGACTCGGTGGTAATGTTATAATCCCGCACTACCGCATTATAATACCTTCTTGCGTATTCAATGTTATTCTCCAGTTCCTGCAATTGAGATTGGAGTTGCATAAAGTTGGCATTGGCCTTTAACTCAGGATAGGCCTCTGCCACGGCGAACAGGCTTTTTCAAGTATCTCTCAACATATTCTCAGCCTTCGCCATCTCTCCTGGAGTGGTCGCCTGCATGGCCACTGACCTCGCCTGCGTGACCTTCTCGAAAACACTCTTCTCATGGGAAGCATAACCCTTCACCGTCTCCACAAGATTGGGCACGAGGTCGTATCGCTTCTTGCACTGGACGTCGATATCAGACCACGAAGCCTTCACCGTATTCCGCAACCGAACGAGTTTGTTATAGATGCCGATGCCAATCAATAGGAGAACCACAACGATTCCAAGAAGGATGAGCATGGTTAGCATAGGACCTCCTCATGATGAGATTGTCACGTAGATTAAGAAATTTCAAAGATTTTTTCAAGTATAAAAACTTCACCATACACTTTTTCAGAAAGGAAAGTTAAAAATAATATTTATAATATTAAGGTTGAGGCTGAGGTTGAGGTTTAGATTAAGGATTCAAATCGAATGGACATAAGAAATGAAGTGGCATCGCTACTTATTATCCTATGGGTTGAAACGATAGAGACGATAGAAATGACGTTCTGCTCTCTTGACCGCAGGCCAGAGGCCCAGGTTCATCGGGCCAAAGATGATGAGACTCCTTCGGAGGCGAAAGGGGTTGAAGATCCTTTTCAGCATGGAATGGGGAGAGTAGAAAGAGCGATTTACTTTCCAGAACCCCTCCTGGAGTTCTTCCACCGTCATCCGTTTGGGTTGAAAGACAACCGTGGCCATATCGTACTTTGACCAATCTTCTGTTAGAAGCCTCCCTTCCTGCTTAAGTCTTTGATAGATCCGAGTCCCTGGGAATGGGGTGAGAATAGGAAGAAAGGCTCCTTCAATCTTGTTTCGATCTGCAAATTCCATAAATTCATCAAACACGGAAGCGTCATCGTAATCGTACCCAAAGACAAAGGAGGCATAGACGCCAATGCCTGCGTGGTGGAGATTTCGAATCCCTTTTTCATAGGCTTCGATACGATTGATTCGCTTTCCCATAAGATCGAGGTTTTCTTCGCGAAGGCTCTCAAACCCGATAAAGAGTCCATGACATCCTGCCCTGGCCATCAGTTCGACCATCTCCTCATCCTCTGTAATATGGATTGGTCCTTGACTCACCCATCGCAACCGATAATGGGAGAGCATGGTGAGGAGTTCTTTGGCATGGGAAACGTTTCCAACCAGATTGTCATCGACAAAGAAAATATAGGCCTTCGATCGCTCCAGGGACTGAATCTCCTTATCAACCTCGGAGATTGGCCTCATTCGGTAGGATCTCCCATGGAGAGCTGTGACCGAACAGAACTCGCAGTCGTAAGGACAGCCCCTGGTGGTCTGAATCAAATTGTGAAAGAGGTACCCCTTTCGGGGAAGTAGGTCCCTCCTTGGAATGGGAAGACGACGGAGATCAGTCCTCCCTTCCTGGCGGTAAAGGGGTTTCAGATTACCTTTTTCCGCATCTTCTAATATCTTACACCAGATCTCATCCGCTTCACCAATGACCACACAATCCGAATGTTCCTGGGCTTCCTCAGGAAGCCACGATGCGTGAATACCTCCCATGACCACCTTTCTTCCCCTTTGGCGAAATTGATCTCCAATCTCATAACCTCTCGGAGCCAGGGGCGTGATGGCAGTGATGGCAACAAGGTCCACCTCTTGATTGAAGTCGATCTCCGTCAGACTCTCATCAATGATGCTTATCTCATGATGGGGGGGAGTGAGCCCTGCTAGGAGAGAGGTGGAAAGGAGCGGGAACTTAAAGGCGATCACATCCCAGAAGCTATCCTTCGGCCATCTAGGGATGATAAAAGCGATCTTCATCTCAATCTTTTTCTCTTCAGAAGTTGGGCAAGAGGCACGACCTCCACACCCTCCGGAACGTTCCACTGGAAAGTGTCCTCCGGCAAGGAGGAATTGATTGAGATCTCCTTCAATCGAAGGTCAATACGGGTTTCTTTCTCCAACACATGAATCTTTATCCGATTTGGAATCTCACTCTCCAATGGTTTTTCATAAGAGATCTCAACTGGGCCTGCCCTTTCGACCAGATCCTCAAACTGGGAGATCTCTCCAGTATAGGCTCTTTTATGGGGAATAACGAGGAGGAAGAATTCTCCATTCCGGTAAAGGGCGTCGAATAAGCCCATTCCAAAGGGATGATAACCGAGGAGTCGAAGCTGGTCTGGCTTCTGATAGAGAAGGAAGCCATTAAGGAAGAAATTCATCTCCTCCCCTTCTCTAAGGGTTTTAATCCGAATAGAAGTTCTTGCCGTAAGGAATTCCGCGGAAGAGAAATTTTCAAGAAGTTTGGCGATTGGATCTTTTGGGGGTAGCCTTTCTGGAATCGTTACGGCAACCTTTTTAGGACATCCGCAAAGAAGGAGTGACAAAAAGAGGAAACAAATAATATAGAAACCGGGCCTTCGGATCATTCAGGTCCTCCTCTCATTCAGATTTCCCTTGAGCCCTCTTTATTCAACTTTGTAAGCTGCCCAAGACAGCCTCTGCAGTCAACTCCCCAGAAGCCACCACTCCCGAAATCCCTCCTCCTGGAGATGTCCAATGGCCTGTGAGATAGAGGTTTTGGAATGGAGTCGTCCGTTGAAGGCGGTGGATTCCGGATTGACTTGGAATCTGTGCCCATCCGTAAGCAGCCCCCCAACGGTTGTGCGTCCACCTCTCGATAGTCTTAGGAGTTGTTTCCACACTCACAAGGATTCGCTTTTTCAGATCAGGAATAAATGCCGATGCTTCCGCGACGAGGCGCTGAAAGAGGTGTTCCTTTGTTTCCTTCCCCCAGTTCGGACTGAGATGATACGGAACCTTGTAACTGAGGCAGAGGGTGCTTTTCCCCTTTGGTGCATGGGTGGGATTGACCTTTGATGGAGCGAGAAGATAGAAGGAGGCATCATCTGAAATCTGGTTTTCATAGAGAGCCTGATACTCTTTGAGGAGGTTATTATCGAAAAAGACTTCATTGTTTGAAAGGGAAAGTTCTTCTAAGCCTCCTTCGATTCCCAGATACAGGATGAAATAAGAGAGGGAAGGCCTCAATCCTCTCAGTTTGGATAAGAAGCCAATGGGAAGAGAATCCTCCCCAACGAGATCCATAAAAGTCGTGTAGGCATCGATGTTGGAAATAATCGCCTTGCCTCTTACCTCTTGACCGTTCTTCAACCTCACACCGATGGCGTTCTTCTCTTCCGTCAAGATTTTGCTCGCTGCATCACCCTTTAGAATATGGCCTCCCAACTTACTGAGCGCTTCACCCATCTTGAGAGGAAGTTCTTCTACCTTTCCTTCGATGCATGATACCCCGTGTTTAAAATAAGACATTTCAATCCCAGCCATCCCTACTACAGAGATCTCCTCAGGAGGAAGCAATGCATACGAACTTCTAATGGAAAGAAGGGTCTTCAAGAATGGATTGGAGATCCATTCATTTAGAAGATCTCCATAGGTCTTCTCTCTGTACTGGTAGAGAAAAGGATATTTCGAAGAAAACAAGGAAGTATCAAACCAGTTAAGAGAAGATGGAATCTGTGAAAATTCTTCATAGATCCTTGCCAGGACTTCATAGACCTGTTTAATCCCCTCCTTTTCATCTTGAAAGAGAGAGGAGAGAGTTTCAATGTGCGTGTCAAGGTTGGAGGATTGTTTCACCCTACGATCCGGAAAGTGGTATTCTCTCGCTGGTTCAAGGGGGATGAAGCGGATTTGATCCAGAAGTCCCAGTTCCTTCAGAAACCTCCAAATCCTTCCTCCTCTCTGGCATTCGCCAATGGACTGAACAGAGAGGTCAAACGAAAACCCATCCTTTTGGAAGGAGGTGCAACAGCCCCCTACTTTCGGATTCTTCTCGGCTATCAGGACTTTCAGTCCCCCCTTAGCAAGCAGACAACCGCAGGTGAGTCCTGCCATTCCCGCCCCAATGACGATCACATCTGTATCATACATAACCTGAGCAGTATAACACAGGATTTCGTCTTTCGTCGAATCCTCTCCTTGCCCTACCCTCTCCTCTTTGGGGAAGGGGAAGGAGTGAGGGGAATTGATAAAGTAGTTGATCACGGAGATGATGCATCACTCGTCTATTCGGTCATTAAAGTAGCTGAAATAGTTCGATCATTTTATAATGGGACGTGTGAGGTCTTACATGGACTCTGGTAGAAGATTCATTTCGGGGATCGTCCCTCCAACTGAACAATCAGAACCTGCATGGTGGTTCGCCTTTCAGGAGAATAGACTTCTCGTCTTTCAGGAACCTTTCTCAGTTAGCATACCATGCCTTGTTAGCTTCGGAGAGTTGGGGTTGGCGCAGTCAACTCAACACTATCTGGGCCATCTCGAAGGCCGTCACTGTTATGCAATTCAATTAGCAGATGATACTCCTCTCCCAAAAGGAATGGCCTTAGAGGGTTTGCGCCAGGTATATGGCCGCTTGGATGAAGATCTCTTCTCGATAGCAACAAGAGCCGTTCAGATTGTAGATTGGGATAGAACACATAAGTTTTGTGGCCGGTGCGGTAGCTCATTGAGACTGAAGACGACCGAACGGGCCAAAGAATGTCCCAACTGCGGCCTTCTCCATTTCCCACGCCTGGCTCCAGCCATTATCGTCCTTGTTGAGCGAGGGGGCCAGCTGCTCTTAGCTCGATCGCGACATTTTATGCCAGGTATGTATAGTGTTCTCGCCGGGTTTGTGGAACCAGGAGAATCACTGGAAGAGGCTGTGATCCGCGAAGTGAAGGAAGAAGTCGGTGTGACAGTTAAAGATATTCAATACTTTGGCAGCCAGCCTTGGCCCTTTCCCCATTCGCTGATGATCGGATTTACGGCTACTTATGCTGATGGGGAAATATCTCTTGATGACTCAGAGATTGAAGACGCCGGTTGGTTCACAGCGAACAATCTACCCCGGATTCCAGGCAAAATTAGCATCGCGCGCAAACTCATAGACTGGTTTGTGTATAAACAGGGTAGAATGCCATGAAAATTGACCTGCACTGCCATAGTAAATACTCTCAGGATAGTGTCCTTGAACCGGAGGATGTAATCGAACGGGCGATTAAGATTGGCCTCGATGGTATTTGTTTTACCGAACATGAATCGATGATCCCCTTATGGTTTCTCGAAGTAATCAAGATTCCTGAGGGTTTTTACGTGTTCAGAGGTGTCGAAATATCAACCGATTGTGGGCACCTGCTCGTCTATGGATTAAAAGACGACTCCTGGAACATAGGGTCCAGTTATAAATATCTAAATGCCTCTCAAGTGATGGAGAATGTTCATCGTCTTGGTAGTATCTGTGTGCCAGCCCATCCATTTAGAGGATGGGATTCTTTTCGAGAATATGTTTTTCAGATGGACGGCTTCGAGGCTATTGAGACCCATAATGGCTTAAACACCGCAGAGATGAACCAGAAAGCCATCCATGCCGCGAGCCTAAGAAACCTTCCTTCAGTCGGAGGGAGTGATTGCCACAAGAAAGACCAGGTTGGCCGGGCCTTCACCGAGTTTACAAACCCTGTCCATTCAATCGATGAATTGATTGCAGAAATAAAGAAGGGAAATTGTAAAGGGGTGATCCTATAGTGGGCCACAACGAGCTCAGGTATGTGATCTTGACATCAGAAAGTCTAGAAACAAGCCCTGGGTCCTTTCCACTCTTACCCCTTCCTTCCTGTCAATGTGATTTTTCATTTTCACCCTCAGATGCAATGTTTCAACTTATAATAGACGATTCTGGTAAGTGTCTTTTCCAGTCTCACCCCAATCGGATTATATGTTTGACAAATCCAATAACCTTTGATAGAGAATAGGATAAAATGGCTCACGCGATAAAATCAAACCTATTCGCAACGAGGGGCCGGGAAGCGGCGCGTCTCATTAAGTCGAACATGGCGGACTGCTGAAGGATGGCCTTTGGTGAGTTCGGCTTTCTTATTTTGTTAGATACTGTTTTTGGAAAGGAGGAGCGACTATGGAATCTAGTGCCTTTTTAGTCTCTTTAGAAGAGGTGGTGAAGAGATTTTTGCTCGTGATTCCCAATATCGCGGCTGCCATTGCTATCTTGATCATAGGCTACATCATTGCGCGTATCATTAAAGCCGGTGTGATCAAACTTTTGACCTCAACCAAACTATTTGGAAAGGTCGAAGAGTTGAAGATCCCCGAGAAAGAGCGTTCTGTTGAGATCATAGGAAGGCTGATCTTCTATCTCATCATGCTTTTTGTGTTGTTAGCCTTCTTTAATGTGCTCAACTTGCCGATCATTACAGGGCCCATCAGTTCGTTGGTGGGGACGATCATGGAATATCTTCCCCGAGTGGCAGGGGCGGCTATTATCCTCATCATTGCTTGGATTATTGCGAAGATCATTAAGTTGGTCATCATGAAGGGTCTGGATCTTTTCAAATTTGATGAGAAATTATCAAAATATTTTAAAGGGAAAGAGGCGCGAAAGCCCAGTGAGATCATTGCAGGGATCGCCTTCTATCTCGTTTTGCTCTTTGCCCTTCCTCCCTTTTTGGAGGCGTTGGAGCTCAGGTCTGTGACGGAACCCCTGAGTAACATGTGGAGCAAATTCGCGGGGATCCTCCCCAACCTTTTGGCTGCCGCCATTATCGTGGTGATTGGGTTCTTCATTGCGAAGATTATCCGAGAGATTATCATGAACCTTCTCATTGCTTTTGGCATCGATCGGGGGGCAGAGAGGTTGGGGATTGACAAGAGTTTAGGGACATTGAAAGCTTCGGGGATCATCGGGACCGTGATTTATGTGTTGGTTTTGATTCCCGTGTTGATTGCAGCGCTCGATGCGCTTAATATCCCTTCCATTTCAGCTCCTGGGAGAGATATGTTAGCCATCATCTTAGACAAACTTCCGTCCATCTTTGCTGCAGCGATCATTATCATCCTCGCTATTGTGATAGGAAGAATTGTCCAAACCCTCTTGTCTGAGATCCTAAGCGGATTAGGTTTCAATAGGCTCTTGGAGGAAGTAGGGTTGAGGCATATAGGTAAGAGGACTCCTGCTCAAGTAGTGGGGATCATTGCCTTTATTTACATTATCTTCTTTGCTCTGATGGAAGCGGCTGAGGTTTTGAATTTCAAGATGCTCGGCGATTTGAGTAACGATTTCATTACCTTTGCCTTCAAAGTGATCCTAGCCGTGATTATCCTTGGCGTAGGCATTTTGATTGGGAACTGGGTGAAACGGTTAGTGCAGGGGGCGGCCCAAGAGAGGCCGTTTCTAGCCAATCTGGCCAAGGCAGCTATTGTGGTGTTTGCCTTTGCGATTGCATTGGATCATCTTGGGATAGCAGATGAGATTATTGAATTGGCGTTTGGCCTCTTATTGGGGGCCATTGCGGTGGCTGCTGCGATAGCCTTTGGTATTGGGTCTAAAGACATTGCTGGGCGCGAAGTGGAAGCCTGGGTGAAAAAATTGAAAGGTAAATAACAATAGGGAATTAAAGTAGAACTGGCATCTGTCCCTGAAGCAATAACTATGGTCCTTGTTGCTTTTGGTTTAATTGGTATTGCGGGGAATAAAAAGGAAGTTTAAAAGACAAACAACATATTCAAGTGAGGGAGAAATCAATTAAAGGCAGAGTCAGAAGTAACTCTGCCTTTTTTGTTTTCGCAGGCTTCTATCAGTTTGATTCCGCCCCCCAGGGTGGGGCTTGCGGAATACTAGATAAAACCTCGGCCTTGGACTGATTGATAATTCTTAAAACATAAAGAAATGTCCGAACCACCATTAGAAGCACTATTAAGCAGTGCGGAGCGGATTGGTCTTTCTTGGGCTTGATGCAAGACGACATTTAAATCGCAATCTGGATCGAGATGTTCGGTTCCAATCGTGGGAGGAATCATCCCGTTAAAAATTGCCAATGCCACAGCGCAAGCCCTGATGCCCCCCGAACCGTCGAATTCTCCTAACATTGATTTAAGACAGCTGACAGAAATCTCTTTTGACCCCTTTTTAAAGACCTTTTGAATTGCATGGGTCTCTGCTCGATCAAGATCAAAAGTGGAGTTGGCCGAAGCAGAGATATAATCGACTGTGGAGGGTTCTTGAGTCGCTAAAGACATCGCCTGAGCCATCGAATCTCCATTAAGATCGTACCGAAGAAGTCCCTCTGTGCTTCCTGTCATGCCAACACCGGCTAACTCTGCATAAATCGTGGCTCCCCTCTTCTTTGCATGTTCCAAAGTCTCAAGAACGAGGATCCCGCTTCCTTCTCCCAAAACAATGCCATTCCGGTCCCGATCAAAAGGCCTCATTCCCTCTACGCCCATCCCTCTTCCAGGAGATAACGCATTCAACATCGAATAAACATGATAAAGGGGCTCGCTCAACTCGTCGCCTCCCCCTGCGAGGATGATATCCATCCTTCCCTCTCTCAAGAGGTGATACGCATAGGCCATAGCCATCTCTGTTGAGGTCTCTTTATGCGAGAAGGTAATGTTGACTCCCTTGATCCCATACTCGATGGAACAGTGGCTTGAGATCGCATTGGGCACAGCAGTTTGAAAAAGGAGAGGGGCAGCTCCAGTCGGCCCTTCTTTTAGAAGAGAGCGGAAGAACTGATCAACCGTATCTGAACTTCCGAGGCCCGTGCCAAGTGAAAGCCCCATTCGATTGGGATCCTCTTTTCCCAACTCGAGACCCGAATCGTCTAAAGCGAGTCGGACCGCCGAAACCATGATCTTTCCAATCCGATCCATCCTCCTGAGGTTGGCAGGCTTGATAAATGTTTTGAAATCGATCTCCGGGAGCTGTGCTCCCAACCGGGAACGATAAGAGCCCACATCAAACCCTCGAATCGGTTTGATCCCAGAGACTCCTTGAAAGCAATTCTTCCAGAACTCTTCCTTGCCGACTCCTATCGAGGAGACGATTCCAAGGCCAGTAATAACGACACGGTGATTCATATCATGTTTCGAGTTTCGTGTTGCGGGTTACGGGTCTTAACTCGAAACTCGCAACCTTATCATTGTAACTATTCATCGAATTTCTTAAACACCAGACAGGCATTGTTTCCCCCGAAGGCAAAGGAGTTTGAGATTCCGATCTTAACATCCCTCCGGATGGAGTGATTCGGCGTATAATTGAGATCACAAAGAGGATCCGGAACTTCATAGTGAATGGTAGGGGGGATGGCCCCGTTCTTCAATGTAAGAACCATGGCGACAGCCTCGATGCCACCGGCCGAGCCAAGGCAGTGTCCCACCATCGATTTGATACCGCTGATAGGGATTTCTTTTGCTCTCCCCCCAAACACTCTTTTGATCCCCCATGTCTCAGCGATGTCGTTAAAAGGAGTGGCTGTGCCATGGGCATTGATTGTGTCCACTTCCTCTGGTGAGATCCCTGCATGGGCCAGGGCGATCCGTATCACTCTCTCCACGCCCTCCCCATTGGGCTCGGGTGAGGTAAGATGATAGGCATCTGCACAGATCCCATATCCTAGAAACTCTGAGTGGATCGGGGCATTCCTTTTGATTGCATGTTCTAATTCTTCGAGAACGAGAATCCCCGCCCCTTCACCGATGACCAGACCCTGCCTTCTCTTATCAAAAGGTTTACAGCTTTCAGGGTCGACCAGCTTCAAGCTGCTAAACCCACTGAAGGAGACTTCACAAAGAGAATCACTTCCACCGCTGACCATCACATCAGCCATACCCATCTGAATCATTTCGTACGCCACACCAAGAGAGACGGAGCTTGAGGAGCAGACCGTGGCTGTCGTGTTTCGTGGCCCTTTGAGACCGGATTCAATGGCAACGAGGTCTGTCGTGGTGGCAAGAGAATATGAGATGAGGAGGGAAGGAGAAGGCCTCTTCAAACCGTGATAGAAATCTCTAAAATATTTCTCCACAGAGAGAATGCCACCCGATCCTGCTCCCAAAACCACTCCCACTCTATTTTTATCGATGGGATCTCGATCGAGGTGGGCAGTTTTCCAGGCTTCCCTGAATGCAACGACTCCAAACTGGTCGCATCGTGATAGGCGACGAATCTCCTTTTTTGAAAAGTGATCCTCTGGATCCAGGCCGGAAACCTCCGCCACAATCTTTATACGATACGGAGAGGGATCGAAGACCGTAATCTCCTTGGTTCCGTCCTTCCCCTCCAAGAGGGAATTCCAGAACGCAGGAACGCTGTTCCCAATCGGGCTGACCACCCCCAGACCTGTAATGACAACCCTTCTCCTCATTTGACCTCAGTAATCTTCACATCCTTTGGAAGTCGAATTTTAAAATCCGAGTCTTTGAGACCTGTGTTTATCTTCATATTCGAATAACGAAGGAAAGTCGTATCCCCATTCCTCTCAACCATCTCCATCCCTACAACCATCCAGTCCTTCTTTGACGCCCAGATTCTTGTCTTGACAAACAGGACCTCTTTCACCTTAGGCAAAATTTCAATAACCAGTACCCACCCCAGGTCCTCCACAATCTTCCAGGAAGCCACTTTTTCCTGAAAAGGATCTTTTAAGAAGAGAAGATACTTCTCAACGATTGGGGTCGCATGGACCTGATAACGCTCTGCCATCTTCTCCTCTTTGAAATAGAAAAGGAGCGTCTTCCCGTCAAAGACCATCTGAGTCGATTCGGGATGGAAAAACTCAATGAAAAAAAGATCTGGCTTCTTAAATCGAATCCTTCCTCTTGAGATGACTTTATCCTTCAGAAGGAAGATCGTCTTCTCCTGAAGGAGATCGGCAGAGAAGTCCTCTGTCTTTTCACGGGTCTCTTTAAGGCGCTGAACCACTTCGTCCACCCCTATCTGTTGCGCCCCCATCGCAAGGATTGGCATCAGGAGGAGGTACCCTAGAATGAGAAGCCCTCGTCTCATTTTTCTCCCCTTTTAAAGGCCAAAACTGTCTTACTGACTCCCGGAAAAAGGAACTTTTTCCCGCTAATGTAAAAAAGGGTCTCGGCAAAAATTCCAAAAAGTAATGAAGCTACTCGCCTTCCCGGACTATTCGGAATGGTATATCCACCTACCAAGTGTTGACATGCTTCAAACCCAGCCCTCTCCAAAAATCTTTGGATTGTCTCGGGTGAGAAATCCGAAAGATGGGCTGGGAGATCATAGAGTCGATTCTCAATGCCAAAAAGATGAAGGAAGTTCTTGATCGGTGTGGTATGAGGATATCTCAACAGAAGAACGCCTCCGGGTTTTAAGACTCGGTAGGATTCCTTAAGAAAGGCCATAGAATCGGGGAGATGTTCAATCACATAGAAGGCGGTGACGGCATCGAAATGGTTTTCAGGGAAGCCGATTTTCTCCAACGGACCGGTATAGGCTGTTACCCCTAAAACTTCCCTCGCATAGTCCATCGCTTTTTGAGATATTTCAACACCCATAACTTCCCATCCCCTGCTCTCCATCTCCGACAGAAAAAATCCAAATCCGCATCCTACGTCCAAGAGTCTCCCCTTCCTCTTAGATTTTTCTATAAGACAGGCGGCCTTCTTGAAAATGGGTTGCATCATCCTCCTCCAGGCTTCGATGGAAGATCCTTCTTCTGGAAGATAATGTTGATAGAAAGAGAGAAGCAATTCATTCGAAGGCCTTGGGTTGAGAAAGATGAACTGACAAGAAGGGCATCGGACCATCTGGAAGGAACCCTCCCGGTGCACCGGAGTTCCCCTCGTTGCTTCACAAAGGGGACAAACGATCTCTTCTATCTCGATATTCAGAGTCATC
>Ga0209635_10002530_pt1 | contig 14037 bp, 16 predicted proteins | sample DeeMarSWOR230_32_FD_187463 | JGI IMG/M metagenome (GOLD analysis project Ga0209635, IMG submission 187463) | Marine sediment microbial communities from White Oak River estuary, North Carolina - WOR-2-30_32 (SPAdes) (version 2) | ecosystem: Environmental > Aquatic > Marine > Intertidal zone >... | reverse complement strand
AATGAACCATACACAAAGGCATTGGTGAGCCACTCAGTTGGCAGATACTATGGACCCGTTCACTTTAAGAGAAGTCCTCCATCGGGCGACCATGCCATTTGAATATGTACATAGAGACGAAAGCCGAAGATTAGATAAAGAAGAGGAAGCTGATAGGATCTGGGCTTGAATGAAGTCTATTTGGTTGGGGGTTGTTTTTGTGGTGTGGCAGGTAAGGGTTGTTGTGGTGGTTGAGATGGTCGTTTTGCTCTTGGCGCTAATTGAGGACCAGCAGCCCCTATTGTAAATGTTCCTGTTTCATTTCCGAAGACCTTTACGACTCTTTCAGTGTTAAGGCGCCATTCTAATCTGACATAAAGTTCCCATATCAGATTCCATAGAGGATCGTTCTTATCCAGCTCAACTATCGTTTCCTTTGGGAGTATCTTCTTAGCATCTTCTACACTAATCATTCTACCGTGAGACAGAAACTTTTTCACATTCATGAACTCACCTGTGATTTTCTTTGCGAGCTCATCATCGCCTTTGCACATGAACTGGGTCAGCCATTTTTGGGCGAACTGTGAGGATAACGTCTGAGCTTTTATTGCTAGATCCCATAAATTAGGATCAATTCTATGAGCCATGCTAACGTAATGTTCAAGCGGTTTTCCTTCCTTTTTAGCTTCTGCGATTCTATCACCTAAAAGGTCAATGCCGTCTATCACAGATTGAGCAGGTAGAAGTTGTATTGTTCCGTCTGGGTTAGGTACAGGAATCTGGGAATCTATTGGTCCTAGTTCAGATAAGTAGCCCATCAAAATTTGATCGCTGGCTAGTGCGATCATTGTAGCAGCGCTCTTAGCTTGATTTGGAACAACGAGTCTGATGTTATCGAATCGTTTCCTGAGCATCGTAACGAGTTTTTCAGTGGCGTTTATCTCCCCACCTGGACTATTTAACAGGAAATCTATGTTTGACGATTCAATTGTCCTTAACATCTCTTCAAATGGTAGGACATCAGTTAAATGGAGTGCTCCTAAAGGATGATTGAAATTGGCTACATACAAGATCAGCTTCCGTCCAGTCAACTCTTGAATATCTTTTATTAATTTCATGATATTTTCGTGAGGTTCATTGAGAATCTTTGTCAGTACTCTTTTACTTTTCGCGGACTTTTCACTCAATTTGCTCACCTATTCGGAATTGACAGCCATATTTACGAAATATGAGGTATAAGTTGGACGGCGTTCTCTACGCTTAATATTATCTATGATGTCAAGTATGGCAAGGAGGTTCTCCAATTCGCTTTCTTGTATCTCTTCTTCCAATATCTTCGATAACGCTTGTCTTTTTATTTCTTCATTCTTCTTTTCCATATTCATTCCTTCTTTTCAATGCGAAATATGCGCGCGTATTATTCATTCGTGTACGCTTTCCACCAAATCCAGACACCCTTGCCTGAACCTACAGATTTACCTTGAATTTCTCCATCTCCTCGCAGGACATTCAGTCTATACATTAGTTTACTTCGAGATACATCGCTCATCTCAGCTTTTACCCTCTCATAGACTTCTTTAGTCTCTAATGGAGCCTCAGAATCGGTTATTATTTTGAGTATTTGTTCGCTTATATCATCTTTCATTCAGTAGACCTCAATGAGACATGTAGCTGTCTCGACTAATAAGTCTATCGATAACGTTATCGAAAAACTTATAGGTAAGCTTAATTGCACATTAATAATAATGTAAGTTATGCATCTAAATATTTGAGATGCTCTAAATGGATCAACGCAATAAGCTTCTGATGATACTGGTTCTGCTTCTGGCAGTCTCTCTCAGTAGTCTTTGCATCGATGTGAGTGCGCAAGAAGATTCTTGGATACAGATATCGTGTTCGACCCAAAACCAATTATCTCTCCGTTATCTTGGTCTTGACTTCAAAGTATTTGAGAACAATTCTGTTCTTCTGCTCGGGTCAACAGAATTTGAAGCCCTAGGCTTCAATCCAGTTCTAAGCATAAAGATAGACAGTATTGGACGCTCTCCGTTGAGAAGATCAGGAACCGTGACTTCGGACGTAGCCTTCTTCATTAATGTGTCAAGAGACTATTATATAGGTCCAGATTTCTCAGAACATTATCATGTTGATCCAACAGTTGAGAGTGGAGTGGTTGAATATCATCTGAATTTTTCGAACTCTGTAGAAAAGGCCAAAAATGTAATCTCTAAAGATGGACCCATTGAGAAATATGGGATTATTGGAAGGATGACTTTTGAGATTATGATTGGAAATTCTATTGGTGTTATCTCGCAGAAGAGGTTTCTTAGAGTATTAATGCAAGGCAACGCTGATCTGGAAGTCATTATCTGCAGTGTTATCATCCCTCAAGAAGCAGATTTCAAGGAAGCAAAGATTGGTGAAAAAGACATGGAGAAATATCTCCCTTATTGGGTAGACATAAGCATCTCAATTAACCCGCTTGAACCTTTTGGAGGAAATCTATACTTGGAATGGGAGATGCCAGAAGAAGTTCATATTTTAGTCAGGATTTTAGATGATCCAATTGCTGGTACAGTAATCAAATCGTTAATAGGTCTATTCCTAGGTTCAGTCTTCGGGAGGTATATTTGGACGAGAATAAGCGAGAGAAGACAGAAAAAGAAACTAGCTTCTAAACTAATAACTGAGCTTGAAAGCGTTAGAAGGAATCTCAAGGATAGTAGACCAGTCAACACACCTATCTACGATTCTTCGCTCTCTACACCCACATTCTATCTGCTAAACGACGAAACTGTGAAACTTGTGACAAAAGCCATTGATGAAGTCAAAAGGAGAAAGAATCTAGGCTATACATCATTGGAGAATCCTAAGGACATTATCAAAAGCTTACGAAGGAGAATAAATCAAGCAATAAATGCACTAAAAACAGAATGATGCACGCGTTTGCCTATCTATATCGTGAGGTGACATCTTCAATTTTACCGTCTTCAAAAGCAAAAACATTCAGTGTGATCCTTGGCCCCCAATTCCAGCTTCTGTAACGTGAAGTGTCATTCCAGAAAGCAGTGGGACTAGGGTCGACGTGAGCCCAAATGCCATCCAATTTCACCTCCGCCCATGCATGAAAACCGTGAACAAGAATCTGGTAGAATTGCCTGGAGACAACAATTCTGGCCTCATAGCCAAGCGCCAAACAGGCAGCTACATAAACAATAGTGAATTCTTCACATCTGCCTTTCCCTTGGTTCAGAATCTGTTGAGGCTTAGAGTATCGCGTAAAGCTCTCCTCGCACCAATTGAGATTTTGACTTGTCCAGTTCAGAAGTTCAATGAAGTTGTAGGTTCCATTGATCTTATCGCGCATGTATGCTTTGGTTTCAGAGCTGTTCAGATCTTTCATTACGCCCAAGTAGTACATCTGGAAATCAATCCAAGAGCCATAGAAAATCGCTATAACGACTACCGCGATTATTGATACACATATAAGAATCTTAATTAGCTTTCTCGAAAGCTTAGGGCGGTGCATCTCAACTGAGCGTTTGGTTGTGGTTTAATATAACCTTTGATGTCAACGGATGTTGATGGCCAGCTGAAAAAGAAAAAATGGGGATTTCGCGGGAGATATCTCCAGTTTTGTCTTATATAGTTTTTTGACACAAGCTGTTCCTGTATAATGCGCCTGCATGAATCGGTGACAATTTATTTGTCTATAGTGATTATTATGTTCACATCAGAAATATCAAAGCAGCATGGGCGCCGATTTGAATGGAGTTTCGCGAGGCTGTTGATAAGTTACAGGAAAACATCCAACAAATCAGAAGACAGCATAGACTGCAACGTTTGCGGAGATTTCTGAAGTTCTTCTTGATTGGTTTTCTGATAGGTAGAAACTCAGACAAGAGAATGGCAGAGCTCAGAACAAGAAATGATTCTATTACGAAGAGTATTGGCGAACGAATTAAACAAAGGGAATACACCATAAGAGAACAGGTCGAGGAGATAATACACAGTGGAACATACTTAACTTACAATAAAAAGGAGCGGAGCCTCAAAGCAATAGTCTCTTTTGAAGAAGACCTAAGCTATTGTGATAAAAATGACGTTTTAGAACGCGGGATAATAGAAGCGAAGAGAAAAAAAACTGGAACAACATTTTCAAACAATTTCAAACTACAACAAGAAATTCATAGAGCAAAGGAAAAAGGACTACACGTATCTTTGGACCAAAGGGCTTCTTTCTCTCGATGACGAACAGCAAACAGCGATAATCACGGATGACAAACACAATCTAGTAGTGGCAGCAACAGGTTCAGGCAAAACAGAGGTCCTGATTACAAGAATCGCATATCTGATTGCCAGAAGGCCCGATCATGTCAAACCAAAAAGAATTCTAGCGATTGCATACCAAAGGAAGGCAAAAGAAGAGATTGAACAGCGGCTGCGCGACCGATTCAACATCAAAAATGTTAATGTAAGAACCTTCCACAAGCTTGGCAAGGACATCCTAGAAGAGACTGGCAGAGAGTTTAGACGGACAGACATTGTTGATGGAAACAAGAAACACGAAGTCATACAGAAGATTTTTGATAATAAGATAAAGAGTGAACCAGATTTCTACAAATTGTTTCTGCAATTCGTGAAGACTCTCCATGACAAGGAAACAAAAGAAAAGGGTGAGGCAAAAGCTGAGGCTCTGATTTATGCACGTGAGCGTGCTTATTATTCCATGAATAATGTTCGTGTGAATAGTCGAGCTGAAAAGGAGATTCTGGATTTCTTCTTAGCCTATAAACTTAATGGAAAACCTATTGGTGTGAAGTATGAAACTGACGTGGACGGTTTTAGACCTGACTTCTACTTGCCTCACTATGATCTTTTCATTGAGCATTGGGCTCTCAACGAGAAAGGAGAAGTACCTGACTGGTTCAGTCAGTCCACTGAGGATTACAGAAAATCCATGGAGATGAAGAAGAAATGGTTCGCCAAGCATGATAAAATGCTTGTTGAGACATTCACACACGAGTATGACGAAGATGACCCTGATAAGTTCATTGAGATGCTTAAAAAACGAGTAATAAAGACACTGCAAACAAAGCATGATGGCAACTTTGAGTTCACTCTTAAGACCTATGAAGAGATTGTTGATGTTGCTTGGCAGTCATACAGAACTCCAATAGACGATATCGTCAACTTCATCACCAGTGCAAAAACGTACGGCCTAACACCCTCAAAAATCGCAAGCAGACTTCAAAAAACGAAATGGACTCGCAAGCAATTAGCCTTCGGCAATTTGGCACTACCGGTGTACTCAGTCTATGAAGAGTTATTGAAGGAACATGAGAAAATCGACTTTGAGGACATGATTAACAATGCTATTGAAGCGCTGGATAACAACCGAAACTTAAGGGCTGACGTTTATGATCACATATTAATCGACGAGTACCAAGACATCAGCGCACAAAGATACAAACTAATCAAGAAGCTTCTTGAACGTAATCCAAAATGCAAACTGTTTTGTGTTGGGGATGATTGGCAAAGCGTAATGGGATTCTCAGGATCCAACCTCAACTTCTTTGTCAACTTCGATAAATTTTTTGAAAACCCTGCTACAACAAAAATCTCAACTAACTATCGTAGCGTCAAATCAATCGTTGACGCAGGAGCCGATTTAATCAAGAACAATAGCAGTTGGCAAATACAGAAGCCTACTCTGTCAAACCGAGAAGAAGTAAGACCAATCAGAGTCCTCAGGTCGCCTCACAAAAAGAAGTACGAAGGAAATTATCATCGCCAAACCGCCGAAGACTGTTTCACTCGCGTTGCCAATTATATCAAGCATGGATACTCTCCCAGAGACATACTTATCCTGACTAGATATATGCGAACCCGGGTTGCCCGCGGATACAGATTTCTATCAATCATCAGAACATTCATGGAAAAAGCAAAAGAGAACGGCATAAAAATCGCTTATGGCAATGCAGAAGCGCAAAGCAAAGTTAGACTGTTGACTGTCCATAAAAGCAAAGGGTTGGAGGCCAAAGTAGTCTTCATCCTCAACGTTATCAAAGACGCTTACGGTTTCCCCTGTGAGATAGATGACCCATCTATTTATGAACCTGCGAGAGAAAACTATCCACCTCAGGACCAGAAGGAGGAGGAAAGGAGGCTCTTCTACGTGGCAATGACAAGGGCCAAAGAAGACCTCTATATTTACACTTGGGAACCAGCAAAATCGGAATTTCTAGAGGAGATTGAAAACCACATACAAGAATCACGTCTGGACTACTAACCACATGCATTCACGCGGGCACTTGAATAGAGAGTGTCGCTACGTCAACGATACCATGCAGAAAAAATGGGAAGTTTGCGGTCGAAAAATAAGCAAAGAGGAGTACGAAGCCTACAATGGGCTCTGCTGGGAATGCTGGGATGATAGGATGACCGAAGAAATTGATACAACAGAAGGAACCGATGAAGAGTTCGTGCCAATGTAGGACACGTGAATATGAATGGTTAAATGTGCAGATTGCGGAAAAGAAATCTCAGAAGACGAACCAGTTTACTGCGACATGTGCGGATCATCTCTCTGCAAAGAATGCGGAGCCACAGGGTTATGCTCTAACTGCACGGAACTTTGGATAGCCGAAATAGACCTAGAAGACATGGAAGCAGAAGAAGAATCCTAATATCCGCTCATCCTATCATAATATGTATTCTTTTCCGTATTTTATTGTCTGAACGTTTTTGCATATTTTCTTGAACAATTGCTGGTTTTCCGTGTGTATCGGAAAAATTCTCTTCGGCTTAACGTAATTGATTAGACCAGCTATTTGTTGTCTGTTCATGTGTCCAGAAGCATGAAGTTGATGAAACCGCATTTCAAAATGATCCAGCCAGTTATGCATAACCTCATCTTCAATGTCTTCTTCACTATAAGGTTCACTCATGCTATGAATAAAAAACTGTTGCCAATTACCTAGAGATAACCACAACAACAAAAACCAACCAAACAACCTAGGAATCTTTCAAAATTTTTAATGCAATATGCCAATTTTTGGGTAACAGTATTAAATTCTTCAAAAGCTGCGGAAGACAAACTTTTAAGTATTTTAATGTAGTATGCCATAAAATAGGTAACTACTTTAAAACCGTGAAAAAAATGGTTACGAAAACCGAGACATTATACAATGCGCTTCTATCAATGAAAGTAGTAAGTTTTGACGATATCGTAGGAAAAGCCGCAGGCATCATTGAAGCCGCTCCAGATCGCAAATACATCTACCGTAAGTACGTGAACAGGTTGGTTAAAAGCGGCAAGCTTCAAAGAATCCGAAAAGGATTATACGTAGTTTTGTCGCCTCTTGAGGAACAAGAAGGATACGTAGCTGATAAGCTTCTAATCGCCTCCAAAATCAGAAACAAATACTATTTAGGCTTCCACACAGCCCTAGAGTATTATGGTTGCGCCAGCTCCTTCTATAATGAAGCCTACGTATGCGTGAAGGCAAGGGACAGATTCAACCCGTTCCAGTATAAACGTTTCAGCTTCAGACCAGTATTTGTCGAGGGCATCACTCTAGGGGTAGAAGAAAAAAACTACCACGGAACCACCATAAAGGTTAGCAGCAAAGAAAGAACATTCATCGAGTGCATCGACAGGATTCAGTACGCTGGAGGATGGGAAGAATGCATCAAAAGCCTAGAAGGACTTAGAACTCTTAACATAGAAAAACTGGTAAACCTACTGCTGCACAAATATAAAAAAGATATACTGTTTAGACGAGTTGGCTACATCTTAGAACTTCTAAAAGAACGTTCACCATTCTACGAACACGTAAATGACCACTTACTTAATGAAATGGAGAAGCAGATAACAGGACCACCACAATATCTAATATACGGAAAGAAAGGCACCCTTAACAGAAGGTGGAAGCTATACATCCCCGATGGTTTCGAAGAAAAATTGAGAAGCATCTAGCGCGCGCTCGGTAATCACCGATACTATCGGCAAATACCGATAATAAAACCTCGATCAACTGATTAAAAACCTTTTTTAGCCCAAACCTTTCAGTGTACAGCTCTTTAACCAGATTCCAGCCTTAACGCGTGAAACAAAAAACGATGTAGACTCTTTGTTTAAATTCACGGTCTTTCAGCGATGAACGCTATCTTGACGTTGGCCTTGTAGGAAGCGATCTTGTTTTTCTCAACCTTCGCGGTCCAGCCAGCGATGTCCATTCCAACGATGTTTCTCACCGTTTTAGCAGCCTCCATTAAAGCGTTTTCAGCAGCCTCTTTCCACCCCTCAGTAGAAGAACCAACAAGTTCTATAATCTTCACAATAGTCACGCATTCACCTCCTAAACAATTCACACAGATAACACTTAAAGCAGCTTTATTTATCACTTTGGACACAAGAGAGAGGCACTTAAAGCACGCGCTAGAAAGGTATTTATTTACTAACCTACATTATTTTATTAGAAGCACCATGGGAAGGGAAAAAGCAATAAAAAAATATAGGGAAAGCCTTTCTGCAAGAGAAGCGAGAATCCTGTCAGACCTCAGCTACAAGGGTAAAGGAATCTTTACCCTTGAGGATATCAAAGAATATGATAAAAAACCTAAAAAACTTCTGTATAACCTTTCCAAAAAGAACTGGATTCTAAAGATAAAGAGAGGGTTATACATGATAGCTCCCTTGGAGGCTGGTGAGCTGGGAGCAAGAAGTTATACTGTCCACAGCTTCGTGATAGCATCGCATCTGGTTGATCCCTACTACATAAGCCATTGGAGCGCGTTGAACTATCATGGGCTCACTGAACAAACTCCTCCCGCAGTCTACATAACAACAACAAAGCCAAGGAACAAAAAAAAGATTCTCGATACAGAATTCGTTTTTGTAACAGTTCATGAGAGGAAGAGGTTCGGCACCACTGAGGTCAAGGTCGAGAACAGTCCTGTCAAGATATCAACTCCAGAAAAGACAGTAGTTGACTGCTTGGACCATCCCGAACACTGTGGAGGGATAGAGGAAGTTGCAAAGACCATCTACTTCGAACACAAAAACCTAGACTTCAAGAAAATCGTGGACATGATCAAGAAAATGGGAAACAGAACGATAATAAAGAGACTTGGCTACCTGTTAGAGAGACTAGGACTCCATGAATACGATGGTTTATTGACTGGACTTAAAATCTCAAAGGGATACTCGTGCTTAGACCCAAAACTTCCTAAAAAAGGCAAGATCAACGAGAGATGGAAGTTACGTGTGAACATAAAAATAGATCCTGAACAGTGGGCACGATGATTTCACTACCTGAACTGAGAAAGATAGCTAGAGAAAGAAAATTAGCACTTGACCTAATAGAAAAAGATTACGCAATTGGCTGGATTCTCTTTGGAATCTCTTCGAGTTCACTTTCCGATGACCTCGTCTTTAAGGGCGGAACTGCCCTGTCAAAGGTTTACTTTCCTTTGGGTTGGAGACTTTCGGAAGACTTAGATTTCACTATCTCAGAACGTTCTGACCTAAGAAACATTTCCATTAAATTAATAGAGGAACTTCCGGGTATCGTCGAAAAAGCAAGTGGCGAGTTGCTTTTGAACTTCAAAGACAAACCCTTCATAAATCCAAGTTACTTACAGGTTAGGGTGCAATACACTGGCCTGCTCGGCAAGAACACGATCAAGATAGAGGTTTCAAAAGAAGGATTCATCGGTGATGTTAGAAAAGTTAAAGTTCCCAAAACATATGATTACCCAGAATTTAGCATCCTCACATACACTCTTGAGAACATCTTGGCAGAGAAGATGAGGTCGATTCTTGAAAGGAAAAGAATCAGAGATTACTACGATGTGTGGAAGCTTTTGAAAGTTGGTGCTATTGATGTTGAAAGAACCAAAGAACTCTTCATTAAAAAATGTGAGACCAAAGGAATAACGTTTTGTGACGTGGAACAGTTCTTTCCCGAAGATATCATCAAGACTCTGGAAGCATTCCTGCGAATAGGACTCACAAGGCTAAGTTCAGAACCAACACCATCTTTAAAACAAATGATCAAAGAAATGAGAATCAATCTTACGGCAATGTTTGCTTGAAAGGACTTCGTCTTCGCATTTCAATTAGCGCGCTGCTTTGTCCCTAAATTCCTGGAGTATGAGCAAATTTGTTGAGTAAGACGCTGGGCCTGTTAGTTCCACCTTGGCTTTTCTTTCCTTATACTGAGAATGGAGGCTAAAGAACGTAGAAAAATGAGAAAGAAGCTTATTGTGGCCCGTGCACCCAGTGCACAGACTTTTCACGGCCATTTTTCTAAAATCGCCCAGAAGACCCTCGGCAAACAAGCCAATTTAGGGACAAGCCAGCGCGCAGAAGAAGAGCCGTAAAACCATTTCCCATAAAACGAGAAGTCGTTGTTGACACCTCTGAAATAACAACAACAAAAGCCAACCAACGCGCGCGAAAGCTAGGCGTTTATGCCGTTTACGGCTCTCTAGAAACAGTTTTTTGCTTAAATTCAACGTGTAAGTGTATGACTTTTCGTCGCTCTCGTAGTTTTGGATACATCGAGACCCATTTCAGTGCTTAGTTTAAACGTTGCCTGCGGTACTTAGAACCATAGTTTTCTTGGCAAGTAAATGCGCACGCCACAAAGGAAAACTTAACTACAAAGATAGCCAATTAGAAAAGAAAGATGGTGAAAGATTTGCCTGAAGAGATTAGGCTTATAGCAACGCTTTCTAACGCTTTTGGACCTCCAGGAAACGAGGCGGAAGTGCGAGAAATCCTCAAAAAAGAGCTGGAGCAATACGCGGACGAAGTTAGAAAAGACAAGCTTGGAAACATCATTTTCTTCCATCATGGAAAAGAAGGATACCCCAACGTCATGCTTGCTGCCCACATGGACGAGGTCGCCTTCATAGTCACCTTTATAGAAGACAACGGTTTCCTACGCTTCCACACGTTAGGAGGAATAACAAGCGACATCATGCTTGGACAAACGATACTCCTTCAAGGAGAAAAAGGAGCCGTTAAAGGAATAATCGGAACCAAGCCGCCACACATCATGACGGAGGAAGAACGAAAAAAGATACTGCCGGTAGAAGACCTTTTCATAGACATAGGCGCTGAAAATCTTGAAGAAGTTGAAGGAAAGGGAGTTGAAATTGGGACTCTGGGAGTCTTCGACGTCAAATTCACAGAACTGGGAGGAGGATACATCAGGGGAAAAGCCTTCGATGATAGAGCTGGATGCGCCGTACTTGTCGAAGTCTTTAAAGCTTTGAAGGATTCGCCTTACAACCTCACAGCCGTTGGGACAGTCCAAGAGGAGGTAGGAGGAAGGGGGGCTCGCACAGCGGCATGGCAATTAAATCCGGACTACGCTCTCGCTTTAGAAGGCACTTTTGCAGCAGACGTCCCCGGCTCCAGACCTGATAGAACATCGGCTAAACTAAGGGGAGGTCCCGTCATAACCATCGTGGACAGAACCACAATCACCCATCCAACGATTCTCAAAACCCTGACCAAAACCGCAAAGAAAAAGTCAATATCGCATCAATTCAAGAAGGTACCAATGGGAGGAACAGACGCTGGTTCAATACATCTAACAAAAGCAGGCATACCAAGCGGAACAGTAGCCGTACCATGCAGATACATTCACGGACCGGCCTCAGTCACACACATCGATGACTTAAGGAACACGATCACCTTAGTAACAGGGTTCGTGAAAGCCATCTCTAAAGTCCCCCCCTAGTGCATAGGTTTGGAATCCATAAGATTTCAACGAGTCATCCCCATCTTATCATAATCTGTATTTTCTTCCGTATCTTATCGTCTGAACGTTTTTGCTTATCTTCTTGAACAACTGCTGGTTTTCCGTGTGTATCGGAAAAATTTTCTTCGGCTTAATGTATTTGATTAAACTCGTTATTTGTTGTCTGTTCATGTGTCCAGAAGCATGAAGTTGATGAAACCGCATTTTGAAATGGTCCAGCCAGTTATGCATAACTTGGTCTTCGATGTCCTCTTCACTGAACGGTTCACTCATGCTATGGATAAAATGGCTGCCTGGATCTGGTTTGATGTCGATTAATTCTGCAAACTGATAAAAATCCAAGTCCATAACCAGCTTGCCCTGGTTTTCATGCACAAACTCATACGTTACCATTTTATCCATAAACTCTCGTTCCCAAACATAATAATCCTTTTCCTCGAACCCTCCAGACCTTTTCCGTTTATAATAAACCAAAATATCCTCATCCTTCAACGGGTCAGGAAGATCAAGACGCTTGTCTTCCACAAGTTTCATTAGCAAATAAGCGGTTTTTGGAGAAACCACAATTTTTCTACCATTATTTCGAGCCACATTATAGAAGCTTCTAAGCCGATCCATGTCTCGGCTGTAACGCGTGACAAACACCATCTTATCCGTCGAGGAAACAGCTTTACCGCTTAGCCGTTCAACTTGTTCTTCAGAGTAGTTCTTTCGCTTTTCCTCTTCAACCATGCGGGTGCCTTCACATATCATGGCCACGGGCTCAGATTCACGTGCTTTATCTGCAAACTCTTCTGTCATATCCTTCCGGGGACCGTGAGCCCTGAGATCCCCAGTATACACAATCGTGCCTTCAGAAGTGTTAATCAAAAAGCCGTAAGCAGCAGGAATTGAATGGTCCACATGAACAGGCTCCACCACCAAGTCACCAACCCTAATCTTGTCTCCAGTTCGGAACGTCCGATACGGATGCTCTCCGTAACTGCAGAAACTGCTGGTTTGCTCCATGGCCTCCAAAAACAGCTTGGTGCCCACACCAAGATACACGGGAATTTCCGGGTCTAGAAACTGAATATGGTTTACGTGGTCGAAGTGGGCATGAGACAAAAACACCGCGTCAAACCTCGGCTTCATATAAGGAACATCTGTGAATTGCAGCTGCTCCTCCGCATACAAACCCTTCAATTTCGGCAGCAAACCAAACTCAAAATGATCCCCTAAACCGTTGATGGCTCTAGGAGACAGCCAACCCGTAAAAAAGTCACAGCCCATAGTGAAAGATTGGCCAAAATCCAAGAAAACTCTGACATCACCGTCTTCCAACAAAACCTTGTTTCCACCAATCTCATCTACGCCACCATAAAACGTTAAACTCACCATTTCAAACAAGCCGCCATCAATTCGTACCTAACCACATGTTTAGAAAATTAAAACAATAGTTTAACAGTTCTGAACTTGAAATCTTAATTCAAAAGCAACCGACTTAACAGGGTAAACATCAACAACCCTGTTCATCCTCATAATCGAGTTCGTCTATCTCTATTTCGTGGCATTCTTCGCATAAGCCACCGTAAGTTTCATAATCGTCCTCTGTGATTTTCTTACCACATCTCATACATTCGTAAACTCTTTGTTTTTCCGCCATTTCTACATCACATCTCCAAACATCGTTTCTGATTCTTCAGTGAGCCGGTCATCCCAGCACTCCCAACACATCCCATCAAAAGTCTCATACTCTTCCTTACTGATTTCTCGACCACAAACAGAACAATAATGCTTCTCTTCCTTTTCGTCCTCCTCAGATGCACAAACCTTTTTGTCTTCACATTCTTTCAAACACATCGCCACAGTTTACCAGCGCGCAATGGTTTTCGAGCAGTAGCAACCTACGCCAGAAGTAGAAAAGTTGACACTGGTATTTCAACGTGACTTCTTCCTTCAGCAAAAACATCTTTCGTTACAATAATTCCTTTATGTGCCTTTCCACCTTTCATGAAATCTATTATGCCATACACGTCATTCCTTTGGATTGACGATTGATATTTCAGTTCGATCGGCAAAAAAGCACTTCCCAGCTTTGTCACAAAATCCACTTCCCGTTTTTTGCTGCTTTCCCAATAAAACAGCTTTGTTGTATAGTCAAATTGTGGACTCGGCTCAAGATTAAACAGCAAGCGAACCATATGATCGCAGACAACAGACTCCAAAAGTTTACTCTTGTTCTCAGAATCCTTAAGAAACTCCAGCGACTCATGAAAAGGCTGCCGGCCACCGAGAG
>Ga0209635_10002528_pt1 | contig 14041 bp, 17 predicted proteins | sample DeeMarSWOR230_32_FD_187463 | JGI IMG/M metagenome (GOLD analysis project Ga0209635, IMG submission 187463) | Marine sediment microbial communities from White Oak River estuary, North Carolina - WOR-2-30_32 (SPAdes) (version 2) | ecosystem: Environmental > Aquatic > Marine > Intertidal zone >... | reverse complement strand
ATACATGTCGTTGTTCAACGATAAGGTGATGTTGCCTACCGGTAAAAAAATAACCTATGCAAGAGTAGAGTTGAAGGATTTTGTCACAGTTCTTCCCATTACCGGAAACAAGATCGTTATGATTGAAATCTTTCGTTATCCTGCAAACCGTTTAAGTCTTGAACTCCCCAGCGGATACGTTGAAAACGGAGAAGAACCTAGAGAATGCGCCATCCGCGAACTCGAAGAAGAAGCTGGATACAAAGCCGGAAAACTCAGAAGCTTATGCTGGTTTCACCCATGGACAAGAAGTATTCGCAAAGCACATCTTTTCCTCGCAGAAGACCTTACAAAAGGAACACAGAAACCAGACGAGACTGAACAGATAGAAGTCAAGCTTTTATCCACCGAGGAAATAAAGAAAAAACTAGAAACCAACAAGATAACACACGCACCAACCATAATCGCTCTACAGAAATACTTGCTAATGCAACCAGATTCCGTAAGAAGATAAACATGAAAAAGACGAGTTCTATACCATAATGAAAGAATTGTCAGAACTTCCAGGTACGACCAAGTTCAAATTGCATTCTATGCTTATTCATGTCTTGTGTAGATTTGTTGCACGTAACTACAAAACAGATTGAGAATTCACAAGATTTAATTCCAGTGCAACATGAGTTTATCGTAGGATCAGGTGAGAATTCAAAGGATGAAACCGCCTTCATCATTAATACTGTTGCTTAAGCGTCACGGATACTCTGGCGAGACAATCAAAGAAATCTGGAAATGGTATGATTTCTCAGAGAGAAAAGGAGCTGCAAGTTACTGATCAAACAATCGCGGCGCTAAGGCGGGTCAGTCAACCTTGAAGTCTCTTATTTCTCCTCAGCTTTCTGGTTGACTGCAAAAAGGAAGAAAAAAATAAGAAATTTGAATAAAGGATAGAGTTCAGCTTGTGAGCTTAATATCTCCCTCTTCTTGGGGACCTTCTCTTTTCCCAACATTCTCGGCAATAGACAGGCCTGTTCTGGTCAGGTTTGAATGGAACTTCACATTCTTTTCCGCACTCAGCACAGACTGCCTTATGCATTTCCCTTGGTTCTCTTCTATACGACATCTAGACTACACCTCCCGTTCAGCTAGAAGAACTAGTTTTCGTTGGAATCCTAATTCTCGAATCCTTAACGTAGAAGAGTTGCCTTATAAACTTATGCTAGAAATTAGCATGAAATCTCACAGAAAAAACCCTAATCAACAGTCAACGTCTCCTCAGCGTCGCGTATTGAGAAACACTTTACAGAGGAAACTGTGACATCAGCATTCGTTATGAATCATATGACAAAATCTGATATATTCACAACATCATAATTTTCTTTATATATGAATTACATGATACTTATCTTCTCTCGAAGGATGTTAGAAATGAGCGATAGACTGTCAAGAAAAGAATTCCTGAAACTTGCCGACCTGATTTGGCAACCCGGTCCCCCAATAAGATATCAGAACCCCGACGCGTGGACAAACTACTGACCAACCGCTGTGGAGAAAGGAGAAGGCTAAATATGAAACTGTTTGGCATAAAGGACGAAGCTAGAAAGAAATGGCACTCAAAAGCCATGTTAATTGATCTTCATAAAACAAAAATAACATTGATGAAGACAAAAAAATCGAAACATGTGCCACCATGGATATACAAGAAACTCAACTGCAACGTAAGCGTTCAAATAAGCTAAAGCACCCGCAATCTCCATGATAGTTCGCAGTTTCTAATCCTGTTTTGATTAGAAATTAGAAAGTCAAAAAGTCAAACCGTCAGATTTTATTGTTCTTCGTTCCATCAACAGACGATGCAACTTTTCTATTCGCTTCTTGCTTATGTATCCTTTGTGCGGACGGAAACCTCCTAAGAATCCTTTCGGAATATGCAGCAGTTCATGAATCAATGTCTTCTCCTTCTCTTCTTTGCTCATTTTGTCATAACGTTCAGAAATGACTTCAATAACGTATGTCGGCGGTTTCCTCAATGCTTCTTGCCATATCTTTACTAATCCGTGGATCCGAGCAATGACCTGTTCCGATCTTGAACCATAACTTCTGTAACAATACACAAATTGAGGCACAACATGAAAAAAACCTAGCTTGTCTGCGATCTCATCTACTAACTCCTTGACATCAGGAGCTTCAACGTATCTTATTTTCAAACTTGATGTCTCTCCTATGAAGAACCCGTAAGTACTGTTTATGAATTATTTAAGGATGCTAAAAATCTATTAGGAGAAAGCATCTACATGGTCCAGAATCTGAAGATCAAAGTCAGCAAGTACATGAGTTACCTCTTAAGGCATAACCCTGAAGACCTGAAGATGGACAAATATGGTTTTGTAGATTTTAACGACTTTTTCAAGAAAATCAGGCAACACTTTCAAGTTGACAAAAGATTAGTGTTCGAAATCGTTGAGAAAAGCGATAAAAAGCGGTTCGAAATCGTTGACGATAGGATCAGAGCTTTGTACGGCCATACAATTCCTGTGAAACTCGAGTTTGAAGAAGACAAGACCGTCAAGGTTTTTTATCATGGAACAACTCCATATGCCGCATCTAACATTCTGAAGGCTGGTCTCAAACCAATGAAGAGAAGATGGGTGCATCTGTCGCCAACTGTTGAGATAGCAAGAGAAGTCGGATTAAGAAGGACTGAAAACCCAGTGGTTTTAGAGGTAGATGCAGAAGCAGCTAGAAAGAGCGGCGTCAGATTCTACAAGGCAACTGAAAAAGTTTATCTTTGCAGAAGAGTAAAATCACAATATATAAAGATCCAAGATGTCTAACTTTCCTCTTTGATTTCTCCTGATTCAACTAAATGCTGGTAATACTTTCTGCATTTATCTAACGAAACGCCGCTTCGTGCACAAAACTTGACAAGAACCTGCTCGACTGTTTCATTAGCTTCCTTATCTTGAATCATCTCCTTCAACTTTCGGATTTTTTCCTTTTTGACTTTCTCTTCCATTTTTCGCCCTGCTTTTTCCTTGCATTTTTTCTTATCTAATTATTGATACAAAAAATTTTGAAAAGAAAATATTTCTCAAACATGTTTTCTCACAAATTCCTCAATAGCCTCGAAGTATTGCTTCTTTCCCACGATCATCAAATCGTTGTGATCGGCATTAGGGACTATTACTAGTTTTTTGTTTTTTGCTGCAGAATTCTCATACAGTTCTTTTCCTTCTTTCAATGGTACACCTGTATCATATTCACCGTGGATAATCAGTGTTGGTGTTGAGATTGACCGTAACCTCACTTTGTTAAGCAATGAAAAATCATCATTCCAAATAGGATGGTCAGATGGAACCAAATGTCTAATGTACTGTCTTAGGTTATTTGCTGGTCCACTCTCAACTATCAACCCTTGAACATAATTTTGACAGTGATAAGCAACTTCGATGGCTGGAATGCTTCCAAGTGAACGACCCATGACGAAAAATCTCTTTCTAAAGCCACCTTCTTCGACTATTCTGCAAAAACTTCTGAAAATTTTATGCGCGTCTCTAACCAAATTGGTCATGGTTGGTGTCCCATCGCTAAACCCGTATCCACGATAATCTGCTACAAACAAATTGATTCCAATCTCATTGTAAAATCGGCTACATTCATCATAATCATCTACAATTTCACCATTACCATGAAAGTAAAGCAATGAAGGATAATCTGATCCTTTCGTGTAAAACCTACATCCAATCTTAACTTCTTTCTCCACTTCTACGAAGTGGTTCTTCGCATTGGCCTTAGAAGGCTTCATTACACTTTTCCGGGGATAGAAGGCAATTCGCAGTATCTCTGGTCTGTCCAGAAACGAGAAGTCAACTTCCTTCTCAGTCATTTCATTTCGCTCCATAACTAAACCATAGTGGTTTTTAAAGTTAGTCGAACCGTTTGTTGATTGTCTAGAAAAAGAAATTTGGGTGTCAACTGCTTACTAACTATGTGACTGGACATGAAGTTTTGTGATAAGTGTGGTTCTTACATGAAGAGGACAAAGAAAGGGTTCTGGTGTCGAAAATGTGGCAATCTGATTCCCCTTGATGCGACAATGGAATCAAAGATTGTGAAGAAGATGGAGCATCCCAGTCCAGTTTACGTTGTTGATGATGCAGAAGATAAGCGCGTGAAAGTTTCTCAGACGTGTCCGAAATGTGGAAATAACGAAGCGTTCCATTGGTTCTCCAGAGTCTCAGGTGAACATGCAGGCATCAGAAGAGAAAGAACGATAGAACACTTCAGATGTACAAAATGTTCCCATCTGTGGACCAAAACTTCTTAGTCAGGCGCATTACTATCTATTAGGCTGAATGCCAGCTTTCTTCAATCTTTTAACAACAGGAGGATAGAGAATAACGTATTCCTCTTCCAGAGCATCAGTGAGACCCTGATCAATCTCCGCAAGCTTACCCTTTAACTGTTGAACATCTGCATTTGAACTGAAAGACATCATTAGTGCAGGATGAAAAGAAACTTGCACATCAAGAAGATTCTTCAATGCCTTCAGCTGAAAATCGAAAGCTTCTGGTTTTGCGCCTGTAAGTCTCGAAAATTCTTCAGGACTTGTCCCTTTCAAAGAAACTCTGACCTGTAGATTCTTGAATCTGGAAAGTTGCTCCGCATAATGTCGGTCATGACCTATCAAAATGCCGTTTGTCTCTAAGATAAAATTGAAGTTGCTTTGATCCACTAATTCAAGAATTCCGAAAAGATGGTCTTTTCCAATTGTCGGTTCATTGCCAGTGATTCTAAGCTGACTGTATCCATGATTAGAAGCAACTCTTCTAAGCTGATTGAACACTTGCTCTGAACCATAGAATTCTCCAATTTTGTCAGGATGATCCCTTGGAAAACCACTCCAACAAAAGACACATCTCAGGTTACAACCGCAACAATAAGCACTTGAGATTCCACCATACCATTTTCCACTTCTGGCTTTTCGGTAATATTTTCTTAATTTTCCTTTGACCACTATCTTTTCTGTTTCTTCAGCAAGGACTAGAGAGTCATACAAAGTCTCACAACTCAAATGGTCATACATGAGTCAATAGATCTCTAACTTTATAATTGGCTGCAAAATTTTAAGAGCATAACAAAGCTAGAAGAGGTCTACACTAGTTAGATAGAAATCGTCACCGTAAGTTCCCTTGAAAGTAGCAGATTTAGTCAACGGCTTGGCCATGAGCACTCCATAGCTCTGGGTCAGCGTCATATAGCCTTCCGATCTGTAAGCATCCAATGTTCGGTCTGACAAGATTAAACGATCAACTACTGTCTTGAGAGCTTTCTCTTCAGCTTTCCTTATGAGTCGGATAGTCTCTTCTTTCGTTGGCGCCATAATCTCCTTTATCGAAACTCTGCCTTCATCTTCCTTCAACAATGCATATCCTTTTTCTGTCTGTACGGTTTTGTCAGATTGAATAATCTTCCTCCGGTCTAGCATCTTCATGTATTCATCACTTCTGATAACTAAGCCTGTGCGGTCTTCTGTGACCTGACGGAAAATTCTTAAGATCCCATTCCAATCTGGTTTCATCTTCCTTTTAGCTGCTTTAACCAGTTTTTTCACTGGTTTGATTATCTTGTAGGCGCTTGGAAAAGTCAGAACCTCTTCGTAGCCGAGCTTTCTATAGAAATTGTAGGCTATGTCTGCTCGTCCAGACGTTAAGAGACTGAACTGGTACCTTCTTTCTCGGAAGTTTTCATGTGCCCTTTGCATGAGAGTTGAGGCGACTCGCTTCCTGGTATGCGCTGGATGAGTGGCTACGTCCCAGATGCCTCCAACCGTCACTTCTGAGCCGTCGACACTTCTAGTAACCATATCCATGACCCCCACAAAACCGATTATAAGGTCTTTTTCTATAGCAGCATAGCCGATTTGACTGTGTTTCAATCTTGGATCGGCTTCGATATCTCGCTCAAACTCTACGGGGTTGAGGTATTCCCATAACGCTTGGTCAATCAGAGGAAAGAGTTCATCCTTTGTCTCCAATTCTCTATAAGTTTCAACTCTCATTTATTCCAAGCTTCCGCACTTTTATACGCAATAACCGTGATCTTACACTCCGCGCGCGCTGTGTGTACTCTTTTCGTTATTACTTCATGCCTAGTTTCTCGTTTTTCTCTAAAAGGCTGATAGCTTCTATAAGGCGTGTTTTGCGTGTCTCTTTCCTTTTTGCACTACTGATCCATCCAACATACTGCCTTTTGTAGGACTTAGCTAGGTTATTGAAATTATCTAGGGCCTTCTTGTTTTTCGCTAATGCTTCTTTTACATATGGAGGAATGACAAGTTCTTTTCTGGCCGGGGCAGTCTTGAACCATTCCCCACTTTTCTTTGCTTCCATGATCTTTGTTAACCCTACTGCTGTCATCTTTCCTTCTTTTATCATTTTTCCAGCTCTTTTCTTGTTTGCTTCAGACCATTTGCTTTTGGATTTGCGAGGAGTAAATTTCCTAGCAAACTTTTCACCGTCAATCTTCTTTATGATGCTGTCTACCCACCCAAAACACAATGCTTCCTCTACCGAATCATTGTAAGGGACACTAGGCTTGCCAGTATGTTTCTTATAGTAGATCAACCAGATCTCTTTCTCAGTCTCATAGTTTTTTCTGAGCCATTCACGCCAATCATCCCTATTAGCCACGTATAATTCATCAGCAATTTTCATCAGTCTCTCTCCAGCTTACGGTCTATTTTTATCTTCAGAACCTCTTCCCGTTCTTTTCCCTTCAAATCTCGGATAGCATAGAGCGTAATCACTGATGAAACTCCCCTCCTTCTAAGAGACTTCACATATTCGATTACTCTGTCCTTATCTGCCCTCATATTATCCTTAAGAGCCCACCCAACACCTTTCCTAACCAAATCTTCCTCATCCCAGATCAAGTTCTCACACAAAACAAGGGCTTCATCAATGAACTTACCGCTCTTTGCAGTACTTCTTGTGAATGCTACTACGCTTGCTCTTCTCTTCCACCTGTTCACTGATTTGTTCCACTTACGAAGCAATTTGATTATTTTTTCAGGCATTTTTTCAAGCATTGACCGTAATACTTCACTGCAGAAGAGGTCAGTGTTTCCCCAGCCCATAATATGATCTAAACATTCATCAAAGAACTCAAAATGGGTTTGATCAAGTTCTTCTCTGCTTATTCTGAGAAGATGAATTCCTATATGTAATATCGTAGAGTTGCCTGACCTGACTAGTTTCCTGGCAAGTTCTAAACGTTCATCTAGACTTAAATCATAAAAATGCGGGTTGAACCTGCTGTACACTTCAACAAAATCTGATGAAGAAAATCCATAGGAGACAATAGGTTCTTTGTTCCATCTCTTGGCACTTTCAATCTTCTCTGGATCAATCATCTTTTCCATGAAGCCAACAACTTCATTGTACAATTCACCTATCTTAGAGCTCATTTTTTAACACCAACCATATTTACATTATTTAACCATTTGAGTTGGTCCTGTTTCCTTGTTCTTTTCTTCCAAGTGCATCTTGAAGGCACCTCGTCTCAATAATTATGTGAATGAACTAACGTCTTATCCCTCTCATAAAGAAATACGTCTTATAAGGTTTGAACCCAACCTTCATATATGCTTGAATTGCAGGCTGGTTATCAGACAATACAAAGATCATAGCAAGCGAGATTTCTTTCAGAATCCTCTTGACTAACTCAGACACAACAGAAGTTGCGTAACCCTTGTTCCTGTGCTTCTCACGTGTAGCAACTACTCCGATTAAACCTGCCCACTCAGTCAAACGAGTGCCTCCAATAGAGACAAGCTCATTCCCAGCTTTTATTCCAAGCCAGTTCATCCCTTGGTTCATCCCCTCAACGATTCGTTGACTAGTAACATCTCCCCAATATTCAGGATCTACATCTCTCATTATAGTTGCTATTCTCCCGGAATGAGCAGCATCCAATTCAAAAAAAGTGGTATGCTTTTTGTGAAATTTTTCTTCTCCTTTACGAAGCACCATCAACATAATTCTATGGCTTTGATTCAACGTTGACTTATACTTCTTGAGAATCAATTGTCCATATGCTTCTGGAGACTGAATCTCAACCTTCTCCAAATCCAACATCTCTAAGAAAGCAGCTGCAGCTTCACTGCTTCCTCTCAACTGGACTATTCTTTCGTTGTAAACCAGCATCATACCGTCAATTCGCTGTCTTTCTAAAGCTAACAAGATTTCCGTCTTCTCTCTGTTGTATTTCCAGTCAAAAGCGAAGAAGTAGTAATGAGGAATATCCTGCATTACATGCTTCCAGAAAACAGGTTCCAAACCGGGTTCAAGAGGCTCTATCTTCATCCATGTTCCCTCAGCCAATCATCAGAGAATTCAAGTTTCCAATTTATAACTAAGGTGGAAATACAAAGGTCTAAATTTTCTTTTGCTCAGAAAGTTATAAAACTTGAAAGTTATTATTCACCTCGTTGGTGATTGTATGCCTTATGATGTTGAAATTACCGTGCAGAGCCAGAAAGGAAAATGTGAATTTGGACATAAAGTAGGTGACAAGATAGTCTTCGATGGCAAATCAATCAAAGGCGACATCTGTTATAGTGCACTTATGGTTTTGCTTCCAAAGGTTCATGCTATGCGTTATGGCGCAGAGTTTCCATGGGCAGAAGATAAAGACGTGATATTCAACGCTTGTCCAGATCCGGATAATCCTGTTGTGTTCGAAATTCGACGAATTAAGAAATAACATTCGAACATTTTAACAGCATCATTAAACACTGAAGGGAACAGAACCGCTAAAGAGATACTTTTTCTACTTTATGCATATATAGGTGAAAGATCTTTTTTCGTCAGTTGATTACGAGAACATGGAAGTTGACACATTGAGACAAGTTTTTCCTAAAGTTATAAAGGATCTGCCGGAAGCAGACATTCAATTCAAGGGCGTCAGGGGCTGGATAGCTCAAGGCGAGAGTCATCAGATAGTTTTCTTTGAGATAGAGCCGCTTGGAAAAGTGTCAGAGCATATACATAACTCTCCTCAATGGGGAATCGTTGTGGAAGGAAAAATGGAACTAACTATCGGCGATGAGGCTAGAGTCTATGAAAAGGGTGATGAATATTTCATTCCGCCTCACACAAAACATTCTGCAAAATTTCTAAGCAAAGTCAGAGTAATAGACTTTTTCGGAGAGAAAACCAGGTACAAACCTAAAGTTCGCTGAGAGCTGAACGTATAGATCAGAACAGCAACTGATAGGGCATCTCTTTCTTTTCAAGTGCCCTAGCAAGTTCCATTTTCTTCCGTGCAAAGAAATTGTTAGTCATCGCATACTCCAATCCATACTTTCTGTATACCCAATCTGCGTAATGATAATTCATTCTGTCGATCAGCACATAATCCACTTTGTTGCTTAATTGTGTCACCAGCCCTTCAGCTTTCGGTAGCAGTGGCGCGATCATTGCGTAGGTTTTAACACCTGCAGAGTGCAGCATCTCCAATGTCTCAATCCTTTCATTAATCGCCGGTGAATAGGGTTCAAAGACTCTTCTAACCTCTTCGTCGGCTGTGGTTATTGTTAATCCAACTTCAACATTGTCAAATCGTCTCAGCAATTCCAGATCTCTTTGTACAAGAGGAGATTTTGTTTGAATGGTAATTGGCCAGCCGTGTTCGGACAGAATTTCGATGCATCTTCTCGTTAGCCCATATTTCTTTTCAATTGGCTGGTAAGGATCACACACTCCACTTATCCAAACTCTGCCAGATCGTTTCCTCTTTAACTCATGTTTTAGTAATCTTGCAGCGTTGACTTTCACGTCAACAAATCTACCCCATTTCTCCCTGTGACCGGTGAACCTTTTCATAAACCGTGCATAACAGTAGGTGCATCCGTGCTCGCAGCCAATGTAAGGATTAATCGTGTAATCAGAGACTTTTGATTTAGATAGAATGGTTTTCACGTGGACTTCCTTGATGATCATAGAAACCATCCGTGTTACCTACCTTTGTGAGTTTTCACTTTCTAATCAGTTTTCAGAGTTTTAAACTTCTATTCAAATTTAGGCTGATATCTTCCTCTTTATTCTTATTATTCAAAAACGAATGAAGGGGAAAAACAAAATAGAATTTCTAAAAATGGTTTAACATAGATAATAGAGATTGGAAAATCATGCATGTGCTATGAGGTATACTCGGCATCTATGTCGATTCCGCCTGTAACGGTTTTGAGGGTTATATCGAAATTCGTGCTAGTAGGATAGTTGTCTGACTGCAGTAGAGACTCCGAGCCAGAAAATCCAACTTGTCTATCTATATCTATTCCTCCTGTGGTGACACTGGACTCAATTTTGGCTCCAACATCATCCTGAATAGCTATGGCTAAGTCTACTCCACCAGTTGTCGCTTCGGCTCTTAGAGTGATGTTTCCTACGAGTTCTTCATCCTGTTTGATGTCTACGTCAACTCCGCCTGTGGTTGTTTTCGCATTGACTAGAACATTCTTTGTAGCAATTAGGTTGTCCCAAGATAATTTGACGCCTCCTGTTGTAGTCACTAAAGAAACGTCTCCGGCTATTCTGACGTCTTCCCTTAACTTGGCCTCAACTCCGCCTGTGGTTGCTTCGAGGATTAAGGAGTCGAGAATCACTCCAGCCTGTGTTTCCAAGATAATTCCTCCAGTGCTTGTCTTAATATCAAGACTTGCTTTCATGGAGGAGTCAATAAGGATATCACAGGTAACATTCAAAAGCCAAGAGTACTGAGACACGATGTCGACCTCCGAAGTCACTGTCAGAACATTGCCATCTGTTGTGCTGTCGAAAGTGAGGTCAAGCACTTCAAGTGAACCAAAGACTCCAACTCTTCCGGTCACCGACACGTCCAGGGTGACCAATTTGCCATTGAGCTCTCCGAAGGCGACGTTAACATAAGCAACGTCCGCCGTTAAGTCCAAGTTTAACGTGTCTACGCCTGTCTGGTACGGGACATCGCGTGATTCACTCTTATCTACCGCACGAATAGGCAGGAAAGCGATGGCAACCATAACCGCTACACTCGCAAAGAGGACAATCAAAACGATGGCTAGGGTACTTATCGGCTTTCTCTCTATTCTTCTTTTGGGCTCAGCCTTAGGTGCACCAACAGGAGTTCCACAAGCAGGACAGAATTCGTCGCCTTCTTTCAACTTCGCGCCGCACTTCCAACAATAAGGCAAATTCTTTCACCTTCTTACAGAAGATTCTACCTATTCATATGGTTAATATCATTTTCGTAAATGAAAACTACAATTGAGAATTCGTTTTGCACTCAATGCTTCAGTCAGTCTCTCCTCAGTCTCTAGGCGCACTATTATTCAACCAGAAAACCATTTGGCGCGCGCGCGAACATAATCGATTTCTTCAGTAGAACGCAGTCCAGGTATAACGGTGTCTATGTCATGCGCCAACACAAATCTCAGTGAACGCTCTGCTCTTTCGAACCCGTCTTTCCCAAAATGAGCAATGAACTCTACTGGATCAGGCCAATCAATCTCAGGTTTCCCTAAGAGTCGAGCACCCCACTGGGAATACCCCAACGGAGATCCACATCCTCCCAATGCCTTCATGATAACAACTCCTACATCTAATTCTTTAGCCAAAGGGATCAATTCCTCATTAGCTCTCCTGTCAAGAACGTTCAAAGGGTCTAAGACAGCATCAAACTTTCCTGTTCTTATTGCCTTTGCCAGAACATAGGGATTATGGCCGCTGATTCCTATATGGTCAATTTTCCCCTGAGCCTTGGCTTCCTCAAGAGCGCTTAAAGCGCCTTCGGAACTCATCGCTTTCTTGAGAAGCTGCTCGCTGTCTATACCATGGAGTTGAACAAGGTCTATTCGATCAGTTTGCAGATTCCTCAGGCTTTGCTTGAGGCCAGCTCTAGCAGCAGCTTCTTTGGTTCTTTGATGAGTCTTAGTTGCCAGAACTACTTCATCCCTCACGTCCTTCAATGCTGCCCCCATCTTCTCTTCACTATCTCCATAAGCCCTAGCCGTGTCGAAATAATTGACGCCTTTTTCATAGGCGTATCTCACAACCTTCTCTGCCTTTTCCCTCGAGAGCGCTATAATTGGTATGCCACCAAAACCAACAACTGAAACTTGCAAACCTGTTCTTCCCAGTCTCCTTCTATGCATAACTATCCTACGCCTTTCCAAAGTTGAGGCATGAATCATATAAAAAGTTGTCTTTAACGCGCGCGCAATGTTTAGAATACTAATAGCGGTTCTAATAGGAATCTTGATGGAGAGCTATATCAGGAACTTGCCGTTTTTGTAGAATAGTTTGCCGTCTGCGTAGATTTCTCCATGTTTTTTCATGTCTTTCAAAATGTCCCAGTGGATAGCTGACTTGTTTAAGCCTCCTGACTCTGGGAAGGAAAGTCCAAGGGCTATGTGGATTGTTCCACCCATTTTTTCGTCGAAGAGCATGTTTTTTGTGAATCTTGTTATTGCATAGTTTGTTCCGATGGCGGCTTCTCCGATGCGGTCTGCTCCGTCAATCTTTAAAGTTTGCTCAAGCAGTTCATCTCCTTTAGCTGCTGAGGCTTTCACAACTTTGCCTTTTTTGAAGGTGAGTTTTACGTCTTCAACTTCTTTGCCAGCACGTATCCCAGGGTAAGTGAATCTGATTGTGCCGTTTACTGAATTTTCAAGTGGTGCCGTGTAGACCTCACCGTCTGGCATGTTATGTTTTCCATCACAATTTATCCATTTCCTACCTTTCACATTGAAAGTTAAGTCTGTGTCTTCACCTATCATATGGATTTCACTCACTTGGTTTAGGAATTCGCAGATTTTCTCTTGTTTCTTATGGATTTTCTTCCATTCTGCAATTGGGTCTTCCTTGTCAACTAGACAGCTATTGTATACGAAGTCTTCGTATTCTGCAAGGGACATTGAAGCTTCTTGTGCTTGAGCAGCTATAGGATAAGGTAAAATTGTCCCTCTGAGTTTTCCTTCGGCACGGCGTTTCCTCAAGATTTCCACAAGCTCTCTTTTAGAAGCAGCGTACATCTTTATTTTCGCGGGGTCTATGTTTGTTAATTCTTTAGGGTTTGGTTGGCACAACACGGTTATTTGAGCATCCATGCTTTCAGCTCTGAGCTTTTCGAAAGGGCATATAAATCTTAGCTGGTGTTCTTTTGCGTATCTAAAAAATGTGTAAGCAACATCAAGTTTTTGCATTATTATTGGGTAAGCATCGCTTAATAGGCATTCTTTTAATATTTCGTTAATCAGGGGAAAGGCTGATTCACTGAATCCTACTAATTCACCGTATCCTCGTATGACTATTTTTTCTTTGGGTTTCACATCTACACTGTAGTGAACGCAGAGTTTTGCAAGTTTCTCAACTCTTGAATCAACCATTAAACTCACTGCCTTGAGAGAATCTTCTCAGACTTCAGTTAGATCTCCTTCAGTTTTTATGACTTATGGAAGAAACTTCGATTACATTCTTGACTTCTCAGAAATGTGCACTTCATGCGCTTTAGTCAACGTATCTCCAGCTCTTATTTCTCTTAGTTTTCATTTCAGTTTTTACTGGCTATCAATTGGGAAAGAATAGAATTATATGCTATCGCTTCTTAGGATTATAGAAGGTGGACAGATGGACAGAATGATTGCAATGTGCGGACTAGTCTGCGATGATTGTATAGCGTTTATCGCAACAAAGAAGGATGATGATGAGATGAGACAAAAAGTTGTTGAAGCGTGGTCAACGGAAGATGAAAGGCTTAAGCTTGAAGAAGTCGATTGCGATGGGTGCACAATTGGAAAGAGGTTACATTCGTTCTGTGCTGTTTGCGATGTAAGAATGTGCGGGCTTGAAAAGGCAATCGAAAACTGTGCTCACTGTGACGAGTTTCCATGTGGAAAACTTGAGAAACTCTGGAATAGTTTTCGAACTGTTTCTGGAGAAGAAGCAAAAGCAAACTTGAAAAGAATAAGAAGTCATAGTGACTAAACCTGTTAAGACAAGTATGAAGATCATGTATAATCCAG
>Ga0209635_10002527_pt1 | contig 14041 bp, 10 predicted proteins | sample DeeMarSWOR230_32_FD_187463 | JGI IMG/M metagenome (GOLD analysis project Ga0209635, IMG submission 187463) | Marine sediment microbial communities from White Oak River estuary, North Carolina - WOR-2-30_32 (SPAdes) (version 2) | ecosystem: Environmental > Aquatic > Marine > Intertidal zone >... | reverse complement strand
TGGCCCAATCTTTATAAAAACCTGATGAACTCTATCGTTTGACCAAACGCAGATAAGAAGCGGAATCAATGCCTTCAGGCTGAAAGCAGTAAAACCTAAAAAATATAGATTACTCCTCGGTCGGTCCCTCCACCGTCTTCTCCTTCGGCACTCACGATGGCATAATTTCCGCTGATAGCGACTGAATTGCCGAAATAAGCTCCATCCTCAGGGTCAGAAGCAGTCAGCTTCATCACCTCTCCCCAGTTGTCCGTTCCGCCCCGGTGGCGGTCATAAATATAAGCGGCCCCGCGAAAGATCCCGTCACCCCATTTCCCTGTAGCTCCCACGATTAGATAATTGCCGTCTATGGCCACTGAATATCCAAAATAATCCATGTCCTGGGTATCGGAGGCGGTCAGTTTCACCACCTCTCCCCAGTTGTCATCTCCGCCCTGGTTGCGGAAAAAGACATAGGCCGCTCCGCGCAAGAACCCGCCACCTAATTTTCCTGCAGCTCCTACCACGACATAATCACCGTCCAAGGTTACAGAATAGCCAAACATATCTACACTCTGGCCGTCGGAAGCGGTCAACTTGGTTACCTGTCCCCAGGTGTCATCCCCGCCCTGATTCCGGTCAAATATATAGGCCGCTCCGCAATCGGCTTCCAAACCGTCTCCAAAGTTTGCTCCCACCAAGACAAAATCTCCGCTTATGGCCACTGAAATACCAAAATGATCTCCATCCGCAGCATCGGAGGCAGTGAGCTTGGCCACCTGACCCCAGTTGTTCTCTCCGTCCTGGTTGCGGAAAAAGACATAGGCCGCTCCGCTATCGGCCCCTCCACTGTCTTCATATGGCGCTCCGACAACGACAAAATTGCTGCTAATAGCCACTGACCAGCCAAACAAATCTCCACTCTCCGCATCCGAGGCGATGAGCTTCGCCTCTTCCCCCCAATTATCTTCTCCATCCCGGTCACGATAAAAGATATAGGCCGCTCCACTGTCGGTCCCTCCGCTGTCTTCATAAGGCGCTCCGACAACGGTAGTACCGCCGCTTATGGAAACAGAAGTCCCAAACTGATCTCCATCCGCAGCATCGGAGGCGGTGAGCTTCTTCACCTCTCCCCAGTTGTTCGTTCCCCCCTCGTCTCGGTCAAGAACATAGGCCGCCCCGCGGTCGCTTCCGCCTGCGCCGTCCTCCAAATTAGCGCCTACGATGGCATGGTCACCGTCTAAAGCCACTGAACGGCCAAACCTATCATTATCCTCGGCATCAGAGGCGAGCCTTTTGTACAACTCTTCAGGCGTTAAGGCGGACAGAGCGCTCATTTCGCTGGACAGCCCAGACTCACCGCCTGCATTCACGGCTGTGACCGCATAGGAATAGGTCTTGAACAAACTCAATCCGGAATGGACATAATAGGGAACCAAAAGGCCAGAAATTTTTCCATCCGATGTATCCACGCCTCCGGTCGTGTTCCAGTAAAGGTTGTAGGTAACAGCATTGCTCACCGCTGACCAGGTTATCACCAACTCCCTGTTCTCTACGTAGATCTCCTCAATCGTCGGTGCACCCGGGATATCCGGTGTTTCGACGCCGCCACAGGTTGTCATGGTCAAAACGCCTGCCAAAACGACAACGGCCAAGAAAAGAACATTTTTGTTTTGTCTCATCCTCCGCTCCTTTATCATATGACTAGAGGCTCACAGAGCTTATACTATAGAACCCAGCTCTCTGAATAGATCATTATTAGGTAAAACAGCCTTCTCTATCAGACAACGGTCTTTTCGAAGAAATCGTTTCATAACTTTTCTTCAGGTCTCTTCCCTTTGACCATTCTGTTCGCTTAATCGCGACGAACAGAGCAGGCGGCCCGGCACACACTCTGAGACACATATTTTAAGCTTTTCTTGAGGCTGTTGACAACTTCGGTGGGAAAATTCCTGCGCCAACTCTAATGATCAACCCCATAACCCAGGCTGATTCATAAGAGAAAAGTGACTTTACGGTCGAGAAAGTTCAATCCGGGTAAAATCAGAATTAATGAATCATGCGAATTCTAATACTTGTACTTAAGGACCTGGAGTAAATCCTTTTTTCCCAAAAACAGCAACCCATTAAAAAATATAAATCGCTCCGCTATCACTTCCTCCCTCATCTTCAAAGGTCGCACCCACTAGAGCATAATCTCCGTCTATGGAGACAGACAAGCCAAATTGATCGCCATTCTCAGCATCCGAGGCGGTCAGCTTCAGTACCTCTCCCCAATTGTCCTGTCCACCGGAGTTACGGCCATAAATATATGCCGCTCCGTAATTCACGCCTCCGCCATCTTCATAAAGCGCACCGACTAAAACGTAATCACCGTCTATGGAAACAGAACATCCAAAATAATCCGAATCCTCGGCATCCGAAGCAGTGAGTATCACCACTTCACCCCAGTTATCAGCTCCACCTTCATCTCTACCATACACATAAGCTGCCCCGCGATTGCTCCCGCCATCGTCTTTGTAAGTTGTGCCCACCACAGCAAAATCTCCGCTTATATCAACAGAAAAGCCAAACCGGTCGGAGTCATTGGCATCCGAGGCAGCGAGATTCGCTACCTCGCCCCAGTTGTCCTGACCGCCCTGGTTCCGGTCGAAGATATACGCGGCTCCACGATCGGTCCCTCCGCCGTCTTCATAAAACGCACCGACTAAAACGTAATCACCATCTATGGAAACAGAACATCCAAAATAATCCGAATCCTCGGCATCCGAAGCAGTGAGTATCACCACTTCACCCCAGTTATCAGCTCCACCCTCATTGCGGCCATAAACGTAGGCCGCTCCACGATCGACAGCCAAGCCACCACCATCTTCATAAAGCACACCCACCACAGCATAATCGCCGTCTATAGCGACAGAGTAGCCAAATTGAGCATTAATCTCGGGACTCGAGGCAGTGAGCTTCACCACTTCTCCCCAGTTGTCCGTTCCTCCCTCGTTCCGAGCATATATGTAGGCCGCTCCACTATCAGCCCCTCCACTATCTTCACGATGAGCACCCACAACGACATAATCACCGCTGATGGCCACAGACCGGCCAAACTCATCACCACTATCTGCATCCGAGGCAGTGAGCTTCGCCACTTGCCCCCAATTGTCCTGTCCACCAAAATTCCGACTAAAAACATAAGCTGCTCCGCGAGCGAATCCAGCACTCATCTTATACATCGCACCTGCCACGGCATAATCACCGCTTATATCGATAGAACAGCCCAAGAAATCTCCAGCGGCAGCATCCGAAGATAGCCTCTTTTGTAATTCTTCTGGAATATCCGCAGGCACAGCGCTCACCTCATTCGATAACCCGCTCTCTCCCCCTGCGTTCACAGCTGTGGCTGCATAGGAATATGTTTTGAATAGACTCAATCCGGTATGGACGTAATAGGGAGTCAGAAGGCCGGTTATGCTCGTATCCGAGGTTGTCACGCCTTCGGTCGTATTCCAGTACAGGTTGTACGTGCTCGCGTTGCTGACTACATCCCAGAGAACCGCAATCTCCCTGTTCTCTGCATATATTTCCTCGATCGTGGGCGCACCTGGCGCCGGAGGTGTTGGCTCTCCGTTCTCATCTGTGCCTCCGCCGCATGAAGCCATGATGAACATCGCTGCCCAGGTAATAAAAGCCCCAAAAAATAATCTTTTGACTTTCTTCAACTCAGCCTCCTTGTAATTTACTACTTGAGACGCAAAGTCTATGATTCTCTATCAAATACTATGATGCATTAAAAAATATATATCGCTCCGCGGTCGGTCCCTCCACCGTCCTCTCTATTCGCGCCCACAACCGCATAATCTCCGTAGATGGCCACAGACATCCCAAAGTAATCACTATCCTCAGCATCGGAAGCGACCAGCTTGATCGCCTCTCCCCAGTTGTCCATTCCGCCCAGGTTACGGTCATAAACATAAGCTGCTCCGCGAACAGTTCCACCTCCATCTTCTTGATCTGCTCCCACCACAACGTAATCTCCGTATATGCCCACGGATATGCCGAAATTTTCATTAACCTCAGCATCGGAAGCGACCAGCTTCACAACCTGTCCCCAGTTATCCGCTCCGCCCTCGTCTCGATTAAAGATGTAAGCTGCGCCGCTATTGGTCGCCGAACCGTCATCAAAGACTGCTCCCACCACAGCGGTATCTCCGCTAATGGCCACTGAATAGCCAAACCAATCATAATCATCGGCATCAGAGGCGGCAATAATTGCCACCTCTCCCCAGTTATCCGTTCCGCCCTCGTCTCGATTAAAGATGTAAGCTGCGCCGCGATTGGTCCCTCCTGCCCCATCTTCCATATGTGCTCCCACCACAGCGGTATCTCCGCTGATAGCCACAGAAATTCCAAACTGATCTCCATTCTGGGCATCGGAAGCGGAGAGCTTCTGCACCTCTCCCCAGTTATCTGGCCCGCCAAAGTTTCTGTCAAAAACATAAGCAGCGCCATAATTGGATCCCGCACCCATTTCATACCTTGCCCCTACTACGACATAATCTCCGCTGATGGCCACAGAATTGCCAAAGTAATCACCAGCAGCGGCATCGGAAGCCGTAAGCTTGGCCACCTGTCCCCAGTTATCCGTCCCGCCCTGGTTGCGAGCATAAATGTAAGCGGCCCCGGCTTGACTGCCGCCGTCGTCGTCACCATCTGCGCCAACTACCACATAATCCCCGCTGATGGCCACAGAGCAGCCAAACCAATCATAATCATCAGGGATCGAGGCAGTGAGCTTCTTTGCCTGTCCCCAGTTGTCGGGCCCGCCATAATTTCGATAAAAAACATAGGCAGCTCCGCGCTCAAACCCTCCACCTGCTTTATCAGGAGCTCCCACCACGATATAATCTCCGCTGATGGCTATGGAAGCACCCAGTTCATCTCCATCCGCAGCGTCCACAGCGGTCCTTTTCCATAGCTCTTCGGGGATACCAGCAGCAAGCGCGCTCACCTCACTCGACAAACCACTCGCCCCTCCGGCATTCACGGCTGAAACTCTATAGGAATAGGTCTTGAACAAGCTCAATTCAGAATGGACGTAGTAGGTCGTCAGAAGGCCTGTGAGGCTGGTATCAGACGTGGTCACGCCTCCGGTCGTGTTCCAGTACAGGTTGTAGGTGTTCGCGTTATTGACTGCACCCCAGAGGACGACCAACTGTCTATTATCCGCGAAGATATCATTGATTGTTGGTGTACCTGGAGCCGAAGGCGTTGGCTCTCCGTTCTCATCGGTGCCTCCGCCGCAAGCGGTCATGATAAACATTGCGGCCCAGACAAGAAAGCCCATAATAAACAAGCTCTTGATTTTCTTCACTTCAACCTCCTTTTAGCACATTTTATATTCTTGATTTACTTGATGCTTTTAACTTCTTTTTTTCGATATAAATAAACAGCCGAATTTTGATTCTGTTCAGACGGACGACAGCATAAAGAACAAGACCGGACTTAAACAAAGGATAGCGCCCCGCTCATAAGCACCCATGCGAGTCTTGCTTATTTCAAGATGAGTGAATTCTACACTATTTTCAGCACAAATTACAAGTTTCGAGTTGGTAAACATAGGCTGTTTTCGATTTGAGGTCGTTTGATTGCCGCTATCTTCTCGAAACACTGTTCTTTAAATGGAGGTTTTGGATTCATGGCAAGCTCATGAAGAATCGGCCATCCACCGCCATGCGCACCATAACACACCAAATGATCTAAAATTGGCTCGCTTATTGTGCTATAACCAGCCTAATTTCTAATGGTCAGAGCAGGAGGGTTTCTTTCTTCAGATAATTCAAGAAGTAGAGACGTGTACTTCTTTTTTAAAACTCTATTGTTTTTTGGTCTAGCTAAGCTTTGTTTTTACTTGATCTTTTCCTCAAACTTCCACTTTTCCCAGAGTCTGACCACCAGGTCCTTGCTCCCCAATCCAAAGGCAATAGCCAGGGCTAGACACAGCGCGCCGAACAGAAGAAGAAACGTATTCGTGACGATGTCAGAGGCAATACGGAGCTGATTAAGAGTGACGGGTATGACGAAAACAATCACGATAACATAGGTAATCTTCCCGATAACATCTGGCTTCTTGACTCCGATGTTTCCGGCAAAGACCTGAACCAACCCGGCGACAAAGCGAGCGAGATAGAACCCGATAACCAGAATCACCAAGGCAACGAATATGTTGGGGAAATAGAGCAAGAGGTCATTCAGAACATCCGAGACTACTGTCAACCCGACTGAGTTGAAAGCAACCACAAAAGTGATGATGATGAAAAACCAGTAGACTACCCGGCTGATGATAGACACAGCGTCTTTCTTGAGACCCCCTTTTTTAAGAAAGTCTTCAATACCAGCCTTCTGAGAAAGAACATGAACTCTTGCCAGAATGAGCAGCTTCTTGATGACAAAAGCAAAAAGCTTCGACAGCAGCCAGCCTATGATAAGGATCAGGATGAAACCGATGACCTTAGGCAGCAGCCCTCCTACGATCTCAGCGATCTTGAACCAGGCAGCTTCAAGCGGATCAGTGATGTTTTTCAGAAATTCAGGCTGAGAGGAAAAAGAAGTGGCCAAAAAATCCATAACACCCTCCTTAAAAATATTTTAGATGCCTCCTTTTAACCAATTATTACATTGTTATTAAGACGCATTTATCTGGAGGGTTATAAATCCTGGAGTTCTTAGGACAAGAGAAAAAATGGGATCCTGCCTCATCCGTTTTCACTTATCAACGTGTTATTAAGTGATAAAACTACTATCAAATTCATAGTCCTGTGTCAAGGCAGATGTATACCTGACAGGGAATTTGTGTTTCACGACAGGCCTTAATAACTCTTGGACAGCCAGAAAAGGGAAAATTTTGAGCATAATGAATAAGAAGTTACACCTTAATACCATGCCAATACCTCTGATTGATGGATCTCAGGGAAGGATGTGTGCTTCTGGATTTTTTCGAGGAATTATTGTATATACACATTTTATTTAGACAACACATAATCAGGGCCACACTTGACACCGAGAACAAAGATTCGAGGGCATGGATTCGGGACATCTCCCGTCTTTCTGGCCGCTATCAGCACAATCCTGGGAGCCATTCTTTTTCTCCGCTTCGGGTATGCTGTCGCCCATGCCAGTCCCTTGGGAGTGCTGCTGATCATCCTTATCGGACATGCCATCACCATTCCCACGGCGCTGGCGATCGCGGAGATCGCCACCAACCTGAAAGTGGAAGGCGGCGGAGAGTATTTCATCATCAGCCGCTCCTTTGGAAATATGATCGGGGGGACGATCGGCATCTCGCTCTATTTTTCTCAGGCCATATCAGTCGCTTTTTATATGATCGCCTTTTCAGAAGCATTCAGACCCCTGCTATCCTTGCTCCAGACTAAGACTGGGATCGCAGGTCAAACCTGGATGATCAGCATCCCGGCCACAGTGCTTCTGCTGCTCCTCATTCTCAAGAAGGGCGCGAACATAGGAGTGTCAGCGCTCTGGGTGGTGGTAACCATCCTTGGAATCTCTCTGGCGACCTTTTTTCTGGGCAAATCCCCTTCTCAGGAGACTGTGACCTTTGATCTTTTCGCCAAAATCCAAGATCCTGACAGCTTTTTTAAAGTCTTTGCCATCGTATTCCCCGCGTTTACCGGAATGACAGCAGGCGTAGGCCTCTCCGGCGACCTGAAAAATCCGCGAAAGTCCATTCCACTGGGCACGCTTTCCGCCACTATGACCGGCATGGTCGTTTATGTGCTGGTGGTGCTCAAACTTTCTTCCAGCCTGCAGCCTGAGACCTTGGCCGCAGACCAGTTCGCAATGAGTCGGGTCGCTCTCTGGGGACCGATCATCCCGATCGGCCTGGCAGCTGCCACTCTCTCTTCCGCCATCGGTTCCATCCTCATCGCACCGCGGACCATGCAGGCCATGGCTCGGGATAGCATATTTCCGTTAGCCCCCCTGAACGCATTCTTGCGTAAAGGAAAAGGAGGCGCCAACGAGCCTTTCAACTCCATGCTGGTCACATCCGTGATCATCCTGACATTTGTCTCCTTTGGCAGCGTCGACTTTGTGGCTCAGGTCATCAGCATGTTCTTCATGATCACCTACGGCTCTCTCTGCCTCGTCAGCTTTCTGGAACATTTCGCCGGCAATCCTTCTTACCGCCCCACCTTCCGTTCAAGATGGTACATATCACTGATAGGTGCTGTTGCCTGCTTTATCATGATGTTTCAGATGACACCGCTCTATGCCATTCTGGCGATCCTGGCCATATCCCTGATCTATGTCAGCTTGAAGCGGGGCCGGGAGCAGGAATATGGGCTGTCGGCCATGATCAAGGGCGTTATCTTTCAATTGACGCGGAGCCTCCGGGTTCTTGTCCAGAGAAAGCAGGCAGCGGAGAGCGGCATCAGCTGGCGTCCTTCCTTTATCGCCATCTCCTCGACTTCGCTCACCCGGCTGGCCCCCTTCGATCTTCTGAGGTGGATCTCCCATTATTACGGGTTCGGCACATACATCCATTATGTCAAAGGCCTTCTTGAAAAAGAAACACAAGAAGAGTCCAAGCAAAAACTGGAGCAGTTGATCCAGCTGAGCACCAGCAGCCGGGCCGGTATATATGTCGATACCATCATCTCTCCCAGTTTCAAGACCGCAATAGCCCAGATCGTGCAGCTGCCGGGAATCTCAGGCATGGAAAACAACAGCATGCTCTTCGAATTCCATGAAGACGACACAAAGGAGATAGCCGATATTATCGAGGGCTGCCATCTGTCTTCCGTAGTCGACTTCAATATCTGTGTCCTGCGGTCATCCGAGAGACACTTTGGCTACAGGAAAAAGATCCACATCTGGTTGACTCCTGGCGACTACCGCAACGCCAACCTGATGATCCTCCTGGGTTACATCATTATCGGACATCCCGAGTGGAGGGGCGGCGAGATCGAACTCTTTGCCGCCTTCGAAAGCCATAAACTGGACAACCAGGTCAAACAGCTCAACCAGCTGATCGATCAAGGTCGCATTCCCATCTCTCAAAAGAATGTCCAGAAGATCCCGTGGGATAAAAAGGTAAGGACCTATGAAAATCTGGTCTGCGAAAACTCTGAAAATGCCGACCTGGTGATTATGGGTTTTTCATTGGATAAGCTGACTCAAGAAAGCGGTGAATTTTTCAAACGCTTCCCGAACATCAAGGATCTTTTGTTCGTCAGAGCCAGTCAGAAAATAATGATCAGCGAAACGCCGGAATAGCTCCTCATATCGTCCAAGGCTATACCTAATTTTCTTATCTGGACCTGCAGCCGGACCTCAATCCTTATTCACTCCCCCATTTTATCAGGAATTCCTTGGCCATCTTTCTCGTCTTTGGACTCCTGCATTCCAGCTGATTCCTGACGAATTCTAATATCTTCTTTTTATCCGCCGCTTCCTCGTAGTATTCAGCGAAAGATTCTATGGCCCCGGCCTTTATCAGGTCCCTCCTTTCTGGATCATGATGTGTCCGGTCAATGTTCAACAATTCACCGGTAATTCGAGTCTGGAGTCCTGGCTTGGCCCTGGCGATCTTCCCAGAGTTGGCTGCGACCCAGACAGCCGGGATTATGCTTCTATCGTTCAGCAGCCCGAAGAACTTTTCGAATATCGTATCGAACTTGTTTTCCGTATCGACGCTGGTCAGGTTTGCCAGGAGAGGGATCACGCTCAACTTCCAGTAAGTGTGGTCGGCGCTGAGAAGCTCAACAAAGTAATCCCATTGGGGATAGAGCACTTCAGGATTCTTATCACTCAACAGATTGAGCACCTTTGAACTGTTGTACCTGACCGTTTCATTCTTGGTCTTCAGGTTGTCCAGCAATTCAGACAGTATCTTTCCGTCCTTCAGGGCCTCCTTGGCCATGGTTTCCACATTCATGTTTTTGTCATTCAAATCAGGCATCATAGGACATTTCCTCTTTCAGATATTCATATCCACATAGACGATCATTTTCCAGCCAGGGCTCTGATGATGGCCTCATCGCTTTTCAGGGAGTGACCAGGACGGGGATGATCCTTGTTAAAGACGCGCATGAGCTCTTGCTTCTCTATGACAGCACCGCTCTCCTCAATCAGGCCATAGCGTTCCGGCTTTTGGATCATATCGAACGAAAGACCCAGGTGTTTTGCCAGGAACAGATAAGCGCCGGAGCGTTTCGACGGTCCGTAATCATGGTCCTCCTCAGCCAGATGGACATTTTCGACCCATTCCTGGGCTCCGAAAAGACTGTAAACATTCTGGATGTAGGGGAACTCGACTTTGGGCGTGTTCTTGGTCCAGTCTTTGCCGCAGGAGATGAGAAGCTGTGGTCTCGGGGCTGCCAGAGCCGCGATCTCCGCGTTGTTGGTCACATGGAAACGGCTTCTGTGGATGGGCAGGCCGCTCTCGCAGTCGCAGCCTCCGAAAAAGTGGGCTGAGACCATGACTACAGGGACCGATACAGAAATCCGGTCGTCCACAGCCGCCAGGAGAAAGGTCTGCGTCCCCCCGCCTGAGGCGCCGGTCACACCGATGCGCCCGGAATCGACCTCATCAAACGAGAGAAGAAAATCAACGGCACGGATGCTGTTCCAGAGCTGCAATGCCAGGACTCTGGGATGCTCGTGCGTGGTCTGTGTCGAATCCCCCCAGCCTACCATATCATAGGAAAGGACCACCGCTCCCATCCGGGCCAGGATCGCGCACCGGATCTGATGGTCAGGTCTGAACCTCCCGCCTCCGTTGGGTTGTTTGAAGTGCCCGTGCGGACAAAGCACCCCGGCCAAAGGCTTCTGACCTGAGAGGGGACGATACAGGTTTCCAGTCACATAAAACCCGGGAAGGCTCTCGAAAGCCACGTTTTCCACTGTGTAATCGCCGTGAACACGCCTGCTGTGAATAATCGGATTGAGGCCGCATTTTTCCGGCGGGATCAGCAGGCCTGCACCGCTGAGGATACCCTGGCGGATGCGTCCGGCCCGGGCTTTCCACTCCGCCAAAGTGCTATAGGCTCGGGAGAACTCATCCAGCTGGTTTTTGGCAGCTTCCTCGCTGAGATAATACCCCTGGCATAGCTCAGCCTTTCTGTCCTCATTCTCCTGGCCCTGAATGACGCAGATAAGACAAACCAGAAAAAGTGCTATTCCCCAGGAGAGGAGCATTTTGTTCACCGATTTTCCCGTCCTCATATCATAGTCATAAGCCCCAGCGAAATCAAACACAATGAAAAAAGTGAAAAAAGGGGCCAGGCCCCTTTTTTTCGCTTTTTTTCGAAAAAAGGGGAGGAAGCGAGCGTTGGAAGGGGGAAGTCAGTTCCCCCTCCATGGTTGACTTGCCAATATTCTTCAGGTATAAGCAAATATTTAGGCTAAGAAAAATTCATTTCAGGCGGGATATGACAGAATGAAAAACAGACACTTGAGACTCGAAATCCACAGGAAATTTTTTTTCGTGGCCTTGATGAGTGTGTTGATATCCCTGGCCGCACTGTCTGCGCCGGCAGAGGAAACGCTTGTGCCTCTCATCCCCTTTAGGACAGAGGTTCCTCCTGTCATCGACGGTAGGCTGGATGACCCGGTCTGGCAGCAGGCTCCGTCTGAGACTGGTTTCAAGACCTACCATCCGGATTATGGCCTGGCCATGTTAGAAAATTCCGTGGTCTATTACGCCTATGACCGGGAGAACCTGTATTTTGCCTTCCGCTGCTTTGACAGCCAACCCGACAAGATCAAAGCTACGGTCAACCGACGGGACAATATCCGGGCTGATGACTGGATCTGTATCAATCTGGATTCCTTCAACGACCATCAGTCTCTGTATGCACTTTATGTCAATCCCCTGGGAATCCAGATGGACTCCAGGTTTGAAGGCGGAGAAGAGGATTTCAGTGTCGATATAGTCTGGTACAGCAGTGGAAAAATCGATGATGAGGGTTACGCCATCGAGCTGAAGATCCCTTTTAAAAGCATCCGTTTTTCTCACAAGAACCCAGTCGAGATGGGTGTGATCTTCGAGCGCTGGATCAGCCGCCGCTCCGAAGCAGGGACCTATCCGCCGCTGGACCCAGCCCAGGGCCCGAATTTTCTGACCCAGACAAGGACTATTGTTTTTTTAGAGATAAAACACTATACCCTTATTGAAGTCCTCCCTGCTTTTACCTACAGCCAGATAGGTAGAGACGAAGAAGGAGAGTGGGTCTCTGATAGAAGCGAGCGAGATATCAGCCTGACAGCCAAATACGGGATCACCTCGCATCTCATCTTCGACGGAACCTACAATCCCGATTTCAGCCAGGTCGAAGCGGATGCCGGACAGGTGGATTTCAACCTGCGGTATGCTCTCTTTTTTCCAGAGACGCGGCCTTTCTTCCTGGAAGGACTGGAAAAGTTCAATTTTGGAGGATACCATTCCGGAGATCCTATCGGCGAAATTGTCCACACCAGGACGATCATCGACCCTCTGGTGGGGTTGAAGCTGAACGGCAGGATCGGGGAAAAAAACACCATTGCCTCCATCTATGCCCTGGATGAGCTGCCTGATACCGAACCCGAGGAGCAGGCCCATTTCGGCATTTTTCGTTATAAAAGGGCTCTGGCCAAGGACAGCTTCCTCGGTGCGTTCTACACCGGGAGAGAACGCGCCAGTGGGTTTAACAGAGTGGCAGGGATAGACGGCCAGATCAGGCTTAATAAGTCAAGCCTCTTCGGCTACCATCTTTTTGGCTCTCAAACTAAAGTTGACCAGGCCTCAGAAAGGGACGACGGATACGCCCTGGGGTTGCATTATTACTACAATACGAGAGACTGGATCCTCCAGCTAGGACTTCAGGATATTGGGGAGGACTTCCAGACTGAAACAGGCTACCTCACCCGGACAGGCCTGACCCGATTCAGGTCCGGGATCCTGCGCATGTTCTATCCGAAATCAAAAATAATTCAGAGAATCGATCCCATGATCCACAGCTACCAGATCAGGGATAGATCCAGCGGTCTCTACGAGACCTTCAATTCTCTGGACCTGAGGCTGATCTTCCCCAGAAACTCGATGCTCCTTTTTGGAGGCCGTTACGCGACCGAGGTCTTTTTGGAGGAGAGGTTCAACACCAGCAAGGTGAGGTTGACAGGAAGCAGCCAGCTCACCAAGCAATTATCTTTCGCTCTCTCCTACACCTACGGCAAAAAGATACGCTACGTCGCCGATCCCTACCAAGGAAGCGGGAACGATGGCGCAGCGGAAATCATCTACCAGCCTTCGAAAAAGCTCCATTTCATCCTGAGCTTCACCTACTCAGATTTCTACCGTGATGCGGACTCGGTCAAGGAGTTCGATTACACGATCATCCGGAGCAGAAATGTCTTTCAGGTTAACAAATACCTCTTTTTCAGGGGAATCGTGGAATACAATTCCTTCCGGAAGCGTCTAATGACGGACTTTCTCGCTTCCTTCACCTACATTCCCGGGACCGTGATCCATGTTGGCTACGGTGCTCTGTACGAGAAAGTGGAGTGGGCGGGCAGCGAATACGTTCCGTCTGACAGGTTTCTGGAGACAAAGAGAGGATTCTTCTTCAAAGCCTCTTTTCTGTGGCGGATTTAGGCGATAGATTCATCAGGGGATAAATAACCTTGATTCTAGAGATGAAGCTTGCAGCTTTAAATCCTAAACTCTGGAAGTTGAAACCTTTCCGGCGCGTCCTGGACTCTCTTAACAGCTTTCTTCTTCTGACTAGAACTTTTTTAGGTTTCAAACGTCTTAGCTAATGAAATCCAGAAGTGAAACACAAAAATCCATGGAAACCAATGGATCAGAGCGCGAACATGAGACGGGACAGGCGATTCATCCTCAGTTCGATGAGCTGTACGGGAGATACCGGAATGAAGTCTTCAGTTTCGCCTATCATCTCACCAGAGATAGGGGAGACGCAGAGGATTTGTATCAGGAAGCCTGGCTCCGGATCGTGAAAAAGCTGCCGAGAGAGATAGACATGAGAGGCATTAAAGCCTGGATATTCACCAT
>Ga0209635_10002525_pt1 | contig 14044 bp, 22 predicted proteins | sample DeeMarSWOR230_32_FD_187463 | JGI IMG/M metagenome (GOLD analysis project Ga0209635, IMG submission 187463) | Marine sediment microbial communities from White Oak River estuary, North Carolina - WOR-2-30_32 (SPAdes) (version 2) | ecosystem: Environmental > Aquatic > Marine > Intertidal zone >... | reverse complement strand
GCTGTATTTCCCAAGTAAGTCTTTTTCCCTACCTTGGAGCCCAACCATTTCCAACAATTTAGGTATTTGCTCTTTACGCTCTTGCTTCGTCATTCCATACATTTTTCCATAAATGTCCAGAAGTTCCCATCCTTTCAAATGCTTTGGAAACTTTGGGAGTTCAGGCATGTAGCCCATTCTCAATCTAACATCTGGTCTGTCTCCACGAACCTCTTGACCGAGAACCCTAACAGTGCCTTTATCAGGCTTTAACAAACCCACCAAAACCTTCATTGTGGTGGTCTTTCCAGCACCATTCGGGCCTAAAAAACCGTGAATGGTATTTGTGCTTACTCTAAGGTCAAGCTTATCCACTGCAGTTAAGGAACCATATCTCTTTGTCAAACCGTCAGTTTCTATCGCAAGTTCCATAGGGAAACACGATCCAAATCTTCTCAATCCTAATCTAAGTATATAAACAATATTTAATACCAAGCTTCTCAACGCCAAATTCCGGCACTTTAGGAAACAAAATTAAGATAGAGCAATCTCTTTAGACCTTGATAGAGGAGACCGTAACGTGAATATGAGAATATTACCTCCTGGACAGAAAGAGATAAAAAAGAACCCCTTACGCCATATTGGTTCTATTCCCAAGTTCGATCCGAAAACATGGAACATTGTCGTATATGGTGAGGTAAAGAATCCCCTTTCTCTTAGTTGGAATGAAATGTTAAAGCTATCCAGCATCATAAGTACTTCAGGTTTTCATTGTGTTGAAGGATGGAGCGTGCTAAATAACAAGTGGGAAGGAATCTCTTTTCGAACAATCATTGAAATGGCTAAACCAAAAGACCATGCTAAGTATGTGACCTTCGAAAGCGACGACGGTTACACAACATCCCTACCCATAGCAGACTTGCTTAAAAAGGAAGTTTTACTTGCCTATAAACTCCAAGACGAATATCTTGAGCCAGAGCGTGGAGGGCCTCTGCGTCTCATAGTTCCTCACAAGTATGCGTACAAAAGTGCTATGTGGGTGAGGAAAATCAAGTTTACTTCAACACAAGAATTGGGTTACTGGGAATCTAGAGGATACAGTAATACTGCTGATCCTTGGAAAGAAGACAGATACGCGAAGTAATTACTAAACAAAGTTTTGCAAGAAAGGATTGTTTCTCTTTTCCTCCCCAATGGTGGTGGGAGGACCATGCCCAGGATAAACTTTCACGTGATCAGGTAATGGTGCTAGTTTATCTCTTATCGAGCGCATGAGTTCTCTGTAAGACGCATCAGGGAAATCGTATCTACCTATAGAGCCCGCGAACAAAGTGTCTCCAGTGAAAACAAAGCCATCACCTAAAAGAGATATACCGCCTCTACTATGACCCGGAGTGTGAAGAACTTTGAGTTTAATGGTTCCCACTTGAATGATGTCTCCTTCATGTAACATTTTGTCTGCTGAAGGAGATGTTGAACGAAGCCCAAAAGACGTTAAAAGATTCCCACTTGTATCCGCCAACTTCGGGGCATCATATTCATGAATCAAAATTTCGGCGCCAGTCAACTCTTTCAGAATTTTATTGCCAGATGTGTGGTCAGGATGCCCGTGTGTATTAACTATGTATTTGATTTTTAAACCGTGTTTTTTGGCTTCTGCCAATATTCTTTTGGCTTCAGCCTTCGTGTCAAAGCCTGGGTCAATTACAAGAGCCTCTTTCGTTTCTGTACAGCCCACTAAATAGCAGTTTGTGGATATCATGCCAACCGTAAACATCTGTATAATCATCGGCTACTCTTCCAGTTTCCTTGGAAGACACAGAGAGATGAAGGAAAAAATAAAGATAATGGTGCGCGCGCGCATCTTTGAGAGGCAGTTGTAGAAGGAGTTGAGGCTCACGCTTACTGTTCTCAGTTTATTAAAAACAGGGTCACATTGAAAGAGAAGATTAAAATGGAATTAGATTAGTCTAACTAATTACTTGGAAGAAGGCTTTATGAGTTTGAGAAAACTTGGTGAAAAAGAAGCCATAAAAATCATTTTAGATGTATTACGGAAATCTCAGGGCTCTCTCACAACTAGGGAAATAGAGGAGGAAACCAAAAAACTTCTAGTGTCATGTCCAGATAACACTCCCGTCTTTCTAAACAGACTCCGTATTCAAGGAATTGTTGAAGGCCGACTTTCTAGGGAAAGGAGAGGTTGGGTTTGGTGGATTAAGAAGTAGGATTAGGTCCAAGAAACTATTTTGCCGTGTTTGTTCATCACGAGGTTAACCCAACCCTTATAGTCGACTGTTCTAACTTTGTTTTTTATTTTTCGTAGTAGACCTCTAGCCTCACAATCCTCCTTAAGAGCGTACACTTCGACTCCTGAAGATACAAGTTTCTTTAGACATCTATCCGACGTAACTGCTACGCATGCATCTTGGATATGTAAAACGGCAACACTTTCACCTTTCTCAACTGCCTTAGAGACTAGTTTAACAAGTGATTCGTAGTCGCTTATGAAGGGAGACTTACTCAAAATTATCAGCATGCCTCTTCCTCTAGAAGGTTATAACTGTTTCATTTTCAATTAATAGTTCAGTTGCCTCGTCTGAGGTGATTATTTTCACCTGAAAACTCTCATCAAGGTCTGCGAACTCTAACTTTCGTTCTAGTATCGACTCTTTTACCGCGTGCAGTCCAACAAGGTCTGCAAGGGTTTTTAACCGCTCATGATAGGACTCTAAACCTGCGGTTTCTGGTCTCTGATCTTTGATTAGGCAGTAGACACCGTCATCTATGAACAGCAGTTGAGGAAGAATGTCCATGGCAATCATTGCAGTAGCTATTCTGAATCCTTCCGTTGCTCTCAAACTTCCGTAGGGCGGACTTTTTATAACTAAAAGAACGTTTTTTGGCATTCGCATACACCTCAGATGTTAAAGGATACGACTCTGTCTGATTCTTCCATTAATTGGGCTAGTTTGCCCAAGCTGCTTTTCATTACTCCTTTAATCAATACTTTTTCTACATCAATGCCTCTAAGTCTTGCACTCTGTTGACAAACAAAAATACGCACTCCCTTCTCTAGTAATTTGGCAAGTTTCTTTGCTGATGTCATTTGATCAGGCAGAATCTGATTCACCACCAAATTGTATACTGCATCTGCGTCACAAAACACTGAAACTTCGTGTCTGACTTCTACCGCAGCCTTTGCAAATTCATAAATTGTGTCTGTATTTTGATATTGGCGTGGCGAGGAAAATAGAATTATGAGTAGTTTTCCCAAATACATCAATTCCTCTCTTGTTAACTCTAATAGAGGTTAGGTGCGACTTTTACTATTTAATGAGGATGTTTCAGTAATTTCACTTTTTCGCGCCATTGTTGCTGTAAACATTCTCTGTGCTTAGAGTGGTTACTCTGAGTAATTAGACGTTCTCATGTGAGCATGCGCGTATGATTGGTTCCACTTTTGAGATTGGTGCGTCACATCCTGTTTGTTGTTTCTGCAGTTTACAGAGTATAATAAGTTCGTTCAGAGTTAGAGGTTGTAATGTTTTGGCTTGAAAGAAAAACCAGAAACTGTATGCTCCGAAGATAAACCACGGAACTAATAGTAGTAACTCCAACATTTTCTTTTACCTATATTTCCGTGCACACGCCCCAAGCGCCGTGCGCCCACTGAATCAACATACATTTTGCCCGTGTAAGAGTGTTCAGCCAATCTCTTCTCTTGCACTACACAAACTCTTCCACAAATCTTGAGGCATGTAGCCACTACCAATAGATTAGAAGTATAATCTTTTTAGGTGTTGGAACTTAAATCTCTTATAACTTCCAGAAGAGGTGCAACAACTTGGAAAATGAGAATGGAAAAATCTACGTAATTCAGAAACATGATGCTACACATTTGCATTATGACTTGCGATTAGAAATGGACGGAGTCTTGAAGAGTTGGGCGGTTCCCAAAACACCACCTACAGAAAGTGGTATCAAAAGATTAGCAGTCCAAGTGGAGGATCATCCCCTTGAGTACGCAGATTTTGAAGGAACAATCCCAGAGCGCCAGTATGGCGCTGGCACCGTAGAAATCTGGGACAGCGGAAAATACATTTTGAAGGAAAAAACTGATAATAAGCTGATTTTTGAAATTAAAGGCAACAAACTCAAAGGTCTCTACTGTCTAATAAGATTCAAAGAAAAAAAGAACTGGCTTTTCTTCAAGAAAAAATGACTATTGTATCTTTTGTTGTCTAGTGTTTTTTCTTTCCCTTTTTTAATATTATATCCACAACAGCGTTTGATTCTCTTAATTGGTTTAAGAACCACATCTTCTCTCTGTCGTAGTAAACCGCTAATACAAACCCTGCTGAGGTTAACGCAAATCCCAGAAGAGTTAAAGTCATGCTTAACAGGCTAGAAGGACTGGAAGTTGGCTCATAAGGAAAAAACAGAAACCAACTTAACTGGGTTGCAATAATGACGGTCACGGACAATCCTCCCATCAATGCAACCATACCCATAATCATTATTAAAAATGCTAAGGTCTCTCTATGCCTCAATTCTTCCACATTTTCCCGCATATACTCTTTATACATCAGGATTTCCTTCTAATCCATTACATCGTAAGTTCGCGCGTACAATCTTGCCACTTGTAAATTGCTTCGGCACTTTTATCGTTTAATCATCAATAATCATTTGATTCCCTTAACAAAAATGTTGTGAACTGAGGATCAATATTCGAAGATAAGAATTTCCCTAGACAAATACTTGAAAGCACATTGGATTCGAATGCGTCCATTTATGTTAGAGATTTTTAGTCATGCATTTTGTAATTCGTGTGCACGTCATGCATTCTTCTGGGATAAGAGACTCCTTGTAGAATAAGGATAGATATCCAAAATAATATGGGCAAATAGAAGTTGAAGGAGGAATATCTTTTCCTTTTGGTGAAAATTTGAATGCGTCTTCACCAGTGACAACTATATCTACTCTTGATTTACAGTGAGGACAAGCGTAATAGGTTTCTCGAACCACTTTACTGAAATCATCAATGAGCATGATAAGTTTGCCAAATTCTTTTCCGCAACTAGGATATGGGCACTTCATGTTTTTGTTCTCCCCGTAACACTAATATATATTAAATATTACGACTCGATATAAGTATTTCTGTTGCATTGTTCAACTGTTCACCAAAAATACACTAAAAACGTCGACTAAACTAAGAAAACAGAGTCACTTATCTCAAGGATCGAGAGGAAAACCCAAAAGACATCTACTTAGCTTATAGTGACTACTTCCCATGGGAAAAGCATTGCCAAGACAAAGCAGCAAACAGCCAGTGTAACCAAAATTACAAAGAATATCATCCTCTCTTCATTTTTCTCAGTACTTGCACCAGCAAAGGTTATAAGAAGAATTCCAGTTGCCCAAATTATTAAACCAGTGAAAAACTCGGGTAAGGAGATGAGCAATATATACGTTCCCGCAAGAAGGTCCACTATCTCCTCCATTGCCAAACCATAAGCAAAGAAACCCACTATTGTAATGACCAAGCCTACGCCCTCAAAGAACATGAAAACTCCACTGGGCACCATCATCCTCAAACGAGCAGCTAGAGCAAAAGCTAGGAAACCAATGCCAAAAGCAAATATTATCGCTCCTAGAAGGTTCATCCTGACACTGAACAAGATAGCATTGAGTTCAGTTGTAGTGAATCCTAGATTGTCATTGATGATTAAAATTGAAAGGAGAACAAGTACAGGGGCAAGGAAGAAAAATCCGTCGCTAACCTTTAGTTCTGACATAACTTCTACTTTATCTTAATGGGATTTTAAGATTTCTGTGAAAATGTTCTATAACTCTCTTCTGTCTTAACTTTCCGCCTTTTCCTCAAGAGAGATCAGTTTCATTTTTTCTAAATTTCGCAGAAACCTTAGTACATCCTCCGCCTTCGTCTCAGTATATTCTGCAGAAACAGCCGTAATAATCTCATACAGGGTTCTCTTTCCATCCATAAAATTTAGCCCTTCCACCATCTTCATTCCGAAAGCCGTGTCTTTTTTACACTTCTCTTCGTACCATTCGTACTCTTTCTCGGTCGAAGCCTTTCTAACAGCTTCCATTGATAAAGATCCCTTAAACAATCTTTCGGGAACTATCTTTTTTGATTCCTTTTCAGCCTTTGTCTCTTCTATTTGGTCGGGAATAGAGGCTCTCATTGTCTTTGCTATGTAGAAGAGGTTTTCATCAATTCTAGCAATCTCCTTTTCCCCCGTGACGGAAATGTCTTCAGTGAACTCATGGATGAAGTTTTCTAAGTCAGTGTTGTTACCAAGTCTCTTTACGGAACCCACTGCTTCTTTTTCGCGTTGTATTATGTGTTCTATTTTGTTTTTATGGTAAAACGCTTTTTTTGCAAGTGACTTCGTTAGTTCGTCTGGTTTTTCTTTTAGTTTTGGGTCTTCTTTTATGTGGTATAATTCTTCAATGGCTTTTCTTTCTGTTTCTTTTATTCTGGTTATTCCTCTAGAACTTGTTTGATTGGCCAGGTATAGAGCCTCGTCTACATCGGCATCTGCGATAGTTAACGCGGCAACAGTTGCGATCCATCCCACACGTTTTAGGCTGTCAGAAGAGACTTTATCAATGGTATCCATACTACTGTGGTAAAAGAGGTCAGGCCATTGAAGCAACATAACACATGGGACTCTGATTGTTGAATCTACAAACTCCGCATGGTCGCTTCCACCTGTGTATAAGTTTGTTTTGTACCTGAAGATTGATGCCGACCCAAAGATAACAGAGTAATCAAACTCTTTTACTGATTCTTCGAGTAGATTCATTACGAAATCGTTTAGGTATGACGGTAGAGAATCTGGTGTTATATCTACAGTGAGGGTTGATTTGCATAGTTCTTGGTTTTGTCCAACCATATCTAGATTGATTCCTGCGACTAGTTTGCCCGGCACTTCTGGGTGATTGTAGAGGAAGGCTATTGTTCCATAGGTTTCGGGTACCCAAATAAACTTAATCGTCCTTGCAGGTCTCGTAATCTTTCCCGAGTCAATTAAGGTGTAGATAGTTCGAGCGATCTCTAGCAGTAATCCACTACCTGAGGCGTTATCGTTGGCACTCGGTTTTGGATGGCAAAGATGGGCTATTAGGAAAACTTCTTCGTCAGATTTGGAGGAACCTGGAACTGTTGCTACTACTACGTCCAGATTACTGGAAAACAGTCGTGCATCGACTTTTGCTTTGAGTTTTACAGACTTACCTTTTTTCAGTAAATCTCGGAGATGGTTCCCCTGCCTCTTGCTTATAGAGAACCCAAGGGTTACCTTGTCCAAGTCTTCTTTTGTGGGCCAGATTGCCTGGTATGCGTGGGCGTCAGGTATGTCAACGCTTTCTCTAACATTCTTCATCTCGTATGTGAGTGTGTCAGTGATGACGCCTGCTGCATCTCTCTTGTAGACCGCTTGTTCATGGACGATTTTGGCTCTGCCAGTGGCTAATACGAACTTGCCTTTGACATCTTTGCCTTTGTAATCCTTTGCTCTTAGTCCTGCTCCAACGTCAATGAGTTCGACTGTCACGCCTTCTGGAGGGGTTGCTTTGCTATGTGTATGTAAACATGTGGGTGTGTCTGCGTATCTGCAGATTAGTTTCTCTTCTGGTTCGACTAGTCTAAGTTCTGCGTTTTTCACTTCCCAACCGATAGGAGACGTATATGTCCAGTATTTCTTTGAGCCGTCTGATGTGAACTGTTCGATTTTTGCGTCTTTTATTCCAATTTTTAGTAGTGTGTCCTTTACGTATTCTGCAGCCTCGTGGAACATTGGGGAAGCTTGAATTCTATGGAAATTGGAAACTTGCTGAACGTATAGTTTTGCGTTGTCTCCAGAAAGTTCTTCCTTAACAGTTTTCTTGATTTCCGATCTCATAAATATCCCAAGGTGATATAAGAATAGATATCTGTCAGAATTCCTCATACAGATCTGTACTTAAGACTTATGTTAAAGGTTAAAGTAGATACAAGTGTCAGTCATAGTAATCATAGATAAGGTTATTTTGATTGAAAAGTGGTTGTTATGGGTCTGTTTCTCTGAAGCGGGCGCCGACTATGACCTTGTCATACACGTCGATTTCGAAGTCTCCGTTTACGTCGCCTAGAATTATGACTATTATCCAGCCGTCTATGTAGGCGCGCGCGCATGATGATGAAGAAATAAAATTTTTTCTCTCCCCCTCTCTAGAGGTAGTCTCACACACACGCACGCACACGCAAAAGACATATAAACGAGGCTACTTCAGTTCAATAAGCAAAATCACAACATAAGGAAAGTAAACAAAAAATGCCTGAATGGGGATACTCCACAACAGAACTAGACCCAACAAAAACCGCAAAAGCCAGCGGACGCGAACTCAGAGTATCCCCCAAACACGCCACAGAAATCTGCAAAACAATAAAAGGAATGAAACTCCAACAAGCAAAAACATACCTCCAAAAAGTCATCCAAAAGAAAGCCGCAATTCCTTTCCGTAAACACAAAAAGAAACTCCCCCACAGAAGAGGCTTAGAACAAAAAGCTTTTGCAGGCAGATACCCAGTCAAAGCAGCCCAAAAAATCCTCCAAGTCCTAGAAAGCGCAGAAGCAAACGCAGAATACAAAGGCTTAGAAACAGAAAACCTCAAAATAACCCACACATCAGCATACCCAGGCATGAAAATAAAACGCTTTAAGCCCAGAGCCTTCGGAAGAATGACCCCCCACTTCGAAACCCCCTGCCACATAGAAATAATCATAGAACAAACAGAGGCACCATAAAATGTCAGCCGTCCACCACTTCATAGACGAATCCGTCAAAAAAGCAGAGATCAACGAATACCTAAAAAACGAATTCGAAAGAGCAGGATACGGCGGCGTAGACATAACAAAAACACCGCTAGGCACCCACATAGTAATCTACGTCATGCGCCCAGGACTGGTCATCGGAAGAGGAGGAGAAACCATCAGAACCCTCGCAAGAACCCTCGAAGAAAAATTCCAAATGCCAAACCCACAAATCTCCGTCGCCGAAATCGAAATCCCAGAACTCAACGCCGAAGTCGTTGCATCCCGAATCGCCTCAGCCCTAAAACAAGGCGTACACTTCAGAAGAGCCGGCTTCTGGGCACTAAACCAAGTCAAGGAAGCAGGCGCATTAGGCGCAGAAATCATAATAAGCGGAAAACTAAGAACCGACAGAGCACGATACGAAAAGTTTCGAGACGGATACCTACCCAAGAGCGGAGAACCAGCCTTAAAATACATGAGAAAAGCAGCACTAGATGTCCAACTGAAACCCGGCATCTTCGGAGTAAAAGTACGAATAATGCCTCCCGAAGCCAAATTCCCAGATAAAATAGAAATAATAACAGAAAAAGTAGCAGAGGAAGAACCCACCGAAACTGAAGCAACTGAAACAGAAACAACTGAAACGGAGACTGAAAAATAAATGCCAATCTTAAGGCTCAAAGACATTCGAGCGATGTCCTCTGACGAATGCAGAAAAAAGCTTGGCGAGTTAAAAACTGAACTCGTAAGACTAAAAACCATGACTAAAGCAGGCGGGTCCATCGATAATCCCGCAAGAGTGCGAGAACTACGCAAAACAATCGCCCGCATCCTCACAATCGAAAACGAAAAGAAACTTGCTAAGGAGAAGAAACAATGAAGATAACACCAGACCTGCTTCGACAAGAGTTCGTTGGACTTGACGCCAAAGTTGTCAAAAGTTCCAATCCAAGTCAAGCAAGCATTTCAGGTAAGATAATTAAAGAAACAAGAAACACACTCGTGATACTGCACAAAAACACAGAAAAAACAGTGATCAAAGACGTCGCTGTTTTCCATTTTATAATGCCTGACGGGACGGTGGTAGAGATAGACGGGAAGGCTATTGTTGGACGTCCAGAAAACCGACTTAAGAGACGAATCAGAAGGCGATGGTGATGGCGACCTCTTCTCTGAAGAAGCCCAAAAAAACTTGTGATGATCGAAACTGTCCTTTTCATGGAACCCTTTCAATAAGAGGACGTGTTTTAGATGGAGTTGTCATCAGCACTAAAATGGATAAAACAGTCGTGGTGCGCCGTGACTATCTCCATTATGTACCAAAATTAAAACGCTATGAACGAAGGCGTAGTCACATACCAGTCCATAACCCTCCCTGCATAAATGTCAAAGAAGGCGATTTAGTGAAAATCGCTGAATGTCGACCCATAAGCAAAACCGTGTCGTTTGTAGTGATAGAGGTTCTGGAGGGGAAATAAATGGCAGCAAGAGCCAAGGCCCGTGCTTTTATAGCCAGAGGGATGATCGGTCAAAAACCAAAAATCTCGAGGGGGTTACCCGCGGGGGCTGTTATCAGATGCTCAGATAACTCTGGGGCTAGAGAATTGAGGGTTATTCAGGTGATGGGATACAAAGGAAGATTGAGACGTGTTCCCGCCGCCTCTATTGGAGACATGATTGTTGTTTCTGTGAGGAAAGGGGCACCTGATATGAGAAATAAAATCTTTCGGGCGGTTGTGGTTCGACAGAAAAAACTTTATCGTCGTAGGGATGGTGTTTGGGTTCTATTTGAGGATAATGCCGCCGTCATAATGACCCCCGAAGGGGAAATGAAAGGTTCAGAAATTAGGGGACCAGTTGCAAAGGAAGCAGCTGAACGTTGGCCGAGAATAGCAAGTGCCGCCAGCATCATCGTGTAGGTAGTGGAGAAGATGAAGACAACTAGTCCCCGAAAACAGCGAAAATCTCTTTATCAAGCTTCTTCACATAAACGTTACAAAAGATTTTGTGCACCACTCGCATCCGAGTTAAAAACTTCTCATAGTACAAACTCACTTCCTGTAAGGACAGGTGATACGGTTCGAATTATGAGGGGAGACCGTAAGGGGTTGGAAGGAAAAGTCAGTCGAGTTGACAGAAAGAATTATAGGGTTTTTGTTGAAGGCGTGACTCGAGAGAAGGTGGATGGAACCACGATACCTGTTCCGATTCATCCCTCAAAAGTTGTGATTGTTAGTCTCAACCTCGACGACAAATGGCGCAGAGAAACATTGAAAAGAAAGGGAATTAGGGAGAAAAAAAAGACTAAAGAAGAGAAAATTGTGAAGGAAACCAAGCCCTTTCCAACACAAAGAAAACAGAAAAAACGAAAGACGCGCGCGCGAGGAGAAACAAAGGAAAAACAAAGGTGAAACTGGAGGAATTTGAATTGGGAAAAAAACATCTAAAACGAAAACCAGCGCCAAAATCTTGGCCTATTCATAGAAAAGAATTTGTCTGGGCTCCTAGACCCACGCCGGGATCTCATCCAATTTCAAATTGTATGCCACTCACGCTTATTATCCGTGACATACTGGGCTTCGCAAAAACACGGAAAGAAGCAAAAATCATAATTTCTCAAGGGAAGCTGAAAGTTGATGGAAAGATTCAACGAGAAGAACGTTTTCCAGCGGGTTTGATGGACGTTATATCCATACCTGAAATTAAGGGAACATATCGTGTTCTGCCTTCTAAAAAGGGTTTAATGCTTCATCCAATAGAGGCAGATCAGGCAGATTTTAAACTATGCAGAATTGAAAATAAAACCATTGTTAAAGGCGGTCATGTGCAACTTAATCTCCACGATGGAACAAACTTACTCTTTCGAACAAAAGAATCCCAAAATCTCGAGGGAGATGCCTACGAAACATTGGGTACGTTAAAAATTAGCATCCCAAACCGGGGGGTTCTTGAATATTTAAAATTGGTTGAAGGAGCATACGCATTGATCACTGATGGAAAAAACGCCGGCAGACATGGTAAAATAGTTGCCATTGAAAGAAAGCCAGAGCAGAAACGAAGAGACTTACTAGTCACCATTGAAGACAAAAACGGGGTTCAATTCCAAACAATCCTTGATTACATCTTTGTTGTAGGCAGTACAAAGCCCGAGATATCCTTACTAGAGGTTGAGTGAAATTGTCGAAACAAGAAAACCCCATGCTCCAAACCAAGATTGATAAAGTCGTAGTTAACATTTCAGTCGGGAAATCAGGAGAACCCCTAGAAAGAGCATCAAAAATTCTGAAGCAACTTACAAGTCAGAACCCATGTAAAAGAAAAGCGAAGAAAACAATACGAGACTTTGGCATCAGGAAAGGAGAACCCATTGCTTGTCTTGTAACCCTCAGAAAAGAAAAGGCCAAGTCGTTCCTCGAGAAAGCTTTTCAAGCAGTTGATAATAAAATCTCAAAAGGCTGCTTTGACCGCTTTGGCAACTTTTCTTTCGGCATTAAAGAGCACATTGAAATACCTGGAACCAAATATGTACCTGAACTTGGAATATACGGCATGGATATTTCAGTTTCTTTCAGTAGATCTGGATACCGTATTAAACATCGACATCGTGCCAAATCTAAGATTGGGGCGTCTCACATAGTGAGACCTGAAGAGACAATGTCCTTTATCAAAGAAGAATTCGGAGTCGAAATCGCAGAGTGAAAGGTGAATCTGATGGGAAAGCAGAAGCCTAAAAAAGAAAGAAAATACGGAAAGGGCAGTCGACCCTGCAGAAAATGTGGGTCCTACGGACCAGTTATTCGTCGGTATGGTCTGTATTTATGTCGTCAGTGTTTCAGGGAGCTCGCCAAAGATTTGGGATTTAAGAAATATGAGTGAGGTGTAAACCGTTTTGACTATGATGGATACTCTTGCAAACGGGTTGACAACGATCATGAACAATGAACTACGAAACAAACGTGAATGTGTGATTAGCCCAGCGTCCAAGCTTCTAGGGAGAGTCTTAAGAGTGATGCAGCTTAATGGGTACATTGGCGAACTTGAATTCGTTGATGATGGGCGTTCTGGGAAATTTAAAATACAGCTTCTTGGGCGTGTGAATAAATGTGGCGCCATAAAGCCCCGTTTTCCAGTGAGTTCAAGGGAATTTGAAGCTTGGGAAAAACGTTTTCTCCCTTCCAGAGACATCGGTCTCCTTGTAATTTCAACGCCTCAAGGAGTAGTATCCCATAAAGAGGCAAGAAAGAAAAATATTGGCGGACGACTTCTTGCGTTCATTTATTAGAAGGAAAAGTACAAATGCGTGCCCTCGAATCCGTTAAATCCGTCGAAATCCCTGAAAATGTGGAGGTTAAAGTAGAGGGAAGACTCGTTACGGTAAAGGGTGAGAAAGGAACATTAACTCGAGATTATTCCCATGCACCACTATCTATTCGATTAGAAGAGAGCAAGGTTGTTATCCAGGCGAATTGGCCTCGTAAAAGGGAGACTGCCTTAGTAGGAACAATCTCTTCTCACATTCAAAACATGATAACAGGAGTGACAAAGGGATTTACCTACAAACTCAAGATTGTTTTTTCCCACTTTCCAATATCCGTTAAGATTCACGAGAATAAAATGGCAATAGAAAACTTCACCGGCGAAAGAAGCGCTCGTACAGTCAACATAATGGGTGACACTGAAGTTACAGTGAAGGGAGAAGACGTAATCGTCCAAGGGCTAGACATAGAAGACGTCAGTCAAACAGCTGCAAACATCGAAAGAGCGACTAGGGTCAAAAGAAAAGATCCTCGGGTGTTTCTCGATGGCATCTACGTCTACGAAAAGCATGAGGGAACAGAGAAATGAAGAGGCAGAAAGAACACGTCATCAAGGAGCGGCAACGGATCAAGAATAAAAAACCCAAATTCAGGCGACAAGAGAGTTGGCGATACAAACGTGTTAAAGAGAATTGGAGAAAAGCACGTGGTATAGATAGTAAAATGCGAAGAAAAGTGAAGGGTTGGCCCCGCTCTCCATCCGTTGGCTACCGTGGTCCTAAAAACGCAAGGTATCTTCACCCTTCAGGATTTGTAGAGGTTCTGGTTCACAACGTAGACGAACTTGAGAAAATTGATCCCAAAACTCAAGCCATCAGAATTGCCCATACAGTTGGGGCAAAAAAACGGATTGAAATCTCCAATAGAGCAGAAGGGAAGGGAGCTCGTGTTCTTAACCCAGTAAGGATAGAATGGGTGGAG
>Ga0209635_10002523_pt1 | contig 14048 bp, 15 predicted proteins | sample DeeMarSWOR230_32_FD_187463 | JGI IMG/M metagenome (GOLD analysis project Ga0209635, IMG submission 187463) | Marine sediment microbial communities from White Oak River estuary, North Carolina - WOR-2-30_32 (SPAdes) (version 2) | ecosystem: Environmental > Aquatic > Marine > Intertidal zone >... | reverse complement strand
TTATCTATCATCACCCTAATCTTCGCCATCGCCTTTGCTGTGTTCTTTATGGCTCCCCCATTTCTCACTAAGCAGTTTGGTTTCTATCCACTAATGAAGGTAGGAGATGTCTTTGACATATTCACATCCTTGGTTCTTATCCCACTGTATTGGCTATTATTCCGCCTCAATGTGGATAAAGCTCCTAGTCTCACAGGTATTTTGACATTTCTACTCTTCGTTACACTTTGGGTAGCAGGCCAGAGTATGCATCTAGCGGCCAATTCTATTGGCCATCTTCTAAATGAGATGGAGGGCAGTGACGCATACAGACTAACCTATTTCTATGATGAGTTTTTGAGCCATTACATGTGGCATCTAGGCATTTTTGGACTTTCCGCAATTGTTCTTATTCGACAACTAATAAACCCATTTACCGAAAATCAGGCTATATCATGGATTATGATTCTAGCCGGTATTATTCACGGGTTTACCCTGTTTGTAATTGTAATTGAAGCTGGAACAGCGCTATTGGGAATGACTTATGTTATCGTAGTTACTTTATTCTGCTTAATTTGGGGATGGAAGCGTTTCAGCTATCAACCTTTGCTTCTTTTCTTCTTTGTCACCTGCCTAGTAGCAACAATGTTCTTTATTGGTTGGGGAGCTTATTGGGGTGGTCTACCTGAATTTAGTGAGGTAGGTATAATTGATTAACAGAGATAATGAGTCGGAAAAGACTTAACAGGTGGTTATAATTATTGGGAGCAGACCAACTTAGCCAAAATAATAAATCTTATTGTTATAACTTTCAAGCGTAAATTGTGTAATTTAACTTGCTTTATGTTGAAAAGGCTTTCCAAAGTTGGAGGTTCATCTTGAGGTAAACAGTACACAGGACAAAAGGACAGTCTGTTTACATTCGATTCGTTCTTCCCCCATCAACAGGAATAGTCTGCCCACTAATGAAAGAGGAATCCTCTGAAGCTAGAAATAAGGCCACTTTCGCAATATCCTCCGGCTCACCTAACCTACCAAGTACTGCAGTACTCTTCCTTCCTTCGAGGTATGCCTGAACTTCCTCCCGTGTTCTTCCACCACCGTAAACCATGGGAGTTATGATCAGACCCGGGGCAATACAATTAACATTAATACCATAGGGTCCCAACTCAAAGGCAGCATTCTGGGTCAACTGTATAACACCCGCCTTAGATGCACAGTAACTCGGACCATCATCAAGGCCACCACCACGCCCGGAAATCGAAGAAATATTGATTATCTTGCCGTCCTGCTGTTTTATCATATACTTGGCCACAGCCTGAGTACACAGGAACACCCCTTTAAGATTGATATCCATTACCTCATCCCAAGCCTCCTCTGGGGTATCCATTATACCGGTGGCGCGTAGGATACCAGCGTTATTAACCAGAATGTCAATTCGGCCAAATTCATGCACCGTTTGGTCTACCATATTCTCCACCTGTTGCTTAACACTGACATCAGTAGCTATAGCAAGAGATTGCCGCCTTAATAGCTTGATCTCCTTGACTACATCTGCCAGATTGGCGATATTTCTGCTGGCTACTACCACCTTTGCGCCTTCATTGGCAAAGGTAAGGGAAATGGATCGACCAATTCCACTACTACCGCCGGTAATAATCGCAACTTTTTTATCGAGCTTTCCCATTTTACGTAACTCCTAATGTCAATTTGCCAGTATATTTTCGGACTCATGATCGACTAGTTTATAATGAAAATACAGTGATTAACAAATATGAAAAACTAAGGCAGGTGGATTTTAATAATAATTGTCTGTTCTGTGCAATTTGGATAAATATCGTTCCTTTTTAAGTGGCAAATCCCTATTCAACCCCGAAAAACCCCTAATTCAGCCCGCAAAAAGGGGGCTTGGAGCGAGGGGAGGGGGCCATGCGGGCCCGTGATTTCAGACAAGCGGGTTCCCGAATAGGAAGCAGGGGCTCATAACTGATAAGTTATTGGTTCGTTAGGCCAGTTTTCCTAAAAATTGGCCACAGTGGTGCGAAGAGGAGGGGCGTAAGGGCTTCTTATTTGAGCAAGCTCGTATTCTCAACATGGCGTTCCGCCCTACAGGGAAAACCGCCAAGTGCCAGCCGTGAGACGTACGGTACTCTTTTGAGCTCCGGCAAGCCCCGTTTCGCGGCGTGGTGCTTCTAGAGATAACCCATACCCATAAGACCTAGGAATCAAGTTAACGAGGCAAGTATCTGCTTTGCCGCCATGGAAATGAAACGTGTAAAAATTCGTCTCGCATTTGGGGTATTGACAATTACATAGATAGGACTATAATACACTTGCTTGATATGAAAGACACTTGAAAATGATATAGTTCATTAGTGGTGTGTGATGTATTTAGGCGCAAGTAACCGTTTGAATATGATAGGGTTGCTGGCGCTCTTTTTATTTATAAACATTTTCAATTTTAATATTAGGAGGTGATCGATTTCAGGAAGTAGCATAATTTCATCACCAAATTATCCAAGGATGGAGGTAAGAAAATGAAAAAGAAGTTGTCTTTATTAGCACTGGTTTTGGTGGCAGTAGTAAGTTTGATTGCCGCCTGTGCAGCTCCAGCACCAACTCCAGCTCCAGCACCATCTCCTGCAGCTCCAGCTGAGGTAATTAAGTGGTCCGCCCAGTGCCAGACAACCGCCGGTGACACCCAGAACATCGCGCAACACAGGGTAGCTAACATCATTAACAGTATGGCCAATGGGAGTCTGGTTATGGATCTTCAAGACGGTGGTGCCATTATATCCGCTGGAAAAGAAATTGACGGATTGATTGATGGTTCCATTGATTGTGCTTTCACTCCATACGCTTTTACCCAGACTATCTTCCCTGTGGCCGAGGTGTTCGCTGACGTGGTCGGCGGTTTATCACCTTCACAGCTTATGCTCTGGTACACCGAGGGAGTTGGTGAAGGCCATGATTTGGCGACGGAGTACTTCGGCCAGCAGGATGTCAAACTAGTTCACACGGCCTGTATCCTGACTTCGGAGATCTGGTGTCATTCCAAGGTGGAGATCAAATCTGTAGCTGATATCAAAGGTCTGAAGATGCGCTGTGCTGGTGCCGGAGGCGAAATTCTCGCCAAAATGGGTGCTGCAACTACTTTTGTGCCCGGTGCTGAGATCTATGAAAGCATGCAGAGAGGCGTTATTGATGCTTTCGAGTATGACTCAGCCACGCCAAACTGGAACATGGGCTTTCAAGAGGTGGCCGACTATGTCTACGTTGGCGCCACCCGTGCCCCCTCTGCCGTTTCCGCTGTTTTTGTGATGCAGGATACCTGGGCTGAACTACCTGATAACCTGAAGACGATACTTGTTGAAGCTTGCCGCGCCAATCTGCCGCATTATCTGGCAACACTTGTAGACAGCGATGGTGAACATTTGAAAATGTTCAAGGACTACGGCTGCACTGTAGCGCCCATCCCCGAAGATGTCAACGAAGAGCTCGTCAGGGTGGCAAAAGATTATTTCCAAGAAAAGTCAGCAGGAGATCCTTGGTATGCCAAGGTGTATGAATCGCTGATGAACTGGAAGGATGTCTGCGTAGAACAGGGTATCTACTAATCAACAAAGCTTGCTTCAAGCATACTGCCGGAATAAAACCCCCGCCCCGGTGCTATTTCGGGGCGGGGGATCAATAAAAAAGCGTATAATAAACACAATGAGAGCCGCGTTACGAATTATTGATAACTTAAGCGAATATACCGGGCGCTTTATACGATGGTTTTGTGCTATACTAATCTTAATTCTTACCTTTGAAGTGACTTCACGTCATCTCTTCAATCACCCAACGCAATGGGCACATCAGACCAGCCTGATGATGAGTGGTGCTATAATCGCACTAGGATGGGCGTACGTCCATCGCCATCGGGCTCATGTAAGGGTTGACGTTATATACAGTCATTTTCCACAGCGGGCCCAAGCGCTAATCGATGTCGCACTGGATATAATAGTCTTTTTCCCGCTGTTAGCAGCATTGACCTATGCAGCCTGGAATAAAATGCTCTATTCGTGGGAAATGAATGAAATAATGGTCGAAACCTACTGGTATCCACCTGTTGGTCCAAACAGGACAGCAGTGTTTATTGGCTTAGCACTGCTCGGCTTTCAGGGCATATCTAATTTTATCAAGAGCACCTATCTTCTGCTAAGGAACAAGCCATATGATTGATTTAAGCCCAGAAGCCATCACGATAATAATGTTCGCCGGCATTTTGTTCGGCGTATTTATTGGCTATCCACTGGCATTTCCAATTGGAGGTATCGCCCTAGTTATTGGGTTCTTGGTATTTGGCGAGGGAGCTTTCCCCATACTTTATACCCGTCTCTTTGACTTGATTCACAATTATATCCTCGTGGCAGTTCCCCTGTTTATTTATATGGGTATCATGCTGGAACATTCTGGCATCGCGGAACGGATGTTTCAGGTGTTGTATTTGTGGCTTAGCGGACTTCGAGGTGGTCTAGCAATAATCACCGTATTAATCGGTACCATCTTGGCGGCTACGGTGGGTATAATCGGTGCTTCAATAAGTATGCTGGCATTGGTTGCCCTGCCTGCTATGATACGCCGAGGCTATGATAAAAGCTTGGCCAGCGGGGCGGTGGTCGCCGGGGGCTGTTTGGGAATTCTTATCCCTCCCTCTATTATGCTGGTTATCTACGGGCCGATGGCCCAAATTTCTGTAGGCAAGCTTTTCATGGCTGCCTTCTTCCCCGGCTTTACTCTTTCCGCACTTTACTGCAGCTATATTGGTCTGCGCTGTATAGTGCAACCGAACCTCGGCCCATCAATACCACCCGATGAAAGAGCAGTGCCATGGAGTAAGAAAATAACCATGCTCCTCACTTCACTCGTGCCACCAGCTATCCTAATTTTGTCTGTGCTCGGTGTAATTTTCATGGGCGTAGCACCCCCAACCGAAGCCGCCTCTGTTGGTGCGTTTGTTTCCACTCTCCTTGCTATTGTATATAGACGGTTTAGCTGGCAAACGCTGAGAGATACGACGCTGGGGACATTAAGGCTATCCAGCATGATATTACTCATTGGAGGCTTATCCTATGCCTTTGTCGGCGTATTTCTCCGCGCTGGTTGTGGACATGTAGTGGAAAGCGTCATTTTAGCTACTCCTGGCGGACGCTGGGGTGCTTTTGCCATCATCATGTTCATCATTTTCATCCTGGGATTCTTCATTGATTGGATCGGTATCCTTTTTATTATTATTCCCATCGTTTCACCTTTAGCACCGCTACTTGAATTTGACCCGCTCTGGTTTGGGATGATGATCTGCGTTAATCTTCAGATGGCATTCATGACGCCACCACTTGCGCAGGGAATATTTTTCCTGCGTGGTGCTGCTGATCCGTCTCTCGGGGTAACCATGGGTGATATTATAAAAGGCGTATTCCCCTATGTTGGACTTATTATGATCTGTTTGCTTCTATGTACCTTCTTTCCGCAGATCATTCTCTGGTTACCAGGCATGATGATTAAGTAATATGGAGAATCAGATGAAATCTCTAACTAAGGAAAATTGTGTTCTTGAATACAGCGCTAATAATCCGCCAGCATTAAAAATTGCAAGCGGAGAGACATTCCAGCTAGAAACCCCAAGTATACTGACACATCCTGAACTTTTGCCTGATAAGACTACTGTCCCCGTCACTGGCCCTATCTTTTTAGAACATGCGGTACAGGGTGATGTATTGAAAGTAGATATATTAAAGATTCAGCTTACTGCTGGTGAGGGAGCCATTGTGGCTAAACCAGGCAAAGGCGCTTTCGGTGACCGAATCATTGAGCCTACTGTTAAAGTGGTGCCTTATGATGATAAATACGCTTATTTCAGTGAAAAGATAAAAGTTCCGCTACGACCTATGGTGGGCAAGATAGGAGTTGCTCCGCTAGGTGTATCTATCGATAGCCATATTCCCGGTGCACACGGCGGGAATATGGATATAACTGATATAAACGAAGGTTCCAGCGTTTATCTTCCGATTTTTGTTGACGGTGCGTTACTTGCATGTGGCGATGTACACGCTGTGATGGGTGATGGAGAAAGCGAGTTCTCAGCACTTGAGACAGAGGCATCACTCACTTTACGTTGCCAAGTAGTAAAAGGTATGGAATTAACTCAACCCATGGTCGTAAGCACAGGTAAAATAATGACTGTGGGTCAAGGACGGACTCTAGAAGAGGCCTGCAATATTGCCCTAGACGATATGGTGGAGTTGATAACCAGTAAGTTAGGACTTGAATTCATTGATGCTGTAATGCTTATTAGCATAGCGGCTGACCTAAAAATTAATCAAATTGTTAACACTTTGGTAGGTGTCAGATTAGCATTATCGCTGTCACTTCTGCCACTTGGCAATTTATAATAATCAATTTAAATAGAACCAAACTGAGGTAAGCATAGCTTGCATTTATGGAAGTGATTCTCTTCTTCGTGGGTGTATTCCTGTCGATATAATATTTCTTCCTTAAATTATCCATTTTCACCGTTCAGTCCCGCTACCCGAAGGTCGTTAGGATTCAGTGTAAACGTGGAATAGACATATGAATAAACCTCTCACCATAAAGGTCAACGGGGTCGGGCCAGTACTATTAGAGCACAGCAGGCGGGCGAAGCGCGTAAGCATATCCGTCAAAGCATTCCAAGGAGTCAGGGTGGCCGTGCCTCTCAGGACGTCTTTCAACGACGCCATAGAATTCGTTCACCTGAAAAGGCGCTGGATACGAAATCACCTGGCCAAAATCAAGCTCCATGAAACCCAGATCAGGGAGCTGACAGACTTATCTGCAACCATCGACAGGGAACGTGAAGAGAGGAAGTTGATTGGCAGACTCAACAGGTTGGCGACGATTCACGGATTCACATTCAATGGGGTATCCATAAGGAACCAGAAGACAAGGTGGGGCAGCTGCTCCCGAAAAAACAACATCAGCCTGAACGTGAAGCTTGCGCTGCTGCCTGAAGATCTGGTCGACTACGTGATTCTGCACGAGCTCGTCCACACTCGGATAGCCAATCACAGTAACGGCTTCTGGGACGAGATGGACAGATATGTGGGAAACAGCAAGGACATGGCTTCAAGGCTAAAGAAGTATGACCTTGGATTGACATAGCAAGCTAGCTCACATATAGACCTGTAAGGAGCGCCACAGCAAGAATCGGGCCTTGCTCAGGCTCAGATGAGTACCATACGCAGGCACGACGTTTACAACTTCCCTACTTGGCAGAGCCGCCAAATGCGAAATGGAGTCATGTAGATTGAAAAATGTAACTTTTTAGCATTGATAATCTTTGCATGTGGAAGGCTACTGCAAGACTCCGTGAAGAAGATTGACATCCAAATACCATGCCTATACTATTGATGCCAAGAGCTATGAGGGTCAGCATGTCCAATCGCAGGTTGGAATGGGAAATCCAAGTTAATATATATCGGGTTGCGTAATAAGCCCAAGAAGAGAGAGGTATAATGATATGTCTAGCAATTACCTGTTTGTAGTTAGAATGGATGTGCAGCATGATAAAGAGGAGCTTTTTAATGAAGTGTATGATAGTGAACACGTGCCAGAACTGAAGAAGGTTCCAGGCATATTCAATGTTGGTCGCTACTCGACTGCATTGCGATCTGAGCCGAAATACTTGACAATATATGAGACTGACAATCCTAACATATGGGAAACAGCGGAATGGAAGAAGTCTGTAGAAATCGGCCGCTGGCCGAAAGAAGTCCGACCCTATACAATGAACAGATACCATGCCATTTATGCTTGGGTCGGCGGCAGCCCAGAGCTTCAATGGGAAACCAATTACCTGTATCTAGCAATGATGGATGTAGAAAAGCATAAAGAAGTACTGTTCAATGAATTGTATGAGGAAGAGCACATCCCACAACTGATGTCGGTGACGGGAGTGATTAATGTTACTCGCTATAAGACATCGGCGGAACAACACCCTGAATACCTAGCTATATACGAGATTGAGCAACCTGATATTCCGACATCGGAAGCCTTTTGGAAAGAAGCTGATAGGGGGCGTTGGATCTCAGAAGTTAGACCGTACACATATAATAAGCATCTCTCTATATATGAACGGATTAAGAGGTGACTATTTTGTGAACCTGCTAATGTCATAGCAATGCTTAAATGTTAACCCAGGGCATTTGCAGTATATGCTTCTCACTAAGTTTACAAAAATTAATATCCCTGAAAACGTTGCCTTTGTTATGACATGCCTAAATATTGTACCAAATAATAAGTTAGAGTAATCCTTATGATGTCTGCGGTGCAAACGTTCTAATAAAGGTTCATTTTTAAGTGGTAAATCTCTACTCGACCCCGAAAAACCCCGTATTCAGCCCGGAAAAAACAGGCCCTGCGCGGGGAGAGGGGGCCACGCGGCCCCGTGATTTCGGGCTGGGGAGCTACTGAATAGGAGGCTGGGACTCATAACTAAGAAGTTATTGGCCCGAAAGGCCTGCTTTTCCTTAAAATCGCCTCCGGTGGCGCAGCGGGGAGGGGCATAAAGACTTCCTATCTAGGCAGGCCCGGATTCTCAATGTGGCGCTCCGCCTATAAGGAAACCCACGAGAAGCCGGCTGTGAGGCGTATGGTACTCGTTTGAGCCTAAACTAGCACCGTTTTGCGATGTGGAGCTCGTGGTGACAGCCCAGACCTGAGTAACCTAGTAACCAAGCGAACAAGGCGCACGTATGCTTAATCGCCATAGCAATTGCACGCCCACAAGTTAGTGCCTCCTACTAGGTTCTAGTTACCAGCTATTGACATACCATCAAATAGGAATATAATTTTGCTCAGCAAGACTAGAGTTGATAGCCATGAGGTAAGCAATGTCGCTAGTACCAGCATTCAAGATAGGTGTTTGGAATGCTTGGATCTTTATGAGTGTTTTTATTATTCAAATGTTAGTCGTACTACTACGAGGAAAGAGGGTGTGGGAAAGGAGTAGTCTTCCCTCTGATTTTAGAAGAAATAAACACGAAGCAATGGCAGGCATAGTTGGAAATGGAATCTGGTTCTTAGCTACACTTTATGCTATCTTTCTACCTTTTCAACTAGGGACGAACTGGTTCTATATTGGTCTGTCGATATTTGCTATTGGGCTAATAATAGCAACGATATCTACAGTCGATTTCGCCACAGCACCCATAGGGAAGCCGATCACGCAAGGGTTTTATCGCTTTTCAAGGCACCCGCTGTATTTGTCCCTATTCATAATATATATCGGCACAAGCATAGCTACAGCTTCTTGGATGTTTCTTCTATTAGGCATGGCTAATATCTATTGGATATGGATAGAGTCGCTAGCTGAGGAAAGATATTGCTTAGAAAGATATGGTAGTGAGTATAGAGATTATATAGACAAGACTCCAAGGTGGATAGGAATACCGAAATACTAAATGGCTGCTGCTAAAGGAGCTAAAAAGATGGATGCTAAAAAGGAAAAAACTCAGTTCGAATTACCCAGAGGACTTGCTGGCATGGTTACGCTTATGTTCATGAACCGAGGGCATAAGTCTATTTATGACAATGTGGCTAAAGCTCTGGAACTTCGGGCAGAGGACAGTCTCCTCGAAGTTGCTTGCGGAAATGGCCACTTCATAAAGAATTATGCCTCACATGTACATAGCGTTGCTGGTTTAGACCTTTCCGAACTTTGTGTCAAGCTGGCAGCCAAGAAGAACAAGAAGCGTATTATAGCAGGGAGCGGAGAATTCGTGCTGGGTGAAGCAACGCAACTTCCTTGGGAAGATAATAAGTTCACTGCCGCTACATCAATGGGTGGTATTATGATGTTTCCTAAGCCTGTGGAGAGGCTGAAGGAAATGTATCGAGTGTTACATCCGGGAGGAAGAGCTGTTGTCTGTATAGAATGGAACGCTGAAGATGGAAAAGACCATTCTAAATTATTCAAGAAGTATGGGATGAAGCTCTGGACAGAAGATGATGTACGGAATATGTTAAAAGAGGCTGGATTCGCAGATATTACCATAACCTACGCAAAAGGGCTCATGATGCCCAAAATGATGATCGCACGGGGTTTCAAGCAATAGCAGTTCACTGAAGCCCTGAGAATTTAGCAACGGTAACAATAGCTACAATTGCAATTTGAACAAATGGTACGTGTGCAACAGAATCATGTTTCGTTTGATTAGAGCAAGCGCAGATATTTGAAACATATCATAGGAAAATTTCCAAACCAACCATCCGGCTATCCGATTTCAAACGACAAATATATCCCGCAAGACGTGATGTCATTTAAAAATGGGGAGGGTATAGGGATTAGAGAGTGGTTATTTCTTTCGAGACAGAAAAAGAAAGGCAAGACCCATAGCTACAATAATGAATGACCACACATAGCTCTGCACAGCCCATCTGAACAGGTTTAATCCAGCAAGGGCTAGAATTATTCCAGCAATAATGGCAGCTATGCCAGCCTTTTGGAGATTGCGGCGTATGTTGGATGTCTTTCCTTCGTCTCGCCAGCTTGGGATCTCTGTCAAGGATTCCCTGCTTTGTCTGTTAGTGTCCTTTTTTACTCGGGAAACTCGCGCTATTATGATGATCCCGATAATAACGATTATGATAATGATTATTTCCAGAGGACCCAGTCGCATATTTATCCTTAAGCTAATACTGTGCGGTTGTACCTCATTGTACTTCTCCCGCTACTGCTCTATCAATATCTTCAGCTTGTTGCATAAAACTATCCATCCCTCTATCCGCGTTTAAACGCGTTATATATTCCTCGAGACGTGATGTCGTTTAAAAATGGGGAGGGTGTAGGGGCTGACATTAAAACAGTAAGCGAGATGGTCAGGCACACGGACGGAGGTGTCACGCAAAAGATATATCATCATGTGAACGCTAAAGCGATTAGGGAGGTGCATCAAGAATATACTCCGCTTAGGAAATTAAGCACTACACTATTAGAGCGTTAGTATAGATTCAAATTAACCAAATTATTGCCCACTTCGTTGATGATATACTCTGAAGTATAGGTGTTTCTGACCATTTATCCCCCTTTTAGTCCATCGAAGAACACTATAAATGGAACAGATTTTGCGGGCAGGGCAACTGCCAACGAACCGTTATGTTGTGTATCCATGTAGCAATACAAGCTACTGCCAGCTAGCTTATCTATTGGACACTCAGTCATCCTACGCGTCTTTTACCCAAAGGTGGTAAAATGCATGGTGTAGACTGACTATATTTCCAGAGCCAATTGTAATGGTTTGTAAACTGATTGTTAAGTCAATATTCCCTCATTAGAAAGGAAATCGAATAGCTGTACGACTAGTTCCATTATTGTCCAATATTGGGAGGTAGAACGATGACAGACCAAGAAGAACAATCACTAAAAGAGGCCAAGCGAAAGGAAAAGCGCATTGAAGAGGAAGCTGAGCGACTAGCCAAAGAGCAGGTGAGAAAGAAAGCTAATTTGGCTAGAGAAGAGGCGATTGAAAAGACTTTGAAAGCAAAGAAAATCGAGCGAATGGAAAAACGAGCTACTGAGGAAATTAGGCAATCAGCTAGAGACCAGGCGAGAAGAAAAGTCAATTTGGCTAGAGAACAGGCAATAGTTGAGGCTCAGGAGGCGAGAAAGCTCAAGGCCAAGAAGCAATCATGAGAGTAAGTTAAAATGGTATTTGGTAGTCAGACGGGTTAGTTCTTGTAATAATTTTAAATTCCCTTTTTACTTAGAAGTAAGCTAGTAAGAAAAAAGGATAAAAGGATAAGATTGCGTTAGTCTATTTAGATTTCTATCTCGTTTCCCAGACAGCACTGGATCTCCAGTGCAACTCTGCAAAAATAAGGTGCAGAAAATGACACTCACAACTCTGGTAGCGGGTGGGAAATTAGCAAGCAAGGGGAGGCAAAATTACCATGAAGACCGACGCAGAACTACAGCAGGATGTTATGAATGAGCTTAAATGGGAGCCGACTATTAAAGCAGCGGAGATTGGGGTTGCTGTCAAAGATGGTGTTGTGACGCTGAGTGGCTATGTCGATAGCTATGTTAAGAGGTGGGCTGCCGAGCGTGCCGCCGCACGAGTTTTTGGCGTCAGGGCAGTGGCTGAAGAAATCCAGGTCAGGTTGCCCGGCTCTCTTAAGCGTTCAGATGAGGACATCGCCTGGGCGGTGGCAACTGTTCTCGAGTGGAATGTCTTGGTGCCCCATGACCGCGTCAAAGTGCAGGTGCAGGACGGGCTGGTTACTTTGAGTGGCGAGGTAGACTGGGGGTATCAAAAATTCGTTGCCGAGGAGGCCGTGCGCTACCTCATGGGAGTAGTATGGTTCAGTAACCAGATTACGGTCAAGCCGATGGTTAAACCGCAGGATATAAAGGACAAAATCGTAAGCGCATTTCAGCGCAATGCCTTGCTTGATTCGCGGCGAATCACAGTAGAAACTCGCGGCAGCTGGGTGATTCTCAGCGGCAGTGTGCGCTCCTGGGGGGAGAGAGCAGAAGCCCAGTGGACGGCTTGGGCCGCACCAGGCGTGTCCGAAGTGGAGAACAATATCATAATTAGTCCTTAGGCCAATGAAGAAACCCTGAGCGTGTTCTTGGTTACGGTGTGCTCGACATCATTCATCTGCAGAAATAGCTAGTAATGGTGGGTGTCCTGAAATTTTTTGGGTTGTGGAAATGACTTCAAAGTCCGAAGGCACGACCGCAATTGGCAACCTAACTGGGAAAAAACTGAGGGTTCGGTTGATTGATGTTCTTGAGGCCCGCCCTCTTTCAGATAAAAGGAGAGTAGACTCCATTAATACCAGAGGCAATAACCGGTTTAATAGAAGAAGAGAAAGAAAATACTAAATTAGTTGAGCCACATATTCTCCCAATAATATAAATGTTATTATAACGATGAACTGATCAAGCAAATAAAAAAATACTGGAGGTGTACGAAATGACGACAGGAAAATCAGTAGCTCAACAGGTCGAGGACAGTAATGAGGCCAGGAGATTATTGGATGAGGCTTGGGATCGAGCTAAAAAAGTCTACAAGGACGCCAAGGAGCAAGCGGATATAGTCTATAAAGAGGCCAAGAAACTAGCCGTTGATAAAGAGGCTAAGAAACGAGCTGATGAAGCCCATAAGGAAGCCGTAAAGGAAGCCGGGAAAATCCGTGACGCGATTACAAATGAAGCCATGGTGGTCTTCGGAGATTTCTGGAAGCAAAGAGATATAGATGCTCAGACGGCTATCACCAGATCAAAGGAGCGTGGTGATCAGGCGAAAATAGCCTATAAAGAAGCTAAGAAGCAGGCGGGTATGGCCCATAAAGAGGCCAAAGAACAGGCTGTTGATAGAGAGGCAAAGAACGCAGCCGATCAAACCCGAAAGGAAACGGTAAAGCAAGCCAAGAAAGACTATGACGAGGCCATGAACGAATAGTAACAGGGTGAAATCCTTTAAGAAGGTTAGCTAAAAAACTGGTATCAGACCTGAGTGATATCCTGGCCAAGACAGAGAAAGGATACTACCAGAGTAGATTCACGTTTGGTTTCTTGCCTGGTGAATGGTGCCAGCAGTGAACAATCTGCAAACAATAATAATGGCGGGAGGGGCAGGAGAAAGACTGCAGCCCCTGACATCAGGGCGGTACTATACTTGGTAGTGGGAGATGTCCCGAATTTGAAACGTAAGATGGGCGTCGTAAAGCGATTAGAACACTTAGCCAACATGCTATCGATGCGTTGGTTGTCATTGGAGGTAACGGCTCTCAAGCCGGAGCCTATGCGCTATCAAAAATGGGTTACCCGGTGATAGGTATGGCTTCTACCATAGACAATGATCTATACGGATCGGAGATCACCATTGGAGTAGATACTGCTCTAGGCGTTGCTATAGAGGCAATAGATCGCCTCAAGGTAACTGCTTCGTCCCATGAGCGAGCCTTTGTTGTTGAGGTGATGGGCCGCGATTGCGGCTACCTTGCGTTAATGGTCGGCATAGCTGGCGGAGCCGACGCCATCG
>Ga0209635_10002520_pt1 | contig 14052 bp, 2 predicted proteins | sample DeeMarSWOR230_32_FD_187463 | JGI IMG/M metagenome (GOLD analysis project Ga0209635, IMG submission 187463) | Marine sediment microbial communities from White Oak River estuary, North Carolina - WOR-2-30_32 (SPAdes) (version 2) | ecosystem: Environmental > Aquatic > Marine > Intertidal zone >... | reverse complement strand
GGTATGGCTGTTACGGATACATTCGTGCCTGCGTCATGCGCATAGCTTCCCGGAGAAGGATTGGTTGTCCCGCCAGAACCCGCAGCTATTGTCAATGTGAACTGCCGGATAAAATTGGCCGTTAGAGACTTATCTGAATCCATGGTTAGAGTGATAGGATTATCATTCTCATGCCCTGAAGGAAATTCTCCTGTCCAGCCGCTGAATCTGTATCCATCTCCAGGTATGGCTGTGAACGAAACTTTTGTCCCAGAATCATAAGTGTAGGTGTCAGGAGATGGGTCTGTGGTCCCGCCTTCCCCAGCCATTATGGTCAGCGTGTACTGGCGGACAAAATTGGCAGCAATGGACTTATCTGAGTCCATGGTGAGCGTCAGAGGGTTGTCCTCTTCGTGCCCCTCTGGCACATCTCCCTTCCAGTGGCTGAATTCATAATCGCTTTCAGGCTGCGCTGTGATGGTCACTTCTGTTCCTTGGTCATAAAGGTAGCTTCCTGGGATTGGATCCGTTATACCGCCAGTGCCTGCAGCTATGGTCAACGTGTACTGGCGGATGAAATTGGCAGTTAGGGACTTATCAGAATCCATGGTTATTACTATGGGATTGTCTCCTTCGTGTCCCTCTGGCACATCCCCTGTCCATTCAGCGAATCTGTAGCCAGTGTCAGGTATGGCTTCGATAGTCACCTCTGTCCCAGAATCGTACGTATACGTCTCGGGAGCAGGGTCTGTTGTCCCGCCAGAACCAGACGCTATGGTCAATGCATACTGACGGATAAAATGAGCAGTTACAGACTTATTTGAATCCATGGTTAAAGTGAGAGGATTGTCACTTTCATGCCCATCCGGCACATCTCCTGTCCAGCCTGCGAATCTATACCCGGTATCGGCTGTCGCAGTAATAGTGACAATTGTTCCGTCATTGTAAATATGACTTCCAGGTACAGGATCAGTTGTCCCACCAGAACCCGCAGCTATGGTCAATGTGTACTGAGGAATAAGGAAGAAACTGGCTGTAATCGATTTATCAGACTCTATGGTTAAGGTGATTGGATTATCTGTGCTTGAGACATCTCCACTCCATCCGCTGAATTGATACCCGCTATTCGGTGTGGCTTCTACGGTCACTTCTGTTCCAGAATCATACGTGTAGGTTCCAGGTGCAGGGTCTGTTGTCCCGCCTTCCCCTGCCACTATGGTCAACGTGTGCTGGCGGACAAAATTGGCAGTAATGGATTTATCCGAGTCCATGGTGAGTGTCAAGGGATTGTCATTCTCATGGCCAGAAGGCACATCGCCACTCCAGCCGCTGAATCTGTACCCATCTCCAGGTATGGCTGTAATCGAAACTCCTGTCCCAGAATCATACATGTAGGTTCCAGGAGCGGGATCAGTCGTACCCCCTTCCTCTGCAGTTAAAGTCAGGCTGTATTGTTGAATACCTCCAGTCGTAAAACTCCACTCCTCTCCATGGGTATCTCCGCAGTCATTCTTCGCCACTATCTTCCAGTAATAAGTTGTACTGTAATCTAAGATTCCAGGATCGTAATAACTCTCTATTGTTGTTTCAACATATGGAGCTGGCGATGAACCTCCAAAATAGACATCATAAGAAGTGGCCCTGGGGCAGTCATCCCAGTTAAAATCTGTCTCCACAGAAACATCTGTTGCTTCATGGGCTGGTGAGGGATTCTCAGGAGGAGACGGAGGTTCTATAATCCAGGGAGTGAATACCGCAGAATCCACATCAGTCAAGACTTTCTGGCCGTTATGAACTGCAAAATAACAATTAATCCCATCCCCCTTTGAGATGCCAATCGTTGGACTGTAGGCAGTAGCGCTTAAATCATTCCCACCATCATAATTGAATTGAATCCGGCCGTCCGCATAAAGGATGAGCTCCACATTGACCGGAACCGCTCCAGAGTAAGTCTGAGCCACCCAGCGAATAACCAGGCTGTCTGCATTTTCTGTGATGTAGACATCCTCTCCAGACTGAGCAGAACCATCTGTTTTCAAATCAACCCAATAAGGAGCAATCCTCTTGTTGTTGGCCAGCTCCTGACCTGAATTGCTGTAGTCAATATTAAAATCATTAAAATCTATATAGCCATTGGAGCAGACGTAAATTATCGTTCCTTCCGGAATGATCTCTCCAAAGAAGGGAAAATCAAAGGGCAGATTATACGTCATTGACGCTTCATCGTAACGGAAATCCCAGGCTGTCCCTCCGCCAAGATATTCATGGGAAGTCTCAAACCGAGTGTAATAATCCTCTGTATCTGTGTTGAGAAGTTCACAGAAATGATAGAGGTCGACATGTTCCGGATAGACAAACTGCTGGGCAATGGCTCTTCTCTGGAAAACCCAGGACCCTGCCATGGAGTTGTAAAATTCCTGGAGAAACTCATCCCATTGAGTGTCATTCGTAAAATCGACGACAGACTCGTAGTCGGAATCAAACTCGCCAGAAGTCAAGGGAAAATAGACAGCCAGACCATATGCCCCGGGCCAGCTTGAACCGTGCTGTTCATGAATCACTGCATTTCCAATCGCAGTCATTATCTCAGAAGCCACATTTTTAACTGCAGCCACATCCGTGTTCCAGTTATCCATCAAAGATTGAGCAAATGTGCTTATAGAGCCAGCAAGCGAATCTAACGCCGTCATATCAATGGCAGACTGAGTCTCATCATACCCGTAGGACTCGTAATAGCGGTCGACAATCGCCTGACCAAATTCTGAGCTTGACCATCCAGGATTATTCACCAAATCCTGAAGAATCATGTCATACGGCCAGCCATCCCCAGGCTCTGTCTCCTCTGAACCGACCATCACCTCACCATAATCCTTGATCTCATAAGCGACTTCCACCATCCCCATCAAACAGGCATCAAATCCAATTAGATGATGGCTCCCAGTGACATCTAAAGCCCCCTGCACCTCATCCATGTACAGAGTGTCTCCTCCATCTGTGTCATCCCAGCACACGGCTCTGTAATAAGGTCTATCTTTCCCTTCAAGTTTGGCTTGCTCCCCTATCTCCTTGAATTCACGCCAACCACCACCATGGTTCCAGAGAATAAGGGCATACTTCTCTGCAGGATAGTTTGTTTTGGCCCAATCAATGAAGTCAATCAGCGTCTGTGGATCACCATGATTCAGCTCACCCAAATCTTCAAGCGCGTTATCTGCGGTGGGAGTCATCCCGGAAGTGATGTGAAACCTCTTGGTCGTCGTCCAGTCTCCGTAGCTTGTACTATAGCCGCTGATCCGATCAAACTGGACGACTATATTTATAGCGGAATTGGATCCGACTGAGGCCATCTCCAGAAAATCATCTATCCCTGTACTCTCAAGATTATTATCCCCATCCAGGTAGACCATGAAGGTCCAGGCATACGATACAAATACGGGAACAATAGTTTTATTCGAGTCCATGGTTATGGATACAGGGTTATCCTTCTCATGCCCTGTAGGTATATCTCCGGTCCAGAACAAGAATGAAAAATCCGAATCTGGATTGGCTGTTATGGAGACCTCAGTGCCGGCAGAATAGAAATAATGTCCTGGCGCTGGATCTGTTGTTCCTCCTGTAGCAGAATTGATAATAAGTTCATAATTCCCCGGGATAACGCTAAAATTGGCAGTGATCGATTTATTCGCATCCACAATAATGGTTATCGGGTTGTTCATCTCCTGTCCGGCGGGCACATCCCCTGTCCAGCCATTAAATTCATAGCCGCTATCTGGATTAGCAGTCACTGTCACATTCGTCGTAGAACCATAATTATAGATTCCGGGCAAAGGATCAGTTGTCCCTCCAGTCCCAGAATTTATGGTCAACTCATAGTTTTTAATAAAAGTGGCTGTGATCGATTTATTCTCGGCATCCATGGTGATGATCAGCGGATTGTCCATTTCCTGCCCTGCAGGCACGTTGCCTGTCCAGCCATTAAAAATGTGGTAGCTGGCTGTGTTAGGAATAGCTGTAACTGTTACATCCGCTCCAGGCCCATAAGTGTAAACCCCTGGCGCTGGATCTGTCGTTCCCCCAGGAGTTATACCGATAGACAGATAATAATTATCGATAGTGACAGATAGTTCATGGTCAGATGTTTGAGAGATGTTGTCATAGGCAACGACTTGGATCGCTGGAGATGACCCATCGGCACAAGGGATGGTATTCCATGAATAGGAATACGGAGCGGTTACGTCTCTGGATTTGAGCTCACCGTTAATAAAGAATTCCACTCGTAACACCTCTTTATCATCCGAAGCAGATGCTTGAATCTCGACCATTCCGCCTACTGTTTCTCCGTCAAATGGGGAGGTGATCACCACATAGGGAGGATCGTCCGATAGCCCGGTGGGCGTGAAGATATCTGAATCATAAAAGGTTAAGGTCGTTTCCCCATTATAGGAGGAAATGTTATACTTGAGCCCGTCTCCTTTGGAAAGACCGATAGTCGGCGGAGTCCCGCTTATACTATTCCCATCTCCATAATTGAACTGAATCTTTCCATCTTTATAAAGAATGACTTCGACATTCACCGGTTCTCCACCCGGATAGGTCTCTGCGGCCCAACGGACAATGAGGTTATCTATGTTCTCGGTGATGTAAATGTCCTCACCGGCTTGAGCCAAACCATTGGTTTTCAGGTCTTTCCAGAGAGGCGCAATTCTTCTATGGGTGATAAATTCTTCAAGCGTGTTGGTCCAATCCACAAACGGAGCCTCAAAATCGATAAACCCGTTTGTGCAGATGAAAATTTCTGTCCCGGCAGGTATGTATTCTCCGTAGAAGGGAAAATCAAAAGGAAGCGTATAGGTCAGGATGATATCATCTCCCTTAGAGCCTGTTGCTGATCCCTGACTCAATTCCACAACAGGAATTTGAGATTCACTATAGTATTCGCCAGGAAAGGAAAAAAGAGGAGTTATGGATTTATCGGCAATCATCGTCAGGCTCAATGGATTATCGTTATTGTTTTCTTCAGGCACGTCGCCTGTCCACCGCACAAATGATGCCCCTCCATCAGGAATCGCTGTTATCGAGGCCTCCGTTGCACCAGTATAGGAGTATTCCCCGGGGGCAGGAACTGTTGTGCCCCCGTAAGATTCATTGATGATAAGCTCATAATTGCCAGGCTCAACCCTGAAGTTGGCGGTTATGGATTTGTCCTCGTCCAAAATAACAGTGATAGGATTATCTGCTTCATGTCCAGGAGGCACATCCCCACTCCAGAATGCGAACTGGTAACCGGAATCAGGCGTGGCCGTTACGGAAATTTCTTCTCCATGAGTGCAGGAATACGATCCGGGAGCAGGAGCAGTCGTTCCCCGGATAGGGCTGTTGATGGTCAGCTCACAATTACCAGGCACAAGGACGAAACTTGCGGACAGCGATTTATCATTATCCATGGTCAAGGAGAGAGGATTATCATTCTCCTGGCCTGCGGGAACATCGCCTGTCCAACCGTTAAAAGTATAACCGGCGTTGGGTATGGCTGTTATGGAAACAAGGGATCCAGAATGATGAGTGTAATTTCCAGGGGCAGGGTTGGTTGTACCTCCCCTTTCTGAAGCCACGTTCAGTGCAAAGAGTTGGATAAAACTGGCGGTGATGGATTTAGTCGCGTTCATTGTAATCGTGACCGGATTATCATTCTCCTGGCCTTCGGGAACATCGCCTGTCCAGCCGTTAAACGCATAACCATTTTCGGGATAAGCGGTTATCTCCACCTGGGCATCAGCAGGATGGGAGTAACTTCCTGGAACGGGGTCAATGGTCCCGCCGGAGCCCGCATCGATGGTCAGCTCATAATTACCCATGGCGACAGCAAAATTGGCTGTTATGTTTTTATCCCCATCCATGTTTATGATTAACGGATTATCCATTCCTGTGGCATCCCCGCTCCAGCCGCTGAATTCATAGCCGCTATCCGGATAAGCTGTTACAGAAGCATCTGCACCTAGATCGTAGGAGTGAGAAACGCCGTGTTCGGGATCAGTGGTACCTCCTGAGGTGACACTAATTGTCAGAAGAGGATTGGATACGTCTACGGATATCGAATGAGTGCTGGGTTGACCAAGGTTATCATAAGCAATTGCCTTGATTTCGCGAGTTCCATTCCCAGCTGTTGTAGTATTCCAGAACCAGGCATAAGGACTCGTCACATCCGTGGATCGAAGCTCATCGTCTATATAAATCTCAACTTTTGTCACCTGGTCATTATCCGAGGCTGAAACCTGGATGTTGACTATCCCCCCAACGATTTCCCAATCAGTGGGAGATGTGATAGAAACTGAAGGCGGATAGTCAATATCTATTGGTGTAAAAAGGATTGACTCGACATTGGTAAAGGTCTCCTGCCCATTATAAATAGAGAGATTATACTTGACTCCATCTCCTTTAGAAATTCCTATTGTTGGTGCAGTCCCGCCTGTCACAACATTCTCTCCGTTGTAATTAAACTGAATTCGCCCGTCAGCGTAAAGAACGAGCTCAAAGTTGACAGGCTCAACATAAGAATAAGTCTCAGCTACCCAGCGTATGATCAAATTATCGGGATTCTCTGTGATGTACACATCTTCTCCTTCTTGAGCTGCTCCATCGGTTCTCAGGCTTTCAAACAACGGGGCAATCCTTTTGCGATTGATCAGATAATAATCAGAATTATAGGATTCTGAGTACGCAGATTCAAAATTGATGTAGCCGTTATCGCAAATATAAATCTCTGTTCCTGCAGGAATGGTCTCTCCGAAGTAGGTGAAATCAAAGGGGAGAGCATAAGCGAAGTATCCATTGCTTGTCTGAAATCCTTGGGCTGTCCCCCCACCAAAATATTCAAGTTCGATCTGAGATTCGACATAATCTCCTGAATAATTAAAATGGGCATTGATCGTTCTCGCCCTGTTCATGGTCACAGTCAACGGATTGGCATTTCTTTGACTTTGCAGAACATCCCCTGTCCAGTAGAGGAATGAAGCTCCTGGATCAGGAAAGGCTGAAATGGACACGTCTGTTCCCAGTGGATGTGAATAGGCTCCAGCTTCGGGTGTGGTTGTTCCCTCTCCTTGGACGATATTGATAATCAACTCCCGATTGCCCTCTTCCACGGAAAAGTTCGCCGAGATCGATTTATCCATATCTATAATAACCGACACTGGATTATCCATCTCTTGTCCTGGAGGAACATCTCCCGACCAGCCGCTAAATTCATAACCGCTGTCAGGCACAGCAGTAATGGAAACTTCGGTCCCTGTATTGTACGCATGCTCTCCGGCGGAAGGGTCTGTGCTTCCTCCTAGACCTGGATTTATAGTTAGAGTGTGTTGAACGATAAAGTTGGCTGTGATCGATTTGTTCGCATCCACAGCGATGGTGATGGGATTATCCATCTCCTGACCAGCGGGCACATCTTCTGTCCAGCCGTTAAAACCATAACCGTCATCGGGAACAGCGGTTATGGTTACTCCTGTGCTATCTGGATGCGAATAAGCTCCTGGAACAGGCTCTGTAGTCCCTCCCTCTTCGGCAGCGATGATCAGTTCATAATAGCCGGCGAATAGAGTGAAGTTAGCGGTTATGGATTTATCCGCATCCATTGTGATCGTTATCGGATTGGAATTTTCCTGTCCTACAGGAACATCCCCAGTCCAGCCGCTAAAATCATAGCCACTGTTGGCAATGGCTATTACAGAAGCAACCTCATCACTTGCATAGACATGTTCTCCGGCCGCAGGATCAGTGGTTCCCCCCGTGGTGGTGTTGACTGTCAAGAAATAATTATTGACTGTTACAGATATTTGATATTCATCTGTCTGGCCGATAGTGTCATAGGCAATGACTTTAATGGTATGAGGTCCGTTGGAATATGACCTGGAATCCCAATCCCAGCTATAAGGAGATATCTCATCTGTCGCCTGGAGCTCATCGTCGATGTAAAACTCCACCTGGGTCACCTCGTTGTCATCAGAGGCATCAGCCTGAATGCTTACTGTCCCGGATACAGTCGCTCCATCAGAAGGATTCGTGATCGAAACAGAGGGATCGCTATCCGAGATTGGGGTGTAGACGTCTGAATCAACATCAGTCAGAGCGGTCTGCTTGTTATATACTGATAAATAAAAGTGAAGCCCGTCTCCTTTAGAAATCCCGATTGTCGGCGGCTGGCCTCTTAAGCCAGCATTCCCTCCATTATAATTGAACTGAATCTGCCCATTACTCCTTAGAATAAGCTCTATGTTTACAGGCTTAGAAGAACCGTATGTCTCAGCAACCCAGCGGATGACCAGGTTATCGATGTTTTCAGTTATATAAATGTCTTCTCCTGCTTGAGCCGAGCCATCGGTCTTTAAGTCTGTCCAGCAGGGTGCAATCCTTTTATTGTTGGCCAGCTCTCCTGTATTGTTCCACCAATTGTCCGATTCAACTTCAAAATCGACAAATCCATTGGGGGAAATATAGATGGTTGTCCCGGCAGGTATGGTTTCTTCAAAATAAGGAAAATCAAAAGGCAGGGAATAACTGAGGGGCTCATCCTCAGCCTGCCAACTCTGGGGTGTCCCCCCTCCGACATATTCGTGCAGGATCTGATTATTAGTATAATAATCCCGCGGTTCTGTATTGAGAAGCTCACAGAAATGAAAGAGATCTACGTGTTGCGAACAACCAAAACATTGCGAACCCGCCCTTCTCTTCTCTATCCAGGAGCTTGTCATGGAGCTGTAAAAATCTTGTAAAAATTCTTCCCACTGGGTGTCATTCGGAAAATCTATGATGGTTCCGTTGTACTCCGAGCTAAATTCTCCTGAAATCTCTGGAAAATAAATGGTCAATCCATGGGCGCCTTGCTGGGCTGGACCTTTTTTATAATGAATGACCGTATTTTCTATCTCTGTCATCACGATTTGGGCTGCATTCTCAACAGCAGTCTCGTCTGTGTTCCAGTTGTCAATCATGTCCTGAGCAAAAGAGCTTATTGTGCTGCCTAAGGTATTCATGTTGTTTAAATCAATAGCTGAAAGGGTTTGATTGGACCCGTAAAATTCGTAGTAGCGATCCACGATTGCCGCACCAAACTCTGAATTTGACCAATAGGGATTGTTTGCTAAATCCTGAAGAATCGTATCATAAGGCCAGCCATCCCAGGGCTCGTTTTCTTCGGAGCCGACCATTACCTCACCATGGCTCCTGATCTCATAAGCCACTTCCACCATTCCCATTTGGCAGGCGTCAAAACCGATGAGATGAGCACCTCCGCAAGAACTCAAGGCAGACTGGACCTCATCCATAACCAGTTGATCTGACCCATCTGTGTCATCCCAACAGACAGCTTTAAAACTGAGCTCTTTTTTCTTTTGAAGCCTTTCCTGGCGCAATGCATCTTTGGACTTTCTCCAGCCTCCGCCATGGTTCCAGAGAATAAGAGCATAATGCGCCGCAGGATAGGCTTCCTTGGTCCAGCTGACAAAATCTATCAGGGTCTGTGGGTCGCCATGATTCAGTTCGCCTAGTTCTTGAAGAGCATTTTCGGGCAACGGAGTCATTCCTTCGGTGACATAAAAGCGTTTGGTCGATGTCCAATCCCCGTATCGAATATCAAAACCATCTCTCCGGTCAAACTGGACAATAATGTTGATATTTTCATCAGAGCCGACAGCCGCCATCTCTACAAAGTCGTCTATGCCCGCACTTTCTAAATCATTATCCCCATCCATGTAAACCATGAAGGTCCATGATTTTCCGCCAAAGCTGAAGTGGGGCGTGACGGATTTATTCGCATCAAGAGTGATGGATAGAGGGTTGTCATTCTCATGGCCTGCAGGCACATCTCCGCTCCAGTATAAAAATGAATTTCCTGTATCAGGAAGAGAGGTTAATGATACTACTGACCCGGGAGCATAGGAATAAGCTCCAGGTTCAGGAGTGGTCGTTCCTCCAAGTCCAGGATTAATGACCAGCTCATAATTACCGGCTGTGACTGTGAAGTTAGCCGTAATGGACTTATCATCATCCAATGTAATAGTCACAGGATTATTCATCTCCTGTCCTGAGGGAACATCGCCTGTCCAGCCACTAAATTCATAGCCACTATCGGGAATAGCTTCAACAGAAACATCTGTCGCAGTAAGATAAGGATAGGTGCTGGGTGCGGGTTCTGTGGTTCCCCCTGGAGAAGAAGATATGGTCAAATTTCGGTAGTTGCTGACTGTGACCGTTATTTCAGCATCGGAAGAATTTCCATCATTGTTGTAAGCACGAACTCTAACCTTGTGAGGACCGTCTTTTTCAGGAGAGAGATTCCAGCCATAGGAATAAGGGGGGGTATTGATGACTGAATACAGCACATCATCTATGTAAAACTCAACAGAAGCGATACCTGAGCTGTGGGATGCCTGAGCTTCGATGGTCACAGCGCCAGCCACAATTGCCCAAGGTTCTGGCGAGGTTATCGAGACCTCAGGAGCCAATGTATTCCTGAGCACATAAAGGCTTCCGGGTGCGTAGACATAATTTCCGGATACAGCCACACCAGTTCTAAACTCGCTACGATAATAATCCACCTCAGCCAGGTTTTGAGGATTGGAAACATCGATTGCCCAGATTTCTCCTCCCCAATTCAAATAAGCATAGTTTCCAGAAACAGCCATGGCATTAAAGCAGCAATTGTCTAAAGTCGATGTCACATGCGGACTTGTGGGATCGGAAATGTCAATAGCGATGAAATCCGCGCCTGCTAAATAGGCATAGTTTCCCCTGACAGCTAAATCATGGCAGTAGTCCAGGGAAGTTGTACAGGAACCTGCTTCATGAAGATTGAATGGATTTGAAACATCGATAACCTTTAAGACAGCTTTCATATCACTAGAGGAATAATCGTTTATGCCCAAAAAAACATAATTTCTAGAAACAGCAATTCCTCCCATATAATGATTAGATTTATTATCGTTGACCCAGTAACCCACGTAGCTTGGATTCAAGGGATCAGAGAGATCAACCACAGAAAGATTCGCCCAATTATCCCCTGATCTATTCTCCATTCCTGAAATATAAGCATAATCCCCCCAAACAGCTATATGCCAAGGATCCCAGGGAAGATTAAAGGATGACACTTCGACAGGATTAGAGGGGGAAGAAATATCAACGACATGAAAACCACTACCATCAAGAGCATAGGCATTATTCCCGGAAATGGCAAAACCACGACCAAGCCTAAAACCATCAGATTTACCAGCTACAAAAGGGCTGGAGGGTGTAGAGACGTCCATGATGAGCAAGCCATCACAAGAATGAGCCATGTAGACATAGTCTCCGGAAACCGTGATAGGATTTGGGCCCCATTGAACGTCACAAGGAGTGTCATAAGTTCCTTCTAAAAAAGGATTACTTGGGGCAGAAATATTATATAAAGAAAAACCACTTTCTCCTTGAGCCATCCCGACATAATTTCCGGAAATCTTTATCCCCCCACGATGTGAATTGCATTCTCCGACATAAAAAGGAACTGAAGGGCTTGAAATATCAATAACCACCAGCTTCCCATGCCAACCATCCCACAGATAAGCATAATTTCCAGAAACTTTTACATCTTCAAAGTATCTTTGTCCTTCCACATAATTTCCAATCTCTGTTGGGTTCGCAGGGTCAGCGGCAACATCAATGATAGTTAATTTGCTCTCTTCATAAGAATCATCTCTTTGCGAGATATAAGCATAGCCAGCATCTGAAGCATCCACTCCAGTGAAACCGTAATAAAACTCACCATTATAAGTTCCTTTTAAGCTGGGTGAGGAGTGATAAGAGACATCGACAATCCTTAATTGATACTTCCAACCCGGACCTTCCCAGTACTCATTTATGACAAAAGCATAATTCCCATAAAGTGCAACATCGCGCACTTGCCCTCCAGTATCATAGGAACCGACTTCAACAGGGGAATCAGGGTTTGAAACATTAAAAATTCTCAAGCTGTTACCTGTAGCCACGTAAGCATAGTTCGCCAAAACTTCTATGGACCATGTGTTTTGAAGATATGAGAATACATTTGGTAACGCCACGGTTCCGCGGACATCGGGACTGGAAGGAACGGAAATATCCACAACGTATAAAATACTATCGGTCGCGACAAAGGCGTAATCTCCTGAGATAAGAATATCGCGCGGCCTGGCTTGAAGGTTATTTTCACCTATGAGGGAAGGATTGGCAGGATCGGAGATATCCAATACCTGAACAGTTTGGCCGTTTCCAATCACAGCGATGTTTCTGGTTGTATCTAAAGCTGCAGCTCCGCAGGATCCATACGGCCATGTTCCCACAAGCTCCACGTTGGATGATTCTGCTTTATACCCTGATCCGCTCCTGTTTCTCCTTAAATATTTCTCTTTCTTTTTCCGCGAGTTATTTGTTTGACTGGATGGCTTGAACTGACCAGCAGTCAATTCAGGCTTTTTCTGAATATCTGGGGCTTTGCCGCTAGGTGCAAAAGATAGGTCTGGAAATAATAAAAAAATGATTGCAAAAAAAGTTGAGAGTATAATTATTTTTCTCATTTTTCCCCTCAATATCCATCTATATAAAATTCATAGTTATAAGCGTCACTGCTAAGACCAATACACAACATAGACTTTTTCGCGACTACTTTTTTTACTATTAGTTTTGGATTATATTCCCACCCTATCCTGCTCTAAGGCCGCGAGCTAATTATTCAAATAATCAATTTCAATTTGTAGTCAGAGCAAAAAATAAAAAAGGAGTTTAATTCTCCTTTCACTTTATCTCTATGTAAACGGGTTCGCATTTCTGCTTTTCTTTATCTACATCAACTAAGGCATACTTGTATTTCTTGTCTCCTTCAATTCCTTTATGCTCATATTCGAAAGCATCTGCGCTCAGCTCAACCAGGAGCTCCCTCTTTTTCCCTTCGACGATGTAAATTAAGTATTTCTTCAACACGCACGAACTGACTCTCGTTAAACCGGAAGGGATGAGAATCGAGACCGGGATAGAAGTGGGTGGCACCTGAAAAAGCATTGCCAAACAGGTCAGGTATCCCATCACCGTTGAGATCCCCGACGCTAAAACTGATATCGCGGCCCAATGGCCGTGAAATATCTACTTCAAATCGTGAGTTGTCATCAGGAAAAGAGAGCTCAATCGGGCTGTCGAATGTCACATCAACAACGCGCCCTCGTGGATCAACCTGAAGGTTCTGGACTGCGTTCGTAATAACGACTGTGGCTCTATCGGTCATGGAGGTTGACGGGGTAGAGAAGGAAAAGCAAAAGATCAACACTGATAGGGAAATGATGAACACTCTCCCATATATCCTATGACTCTTTAATAGTATTTTCCCCTTCATAGCTAATACCCCTTATCTTATTAAAAAAATTGATGATGGGGACTTTGATAAAACTTGTTTTTTATGGACACTTAACCCCTTTTATATTTATATATGTTTATATATGCACATATATATATTTTTCAGCATCTAAAATCAAATATTAATTCCAATATTCCTTTAAATTCACCTGCATTTTTTTCTTCATCTAAAGACTTAACATTGCAGAAGTTACCGCTTCCTTTAATACCAAGAATGAGTTATCCTCAAATATAAAAATTCATGCTCTCTGTCAGACATAATCTATATTCCCCTTAAGGCTTTATCATTTGTAACCGAAATCAATATAGAGAAATTCACTCAAAAAATTTTCTTTTATCATCTGAATGTACTATTTTTATTTTCTAATTCTTATTCTATACACTCTTGCTTTTCTTCTGAAAAACCTGGCGTAAGAAATTGAACATATAAACATCAGACTAATCAGTACTGCAGTACTGATTGCTCCAAAACGAATCATTAAGTAACAAACAGCCACAAAAGGCACTAGACTTTTCTGGACTGCAATTTTTAACACTCTGTGTCTTTTAATAAAATCTGCAACAGAGGGTGAATATTTGTAATACATAGCGACGAACTTGCGCCCCAGCTTATTGGTCATCAAGTATTTATCTCTGAATTGCCGCAGAATATCGATATGCGGATGC
>Ga0209635_10002519_pt1 | contig 14053 bp, 14 predicted proteins | sample DeeMarSWOR230_32_FD_187463 | JGI IMG/M metagenome (GOLD analysis project Ga0209635, IMG submission 187463) | Marine sediment microbial communities from White Oak River estuary, North Carolina - WOR-2-30_32 (SPAdes) (version 2) | ecosystem: Environmental > Aquatic > Marine > Intertidal zone >... | reverse complement strand
CATTCGGTCAGGCAGGAAGGTGTAGAAGTGATGGCAGTCAGCCAGGCTCTGGAAAAGTATGACTGGCTGTCAGACTACTGGTGGCAGGCAGTAGCCGTGGATACCGATAAATACACCGCCAATATAGAACTGAACCAGCATAATGGCTACTTCATCAGGGCACTGCCCGGCTATAAGACCATTTATCCTGTTCAGACCTGCCTCTACCTGGCAAAAGCAAGGCTGGCTCAAAATGTCCACAATATTATCATTGCTGAAGAGAACTCGGAGCTGCATATCATTACCGGTTGTACCACTGCTTCTAACGAAGAAGCCGGCCTGCATCTGGGTGTCTCTGAGTTCTACATAAAGAAGGGAGCTAAGGTCACCTTCACTATGATACATAGCTGGAATCCAGAGGTAGCTGTTCGCCCCCGCACGGGAGTAATGATTGAAGAGGAGGGCTTATTTCTCAGCAATTATGTGCTTACGAAGCCAGTCCGTTCACTACAAATGTATCCCACAGCCAGGTGCGTGGGGGAAAATGCAGTTGTCAGGTTCAACAGTATTCTGATGGCACCTCCAGGGTCATCGCTGGACGTCGGTTCTCGAGCTATCCTCGATGCTAAGGGGGCGAAAACGGAAATCATATCACGGGCGATAACCACCGGGGGGAGCATTGTTGCCCGGGGTTATATAGAAGGCAATGCCCCTGATGTTAAAGGTCATCTGGAATGTCGTGGGCTGATCCTGATGGGAGAGGGTATAATCCATGCCATACCCGAGCTTAAAGGTACTTTAGCGGGCATCGACCTATCGCATGAAGCGGCAGTGGGCAAGATAGCTGAGGAAGAAGTAGAATATCTCATGGCACGAGGGCTAACACGTAGCGAGGCTACAGCCACAATAGTTAGGGGATTTCTCAGGGTGGATATAGAGGGATTGCCGCCCTTACTTAGTGCCGAATTGCAGCGGGCAATTGAAACCAGTGAAAAGGACCTTATGTAAGTGAAGCCAACAGGAGGCTAATTATGAATCTCAAAGCTCTGTATAATCTAAGCTATGGTTTATATGTGATAAGTTCCAGAAAAGGAGATAGATTTAATGCACAAATCGCCAACACGGTGATTCAAGTCACCTCTGAGCCGCCTACCGTCGCCGTGTGCATCAACAAGCAGAACCTCACACACGAGTTTATCAACGAAAGCAAAGTCTTTACTGCCTCCATACTATCCCGGGATACCCCACTCTCTTTCATCGGTAATTTTGGCTTCAAATCGGGTCGGGACATAGACAAACTCAAAGATGTTAATTACAAACTAGGTGAAACTAAGGCTCCCATAGTACTCGACCATAGCTTAGCCTATCTTGAAGCCAAGGTAATTAATCAAGAAGATGTCGGGACTCACACTATCTTCGTAGGGGAACTTGTGGGAGCGGATATCCTCAGAGAAGGTGAACCAATGACTTATGCTTACTACCATCAGGTTAAGAGAGGCAGCACTCCCAAGACAGCTCCCAGCTATATCGAAGAAAGAAAGGAGAAGGTATCCAAAATGGCAAAATACGAATGCACTGTTTGTGGGTATATCTATGACCCCGAGTTGGGCGATCCCGACGGCGGTATAAAGCCGGGAACACCTTTCGAGGAAGTACCCGATGATTGGGTATGTCCTGTCTGCGGAGCAAGCAAGGACCAGTTTGAAAAAATGAAGGAGTAAGTGATGGAGGCGTCATGATAGAAAACCTGAGCCAAGAACAACTAGCCGGAATATTAGAAACAATGCCGATAGAAATTTCTTTTGTCGATGAAAATGATTTAGTCAAATTCTGGAATAAGCACGAAACGAGAATTTTCAAACGGCCGGTGGCTGTGATTGGGAAATCGGTCCAGAACTGCCATCCAAAGCACAGCGTGGACAAGGTAAACCAGCTATTGTCCGATTTCAAGAATGGCAGGAAAGATTCAGCCGAATTTTGGATAAATCTCGGGGAGAGGAAGGTATATATCAGATATTTTGCCGTGCGAGACAAAGACAGCAGGTATCTGGGAACACTGGAAGCCACCCAGGACATCACAGCGATCAAGAAAATTAAAGGAGAAAAGAGGATTTTAGAGTATTGAAAGCAAAACGAATAAAGACAAATGTTTACTGGGTAGGCGCCATTGACTGGAATAGGCGTCTCTTCGACGCTCTGATACCCCTTCCCGATGGAACAAGCTATAACGCCTATCTGGTGCGAGGCAGTCAGAAAGTTGCCTTGATAGATACAGTGGATCCCTCTATGACAGAAGTTCTCATGGCTTATCTTGAGGATGTTCCCGTTATTGACTATGTCATTGCCAACCATGCCGAGCAAGACCATGCTGGCAGCATCCCTAACGTTCTGGCGAAGTATCCCAATGCCAAGGTGGTCACTACACCCAAAGGCAAAGATATACTCGTGGCTCTCTTATGTATCCTGGAGGACCGATTTACTACCACGAACGATGGTGAGACTTTATCTCTGGGGAATAAAACACTGGAGTTTATCCATGCCCCCTGGGTACACTGGCCTGAGACCATGCTTACATATTTACAGGAGGACAGGGTACTTTTCCCTTGTGACCTTTTTGGCTCCCATCTGGCTACCTCAGATTTGTATGTAACTGATGAAGGGCAAGTCTATGAAGCGGCTAAAAGATACTTCGCAGAAATCATGATGCCTTTCCGAACCAGCATTGAGAAACATCTGGAGAGATTGAACGGTTATAAGATTGAAGTCATCGCCCCCAGCCACGGTCCCATATATGACAAACCTTCGTTCATCATGGAAGCATATCGAAATTGGGTATTCGATCCACCAAAGAACATAGTGGTCTTGCCCTATATCTCCATGCATGGCAGCACCCAGAAAATGGTGGAATATTTTGTGGGAGCCCTGGCTGATAGAGGCGTTATGGTTAAACAATTCAACCTGGCGGCAACCGATATTGGGAAACTGGCCATGGCATTGGTGGACGCCGCCACTATGGTCATCGGCACGCCAACGGTTCTGGTTGGTCCACATCCTAACGTTGCCTATGCGGCATTTCTGGCTAATGCCTTAAGGCCCAGGCTCCAGTTCATCTCCATCATTGGCTCCTACGGCTGGGGCAGCAAGGCTGTGGAACAGCTCATGGGAATGATTCCCAACCTTAAGGCGGAGGTGCTGACTCCCGTGCTCAGCAAGGGATTTCCCAGAAAAGAGGATTTCCAAGCTCTAGATGACTTAGCCAGCACCATTGCCAAAAAGAATAAAGAGCGTGGCTTTGACTGATAATGGTTTGACGAAGAAGTCGCAGGATGTCTAATGGCGATTGAAGCAGCGCCAGAAGTTTGAAAGGAAGGTTACTTGGGAAACAAAATAATAAAAAGGGGGGTAGAGCATAGAATGAAGGTGAGGATATTCTAAGAACCGAAGATTTTCAATGGAGGATTCTTAGGAAAGGAGGAAACAATGAACCACTGGATGTGCGATGAATGTAATTATGTATTTGAAGCTGAAACGCCGCCAGATACGTGTCCCAACTGCCATGCTAAATGCACCTTTATGAATGTCAGTTGCTATATCCCTGAGTGCGGTGGACCAGGTCATTACGACCCCAAATTGGTGGCTCAGCGTGCCATGGAATCAGAAGGGAAACTTAAATAACCTTGACTAAGGAGGTGGTGGGATGAGATTTAGGATATTCTAAAAAACAAAGAAACTGAGGGAGGTAACTAATGGAAAAGTTAGGAGAGCGTATTCAGACAGGAGATTGGAAACAAGAGAAGCATGTGGCGGCAATTGAATGCCCCGCCCAAGTAAAATCGGGTGAGCTATTCGAGGTTAAAGTCAGCTTGGGTAAGGCGGTAGCGCATCCCAATACCACGGAGCACCACATTCGCTGGATAAGCGTCTTCTTTCATCCCGAAGGAGAAAAATTTACCTATCAAGTGGCTCACTTTGACTTCACAGCCCACGGCGAATCGGTTGAAGGGCCTAATAAGGGACCTGTCTACACTAGTCATGAAGCATCATTTTCTATGAAGATTAGCAAGCCAGGAACTATACATGCTTTATCTCTGTGCAATATTCATGGTCTCTGGGAGAGCACAAAGGAAATCTCTGTTGCGATGAAATAGACAATAAACTGGGCGAAACAGGAGGGACAAATGGACAAAAAGAAAATTGTTGCTTTGTTAAATCAAGACCTTGAGGGTGAACACGCCGCTATCATTCAATATTTGGTGCACGCTTATGGGGTGGGTGAAGGTGAGATGGCCTGTGAAATCGAGGCCATTGCCAGGGAGGAAATGCGCCATTTTGACTGGCTGGCTGAGACCATAGTCGGCCTTGGTGGTACTCCTACCATCAAAAGGGGAGAAATGCGCACGGGCGGCGAGTTGGTCTCTGAATGGATGAAAAACGATGTGCTTCAAGAGAAGGATGGCATCGCCTTATATGAAGAGCACATCAAAACCATCAACAATCCTAAGATAAGGCGGCTGCTGAAGCGAATTCTTTCCGATGAAAAATCACACCGAGGCGACTTTGAACACTTTGTAACCAAAGCTAAGAAAGAAGGCCTCAAGGATTTAAGGGGCCCTCGACAGGATGAAGTCGCTCAGGTTCTCGACTGGGGCATCGAGCATGAGTATACCGTTATCCTGCAATACCTTCTCCACTCCTATATGACACCCAACGAGGATGTCAAGAAGGAAATGGATGACCAGGCTATAAACGAGATGCAACATCTGGGATGGTTAGCTGAAAAGATGGTTGGTAAAAAAGGCAGTCCCAGGATTGAGCATACCAAGGTGGATAAGTCCACCAAGACCGCTGATATGCTTCGGGCAGATATCAAGATTGAGAAAAAGGTAGCGGCTGAATATGACCGTGCTGCCAAGGGAATTAAAGATCCTGACCTGAAAGAGCTCCTTGTCCGAATAAGGGATCACGAATTGTACCACGTTGATGTATTCAGCGATTTGTTGAAGGGAGAAGAAGGGCGCGGTAAGAAAAGGTAGTGGGCGACAAAACTAATTCTAAGAAGTCTGGCAGGGCTTCGATCCACATAACTGGGATGACCTGCACTACCTGTGCGGCTACTATTGAGAAAGGCCTTTCTGAGACTCCTGGCGTAGAGCAAGCCGATGTTAGCTTCGCTTCAGAGAAGGCTTCCATAAAATACGATCCTACGAAGGTGGACCTTACCAAGATTAAGGATACTGTTTCGGAATTAGGGTATAAGGTTGCCACCAAAAAGTCTATATTCCCGGTGGGTGGAATGACCTGCGCTTCCTGTGTTGCCCGGGTGGAGGAGGCTTTGTCAAGCGTGCCGGGGGTGATTTCAGCCAGCGTAAACCTGGCCTCAGAGAAGGCTACTGTAGAATATCTGGAGGGAACGGGGCTGGCTGACATGAGGCGGGCAGTAAAAGGTGCCGGCTATGAACTCGGCCCCGAGGTGCAGGCTCTGGAAGATGTGACCACCGCTGCCCAGCGTGAAATTCGGTTTTTCAGAAACAGATTTATCGTCGCTGTCATCCTCGCCTCAATAATCATGATCCTGGGTTTCATCCCTTCCTTTGTAAGCCAGCCCTATCTACTATGGGCCCTGGCCACGCCAGTGCAGTTCTGGGCTGGTCTGCGGTTCTACCGAGGGGCTTGGGGCGCATTGAAACACAAAACTTCCGACATGAATACCCTGATTGCAGTAGGTACCTCGGTGGCCTACTTCTACAGCTTGACAGCTGTTATTTTCCCCAGTATTTTTGCCACCGGGATGCTAGAACCCCATTTATACTTCGATACCTCAGCGATGATTATAGCCCTCGTCCTACTTGGCCGTTTTCTGGAAGCTAGAGCTAGAGGGCAGACCTCCGAAGCATTAAAGAAGCTTATTGGTATGCAACCGAAGATCGCTCTAGTTATCCGTGAGGGCGAGCAAAGAGAAATTTCCGTTGAAGATGTTCGAGTTGGTGACCTCATCCTGGTGCATCCTGGGGAGCGAATACCCGTGGATGGCATAGTGCGGCAGGGTTACTCTAGCGTCGATGAGTCCATGATTACCGGGGAGAGTATCCCTGTGGAGAAAAAGGTAGGTAATGAGGTTATTGGTGCCACTATTAACAAGACAGGCAGCTTCCAATTCGAAGCAACCAAGGTGGGTAAAGACACAACGCTGGCTCGTATCGTCAGAATGGTAGAGGAAGCTCAGGGAAGCAAAGCTCCTATTCAGCGTCTTGTTGATGTCATCGCCAGCTACTTTGTGCCAGCCGTGATTGGCATTGCTATCGTGACCTTCGTAATCTGGTATTTCGTGGGGCCAGCTCCAGCACTCACCTTTGCCCTCCTCAACTTTGTCGCTGTACTTGTTATCGCCTGCCCCTGCGCCCTGGGACTGGCTACTCCCACCGCGATTATAGTTGGCACGGGCAAGGGAGCTGAGCATGGGATTCTCATCAGGAATGGCGAGTCTCTGGAGAGGGCTCACCAGATAAATACTGTTCTCCTGGATAAGACAGGCACTTTGACCCGTGGCCAGCCTGTGGTGACGGACGTGGTCGCTGCCTCTTTTTCTTCTCCAGAGCAAGTCATCCGATTAGCTGCTTCTGTCGAGCAGAGATCAGAGCACCCGCTTGGTGAAGCCGTGGTCAAGGCTGCTCTGGATAAGGAGCTAGAATTATCTCCATCCTCCGATTTTAATGCCATCCCGGGAAAGGGTGTCGAGGCTTTGGTGGTGGGCAAGAAACTTCTACTGGGCAACCTTAAGTTCATGGAGGAACGAGGTCTTTCCTTACATGGGCTGGAGAAAAAAGCTACTGAACTTCTTGAACAAGGCAAGACGGTAATGTTCCTGGGGCTTGATGCTCAAGTAGCAGGAATTATTGCTCTAGCTGATACCTTGAAACCAGGCGCTAAAGAAGCACTCCAAACACTGAGCAATATGGGTATTGAAACAGCCATGCTCACCGGTGACAACCAGCGCACGGCGGAATCCATTGCTCGTGAAGCAGGTATTAACCGCGTTCTGGCCGAGGTACTCCCTGAGCATAAGGCTGGAGAGGTCAAGAAATTACAGGAGGAAGGAAAGGTGGTGGCAATGGTGGGTGATGGTATTAACGACGCTCCGGCATTGGCCCAGGCAGATATCGGTATCGCTATTGGTACAGGTACTGATGTTGCCATGGAGACCGGCGATATCACCCTGATTAGCGGTGACTTGATGGGAGTGGTGACAGGTATATCGTTGAGCAAGCGGACCATGAGGACCATCAAACAGAACCTCTTCTGGGCTTTTGCTTACAATACTGCCCTCATTCCGGTAGCAGCCGGGGTGTTGTACCTTGTCTTCGGGAAGACTGGTGTACCGTCCGGCCTTCATTTCATTCTAGGTGAGTACGGTTTCTTGAATCCCATGCTAGCCGCAGCGGCTATGGCGGCTAGCTCCATCACCGTCGTATCCAATTCACTGCGTTTAAGAAGATTCAAGCCAGCTAAGCTGGGCAATTAAGGAAAGGAGGTGCTCAATGGCAATAGACCCAGTCTGCAAGATGGAGGTGCAGGAAACTAAGGCAGCAGCTACTTCTGAGTATAAAGGAAAGAAATACTACTTCTGTGCTATCGGTTGTAAGAAGGCTTTCGACCAGAACCCTGAGAGGTACCTCGCTAAGGCGAAAAACTAAATTTACAAAAGGGGTAAACAATATGTGGAAGTGTACTAATTGTCATCATGTGGAATTCAGCACTGACAAACCTCAGCAGTGCCCGGTTTGTGGTGCTGAGGCGGGGAAGCTCGTCCCCCATGAGATTTCGGGGATAAAAGGGACCAAGACCGTGAACAATCTCAAAGCTGGCTTCGTGGCTGAGTCCCAGGCACATCTGAGGAACCTGGCTTTTGCAATAAAGGCTGAGCAAGAGAGCTATTCTCAGGCGGCGAGGTTATTCCGTGCTATCGCTGAAGCTGAGGCAGTCCATGCCTTCAATCACTTCCGCCTTTTGGGCGCTGTATCTGGCACCCAAGAGAACCTTGAGAGTGCCTTTGAGAGGGAAAACCTCGCTGCCAGCACCTATCCTCAATTTATCAGAGAAGCAAATGAGGAGGATAATACGAGTGTGGCAACGGTCTTGAGTTATTCCCGCGACGTGGAGAAAGGGCATGCCAAGCTCTATAAGAAGGCGCTAGTGCATATGATGGCAGAAGAGGAGACCGAGTACTACGTTTGCCAGGTCTGCGGTCATGTCTCCGACGGCGTTCTACCTGAGGTATGCCCTATTTGTGGCGCTCCCAAAGAGAAATTCCGGAAGGTAGTCTAGCCGGGTAGCCATTAATTCGATTAATTGCTAGTGTTTACGAATGGAGGTGTTCTATGGGTAAGTTTACAGAGATAGCTAAAATAGAAGAACTGAAAAGTGGAACAATGAAGAAGGTAATAGCAGAGGGGCATGAAATCCTCCTGGCCAGGGTTGGAGATAAGTACTATGCTACTGATAATCGTTGTCCCCATATGAAGGGCGATTTATCACGGGGTAAACTGGAAGGGACCGTAATCACCTGTCCCTTGCACAGCTCTCAATTCGATATAAGTAACGGGCAGGTGGTGCGTTGGTTAAGGGGAGGGCTAATGTCAAAGCTTGGCAGTGCACTCAAGATGTCCAAGGCCCTTACGGTGTACAGTGTGAAGGTTGAAGATGGCAAAGTGTTGGTTGAAATTTAGTAATGGCTTAAAAAGGGAAGGTGAGAAAGGATATATTTGCGGCCAACTAAGTTAGCTTGTGCCGTAGATGAAATAGGAACGCTGGTACCTGATAAGGTCAAAACAATATCGGGCAAGGATTAGAAAGGTGACTTTCTCCTTTTAGAGAGTACCGGCAAGAGTAATCGAAAGAGATTAAGTTATGTCTGAATTAACTTTACCATTTGAGTCCAGATATTTTCCTCTAAGGAAATTGCTCAATATGTACCAGGAGTCCATAGAAGAACCAGAGGAGTTCTGGGCTGAACAGGCACGTCAATTGGATTGGTTTAAGACTTGGGATAAGGTGCTGGAATGGGAGCCGCCCTTTGCCCGATGGTTTGTAGGTGGGAAACTGAACGCATCGCATATATGTTTAGATCGTCATGTCAATACTTGGCGAAGGAGTAAGATAGCTATATACTGGGAAGGTGAGCCGGGAGATAGTAAGGGCTTAAGTTATTCCACGTTATATCGTGAAGTCAACAGGTTCGCGTCCGTCTTAAGAAATAATGGTATAAGCAAAGGAGACAAGGTTGTCTTATATCTGCCCATGATTCCCGAATTGCCGATTTTCATGTTGGCATGTGCCAGGATCGGGGCCATTCATACAGTAATTTTCTCCGGTTTCAGCGCTCAAGCATTAGCTGACAGGGTCAATGATATACAAGCCAAGTTACTAGTAACTGCTGATGGTGGATTCCGCCGCGGAAAGATAATCCCCCTAAAAAGTATAGCCGATGAGGCCTTAACAAAGTGTCCCTCGGTGGAGAAGGTTATTGTGGTTAAGAGGACTGGTTCTCCGGTAACCATGAAGTCGCCAATGGAATCGTGGCTGGATGACCTGCTTGAAAAGGCAGCACTCTTCGTGGAACCAGAGCCGGTAGAATCGAATCACCCTCTTTATATACTGTACACCTCAGGTACCACGGGCAAGCCTAAAGGCATTGTCCACAGTACTGGCGGCTATATGGTACACAATTGTTCTGCTTATAAGTGGGTCTTTGACATTCGAGAAGAGTCGGTCTACTGGTGCACTGCTGATATTGGCTGGGTTACCGGGCATAGTCAAATAGTGTATGCCCCGCTGGCACATGGGGCAGCCATGGTACTCTATGAAGGCGCTCCCGATTATCCTTCGATTGAAAGATGGTGGGATATTATCGAGAAATATGGAGTCACCATATTTTATACCTCACCTACAGCTATCAGGATGTTCATGGGATATGGAGAGGAGATGCTAAGCAATCATAACCTGAATAGTCTAGAACTCCTGGGGAGCGTGGGAGAGCCCATTAATCCCGAGGCCTGGCTCTGGTTTTATCGCTATGTAGGTGGTGAAAGATGCCCCGTCGTTGATACCTGGTGGCAGACTGAAACCGGTGGCATCATGATTTCACCTAGCCCCGGAATAGAAGATTTGCCTCTAAAACCAGGCTCGGCAACTTTGCCACTGCCGGGGATAGAGGCTGATGTGGTTGGTGAGGATGGTAAGCCAGTATCGCTGGAGAAGAGGGGTTTCTTGGTAATAAAGAAGCCATGGCCTGGGATGCTCCTTGGCATACACGGAGCCCCAGAACGTTACAAGCAAGCCTATTGGTCAAAGTTTCCCGGTGTTTACTATACCGGCGACTACGCAGTAAAGGACAGGGATGGATATTTCTGGGTCTTGGGGAGGGCTGATGAAGTGCTCAAAGTCGCTGGGCATAGAATAGGTACTGCTGAACTAGAGGATGCCGCTGTCTCACATCCTCAAATAGCTGAAGCAGCAGTTGTGGGCAAAGAAGACCCGGTGAAAGGTGAAAGCATCGTCATCTTTGTAAGGCTCAAAGAGGGTGTCGATCCTTCCCCCGACCTGAGAAAAAACCTGGCGAATCACATGCGAAAAGTGGTGGGTCCTGTAGCAGTTCCTGAGGAGGTATATTTTACTGCCAAACTACCTAAGACGAGGAGCGGTAAAATTATGCGACGGGTTTTAAAGGCTGTGGCCAATAATACCAGCATAGGTGACCTCACAACACTGGAAGACGAAAGCTCCGTGGACGAAATAACTAGAGCCTATCAAGAGCTCAAAGAAGGGAAGGTAAAATAGGAGTAGAATGTTGCCAAATATTAATTTCCTATTGAACAAAAAATAAACGTCATAGTAATAGGCCAGGAGGTATAAAATGGAGAAGAATCTTGGGATTGAACTTGAAGTCAACAAGGTATCTATCGAACTCAACCACTTCGCTGAACAGTTCTTGGCTCGCACTGTGATCGGTGCAGTCTCTTCTTTGAAAGGAGCTGAAAACATAAGAGACCTGGAACTTTATCTGGAGCGGGGCGATATCAAGCTCGTCGTCAGTGGGAATGAACTTCCCCTTACCCCTTTCCCTAAGGATATTATCACCAACACAATAACCGGTTTGGTCTCTTCATTAAAGGGAGTGGATAAAATAGATAGTGTAAAGATCGATGTTAGGTTAGAGTAGTCAATTATTGATACAAAAGTCACATACAACAACGGTGGTAATTTTTTAAAATGGGCAAAATATAAGGCAGGTCCCGGCGGCAATCAACAGCAAGAGTTGAGAAGGGAGGGCAGAGATGAAAGAACAGTTGTGTACGGTCTTTGGCTGTACTATTGTGGGAGCTGGCTATGAGAAAGAGGGCGTCAAATACTGTTGTGAACCTTGCGCTGCTAGCAGTGGGCCTTGCGAGTGTGGATGCTGCCACCCCGTTGGAGAAGACAGGGAAAATAATTAGATCGATCTAGAGTATAGTAGGGTTGCTCAGTAGTAGGGAGGCTTAGATGCCTAATCGTCTGATAAACGAAACTTCTCCTTATCTGCGCCAACATGCTCATAACCCGGTGGACTGGTACCCATGGGATCCAGAGGCGTTTAAGAAAGCTCAAAGGGAAAATAAACCTATCTTTTTATCTATAGGGTATTCCACATGCCATTGGTGCCATGTAATGGCACATGAGTCATTTGAGCATCCTGAAGTGGCTAGGCTGATGAACGAGGTCTTCGTTTCCATTAAAGTAGACCGTGAGGAACGTCCTGATATAGACAATGTTTATATGAGTTCGTGCCAGATGATGACGGGCGGTGGGGGTTGGCCCCTCAGTATCATTATGACGCCGGATAAGAAACCTTTCTTTGCCGCTACTTACATACCAAGGGAGGGCCGGTTTGGACTGATTGGAATGATGGAGCTAATCCCACGCATTAGGGAACTCTGGACAACACAGCAAGGTGAAGCGCTAACATTGTCCCATAGAATCGCTACTGCACTCCAACAGACCTCTCAGAACACACCCGGTGAAGAACTAGGTGAACCGATACTGGAACTCACTTATGAGCAGCTTGTCCAACGTCTTGATGAACAGAACGCTGGCTTCGGCAGTGCCCCGAAGTTTCCCACCCCACACAATCTTCTTTTCTTGCTCCGCTACTGGAAACGCAATGGTAACGCGAGAGCATTGGAGATGGTGGAAAAAACCCTCCAGGCTATGCAGTATGGCGGCATCTATGACCATGTTGGATTTGGCTTCCACCGCTATTCCACGGATTCGCAATGGCTTGTGCCTCACTTTGAAAAGATGCTTTACGATCAAGCTATGTTGGCTATGGCTTACACCGAGTCCTATCAAGCCACTGGGAAAGAAGATTATGGAAAGACAGCACGGGAGATTTTCACCTATGTTTTGCGGGATATGAGGGCACCAGAAGGCGGGTTCTACTCGGCTGAAGATGCTGATAGCGAGGGAAAAGAGGGAAAGTTTTACCTTTGGACGCAGGAAGAGGTTCGACAAGCGCTTGGTAATGAGGACGCAAATTTCGTCGCCCAAGTATTCAACATTGAAGAAGATGGCAATTTCACAAAGGAAGCAACCGGAAAGAAGAGCGGCACCAACATCTTGCATTTAAGGAAGCCGCTTGAAGAGATCGCCTCCGACCTGAATCTCTCTCCGCATGACCTTCAGGCGCGTTTGAAACTGGCGCGGAAGAAATTGTTTGTTTACCGAGAAAAACGCATTCATCCCATGAAGGACGATAAAATTCTTACTGATTGGAACGGTCTCATGATTGCGGCATTGGCTAAAGGGGCCCAGGCCTTTGATGAGGCACAGTATGCTGAAGCAGCCCGCCATGCTGCAGATTTCATCCTTGGGAATATGCGCAAAACAAATGGTCGGCTTTTGCATCGCTATCGAGCTGGCCAGGCTGGCATAGAAGCTAATTTGGATGACTATGCTTTTTTTGTTTGGGGGTTAATAGAACTGTATGAGGCCGTCTTTGACCTAAGATATCTAAGAATTGCTCTCGAGCTGACTAACGATATGTTGAAACATTTTTGGGATGAGGACGGTGATGGGTTTTATCTCACGCCTGACGATGGCGAAAGCCTGTTTGTCAGAAACAAGGAAATTTACGATGGTGCTATCCCATCGGGGAATTCTGTGGCAATGCTAAACCTACTTCGCCTTGGGCGTATAACTGCTAATTCCGATTTAGAGGAAAAGGCAGCAAAAATCGGGCGTGCTTTTTCTGGAAAAGTCAAACAATTACCATCGGCACATACTCAGCTCATGGTTGCACTGGATTTCGCGATTGGACCTTGTTATGAAGTGGTCATCGCTGGCAATACAGAGGCAGGAGATACCAAAGCTATGGTAAATGCGTTAAGAACACGTTTTTTGCCTAACAAAGTTATGCTTCTCAATCCCAGCGAACAGAAATCGCCTGAAATAGTTAAGCTTGCCGAATTTACTAGAAATCAATCAAGGGTCGGGAACAAGGCTACGGCTTACGTCTGCCTGAATTATACCTGCAAACTGCCAACCACAGATATAAATAAAATGTTGGAATTTCTCAATGTCAGATAGCCATTTTAGAAGTAGCATGACCCGGGTGGGTCGAACACAAATGGACAAAACGTCCGTTATTCATTTTTTTAGGGGGTGATTTGTATGTGATTATTTGACTGTAATATGAGAACCCAAATATTAAGAAAAAAGGAGGGGGAAATTGGAGACATTTCGTGGAAATGGTCATCTGCCTGGAGCCCCAAAGGTATGGGATGTGGAACTGGATGCTGATTGGGAGAAAAAAGAATTTATGGTCCGCATACCGGCATCTGGGGCAAAATTAACCGAATGGCCAGGGTTAATGGCACAGACTATTGGCAAAGAAGAGGCGGTCTTCAGAACACGTGGTATACCACCGCTACAAATTCACTGGTGGCATGTGGTGAGGAATCCCACTGGTGGTCTCTGGGCGATGGTTCTTGTACCTCCTAATGAAGAGGGAACATGGCTTAACTGTGGCCTTCGCCTAGAAAAG
>Ga0209635_10002517_pt1 | contig 14054 bp, 10 predicted proteins | sample DeeMarSWOR230_32_FD_187463 | JGI IMG/M metagenome (GOLD analysis project Ga0209635, IMG submission 187463) | Marine sediment microbial communities from White Oak River estuary, North Carolina - WOR-2-30_32 (SPAdes) (version 2) | ecosystem: Environmental > Aquatic > Marine > Intertidal zone >... | reverse complement strand
GGACCGCCTGGCGAGAACGGCTACATCGTTTACGGCAAGCTCATCTGCGGGACCATGAGCGGAGTAATTCAGGCTTACGATGTCAAGACAGGTGAGCTCGTGTGGACCTACAATGCAGTGGACCCCTACCAGCAAGTCTTGTGGAGCAATAATTTCCCCATGGGTCATTTGATCGCTACCGACGGAAAACTATACATTGCCAACTTGGAGCACTCTGTCAATCAACCCCTGCCGCGCGGTGGACCATTCGTCTGCCTTAACGCAACAACCGGCGAAGTAATCTTCAGAGCAGATGGTTTGTTCCGTTCAACCGTGTGGGGAGGTCGCGCAGTTATCGGTGACAGCATAATAGCTACTATGGATACGTATGATCAGCGCGTATACGGCATCGGCAAGGGTCCAAGCGCCACTACGGTCTCAGCAGGACCGAAGGTTTCGGTTCACGGCGACAGCGTGCTAGTCGAAGGCATGGTGACTGATGTTTCTCCAGGCACGAACGATGCCGTTTTGAAAATGCGCTTTGCAAACGGCGTCCCCGCTGTTTCTGACGAGAACATGAGCGACTGGATGCTCTACGTGTACAAACAGTTCCCGCGTCCAGCCGACGCAGTCGGCGTTGAAGTTGTCGTCGAGGTTCTTGACCCGAACAACAACTACTACGAGGTTAGCAGAACAACAAGCGACGCAAGCGGCTACTTCGGTTGCGAGTTTACTCCGGAAGTTCCAGGGCTATACAAGATTATCGCTTCGTTCGAAGGTTCTGGGGCTTACTATGGGTCTTCTGCTGAAACCTTCATAAACGTTGAGGAACCGCCGCAGCCTACTCCGCCGCCGACACCGACGCCTGCACCCATGACCGACGCGTACGTGTTAGGCATAGGCAGTGCAATACTCATAGCAGTCATCATAGGCTTCGTTGTACTGATACTGATATTCAGGAAACGGTAAAATGCAACCAAAAACGCACAACCCACTTTCCCCTTTTTTAGTCCATCCATAAACAATCACGAATCAAAGGCAACGGAAAAAAAGGAAGGGCTGAAAAGGACTCTGAACGGAAAACCAATTGCATGTTTCAGGCAAACTGCAATTTCTATTCTCCTATAATCCCGTTCAGAGCCTCAGTAAACCCTTTACTGCCTAATTTAAAACTTGTTAAAAGTCTTTACGCAGATTTTTCATTCCACGCGCGAGCGTTTGTCACCACTTTTCCAGCAGCTTCATTACAGCCTGCGCCTTCAGAGTATTGGCAAATCGGAAAAACTTTGTTCTACCACTTAAATGTTGGGTGACTACGCCTTCCTTCTCAAGCAAAATCAAATGCCCAAGGGTAGTTGCATAGTTTGCTCCAATCCTATGTGCCACGTCCGAAGTGTTCAGCTGCCCGAGGTTAAACAATAGCTTCAAAATTCTTATCCTTGTTTTGGAGCAGAAAACATCCTCGAATTCCATCGCTATTTCACCATTTTAGAAAAAGAGGGGTGAGTTTTGCAGAAGCCTTGTTGCCACTCAGAAAATGGAATGGGAAATCGAGGGGAAAGTGCAAAGTGGGCAACCATTTTTCTGGGGAAAGCAAGGCTCGCAAACTCCGAAGTGACATTAATTTTGGAACATAAAAGACAGTTGAAGAAACGACAGGCCCAAGAAGTAGAGAGGAAAGTTAAAGTGAACAGCAAGAAAGAGTTTTATGTTGTGTGACATTTTTCCCGTTCAGAACAAAAAATCAACCTGCTCTTTTGTAGCTCATCATTCACACTCAAGAATTATTTCTGAAAAGCGACGCGCCTTTAAACCCGTTGACTGTAATTTTACGAATATTTGAACGAAAGAGGGTATTGCCAAGAAGTTAAATAAAACGTTAGCTAACTTATGTTAATTCATTATTTGTTACGTTTTTGTGTTCCTGTATACAAAAGCATCAACGAAACTTATTCAGAAGACCCTTTTCTTCAAGCAGCCATGTTTTAAACCCTGAATAAACCGTCGAAGCTGAACGAATCTTATAAATACGTGGAGACTAAAGCCCGAAAAGTGTCAAATTGAGTGATACACATTGTTGTTTTGACATGGCAAAACTGCAAAAAGCAGGGAAATCAGGAGCATAATTGCTTAAACTGTTCATGTTGAAGCTGTAACTTGAACTTTTCTCTAATATTCGCGGTTGATTACACAAATTTTTGCGCTACGAAAAAGTGTCGAACCGTAAAATTTTACACTTAAAGGTTAAAAGTCAATCTTTCTCTTAATGAAAAACGCGTAGTAAATGTTAAAAACCATGTTGCTTTTCTTCGATTCACTGATTTAGCCTTCGAAGTAAGGCCTCACAGGAGCATCTGAATGCTCAACTAACAAAAATCAGCCAGCCTTTAAAAGCAAGGAAAACCTATTCTGAATATCTATAGCGATTGACTGGCAACGGATAAAATGTTTGAGAGAGGCTTCAAAAGTGTGTTTTGTTGATGCTTCTGTATACCATTCTGCAACCCGCATAAGCACAGTGTTTTTTGTAGTTTCATGTAATTCCCGTGGGCTTAGCTATGGTTGTTGAGCAAGACCTCCTAATTTCCCTTCTGAAACTGACAAAAGACGGGTCTGTTTTAATTGAAGATGTTAATAAAGACTCTAGAATTGCCTCAGACATTGTGAGAAAATTGCTGGAAAAACTGCAAAATGAAGACATGATTTATTTGCAAGGCGACACCGTCAAAGCAACCGGTGATAGCCGTCTAAGACTCGCTGTAAAAGCAGCATCCCTAGGCGCCGATGTTGAACACATTAGTGCCTTTCTCCGTTGGCAGGAGTTCGAAGAAATTGCCGCCATTGCGTTGGAAAGAAACGGCTACGTTGTCGCCAAGAATGTGCGTTTCAAGCATGCTGGGCGAAAATGGGAAATAGACATAGTCGGCTGCAAAAAACCCCTAGTCATATGCATAGACTGCAAGCACTGGCGTCATGGAATGGCACCGTCCGCTTTGAAAAGAACTGCTGAGGCGCAGGTGGAAAGAACAAGGGCTCTAGCCGCATCGTTGCCACATGTTTCCCTTGAAATCGAATGCACCAAATGGAACAAAGCCAAATTTATCCCCACCGTCTTGTCGCTCACACAAGGCCGCTTCAAGTTTTACGACATGGTGCCCATCGTTCCTGTGCTTCAGCTTCAAGATTTCCTAAGTCAATTGCCCGCTTACACAGAATCGCTGAAGTATTTCTCGAAGACGTTTAATCATTTAGGTAATGATTTTTAAAATTGGTGTCTTAGCGAACCGTGCGGCAGGGTAAAGGCTCAGAAGGAACATCCCAGCTAACGCTGTGAATAGCAATGCAGCTACTTCCAAAATAGTTACGGTCGTCACTACTGGGTTAGGCACCAAGATTAACAGCGTTGTTATTACGCCTAAGGAGATTCCTACCGCAAAACTCGAAAGCAAGACAATAATGCTTTGGATCGCGAGAATAGTGATAATCGCATTTGGTTTCACTCCAGTAGCTCGCAGAATCGCGAATTCTTGACGCTGCTCATCCACGGCAAGCATCGCATAGCCTATTAGGCAAAGCGCCGCTGACATCAAAGTGAATAATGGCAAAAGCATCACCGTCGACCAGGCGGAACCGAGAAAACCAAGATTCTCCTGAAGCACTTCATCCAGTTCAAAAACGGTCAAATCCGAATTTACGCTGGTAATTTTATCTTTTATCTGCGCTAAAGTGGCTGAGCGATCGGCTGAAAGGTCTAGTTTGACAAGCACAATGTTGGGGTTAGATGTGTTAGTGAGGTTCTGCAGTTTTTCGATGGGAACGTAGGTGACTTTGCCGTTGTTTATTGGGTCTACACAAACGCCTACTATGCTGAACGTCTGGTTTTGCAGCCGAATGCTTTGGTATAAAGGTTGCGAGAACATTGTCTGCGATATAGAATCGCCGATGACAGCTTCCAACGAGTCTTCCGTATTCAAGAATCGCCCCTGAAGGGACCATGTGGCTGTGACTTTGTCAGGGTCAACACCGACTATTAATGAATCTCCTTCGCGACTATCGCCAACTGGAATAGTCACTAAAGTTTCAGGGTCAATCGTGAAGTTGCTCACTTCTTGAACGTGCTCTTTCAAAATCAAGCGGGCATCAACGGTTGCTATTTCAGGTGTGGAATTTAATTGCTGGAGAATCGCATTGGGTATGGCGAGGCTTTCGTGCCGATAGTCAAAATCACCGTTTTCTGTGGCTCCAACGAACTTTGACAAAAGCAACTTGTACTGGGTACCCATGCTACTGTGGGCTATTAGGATAGTGTCTTTGCCGGTGGCGTTTTCAATCCATGACTGAGTTGTGTCGTTGGCAATCATGCCTCCAGAGATTGACACAGTAAGCAAAACAAAAACTATCGAGAGCAATATGATAATCCGGATGCTCGCTGATTGTCGCCGGAACAAGCTTCTTGAAGCCATTTTCAGAGTTAACCCGAACCTCGATAATGGTTTAAGCTTAGGCCCCGTGCTTAGGCCGAAGTATTGCACGGGCGAAAGTGCCTTTATTGGCGATAGTCTGGAAGCGTCTAGCATAGGTTTTACTCCAAATATGAGAGCAAGCGCAAAAAAGGCGGCGAACACCAACGGCGCAAGCCACAAATCTGGAGTTTTCTGATAAGCTTGGAAGTGGAAAATGTTGGTAACGGCAAAGTCAGCTACAACACCGAGCACCACGCCTAAAACACAACCCAAGAAGGTTACTGTTAGAAGTTCAGTTATGAAGTATCCGAACACGAGACCGTTTGGGCATCCTGCTGCTTTTATTAATCCGAAATCCCGCGTTCTTTGCTTCATCATTAAGAAAACAATAAAAGAGGTTATTACGGCTCCTACAGCGAAAATTAGAATTCCAACGAACAGTACAAACTGCGAGAATACGATTGATAATCCATGAGTTAAAGTACCGCCTACCGATGTTATTCCGAAGCCTATTCTCCTGCTGAAGAGTAACAGGAAAAGCGTGGATGCGACACTTAATGTTAAGGTAATTATGGTCAGGCTTGTTTGAATTTTTCTGCGTAGAAGATCGTTTACCGGAAAAGCAGCTTTACTCATTTTTACTCGCCAGTCTACCGTCTTCTAAACACAATGCTTGGTCGGCTAGCTGCATTATTTCTGGGTCATGAGTCGCAACGATAATGGTTTTTCCATCAGCCTTCAACATCCTGAGCATCTGCGTTATTTTCTGACCATTTTTTGTATCCAAATTTCCCGTTGGCTCATCGGCGAGAATCAGCTGGGGGTCGTTAGCTAAGGCGCGAGCAAACGCTACGCGCTGTTGTTCACCTCCGCTCAATTGGGCAGGAAAATGATTAGCCCTGTGCTGCAGTCCCACTGTTTCCAGCAATTCTGCGACACGTTTTTCTATTTCCGCTTCGGGTTTTCTGCTCCATTCCATTGGAAACGCGACGTTTTCTGCTACGGTTAAGGTTGAAACGAGATTGTACGATTGGAAAACGAAGCCAACATTATCGCATCGAAATTCCGCCAGAAAATCCTCGTCTTGAACTGTCAGGTCCTGTCCTAAAACGATTATTTTGCCGCTTGTGGGCCTGTCAATTCCGCTTATGATGTTGAGGAGAGTGGTTTTTCCAGAGCCTGAAGGACCGCAAATGGTAATGAAGTTGCCTCTTGCGACGTTTAGGTTTACGTCCTTTAGAACTTCAACTTCCGTTTCGCCCAGTTGGTAAGCTTTGCAGAGTGAATGCACGTGAACTACAGAATCTTTCGGTTCCATTGTCATGATAGAAAATATGTGGCAAATTATAATATGCTTTTAGGTACGATTGTTTTACCGCTACCTGCAAACGAATAATTGTGTTCACTGGCTTTTTATAAAGTGAAATTTCCCCTATCACGTTTGAGAATTCTAACCTTGTCGGGAAGCTTGTCTTTTTCCCAGTCAACCCAGTTGATCTCTTTGAAAAGCCACTTTTTACCTAGGTGCGCTGCGATCACCGCGTGCTTATGCTCATTGTCTCCAGGTATAAGTTCGTTGAGAAACCTAAAGAGTTTGTCAATCTGCTGCTTGGGAAAATACGCGTAGTAGCTGGCGTTTTTTACTTCAAAAGCATAGGTGTGCGCGCCTCTTCTAGCCATAATGTCTGGTAGCGGGCTCAGGCTTGGGTTGCTGACGGGGATGCGCACCGCGTTGTATCCGTTTTTCTGCAGATGCTTCACGAGCACGGTTTCGCTGTAGAAGCCTCGCTTGCGCCATCGGCGAAGTTTAATTCTGTCGACTTCCTTGACCACTGGTTTTCCCTCAGCGAGTACCCGTGTAGTTAGAATAGCGCGGAAAATATAAAAAATATTCCGCATAGGCTCAAAGGTGGAAGTGTCGTTGATGCTTTTGTATCCAGCTTCTAAACAGGAAACGCGTCTGGAGCATGCTGGTGAAGGTTATAACCATATGTAATACATATGCAACCGACATCACAGATCAGGAAATTCCCATCATGGATAAATCAAAAATAATGACGTTTTAGCCTACACCTGGCAGTGCAAAAGTGCATCCTCATGCAAAACAAGCTGGAAAAAGCCTCCGTTTCACAGCATTACTACCCAGAATTTGACCTGGTGAAAAAAAGACAGCGAGCAGTTTGAGCAGCATTGTATACGAAAGCATCAACAAAACTCACTTCTAAAAGGCTTAACCGTTTCTGCTTATTCAAAACTCGCTACACGCCTTTGCTGATGCGCGTTACAGCCCGATAAATAACAGGTCACGAGCTGTAGGTAAGGCCACTTGACAGGAGAGAAAACTAACTGCCTTTTGGCAATCAGCAGAATTGGGTGGCCAAGTCAGTAAAGATAGCCTGTTCAACCAAGAGCTAAAAATCCCTCTACGACTGAAATGTTTTAAAAACCAGCGCAAGCAAAAAATAGAAAGCGTCTGGGAACTAGGCAAGCACTCGAAGCAGATTCGAAGAAACCCCGTCGCAGTTTCGCATGGAGATTTTCGACGGTCTTTATATGAGGTCACGATAAACTCCATAGGTTAGCCTAAAACCAAAGGTTGAAAAAGACAAAAAGAGGCGCTTTGGCTATTTTAGGCTTATTTTTGGCTTTTTTATTTTCGCGCTTTCGACTAAAAGCAGGGTGATTTTTGCACAGCTTCAGATTCGACTTCGTACAGGTCAATAGTTTGACGTTAGCTCAAAAATAAGCGCTAAAAATGCCTAATTTTTAAAAAAAGATTGACCGAAACGCCGTTGGCTACAAGGTCGATTTTGGAGATTTATGTACAGTTTTTTGAATATTGCCAATTCTGAAATAAGCGCTTTAATTGATCTTGAAGGACAGTCTAATAGACTCATATGGGAGGAGAAGGCGTGTCTTTTGATCATTTTGGAACAGGCACCGAAACACTGACGCACAGTGTGCAGGAGCGAACTGTAAAAGTACGGTGGAACTGGGGTAAATTCAAAACCACCGAAGGATTCCCAGTAGACGACAGCATGATAAACTGGGTCATAGGACAAGAGCAAGCTCTAAACGAGGGCTTCCTCTGCCTAAACGAGTGGGTTCACAAACTCAAGCATTTAGACCAGACACAGTGGTACGCGAGCTGGAGCAAACCCGAGGAGCCAAAGCCAACAGCAAAAAGCGTAATCAGCCCAGGACCCTATCTGCTGCTTTTAGGTGACCCTGGAACAGGCAAGTCTCTCCTCGGAAGAGCCTTATCCGAAAAACTAACTCAGGTTTACAAAGAGAACGGCATAAAACTCTTTGATGTCTTATCCTGGAAAAACCCTGTTCTGCCCAGCCAGCCGCGCGTATCTATCCACACGGTTGGAGAAGGAAAAAAGGTACTGCAAAGAGAGCAGCGCAAAGAGTTTAAACACAAGTTCGCAACCAAAATCGGCCTCAAAGCCATACAGATACTCATGCTCGCATTAGGGGTGTTTCTTTTGTCGTTAGGCTTATACTTCATGATTGACGCATGGCAAACATGGAACACCAACGGCGTATCCATAGGAGGCACGTCTTGGCAAGAATTGTATAGCAATAATTTTTCAGCTTACTTTGTTGACCGGTTCATAAATATGGTGCCCTTGACATTCATTCCAGGAGGAAGTTTAATCTTCTTCAGCGTCTTCATTTGGTGGTTCACACGCTTAGGCGGACTAACCAATCTCCGCGGCGTCGGAGGCGCCCAGCAATCCGATGTTCCAAAACTTATTGTGGACAATGGTTCGGGAAATGCCCCCTTCGTGGACGCAACAGGACACAGGAGCGCTCAACTCTTTGGGTCTGTAGCTTGGGATCCGTTTCAAACTGGCGGGTTAGGAACACCCGAGCACCAGAGGGTTACTGCAGGCGATGTGCATGTGGCATCGCTGGGGATATTATATATCGATGAGATTAAAAACCTGGACCAGGAAGAGGCGGTTACGCTGCTAACGGTTCTGGAAGATGGCCAGCTGCCCATAACTTTGCGAGGCAGGTGGCATGGCGGAGCCACCTCGGCGATGGCTGTGTCAACGGAGCCTGTCCCAGCGATTACTTTTCTTGTGGGTGCCGGAAACTTTGACAGCATAAGCCAGATGCACCCCGCGCTTATGGACCGCATTTACGGCTACGGCAAAGTCGTGCGCATGAACAATGACATGCCCAACACGTTGGAAAACAGGCGTAAATACGTCCAGTTCATAGCGCAGGAAGTCAAACGCTTCAATCTCATACCGTTCAAACGGGACGCATGCATGGAAATAGTTGAGGAGGGCAGACGGCGAAGCAATAAACGCGACGCGCTTACCACGCGGTTTAGACCATTAATCTCCATAATCAAAACGGCTGCCACCTTGGCTATGAACGAGAACTGCAAAGCAGTTGAAAGACGCCATGTTCTAGAAGCCATAAATGAGCACTGCAAAACCATCCAAAAACAGCTGCTGGAACATGAAATACATGAAAGAGGAAAACTATTAGAAATAAAACCCGAGGGCGTAAAGCTCGGGCAGATGCATGGTTTGGCTGTGATCCATGACCCGTACAGTGGTGAGATGACGGGCAATGTTCTCGGCGTAAAAGCCCAGCTTGTTAAAAAAACTGAACTTCCGAGAGACCAGCCGCTTAAGGGTTATTACAAAGTGACCGGGGTCGCTAAGGGTCAGAGCTTCATTTCGGACAGCATTGTCAAAGTCAGAAGCGTTATTCTCCAAAAATATGGTGTGGACATCGCCCAAGACTATTTAACGCATATCGATTTTGCCCAGTCTTACGGCGTTGACGGACCTTCTGCAGGCGTAACGATGGCTATTCTTTTGTGCTCGCTTATTGAGGGCAAACTGATACGGCAAGATGTAGCTGTTACTGGCGAAATAAATCTCAGCGTCAGCGGTTCTATCCAGATCACAGCGGTAGGCGGGGTCCACGAGAAAATTAAGGCTGCCGAAGCTTGGGGTTTCAAGAAAGTGGTTATTCCGCAGAAGAATTATTTGCATTCGATTGATGCGAGAGACTACACTATTGACATTGTCCCAGCTGCTACATTGGATGACTATCTTAAGGAATGCTTGGTGGAACAGCACATTCTTCAAGTGCCTGTTCACAAATACAAACGCCGACCCTAGACAACCCTTCAAAAAGCTTTTCAGGCTTACTTATAATCAGACCGCGATACTGCTAAATCAGTAGTAAAGACTAAACTGTTTACTTTCCTATGGCTATTTCGTCGCAGAATTATTGTTCAGTGAGTTCCGCTGTGTCAATATTACTTGATTATGTGTCCATCACCAGCGTTCACTATGCCGTGTTGCCTTGGTAGGCGTATACAAAAGCATAGACCAAAATCACAATTTAGCCGCTGATCACGTTTCGCCGCCAAGTTGCGGGGACAGTAAACATTTTTTTGGTGAAAACATTTTTGAACAGCAATCACGAAATAGACAATGCTGGAAAGCTACTATGTCAGGCTTCAAAGTTGTTAACAGACGCTACAGTTTCTCCACGAGAGGTGAAATAGAATTCGTAGACTTAACAGACAAGGTTCACGAGGTAGTATCCGATTCAGGCATCAGAAATGGCGTGGTTCATGTCTTTGCGCCCCATGCTACGGGCATACTGATTCTAACAGAAAATGAATATGGACTGCTTAACGACATTAAAACTTTCCTTGAAGAAATAGTTCCGAAGCGAGGGGCATATCAGCACCCGTCCAATGCTTATGCGCACCTGCGTTCGATGCTTCTGCCACCCGACAAGACCTTGCCAGTGATTGATGGGCGCGTGGAGTTTGGAACGTGGCAATCTTTGCTCTTTGTAGAAACAGATGTTTATCCTCGCAAGCGAACCGTAATAATGCAGGTCATGGGCGAACAATAACTCTAGCAAGCTTTCAATAAAACATACGTCAACCGCATTAAATTTTTTTATAGGTACACACGGCAACATTTTTAGCGCTTCGCATTTCGCACCTACAAAACACGATATGCCACATGAGATTTTAATTTTTCATATTTAATATTGCAGTCAAGTATGCACTTTTTTAACTGTTTATTTTAAAATATTACCATTCGAAGCTTTTTCGCAGTGCCTAAGAAAATATACACGTTTCAAGCTTTCCATAAAAGAGGTGTTTTTAACGTGCAGAAGTAGACGCTTAACTGCCAAACGCCAGTTTTTTTGTGGAGTTTCTTCATAAAATCAGTGTTAACACGTTCTTGTTTCATTAAATTTTCCATTTAAGTTTTACGTATTTATAAGCTTCGTTAGAGTTCGAAAAGCCTGCGGCTTTGAGCTAACTAGCTATTAAAAAAGTTCTTGCTGCATTAAAAAGTGATGCAAAATAGAAGGGTTCATAAGAGCTGCGCGCTAGTTTCATCCTCGTTCAGTACGGATCCTTTTGTAAGGTCCTCGAGGTCTCATTCGGGCTTTTTTCTTCGTTTCAACCTTCGATAAAGGCTTATCTCCTAATCGCTCAGCGTCAGGGTCCTCAGTTGGCGGAACTTCAAGAGGGTCTGGAAAATCTGTCAAAGTGACTTGTTCCGCGCCATTCTTAATCATTTCAGCAATAGCTTTCCTAACATCGCCTGGTTCTGCGTTAATACCGCGGATGGCGTCCGAAAGCAGCACCGTCTCAAAGCCCATTTTGCGCGCATCAAGAACCGTGTTCTTAACACAGTAGTCAGTTGCTAAACCACCCACAAAAACCCGTGTCACGCCCTGTTTTTTCAAAATGTTTGCTAGTTCAGCGCCGTCAAAACCTGAATAGTTCTCTTTAAGCGGGTTCATGGCTTTTGACACTATTGTTGTGTGGCTTGGGAGTTTTAGGTCTGGATGAAACTTGGCGCCTTCGGTGTTTTGGATGCAGTGAGGCGGCCATGGGCCCCCTTGGGCTTTGAAGGATATGTGATTTGGTGGGTGCCAGTCTCTCGTAGCGAAGATTCTTGCGTTTGCTTTTTTGAAGATTTTTATGTAGTCATTAAGAGCTGGAATCACTTGGTCTCCTTCAGGAACGGGCAAAGCACCGCCGGAACAAAAATCGTTTTGCACATCTACAATTATAAGCGCGTCCGTTTTGCCTACGCTAAAGTCTTTTTTCAAACAAATCTCACCTAACAATTTAGCCGAGTTCAGTTACTGGGAACTCTATTAAGATTATGGCGGGAGTAAAGGATAAATGTTTTCTAGCTGCAACGCTGTTGCGGTCGTATGGAAAAGTAATTAAGTCGTTGTTTGGATAAGGTGTTAGGTGAAATTATGGCTGTCTTAGCTTATGTACTGTTCAAGGTTAGCTCAGGAACAGAAAGAGAAGTGTGCCAGAAACTTATTGAGTTTGACGAGGTTTTGCATGCAGACATCATTTTCGGCGAATACGACGTAGTTACAAAAATCAAGACGGCAGACCTAGACAAGCTAGAGGAATTTGTATCGCTTAAAGTTAGAAACGTACCAAACGTGCTTGTAACGTCTACAATGATTATATCCAGAGAATACAAAGGAAAAAGCCATCGCTCAAAAACAAAGTAAAGCCTTCCAACAATACCACTCCCAAACGAGAACGCTTGAACAGAAAAAATAGACTGACATGAAAAATCATTAACTAATTGGGATATCAACTGTGTTTTGGTGATGCTTTTGTATACCGCCTTGTTTACGTTCCATCAAAAATCTGCTCTTGCAGCTAGCAAACGTGGCATTCTTCAAGGATAGGCTTATCTTTTATCGGGTAACATTAGATTATTCAGGGCTTTGAACATGCGAGAGAAAAAGAAGAACGCAACGATTATCACAAGCAGAGAAATGCGCGCTTTGGAAGTTAACGCTGAGTACTTCGGTGTTTCTTTACTTCAACTGATGGAAAACGCTGGGCGCAACGTGGCGCGTGAAATCGCTTCACGTTTCCCGCGGGAACAAAGAATCGCCATTTTCTGCGGTTTAGGTGGAAACGGCGGCGACGGCTTCGTAGCTGCCAGACACCTGTTATCTATGGGCTTCAAAGTGTCAGTGATTCTCGCTGGAAAAGGCACGGACATCCGTCATGAAGCGGCGTTAAAGAACTGGGGCGCCCTCCAATCTTTGCGTGAAAACATCCCAATTCAGGAAGTCACCGACAGCTCCGCCATACCCAAAGTGGACGCAGAAATAGTTGTCGACGCCCTGCTGGGAACAGGCACAAAAGGAAAACTCAAACCGCCCATAACGCAAATAGTTGAATACATTAACACGTTAAACGCGTCTAAAATCGCTGTTGATGTGCCGACTGGAATAGATTCTGACACCGGAGAAGTTTTAGGCAACGCTGTAAAAGCAAATATTACAATAACGTTTTACAAAGCAAAGACTGGATTATATGACGCAAAGAAGTACGTAGGCGAGCTAATCATAAGAGACATAGGCTTGCCCAGAGAACTGGAAAAAATTGCTGGTCCCGGAGATGTTTTTCTCGCCAAGAAACCGCGACCTGCAAGCGCGCACAAGGGCGATTTCGGACGTTTATTAGTTATCGGAGGCAGCGAGGTTTTCTCAGGCGCACCCGCACTGGTTTCGTTGGCTGCCTTGCGGACGGGCGTGGACATCGCTTATCTCGCCGCTCCCGCAAAAACCGCGTACGCCGTCTCGTCAGCATCCCCTAACTTGATAACACTGAAGCTTAAAGGTGATCATCTAAACCCCGGTAACATGGCAGCGTTAACGCCGTATTTGGAAATGGTTGACGCTGTTGTCATGGGACCTGGCCTCGGTTTGCACGCTGAAACCCGCGAGTTCGTCAAGGCGTGCGTGTCAGCTATTGAAAGTGCGGGCAAACCGCTACTTCTTGATGCTGACGGCTTAAAGACCTTTGCTGAATTCAAGCGTCCATTAAAAGTGCCGCTTGTTCTTACGCCGCACGCTGGCGAATATGCTATACTTGCAGGTCGAAAATTGTCTGAGAGTTTTGAGGAGCGCGTTAATCAAGTGCAGGAGACCGCGGCAGAACTCAAAGCTGTGATCTTATTGAAGGGTCAAGTGGACGTGGTTTGCGACGCGAAACGGGTTAAACTGAACTTTACGGGTAATCCAGGAATGACTGCTGGCGGAACGGGCGACGTTCTTTCAGGCATCGTTGGCGCGTTGTTAGCGCAGAAAGTTGATTCTTTTGAGGCAGCGGTTGCAGGAGCTTTCGTTAATGGTGCGGCAGGGAACTTTGTTGCAAGCAAAATCGGCTACCATTTAGTAGCCACTGACCTTCTCGACTGGATTCCCCGCGTTTTAGATGATCCCATGAGTCACGTGAAGGTGCGAAAACCAAGTGGAAAAGGCGCCTAGGTTAACCATTTACCACGCGAACCAGTGCGATCCGAAACGGTGCACAGGCTTGAAGCTTAAACGCCGCGGCTTGGTAAGGTTAGTGACCAGAACACGGTTTTTACCAAAGCGAGCTGTCGTGCTTAATCCCTTCTCAGAAATAGCTTTTTCACCCGCCGACAGAAAACGCGTTGAAGACTTCGGGTTAGTTGCGTTGGATTGCAGTTGGGAACACGCCGAAAAAGTCCTATTGAAGCAGGTGAAGGGGACTTCGCGGTGCTTACCCATATTAATCGCGGG
>Ga0209635_10002515_pt1 | contig 14061 bp, 11 predicted proteins | sample DeeMarSWOR230_32_FD_187463 | JGI IMG/M metagenome (GOLD analysis project Ga0209635, IMG submission 187463) | Marine sediment microbial communities from White Oak River estuary, North Carolina - WOR-2-30_32 (SPAdes) (version 2) | ecosystem: Environmental > Aquatic > Marine > Intertidal zone >... | reverse complement strand
GGAAGAACATATTATAGCAGCCCCTTTTATCATTGATAATAAAGCATTTGGGGCTTTATGTTTAAACAGGATAGATAAATATTATAATGCAGAAGATCTCGCAATTACAGAAACATTTGCAACTTTCGCTTCAACCGCAATTAAAAATGCGAGGGCACATCACGATTTACAAAAGGAAGTTGATGAACGAAAACAAGCTCAATTAGCCCTGATTGAATCCGAAGAAAAATTCCGTAATCTGGCCGAGCAGTCTCCCAATATGATCTTCATAAATGTTGACGGGAGAATTGTATATGCTAACAAAAAGTGTGAAGAGATGATGGGTTACAGTCGGAAAGAATTTTACTCATCCGATTTCGATTTTCGTTCCATAATAATACCAGAATCACAACCAGTAATTAATGAAAATTTCCAAAAGCACGCCGAGGGACATGATGTTCCTCCCTATGAATACAAATTATTAAAAAGAAATGGTGAAATAATAGAATCTCTTATTACCACGAAGTTGATCAATTATGGCGGTAAGCGGGCTATTTTAGGTATTGTAACCGATATTGGCGAACAAAAAAGAGCCGAGGAAGCACTTAAAATATCTGAAGAAAAATATCGGCGATTCTTTGAAGAAGATTTAACTGGTGACTTTATTGCTGCTTCTGATGGGACCTTACTGGCCTGCAACTCTGCTTTTCTGAGAATATTTGGATTTCATTCCGAAGAAGATGCTTATCACAGCAATATCGCAAAACTTTTTCCAACTCCAAAGCGATTTGCAGATTTTATCGATTTGCTAACACAGGAAAAATTACTGGAATATCATGAGCTGGAACTTGTCCGTTTTGATGGGAAACTAGTGTTTGTTATTGCAAATACTATCGGGAAGTTTAACAAAAATGGGGAGTTGCTTGAAATTATTGGCTATTTCTTTGATGATACCGAAAGAAAAATTCTTACAGAACAGTTTCGACAAGCCCAGAAAATGGAGGCAGTGGGACGCCTGGCTGGAGGGGTTGCCCATGATTTTAATAACTTACTAACTATCATCAATGGTTATAGTGAATTGATTCTTCACCGTTTAGAAAAGAATGATCCATTGACTCGTGAAATTCGACAGATAAAACAGGCAGGTGAAAAAGCAACACGTTTAACCAACCAGTTACTTGCTTTCAGCCGCCGACAGGTGTTACAACCACGCTTGCTGAATTTGAATTCCATTGTGATGGATGTTGATAAGATTCTCAGACGCATAATCGGAGAAGATATTGAACTTATCATCTACCTTGATCCGGATCTAGGAACCATTAAAGCGGATCCCGGGCAGATTGAACAAGTTTTAATGAACCTGGCAGTAAATGCCAGAGATGCCATGCCTAATGGCGGAAAACTGATCGTTGAAACCGATACTATAACTTTGAATAGCGATTATCATCATAAGCATTTAGTTGTTCAGCCTGCCGGTAATTATGTGAGACTTTCTATCAGCGATACGGGTATTGGTATGGATGAAACTACAAAAGCACAGATTTTCGAACCGTTTTTTACCACTAAAGAGAGAGGAAAAGGAACAGGTCTTGGCCTATCAACTGTCTATGGAATTATTAAACAGAGCGAAGGTTTCATCTGGGTAGATAGCAAACTGGGAGAAGGAACAACTTTTCAAATTTATTTTCCTCGTGTTCTAGAAGAACCTCAAGAACTAGACTCACCATCGAAGGTGAACAAATCCTATGAAGGCAAAGAAACAATCTTATTAGTAGAGGATGAAACGATGGTAAGAGAACTAGCAGCAGATATATTGAGGGAACAGGGCTATCATATTCTCGAAGCCTCCCGAGGTGAACAGGCATTGGAAAAATCCAAGAATTATCGTGGTAATATTGAGTTAATGATTACAGATGTAGTAATGCCCGGGATGAGTGGAAAAGAATTAGCCAAAAGATTGAAAATAGAGCGCCCGAAGATGAAAATTCTGTTCATTTCAGGTTACTCTGATGAAGTAGTTACCCGGAAAGGAACTAAGCAGGAAAAATTCGAATTTCTACAAAAACCATTTTTACCAGATAAATTCCTGGATTGCGTTCGTAACTTACTTGACAACAAGAATTGACTTACTCGATCCACCAGTAATCTACTCACCAAATAAAATATTTCACAATATTAAACAAAATAGAATAATTTTAAACCTTGACAATTTATTAAATTTTATTATATTAAAATAAGATTTATAGGAATTAAATCATATCACCGGTTATGAATACCACAACCTCTAAAATTTTTCCCGGCGGATTCGACTACTACCTTTCCTTTCAGTTGATTTGTTTAAAAGCTGCTTAATTTTTTTTGCTTGAGCTTCTTTTTAAGGAAGCCTTTTATATATATTTATTGTTAAACATAAAATTCTCACCATATAAAGAGGAGGTATCATATGCCACAAAAACCTCGCACTCTCTTAGATCAAATGTTGGCACAGGGTTATTCTCGAAGGGATTTTTTGCGGTTTTGTTCATATATTGCTGCAGCGACCGGTATTCATGCAAGCGGTTTGCACAAAGTAGTAAAAGCTCTGGAAACCAAAACCCGGCCACCAGTAGTCTGGTTCCATTTCCAGGAGTGTACCTGTTGTAGTGAATCTTTTATACGCTCGAATCATCCGGTTATCGCTGATATTGTACTGGACAAAATCTCTTTAGATTATAGCGAAACACTACAGGCAGCTGCAGGTCACCAGGCTGAAGAGGCACTCCATCAGACCATGGAGAAGTACAAAGGGCAGTATATCATGACAGTTGAAGGATCAGTGCCTACTAAAGATGGCGGGATTTACTGTACCATTGGTGGTCGTTCTGCCTTACAGATTGTAAAAGAAGCTGCTGAAGGTGCCAAAGCAATTATTGCCTGGGGAAGCTGTGCTTCCAATGGTTGTATTCAAAGCGCAAGACCAAATCCAACTGGTGCCACCCCCATTCACAAGATTTTATCAGGGAAGAAAGTTATCCGCGTTCCTGGTTGTCCACCCATTGCCGAAGTGATGGCTGGTGTTATCGTTCATATTTTAGCATTCGACCGACTGCCCCAACTGGACGGATTAAATCGTCCTTATGCTTTTTACTCAAAACGTGTTCACGATACATGTTACCGCAGACCATTCTATGATGCAGGTTTATTTGTAAATTCTTTCGATGACTCTAATGCGAAAAGAGGATATTGTTTATACAAGGTGGGTTGCAGAGGACCGGTTACCTACAATTCTTGCGGTATCATTCGCTGGAATAATGGAACAAGTTATCCTATTCAATCTGGACACCCCTGCATAGGATGTAGTGAAGATAACTTCTGGGATCGAGGCCCCTTTTATCAGCATCTGGCCAGCTTTCCAGGTTTTGGAATTGAAACAACTGCCGATAAAATCGGGACTGTTCTGGGAATTGGTACAGTAGCTGGTATTACTGCCCACGCTATTTCTACTAATATCCGTAAAAGGAAGTTGATCAAAGAGGTTATCGAAACCAGTGCCCAAGAAGAAAGTAAGGAGCAAAAAGGAGGTGAAGAATAATGGCAACAAAGATTGTGGTAGATCCGATTACCCGAATTGAGGGTCATTTAAGAATAGAGGCCGAGTTAAACGGCGGGAAAATTACCAATGCTTATTCATCAGGAACGATGGTCAGAGGAATTGAGATCATTCTAAAAGGCAGGGATCCCAGAGATGCCTGGGCTTTTACTGAAAGGGTGTGTGGCGTTTGCACAACTGTTCATGCATTGGCATCTGTACGCGCTGTTGAGAACGCACTGGATATCACTATTCCCCCGAATGCAGAATGGGTTAGAAATCTCATGTTCTGTGCGCAGTATATTCAGGATCATGTAATTCATTTTTATCACCTGCATGCTCTTGATTGGGTTGATGTGGTTAGTGCTTTAAAAGCCGATCCACAAAAAGCAGCGAGTATTGCACAGAGTATATCACCCTGGCCCAAAAACTCTGCCTCCTATCTTAAAGAAGTGCAAAACAAAATCAAATCTTTTGTAGAAAGTGGTCAATTAGGTATTTTCGCTAATGCTTATTGGGGACATCCCGCTTATAAATTACCGCCCGAGGTTAATTTAGTTGCTGTCTCTCATTACCTGGATGCATTGGAATGGCAGAAGGAAATTGTAAAAATTCATACCATATTTGGCGGTAAAAATCCCCATCCAAATTATCTGGTCGGGGGAGCCCCCTGCTCAATCAATCCGGATGACGCTAACGCAATTAATGCGGAACGTCTTGCCTATGTCGGAAGTCTGATTGATCAAGGTATACAATTTGTGGAACAGGTTTACATACCAGACCTTCTGGCAGTTGCTTCATTTTATAAAGATTGGTTTGCAATAGGAGGCGGTTTGAAAAATTATCTGGCATATGGCGATCTCCCCACCGATGGTTATAACAACCCATCCAGTTTTAAATTTCCTCGGGGTGCTATATTAGATAGAAATTTGAATGAGGTTCATGAAGTAAAGGGTGATGATCCTGATCAGATAAGGGAATATGTAACGCATTCCTGGTATAAATATGGCGATGGTAATAAAAATTCTTTACATCCATGGGATGGACAAACCGAATTCAATTTCACCGGTCCAAAACCACCCTATGAGCATCTAAATACAGAAGAAAAGTACAGCTGGTTAAAAACGCCTCGCTGGAAAGATCATCCCATGGAAGTTGGGCCATTAGCAAGATTATTGGTTGCTTATGCATCTGGTGTGGATGAGGTAAAAGAAGTTATTAACGAGACTCTGAAAAAATTAGACGCTCCGGTTACTGCACTTTTCTCAACCCTGGGCAGAACCGCAGCCCGTGGACTGGAAACAAAATTAGTGGCACACTGGATGAAAAATTTTCACAATGAATTGCTTACTAATATAAAGAACGGTGATACCAGAATGTTCAATAACACAAAGTGGGAACCAGCAACCTGGCCGACTGAGGCAAGAGGGGTAGGATTATCAGAGGCACCACGGGGCGCACTTGCTCATTGGATTGTCATCAAGGAACGTAAAATAGATAATTACCAACTGGTTGTTCCGAGTACCTGGAACGCTTCGCCCAGAGATGCCCAAGGTAACCGCTCTGCATATGAAGAATCACTCCTAGATACCCCAATGGCAAATGAGAATCAACCTTTGGAAATTCTCAGAACGGTACATTCATTCGATCCCTGTATTGCCTGTGCCGTGCACCTATACGATCCGGAAGGAAAACATCTTAACCAGATCAGTTTCTTGTAGGAGGATGTGACATGAACAAATCACAACCATCCGAATTTTATGAAGTATATGTCTGGGAATGGCCGGTACGCTTATTTCACTGGCTCAATTTCCTGTGCATTACCGTTTTGTGTATTACTGGTTATCTCATTGGAAATCCTGTTGCAATTCAAAGCATTTCAGAAGCCTCTTACCAGTACTGGTTTGGTAACATCAGGTTTCTTCACTTTGTAACAGCCTATGTATTCTTGTTCAATTCTTTTATCCGCATTTACTGGGGCATTGTAGGAAATCAGTATGTTCGTTTCCGTAATTTTATTCCTCTTCGAAAAGAACAATGGAATGAGATCAAAGATGTGTTGCAAATGGATGTACTACAGATTCGCGAAAAAGCGACTCACTCCATTGGACACAATGCACTCGCCGGTTTTGTTTATTTATTGGGTTTTCTGGTGTTCTTATTCTCAATTATCACCGGATTTGGATTATATGCCGCCATGAGTCATAATTGGTTTGCCAATATTTTCGCCTGGATTGTACCCCTTATGGGTGGAGACCACATAGTCCGCCTATGGCACCATTTAACTATGTGGTTCTATGTGGTTTTCTTGATAGTACACGTTTATTTAGCAGCATACCATGACTACGTCGAAGCAACTGGCACAATTTCTTCCATGTTTGGTGGTTGGAAATTTATCAGGAAGAGGAAGCCCAAAACCGCCTACTAGAATGTAACCATGTAAAGCCCAGGAAATTTTACTCCCGGGCTTTACATGAAAATAAATTCAGAATTATAATATCTACTCCCTATTCAATTAACCAGAGCCCCATTCCCGATCCAGGTGCAGATTACTGAGATATCCTGTCCCGATAACCTATTCTTCCCACTGGGCATTACTTTCCCCACAATCCCCTCTCCTTCCAGTTTTTTGATTAAATAACTTTGATTGGCATTATTTGGCTGAACCCGGTATAAATCCTGAATCTGAACACTTTTCACATTAACCAGATTTTGATAAGAATATCCATTTTCGAGATTTAGCTGCGATTCCGCCATTGCACCGCTGTGACATCCTGAACCAATACAGTGTTTACTGAATATTTTTGCCTGGATGCTGCTCAGAGTGGGTTCTAAAGGTCTGTTGTTTTTTCCCGTACAGGAAAAAAATATACATAGCATTAATAACTGCATATATAGAGTACATATCATTGGCCTTTGCAAGGTGAACCTCAACAAATACGGGGAAGTTGTTCACCAGATAACATATCAACTATCCGATGACTACCAATTGTTGTTTTCATAACGACCTTTCCTGGATTTTTAGATACTACCTCCCCAATAATCGCGGCATGTTTCCCGAGTTGGTGACGTAAAATGGTTTCCAGAACATCATCAGCATCATTCGGGGGTACAAACAATAATACTTTACCCTCATTGGCTATATATAAAGGATCAAGGCCCAACATTTCACAAATTCCTTTAATATCTTCTCTAATGGGGATTTTACTTTCTTCCAGATAAATTCCCAATTTGGTTTTTGCTGCAATTTCATTTAAAGCACTGGATATACCACCACGGGTTGGATCTCTCATCATATGCACATTGGGAAATCTATCGAGTATACTCAAAATCAGATCGTGAAGCGGAGCGGTGTCACTCTTAATGGTGGTATTAAAATCGAATTCTTCCCGAGCTGAAAGAATTGCAACGCCATGTTCGGCAATTTTCCCGTTTATAATGATTTTATCACCCACCTGAACTCGATTAGGAGCGATATCAATACCAGCACCAAGAATGCCTATCCCGGATGTATTTATAAAAATTTTATCACCTTTGCCCCGATCGACCACTTTTGTATCACCCGTTACAATTTTCACATCTGCCATATCTGCTGCCTTTTTGATAGATTGAACAATCTTCCAGAGCGTTTCCATCTCTAATCCTTCTTCTATGATAAATCCCACCGAAAGAAATAAAGGTTTTGCTCCACAAACAGCTAAATCATTTACTGTACCATATACTGCCAACTCTCCTATATCACCTCCCGGAAAAAAGATGGGTTGCACCACATAAGAATCGGTGGAAAAAGCAAATCTTATCCCATTTTCTTCGAAAACAGCACCATCATGTTCTACCTGAAGTATTTTATTATCAAAATGGGAAAAGAACATTTTCTGTATAAGTTGATGAGACAAAGTACCTCCGCCACCATGCGCCAGCAGAATCCGGCTGTATTGGCTCATGGGAATCGGACAAACCAATCCATCTGTTATCTCAATATTTTTATTATTAGACATTCCTTCCTTTACTTTTTTATAATAGAGATGGTTAATCTGATAAATTTTTCAAATTAAAAATTAATTTGAAAATGTGCTTATCTATTATACCTGAAATAGGCAGCGCAAGCCCCTTCGGAAGATACCATTGGTGCCCCGACAGGATGTTCAGGCCTACATTTTTTTCCGAATAGCTGACATTGATGCGGTTTTTTTAGACCCTGTAGCACCTCTCCGGCAATACACTCATCTGACTCACTCACCGAGAGTTTCTCCACTTCAAAAATAATCTCCGCGTCAAATTTGCTAAACTGTTCACTTAATTTTAATCCACTCATTGGTATAAGTCCTATTCCACGCCAATTTCGGTCTACCGGGGTAAAAACTTCTCGCATGATAGTTTGGGCGGCTACATTCCCTTCCCTTTTCACTACTCGTTTATATTGATTCTCGACGTCGTAACGGTTTCCCTCAAGTTGCTTAACTGCCATATAAATTCCCTCTAGAAGATCAACCGGTTCAAACCCCGTTACCACGATGGGTACCTTGTACTTATTTGCAATCGGTATATACTCTTCATATCCCATTACAGTGCAAACATGTCCCGCTGCTAAAAAACCTTGTACTCTTGAATTTCCTGACGACAGGATGGCCTCAATGGCGGGAGGAACCAGAACCTGTGCGCATACTATGGAAAAATTGTGTATGCCTTTTTTCCAGGCTTCTTTCACAACCATTGCATTAGCAGGGGCGGTGGTTTCAAAACCTATTGCAAAAAATACCACTTTTTTTTGAGGATGCCTTTCAGCTATCTGGAGAGCATCCAGTGGAGAATAGACCATACGCACATCACCACCCATTGCTTTCACAGAGAGTAGATCAAATTCTGATCCCGGTACCCGCATCATATCTCCAAAGCTGGTGAGGATGACATCCGGTCTGCGAGCAATAGTAATAGCCTTGTCGATCATTTCAAGAGGTGTAACACAAACCGGACAACCAGGGCCATGAACTACGGTTAGATCATCTGGTAGTAATTGTTCTAAACCATATTTCAAAATAGTATGGGTCTGTCCACCACAAACCTCCATGATAACCCAACTCTGGGTTATGATTTCCCGGATTTTATCAGAAAATAGCTTGACTAATTTGGCATCCCGGTACTCATCAATGAATTTCATATCCAACCTTTAGACTAACTGATGTCTCCCATTTCCCTTAACAATTTTAAGGTTTCCTCTGCTTCTTCTTTTTCAAGTTTATTTAATGCGAATCCAACATGGACAATCACATAATCACCAATCTGAACATCCGGTAACCAATCGATACAGACTAATTTAGTTACACCAGCAAAATCGACTTTTGCCATTTTGGGTGTATCATTTTTATTTTCCTCAATACTGATCACTTTTCCAGGGACAGCAAGACACATGACCTGATCCTCATTTTATCATTTTAATCTCTTTTTTCTCAATCAATCCAGGAGACAGTTGTCTTTTATTTTGCATTCTTGCTAGAGCAATTTGACCTAATGAAATGCCACCATCATTCGGTGGCACCCGTTGATGCCAATAGACTCGAAAGCCATGCTGCTCCAGCAAAGTAATGGTAGATTCAAGTAAAATTGCATTTTGAAAACAACCACCACTCAAAGCAACCTTTGTAATACCCAGATACTTGGCAATATTCAAGATAATTTCGGCAAGGGTATGATGAAACTTCATAGATATTGTCCCAATACTTACATTATTTTTTATATCCTCAAGTATCTCGTTAAATATCAACTGCCAGTCAATATTAATCAGTTTATTTTCCCTTATTTCAAATCCATAACCTTGTTTGCTTTCCCGGTCGGCTACATGCTCTAACATCATCGCTGCTTGTCCTTCATAAGTTATCTTCTGACATATATTCAAAAGTGAGGCAATTGCATCAAACAATCTACCAACGCTTGAAGTTAAGGGACAGTTAAGTTTTTTTTCTAACATTTTTTGAAGAACTGGTAAATCAAGTTCAGAAAAAGTATCTTGGTACAGATGGTTCCATCTAAATATTTCATTTCCAAAAATTTCATAAAGGGCACCAACCGCACTTCGCCTTGGTTCTTTAATGGCCAATTCCCCTCCCGGCAAGGGAAACCTCCGAAACTGCCCAACATGTTCTATTGCTTTTTCATCGGAAATAAAAAATTCACCTCCCCATATCAGCTTATCCCATCCGTAACCTGTACCATCCCATGATATTCCCAGTGCCGTGCCAGTTATCTGATTTTCCGCCCGGCATGCCATGATGTGTGCTTCATGATGCTGTACATAAAGAATATTTTCATCTCGCCCTTCCGCATACTTTGTTGAGAGATAATCGGGATGAAAATCGGTTATTATGGTATCCGGTTTAATCTTGTATAATTTTTGTAAATCCTCAATTACCCGTTCAAATGCGTTGAAAGACTCCTCGGTGGAAAGATCTCCAATATGTTGACTTATAACAGCGGTGTTTTTGTCGCTAACCGCAACTGTATTTTTCAAATGGGCACCTACTGCCAGATATTTCGGATATTTTTCTGCTATTTTTTCATCTTCTGGTATGAATTGTATTGGCAAGGGCGCATAACCACGGGCCCGTCTCAGCACTAACTCACGCCCCAGAATTACTCGGACTATTGAATCATCAACATGTCGCACAATTGGTCGATTATGAACTAAGAAAAAATCAGCTATCCCGCCTAATTTTTCTAAAGCTTCAGATTCATTTATGGCAATTGGTTCTTCAGACAAATTTCCACTGGTGGTAACAATAGGAATTTTCAGGTTGTTCATCAGAAGATAATGGATGGGTGTATATGGTAACATAATCCCAAGATAGGGATTATTCGGGGCAATATTTTCTGATAATGCCGAACTATTAGAATGAGAATCTCTTTTTCTCAACAAAACAATTGGCGATTCAGGGGAACATAAGAGTCGTTTTTCGAAATTAGAAATAATACAAATTCTCTTTATATCATCAATTGATTGAAGCATGAGGGCAAAAGGTTTCTCTTCGCGATGTTTTCGCATGCGTAGATTTGTAATCGCTTTATCGTTTCTGGCATCAACCAATAACTGATATCCACCCAAACCCTTGATGGCGATGATTTGACCTTCCTGAATCCTGCGTGTGGCCTCTTCTATTGCATTATACTGTATGGTTACTCTTTTACCTCCGGAATCCCAAAGTTCTACCTGAGGTCCGCATTTCGGACAAGCAATCGGTTGCGCATGAAAACGCCGGTTGGCAGGATCTTGGTATTCTCTCCGGCAATCATCACACATTTCGAAAATTTTCATTGAAGTACCGGGTCGGTCGTATGGCATAGATTCAATAATAGAGAAACGCGGTCCACAATTCGTGCAATTAATAAAAGGATACAAGTATCGACGATCATGAACATTATACATCTCTTGAATACAATCTGGACACACTGCAATATCAGGTAATATGATAGGCGAAGATTCTTTAAGTTGCTTACTCTCCTTGATGGTAAAGTTTTGATAACCTATTGGATCGAGAAAAGAAAATTCCAAGCTGTAAACAACAGCGTTAACCGGTTTTTCCTGTTCAATTTTCAACAGAAATTGATTTAATTTCTCTTTATTTCCCTCTACCTCAATCATAACACCCGGGATTGAATTTAATACGTAGCCCTTTAATCCCAGTTGAGTGGCAAGCCGATATATAAAGGGGCGGAAACCAACTCCTTGTACAGCCCCAATGACAGTTATTTTTAGTCGATCATTCATGTTACAATTTCTTAATTCGCAATTCCAGCCAGTTGCACCACTCGTTAATTCCTTCACCCGTTTGACAAGAAGTCTTAAATATCTTTAAAGATGGATTGATGGATAATGCATTTTTTTCAAGTTCTTCAAGAGAAGCATTTAAATGGGGGAGCAAGTCAAGCTTATTGATAATCAAAACCGAAGCTCTACGAAACATAGCAGGATATTTCAAAGGTTTATCATCCCCTTCGGTGGTGCTAACGATAACAACTTTCTGATCTTCACCTAAATCATATCCGGCAGGACATACTAAATTACCCACATTCTCAATAATCACCAAATCAATTCCAGCTATATTTATATTCTGGAGAGAATCACGCACCAGATTTGCTTCCAGGTGACAGGCACCATGGGTAACGATTTGCACCACCGGTATTCCCAGTGCATGAATACGTTGGGCATCTAGATCAGTTTGTACGTCACCTTCAATAACAGCCATTCGAAATTTATTCTTACATTTTGCAATGGTTTGTTCAACAAGGCTGGTTTTGCCTGAGCCAGGAGAACTTACCAGATTAATAGCAAATATTTTATGCCTCTGAAAAAGCTCTCTGATAGATGTCGCAATTTCATCATTCTTTTCTAATATTTTTCTTTCAACAGTCAGTATACTCAATATTCTTATCCTCTCTAATCTTTCAGCTCGATTTCATTTACCATTAATTCATATCCTGATATTATTTTAATAGATGAACTTTGGCATACTGGACAGTTAAATAAAAAACCATCAACCGTAGAATTTTCACCGCAAGCCTCACATCTAATTTTTATTGGAATAACTTCAATCTCTAATTCAGAACCATCCAAATTTGTTTCTTTGGTTAACACTTCAAATCCGAAAATCAAAGAATCTACTAAAATATTTGTTAATTTACCTACTTTTACCTTCACTTTTTTTACTGCATTCTTCTGATCTCCCTGCAAATGCTCTTGAACAATTTCTATAATGTTCTCAGCTACTGATAGTTCGTGCATTTTATATTACTCGTTTAGCTAAATAAGAAAATATGCTATAAATTATATTCTTTACTAAAAAAATGTAAATATGTTCAGAAATTTACTATCATGATCCTGAATTACATCCGTTTAAATTATTTTAAACTTTTTAATTTTATTACATGAGATGCAATCACATTACTGGCCTTAGAAATTGCTGCTTTTACTTCGGGAGTGAGTTCTAGTGAAACGGAAGTCAAGCGAGCAATTGAAATGGTAAATAACCAGATTTCAGGTTGATTATTTAATAGGTAGAGTGCATCCAGTAAATCCTTTAATCCAATATCATGCGCACTTAATGTTGGAGGATAATCACTGGAAAATTTTGGTTTTAATAATTTTACAGTACCTGGTAAATCATTGTCTATTGTGGCATCTACTAAAAATACCAGCGGGTATGATTGAAAATATTCCAATAAATGAAACCCTCCCGTCCCTCCATCCACAATATCCACAGCTTTCCAATGATAATTATTTTGTAAATGTTGGACTACATGGATTCCGACACCTTCATCTCCCATAAGTAAATTTCCGATACCAAGAATTAATAATTTATTCAAATAAAAAATCCTTTTTCATCATAATAATGAACAACACCTGTTGTTGCAAGAATAATTTATGAACAGATTTATAGGAGAAAATATGATAATTCAACCCATTATTAGCACAAAAAATGGGGTACTAAAAGTTAAGATTAGCAAGTATAATCAGTAGTAATCGGTTATATTTAGTGTTCAGATAAAACATTAGTAACGTTCTTACTAACCCATTCGGAATACAGGAACAGGTTCTTTCCCCATAAAAAGAAAGAGGTATTTAATGAATTTAAAATTATCTTGCCCGATAAACAGGAACTTGTCTATTTTAGGAACCAAATAGCTAATAATGGAGAATTGCTCTTGAATAATATAAAAAAGACTTTTATTCTGGATGGATATAATTTAGACCTGAACAGTTTGGTTGAAATTGCCCGTCTGCCTGGTCATTCAATTCAGATCACTGATGAAGCCATAAAAAAAATTCAACAAAGTCGTATCTGGGTAGACAAACTACAACAGGAGGGAAAACCGATAGTATATGGTATTAATACCGGCTTCGGATCCAAGGCAAATGTCTCAATTGATTTGTTGAACTTAAAAGACCTGCAAAGAAATTTAATAATGAGTCATGCGGCCGGAACCGGACAATCCTTTCCAATCGAGATAGTACGAGCTGCTATGATTATCCGGGTTAATACCTTTGCCAAAGGATTTTCAGGTGTTCGTCCTATTCTGGTCGAGACTTTGATCAAGATGATTGAGAGAGGGGTGACGCCATGGATTCCTGAACAAGGCTCACTTGGTGCCAGTGGAGATCTTGCGCCTCTCTCGCACCTTGCCCTGGTAGTAAGTCGGGGAGTTGAAAGAGATTTAGAAGAAGATAGTGGCCAAGCTTACTTTTGTGATCCTGGGGTGAATAAGTGGGAATTAATCACCGGAAAATTAGCTATGAAAAAAGCGGGAATACCACGAATCGTTTTAGAAGCAAAAGAAGGGTTAGCATTAAATAACGGCACCCAGATTTCCAGCGCCATACTGGCAATGACAGTAAATGATGCTAAGATGCTTTTAAAACAGGCAGATATAGCTATGGCAATGACACTGGAGGCTTTGGAAGGTATTTCCTCTGCTTTTCGAACGGAAATACACGAATTACGTGCCTACCCGGGACAAATTCAAAC
>Ga0209635_10002512_pt1 | contig 14063 bp, 8 predicted proteins | sample DeeMarSWOR230_32_FD_187463 | JGI IMG/M metagenome (GOLD analysis project Ga0209635, IMG submission 187463) | Marine sediment microbial communities from White Oak River estuary, North Carolina - WOR-2-30_32 (SPAdes) (version 2) | ecosystem: Environmental > Aquatic > Marine > Intertidal zone >... | reverse complement strand
GGGAATACTATACCTAAACATATAATTCAATCCTGGATCTCAAATGTCCTTAATATTTGCCCAGTTGCATAAATCGGCAAATATAGCCGTGGATCTTGCGTTTCAACATTCTTCCCTCTTAGTACAACGCTCCTTTTTAGATTGTAGCGCTTTTCGAAAACGTCCAGGCTTTTTGAGCGCGTAGCCTTTCCGGATTTTACTTCCAATGAAACGATTCCCGATGCAGTTTTCAGATTGGTACTTTTTGCAAGTAAAAATCACACTATTTGTGTATTTTAAGCATGTAATTAATAACAGATGCGTGTATTTACTGCAACTATATCCAAATTCAACAAAATGTTTATTGGCATGTTGAATTTAATACGAGCCGTAGGCTACGAGGAGCGTTATAATTAGGTATTAGAGGTCAAAAAAACCGGAGGATGCGAGTTTGTCTGAACCGCATTTAGGGCATATTGTTGCATTTGGTGCGAAATCAGCATTCCTTCTTTCCCAGGAAGGCATCCGCCACACTGCCATGAGCAAAGAGCATATCCTCTGGTCTACTAAGGATCACGGTTTTCGTCTCGTGGGATGGGGGAATGCGCGGGAGATCGCATGGCCTGAAGATGCACACCTACACAGGGATGATATCCGCGTTTTTCTTGAGGAATTTGGTCCTCATTTGACCTCCTGTTTAAGACTCGGTTACAGTTATCAACTCGGGCCAATTGCGGAATGGTTATTCTACAATCTTGAACAGTTGTCTGTAATATCGTACAAAGATCTCCCACCGTTTATTCAAACGCAGTGGGAGCAACCACAAAAGGATTGGGTCCTTGGGGAGAGTTCCGAGCTGAGCCAGGATAAGATCAAAAAAGCGATGAAAATGGGGATTGCATCGAGGCAACAAAAGGATCGATCATCAGCTCAGAGGTTGTTTTTGCGCTGTTATATCAATGGACTCATCGCAGAGAACCCACAGCTGCAACTTGCAAGTATGGCGAACCTGGCGATCATTCATGGGGACAACGAACATTGGCTGCACGCATTTAGCCAATACCTGATGGCACTAATAGTATCAGATCAGGTAGAGAATCGACCTGATGACTTTTTGCAGAGCCTTGCCGTCAATATAAGTAGGAGGATTTCTAAGCAGGACCACGATGCGATGCTCCAAATAGTAACCCAGGGATCCTGGACATCAATTCCAGAACTCCTTTGGCACCTAGAGGATTATGTAACCGTTAGCACGGTAGCTGGGGTGACTTAACATCAGGACCGCAGGTAAATCGATGAACGCAGCTGCAGAGATTTTACTGATTTCTCAAATGTCAATTTCCTGTATCTTGACGAGCATTACCGTAGGATTATTAATTTTTGTGTAATAACTTGTTTCTCGAATGTGAGACGGCAGAAATATGTTCCCGAATCCAAGCATTTTCCATGTTGGTCCCGGCCGTGCCAGGCGATTGCGTGATAGCCGCTTTCCTGTTCCCCATCGATTAGACAGATTACCTTTCGCCCCATGACATCAAAGATATCGAGCTTTACATAGCCGTCCTGAGGCAGCTGGTACTGTATGTTCGTCGTTGGGTTGAACGGATTCGGGTAGTTTTGATAAAGGGCAAGACGAGTCTTCGGTGTTGTTATGACCTCGGTTTCAAAGAGATTTCTGCGACCGAGCTCGTCTTCTACTTCCACACGATACCGATAGTTCATACCGGATTTGCAGTTCAGATCCCTGAATGTGAACGTGAGATGATCACGTTCAATCTCGGGAGCTTGTATGATCTCGAACACTGCGTCGGCAGGCTCGGCCCTTAAGACGAAGAACTGCATATGTTGGCTAGCTTCGGAAAGTGTCCATGTAATAACAATGTCAAGCCCTGTATAAGATACAGAGTAACTCTGTAACAGCGTGACAACCGGTGCCCCCTGCATGGTGATCCGTATTGCGTATAGGTCCATATTACCATCGCGTGTGTCTGACCACGTCATTATGCTTCCACCATTACCGTCAGATGCAATCTGTACGTAATCTTGATCCCCGGTCGCTGTACATATGGCGATACCGTTTGTAATCGGCCAGGTCGGTGTGCCGTCTCCCTCGATTCGCTGTGCGTAAATGTCAGAGTTTCCATTACGTTTGTCTGTCCATGTGATGATGGCTCCGCCGGCCATGTTTGAGACGATCTGAGGGTCGTTTTGATTACCATTCGCCGTGCATACGGAGATGCCATTGGCTCCCCAGTGGACATTTCCGGCGCGATCGATCCGCTGGGCATAGACATCCCAATTTCCGTGTCGATAATCCTCCCATGTGATTATTGCTCCACCGGTATCATCCGGAGCGATTTGATGGCCATACTGGTTTCCTCCTGCCGTGCATATGGCGATTCCGTCCGTGGTCCAGTAGCCATTTCCATCGGGATCGATTCGCTGGGCATAGATGTCATAGTCACCACTCCGTCGGTCTGTCCACAGTATATACGCTCCTCCTGCTCCGTCAGTGGTGATTTCTGGTGAATCCTGGTGATCAGGCGCTGTCGAGATTGGTGCACCTTCGGCCGACCAGAGGTAGTTTCCATCTGGATCAATACGCTGTGCATAGACGTCATAAAAGTCATTAATGGCGCGGTAGTCCCGCCAGGCTATGATGGCTCCACCGGCACCGTCTGCTATGATTCGTGGATTTTGCTGGGAGGATGACCCGGGACATATGATCACTCCATCGTCAACCCAGAGGATATTCCCCTCTCCACTGATCCTCTGTGCATGTACATTCCTGGAGTCGGAGTCCCAGGCAATGTATACGCCACCCTGATCATCCAGAGCGAGTACGGGTAGCCACTGGTATCCCGGTGCTGTAGAAATCGGTATACCGTTTGCTGTCCAGAGGATGTTGCCGATCGTATCGATCCTCTGGATATAAACATCACCATCCATTTCGGGAGGCTGACATCGATGCCAGGAAATAAATGCGCCTCCCAACCCGTCTGCGATGATCGCCGGATAGGCATCCCACATAACGGAGCTGATAGGTACACCGTTCTCTTCCCAGAGTACATTTCCATCGACACCGATCCTTTGTACATAGATATCGATTCTGTCGGTGCGGCGGCGATCCATCCAGGTGATGATTGCCCCTCCAATACCATCCAGGGTGATCGCAGGATATTCCTGGTCTCCCGGTGTCGTACATATGGTGTTCCCATCTAAATTCCACTGCCCACGCGATGGAGAACACCACAGTATCGCGAGTAGGAAGGTAGTGAGTGCAGTTATAATGTACTTGCGAACCATACTTTCTTAACTTCTGAACATAATTATTCTGAAATAACTCTAACTATAACTTAAATTTCTATTGAATATTAGTTCCCTTTGGTCCCGTATATTGTGTCTATCTTCTCGCTATATTAATAGCAGCAGAAATGTAATTAGTCAATTAAATTTTATCTAAAATTGTTAAACCATTATTTTTTTATTTTGTTAATGATTGGCTAGATTTTCAGCATAGTCTTTCATGACAATATTTTCAAAATTTTTTTAATTTTCTCTACACCGCAGTAAGCTCCTGCCGCCTGACCACATATTGCCGAAATTGTAGCATCTTCGTCTCCGAGATTGGGTGTAAGAAATATGATGTTTTAGCACCCGTCGCATTCAAACAGTGTAGAGGTCGAGCTCAACACGGGTGAAAGAGGGATTCGTTAGGTGCCCAACTTTTTATTTGCAATATTCATGTATTTATGAAAAAGTGCCGCTAAGTTCCCTGGCGGGTGGGGGTCGTCGGACCGGAGGTAGCTCAGTAAGGTCGGTAGGAGTTCGCTTACCATTCGCAGAAGGAGTTACGGTATGAAACGTTACCCTTTGCTAGCCGGCTCAGTACTTCTTGCATTGTTTCTGATTGTCGGATGCAGCGGCGATGACGGTGCCCAGGGACCCCAGGGCATCGCAGGCCCCCCGGGAAAACCCCAACCGATAAAGGTGCTCTTCGCTGGAGGAGAAGTGGAAAGTGCTCTACAGAACATGGCCGTTGCAGCGTTCAGAGAGGATTTGTTTCCGCTGGGCACTGAAATTCACTTCGTGAATATTGCGGGAGATAGCGTTCCCCCGCTGTCCGTGTTGAGAGAATACGAAGCCGTCCTGTTCTGGACCGATGGATCTCCGACGTATCCGGATTCCATCGGCGATCGCCTCGCCGAGTATATCGAAGCCGGAGGTGGGCTCGTTTTGGCGCAGGGAGCGTTCGCCGATTTCATACCGCTTGGCGGCAGGATTTTCGATCCCGGCTATTCACCGTTCAAGAAGGTCTCCGGTGCCGGAATATGGACGGAGCGGCAGATTGATTTCGCTTCGTTGTCTTTTCCCCTCCACGTCATATTTAATGGCACGGACGTCCAAAATCTGACCTATCCAGGAGACGGTGCCTTTGGTGACCCCACCCTGGACGCCGGTGCCACGCTGATTGCCTTAGAGAACAACGGACTAAATTGTATTGCTGTGAGCGCGAACGAGAGAGTCATCGGATTGAACATTTGGCCATGGTCCACTTTCAACAACAACGCGACAGAGGCCATGCAATTGATCGCTAACTGCTGTATGTTCGTGGCCGGGGCCATCTGAGCGGATCCCATATCTATCGAGCCTAAAAAAAAGGGGATGCATAAGCATCCCCTTTGCATGAGATCCAGCCTGTGCCAAAGACCATTAGCGTAACGGTTCAACAAGACGCACCACCTAATCCAAATTTTTTCAACAGTGCCTGGAACCTCGGCTCGTCCGGGATACGATAACTATCAATGGGTATGACCCTGCACCACGGGAGAAAACTGTCTCTCTCTTCGCACGCTTGTTTCAGCCATTCCAGCGCTTTGTCTCGTTCACCGCGGGCGAGATGAATATAGAAAAAACCCATTGGTGGCATATATTCAGCTTTCGACCTCTGCTCTAATCTCTCCCATAGCCTCTCACCCTCGGTCTTCTTACCGGATTCAAAGTAGGTTGCTGCAAGAATCATCGCTGGCCATGTAACTTTCGCACTAAGGTCAACTGCCTTCTCAAACTCTGCAATTGCTTCATTGATCATTGACTTAGCTCTATACGCCAAACCGAGATAGTAGTGTGCCAAGTAGAAATCTGGGATTATCTTCAGGGTCATCTGTAATTCCTCTATCGCCTTATCATACTGGCTGCCCCAAATGCATGCATGGCCTACATGTGCATTGATGAGGGCGGAGAGTGGATCGAGTTCTTGTGCACGCTTTGCCTCGATTATGGCTTCCTCTGAGCGTTCGGTTAATGACAATAACCAGGAATAGCTCATGTGAATAATCGCTGAGTTCGGATTCAACCGCAGGGCATGCTTCAATTCTTGCTCTGCAGTCTGCCAGTTCCATTCATAAAAAGCATAAACGAGACCCAGAGCAGCGTGAGCTTCCGCCAGGGTTTCATCAATATTGAGAGCCTTTTTCGTGTATGTTTTTGCTCTTGGATAGGCCTCTTTGGGAGGGACATTACTCCAATAAGAGATGGCGTAGTAAACCTCAGCCAGTCCGTAATAAGCCAACGCGTAGTTTGGATCCTGTTGCAGCGATTGCTCAAAATACTCGATGGCATTGTTGAATCCTTCGGCTGAATACATACGTAAAAAGTAAATACCCATTAAATACAGGTTGTAGGCTTCCAAATCATCTGTATGGCGCTTCAAAATCGCTTCCTTCTCTGCACTCAGGAGCTTTATCTTCAGATTATCTACGATCGCCAGTGATATATCGTCCTGGATGGCAAAGATGTCTTCCATGTCACGGTCATATTTTTCTGACCATACGTGGTAGCCGTCTATTACTTTCACAAGCTGCGCTGTGATTCTCAGTTTATTCCCTGCTTTCCGTACACTACCTTCCAGTGCGTGCTCCACGTTCAGTTTTCTGCCTATTTCCCGTACGTCTAAGTTCTGATGCTTGAATGAAAATGCCGAGGTCCGTGCAACAACATGTAAATCCTCAACATGAGTCAGTGCATTGATGAGTTCCTCTGCAATTCCGTCGCAAAAGTACTCCTGATCTTTCTGGGGACTCATATCGACAAACGGTAGTACCGCAATAGAGGGCACTGATTTCATTTGAGAAATTTGACTTATGGAACCTGTAGATTCATACTTTCTGACGAGGGATTTCAAATCGGCTAATAGTTCACCTACATCTTGGTATCGCTCCTCCACATCTTTGGCCATGCCTTTACTGACTATTGTTACGAGTTCTATCGGAACATCTTTCAGAAGATTTGCCATGTTTTCCGGCTCTTCATTTATAAGAGAGTAGACCACCGCATGCTCATATTCGCCTCTGAATGGTTGTTGACCGGTGATCATCTCATACAACACAACCGCCAGTGACCAGATATCCGTGCGGTGATCGACCTCTTCGCCACGCGCTTGCTCAGGTGACATATAGGCAACGGTGCCCATGGTCGTGCCGGTCTTAGTGATCTTCGTTTGTTCTGATGATTTAGCTAAGCCAAAATCCGTAATCTTTATCTGGCCGTTCTCTGTTACCATGATGTTGGCGCTCTTGATGTCCCGGTGGACGATGCCTTTCTCGTGTGCCGCCTGCAAGCCTTCGGCGAGCTGTATTGCAATGTCCAGCGCTTCATCTAATTTCATGGGACCCGATTCAATTTTCTCCTTCACACTTTGCCCTTTGATGTATGCCATGGCAATGAAGGTCTGCCCCTCAACCTCGTCAATTTCATGCACGGTGCAAATGTTAGGATGATCCAAAGCTGCCGCCGCCTGCGCCTCATGAACAAAGCGGGACTTTTCGTCCCCACTTCCTAAGGCGAAGGGCCTGAGAAATTTCAAAGCGACGATGCGTTTGAGTTTGGTATCCTCGGCCTTATAGACCACACCCATACCCCCACCACCGAGTTCTCCGAGGATTTTGTAGTGAGATACAGTTTTGCCAATCATAATATCGTTAACGTATATACCTTGTAGTAAAATTTACTGCATTTGTAGTAATTATTACTGCAAAAATTACAAGTGTCAAAAATTTAAATGGATTAATTATTTCTTTTCTGCGCCACAATTTGGAAGTATACTATCCAAAATTAATACAATGTACAATAGGCAGTTTCGCGTAACGTCCAATTATTGAATATCTTGGTTGTTTTACCTTTCTTGCTGGTAACGATTGTTTCCAGCTTCGTGGCCCATGCATCGAGGGCTGCACGTTTCTCCATATCATACCCGTAGCGATCGTAGACGGCAGTGATGCCGCTCTCTACGTGGTTCAGTATCTTAGCGATGACCAAGCGGGATGCCCCCATTGCCGAGATATGGGATGCAGCGCTGCGGCGCAGGTCGTGGGGTGTGAAATGGGCGATACAGAAGACCTCGCGGTTCACCCGTATATCATGCCCGAGAACGTTGACATCGATATGCTTGTGAATGTTCCTCTTGGTGGGAAAAAGGTAATTGCTGTTTCGTTCGAGCCTTCCGATCAACTCCAGTGCCAGCGGAGAGAGGGGCACCCGGTGCGAGAACATGTTCTTCGACCTCTCAGCTGGTATCGTCCACCACCCTGTGTCGAGATCGTACTCTTCCCACGTTGCACCGATCACCTCACCGGGCCGCTGGGCGGTGACCAGTACGAACTGAAGCGCTATCTGTACGCGTCTATTAATATTCGTTTCGGACAGTTTTTGCCAGAAAGCCTGGATCTCACTTTCGGAGAGGACGCGGTCGCGCTGGCATTCCTTGCCGGGGGGATTAATCCGTGAGCATGGATTTACATTCAACATGGCCTGATCGATCCCGAAGTTGAAGATCTTCCGAATGAGGGCGAGGGTTCTATTCGCCATGATCGGGGCACCTCGATCTTTGATCTCGTTCAGGAGTCGTATGATATCCCTCCGTCCGATCTCCGTGAGACGCATGTGACCGAACGCCTTCAAGAGATCTTTCCGAATGATCCGGATATCCTCTCTGCCGCTCTTCTTCTGGCTCGCATGCCGCTTGATGTATTCTGCCGAGAGGACATTGAAGGTCGACTCACGGCGCAGATGCTGAATCTCACCTTGGGGATCTCCCCCGAGCGCCGCTTCACCTAATATCTCTACGGCACGTTTCCTCGCCTGTGCCGGTGTGAGGACACCGAACCGTCCGATGGTCATCCGCCGCTGTCGTCCCGATCGAGTCCGGTAGCTGACGATATAGGTTCTGATGCCAGATGCCATCACCCTGACACCGAACCCTTTCAGTTCGTCGTCCCACTTGATAACATATCTTGTTTTCGGGGGGACAATCGATTCGATGAAATGCTTTGTGAGCTTTCCCATGGTGTGTACCTCCGGGATGTCGGGTGTTTGGGTGTGGGGGTGTGAGGAGCCGGGATGTGAGGAATGATTACTGTATCAGGTTCAGCTGCCCGCGACCAGATAAAATCGAAGGATTCTTTCAGGGGGGTTCGCCGATCGATTCCCTCACAACGTATTAAATAACATTCTGGAAAATCATGAGAAATCGAGGTAATGTAAGATAAAGGAAGATTTCATATCTCCGGTGGTGGGAAGGGGAAGGAGCTGGTGAGATAGCAGCAACACGTTGTTTATACTTGCAAGTTGCAGTAATCGCGGCAGCAATACATGCGATGTTCTCTCATGTGCTTTTCTTTTCAGGGACATCGGTCTTGCCAAGGCCAAAATTTCTATATATATTTTAATTACCCCACGTTAGCATTCCAATCAGGAGGTGCCGGATATGCTCAGACAGAGGCGGTCTCACAGCTATGGTTTTATCGTTCTGATCCTGTTTACCATCGTATTGGCTCTCACCTTCTCCTGCAGCGAACAACCGACGACAGTTCGAGGTGAGCTCGATGACACGGGAGGCTTCACCGGAACCGGGGAGATCGATCCGGGCTCTGGCGACAGCTTCCTTATCGGCACGGTATCGGACACCACTTTTGCACCGGGGCACATTGCTGTCTGGGCAATGGACCTTGCCTATGATGATACAGTCGGTATCGTCTCCTTTGACGTGGTGCTCATGAATCAAACCGAGAGGCCTATTCCGGCGCCGATCCATTTCGTGATTACATGGATAAGACCTGCGACCATCACCGTTGTAGAATTCGATGGAGTCTCTGAAGAAGGATTTCCCTACTACGACTTCAGCGGGAAGCTCGGACCGGACAATATCCTGGAACCCGGAGAACAGTCCGACCGGGTGACGATGAAATTCCACACCGTCGAGGCGCGTTCATTCGGCATCGGTTTTCGTATCGATCTCGGTCTCCCTCATGGAACGGGGAAGATCGTGGGTGTTGTATTCAGGGACGACAATAGAAATGGTGTCAGGGATCGTAGTGATAGAGGCGAACCGGGAATCCCTGGTATTACGGTATCGATGGAAAAACCGCCTCTGGAGTTCATTGCTATCACCCGCACGGACACGAATGGCGTGTACAGCTTTTCGGGTCTCGATGCTGGTGTTTACACCATCACCGTCCATGCGCCGCCGGATCGGTGGGAGGTCACGTCACCGAATCCCCTCCTCGTAACACTCGTTGAGGGGCCGGATGGCGATGTGAAGGATTTTTACGGTGCTGACTTCGGGCTCTTTCCGAAGGGAATCTCGAGTGAGAGGACACTCTTTGGTCCTATACTGATTGGACCGGCGAGCAACTTCGGGGCTTTGTTGGATACGACATTTGTGGATCCGATATCGATGCTGCCGATAGTATTCACCTATTACCTGCAGGTGGCACCTCCGCCGATCATGGTACCGTGGCCGATTGTCATCGATTCTGCCGCGGTATGGATCAACGACGAGCAGGTCTTCTCGTTCAACTCCGAGATGCCACCGGATACCATCTTCGTGCCGCAGCTGATCGAACTAGAGTACGGGGTTGTTCAAACCGGCGAAAACGACATCCGGTTGTACACAGACGGGAACGAATACGCCATGCTGTACTTCCGTGTTTTTCGGAGACCGTTCTAGGTGAATCGAAGTTTCCTGTCTCAAAGGCTCATCTGAGAAGGATCATCTTGCGCGAGAGCACTTCCTTGCCGGTTTTGAGCCTGTAGAAGTACACGCCGGAACCCATCTGGCGGCCTTTTTCATCACTCCCATGCCAAACCACCGTGTATAGACCCTTCGACCGGTCTCCGTCGTAGAGCCGCTTTATGAGGGCGCCGCTGATACTGTATACCTCGAGAACAACGCTGCACCTCTCGGGCACATAGTAGCTGATCGTCGTCGACGGATTGAATGGATTGGGAATATTCTGATCGAGTATCAATTCCATTGCTGGAGTTGTGATGGGACCCGTCTCAAAGAGAATCCTCCGCTCACCATTCTCGAGGACATCAACGCGATAGAGGTAAGTCGTGGCGGGTTCGCAATCCTTATCGATGAATGAATATGACAGCCCATCTCTGCTGAGGCCGGTCGATGAGACTTCGCTGAAGGTCATCGAAGGTTCGCTCGCCCTCAAGATAACAAAATCGATCTCTTCTCCAGCCTCGGAGAGCGTCCATTCTATCTTGATGTCTGATCCACTCACAGCGACTGAATAGTTTTGCAGCAATGTTGCGATAACGGTATGCCCTGCGGCATCGACTCTCTGGGCATAGATATCGAAATTTGCGCCGCGCTCATCCTTCCAGGCGATGAAAGCTCCGCCCCATCCGTCAGGGGCGAGCTGTGGGGTTGTTTGGTGTCCTGTGGCTCTGCAGATGGCTTCTCCATCCGCTGTCCAGCCGATGGTGCCGTCGTCGTAGACTCTCTGGGCGTACAGGTCAATGTTGTCGGTACCGTTTCGTTTATCCTCCCACGTTGCGACTGCTCCTTTCGATCCATCCGAGATGAGTTGGACGTTGAGTTGGTCATCGGCAGCTCCGCAGACAACAATGCCGTTTGCCGTCCAAAGGGGAGTCCCGCTCGCATCGACTAGCTGCGCGTAAATATCGGCGTCGCTACCACTGCGGTAATCAACCCATATGACAATCGCTTCGCCCGTTCCAGCAGGGACGAGGCGGCAGCTCATCTGGTTGTAGAATGTTGCGGATATGGCGACACCACCTCCTGGCCACAGGAGAGTGCTGTCTGCATCGACCCTCTGCGCGTAGATGTCGTAATCCAGTGTGTTGCGATGGTCTGACCATGCGATGATCGCTCCTCCCGAGCCATCCGAAATGATTTGGGCAGTAGACTGGTATTGCCCGGCGGCGCAGACGACGATTCCATTCACCGTCCACTCGACATTGCCTGTTGCATCGACCCTCTGGGCATAGATATCATTAAAACCGTTGCGATTGTCCTGCCATGCGATGATCGCTCCGCTTGCCCCGTCAGAAGCGAGCGAGGGGTACATCTGGTTCCCAGATGCCGCACTGATGGTCACACCGTTCGCTGTCCACTGGACGGTGCCATCTGCTCCGATTCTTTGGGCAAAGACGTTATACGTGAAGTCGCGATGGTCAAACCAGGTGATGATCGCTCCGCCGGCCCCGTCCGAGATCATTTGGCCCAATTGCAGATTCATCTGTCCCGTGCAGATGGCTACTCCGTTCACAGTCCATTGGATATAGCCGTTCGAATTGAGTTTTTGGGCATAGAGATCCACAACGTTGCCGCTGCGAAAGTCATGCCACGCAATGATCGCTCCGCCAGAGCCGTCTGCGATGATGATAGGATACGACTGTGAATTCGGAGCCGTGCAGACGGGCATGGCATCGGGGAGCCACAGGATATTGCCATCGTCATCAACCCTCTGCGCGTAGATGTTCGTTGTGAGTGTGCGATTGTCCCTCCACGCGATGATCGCTCCACCGGCCCCGTCCGAGACAATCACCGGCGTGTCCTGGTTATTAAATATTGTACAGATTGCATTTCCGTCTTCCACCCAATCGGCATGGAGTGCCGGTATTCCGATAAAGCCGGTGAAGACAGAAAGGAACACTGCTAATTTCAAATATTTGCACATAGTAACCTCCTGGTTACGAAGGCAAGATTTGTGTATGAACTTTGTGTGGATGGTATCACCGAGGTTACCATGTGAAAAGAGAAAATTCGGGACGTGACGATCCACGGGTGCAGGTGCAAACTCTTAAACCGTTCGTGAAAAATATATGTCAAGTGTCGTAGAATCTTATATACTCATGCCGGTGATGCTTTTGAGAGGAGACGGATCATGGAAGATGGGAACGGAAAACCTGCTGATCCTCAAGATCCCGATCAGGTTCTGGAGCTGATAGACGGCGCGACCGGCGAGGTCTCCGCCGTCGCCCGCGAGGTCGAGACGCAGCGTATGATCGCAGCCGACAAGAGCTACCCACTCAAGGAACGCCTTGAGGCGTTCGAGGACATCTTCGATTCGGAGGTCGGTGACACGGCACTCGTCAGGGCCCGTAACATCGAGCGTGATGTCGGGTTGCGGCAGATCTACCTCAAGTTTGAAGGGGGTAATCCGACCGGTACGCAGAAGGACCGTATCGCCTTTGCACAGTCGATGGATGCGATCCGCCGCGGATTCGATGCGATCACCGTTGCCACCTGCGGTAACTATGGTGTGGCTATTGCGCTCGCTGCCTCCTTTGCGGGGCTTCGGTGCATCATCTTTATTCCGCAAACGTACCATACGAGCCGATTACAGGAGATGAACAACCTAGGAGCGGAAATACAGCGGGTACCATTCGACTACGAGGGGACGGTGGATGCATCGATAACGTTCGCCCAGGAGAACGAGGTGTACGATGCCAATCCCGGCGGCGAAAACACGGCCACACAGCTTCGCGCTTACGGGAACATAGCGTACGAAATATACGACGAGCTTCGTGACGCGCCCGTTGTTATAGCTGCACCGGTATCGAACGGGACGACGCTCGCGGGGATCTTCCGGGGATTCTTGAGCCTCTACCGGCGGGGCAAGACATCGCGAATGCCACGTATCGTTGCTGGTTCCTCGTTCGGCAAGAATCCGATCGTACAGGCATTCCTGAAGAACAAGCCGACATGCGAGGATCTGCCGCACGAGCAGATACGTGAGACAAAGGTCAATGAGCCGCTCATCAACTGGCGGTCAATCGACGGCGATCACACCCTCCATGCGATCCGCGAAACAAGTGGGTGGGCGACAAATGCATCTGACAAGAATATGATGGCATTCTCACGACTCATCCGCGATAAAGAGGGATTGCACGTGCTGCCTGCCTCGACGGCAGGGCTTATCGCCATGCTCGAGCAGCACAAAAAGGAGCCGTTTTCGAGCGATCGCTACGTTGTCATCCTGACAGGGAGAAAGTTGTGATGGATGTGATCAATGGAAACGCGGTCGTCTACTGTGAGGGTGCGTTCAACACACCGAACGGCAAGACCGCCCACGGTCTCGTTCGTTTCACGAGGCGCTACCGTGTACTCGCTGTCATCGATTCCCGCTACGCAGGTAAGGATGCAGGAGAAGTGCTCGACGGCACGAGGACCGGCATCACCGTCTATGCCACTACCGATGACGCGGTCCAAGCGCTCCGGGGGGCGGGGACACCGCCGGCCTATTTCGTTGTGGGAATTGCACCTGACGGGGGGAGACTCGGTCCAGATGCACGCTCAGACGTGAAAGGCGCCCTCGAGCTCGGGCTCAATGTTGATTGCGGTCTGCACGATTTCCTTTCCGAAGATCCAGAGATGACCGCACTTGCCGCGAGCAACCACGTTTCGATCAGGGATGTGCGTAAGCCCCCACCACACGGCGAACTCCACTTCTTCAACGGCAAGATAGAGGAAGTCACCGCATTCAAGGTCGCCGTACTCGGCACCGATTCCGCCGTCGGGAAACGGACGACCGCGTGGCTCATCGTACGCACGCTCGAGGAGCGGGGAAAAGGAGCCGAGCTCATCGGTACCGGGCAGACGGCATGGTTCCAGGGAGCGCGCTATTCGATCATGCTCGATGCGCTGATCAACGATTTCGTATCGGGCGAGATCGAGCATGCCGTCTGGTCGGCGTGGCACGATCAGCGGCCTGATGTAATCGTTATCGAGGGGCAGGGGAGTCTCATGAATCCCGCATATCCAGGCG
>Ga0209635_10002509_pt1 | contig 14077 bp, 14 predicted proteins | sample DeeMarSWOR230_32_FD_187463 | JGI IMG/M metagenome (GOLD analysis project Ga0209635, IMG submission 187463) | Marine sediment microbial communities from White Oak River estuary, North Carolina - WOR-2-30_32 (SPAdes) (version 2) | ecosystem: Environmental > Aquatic > Marine > Intertidal zone >... | reverse complement strand
TAAAAATCCGAAACAAAATACCTTCTTTATTAATATGGTAAATGCTGATAGAATATTAAAGACTCCAATTATTGCCTCAGGAGGGATTAGTAATGGAAAAGGTATGTTAATGGCACTAGTTTCTGGTGCTCAAGCAGTTCACTTATGCACTGCTTTCCTCGCAACGGAAGAGAGTCCTGTTGCAAATACCTGGAAACAAAATATAATTGATGCTGATTGTTTTGATCCAGAATTTGTAAATACGGTGTGTCATTTTGACTCAGAAAAACCTAAACTAAATCCTGTATCCTTAGCCGCTGGAACAGTCGATAAAGTTATTTCTGCTGAGCAATTAATAAAAAATATTATGATGGAAGCTGATATCATTCTTAAAAATCTAGGTTTTCAGGGAGAAATTATCGATTTTACTAAATTATAGAATTAGATTTTATCTATAGTTTTCTGGCGATAGTCCAATAGATTTTTTATAGTACATAAACAAAGATATAAAAAACCTAATTACTAAGTTAAATAACTGAAACCTTATAAAAAATTTATAATGAATCAATATAGTCTAATTCTAGTTAATAATAGATTTTTTATAGCATATAAACAAAGAATACATAATGAGAATAGCTGTTGATATTGACGGTGTGTTATTAGATATAATGGTTACTTACTGCGAAATTTTCAACAAAAAAAATAAAACAAGTTATCAGAAAAAGGATGTCAAAAACTGGGAATTTTTCAAACACTGGAAAATCAGTGAACAAGAAGCCTATGAAATTTTTTATGAGATATATGAAGATTCAATGTTAGTTCCATTTATAGATGAAAATGCACCCAGCATAATGAAAGAATTGAATAAAATTCATGAAGTATATATCGTTACCGCGAGACAATTAAAATATAGAGTACCTATCTTAAAAAAATTGAGTTCCCATAATGTTAGAAGAAATGTTGAATATCAAGAGCTAATTTTACTCCACCCTAAACCTTATGATATAAAACTGCGAGAGAATTTTGATATTTACATTGATGATAATCCTAACTTAGTCGATCCTATTAAAAAATTAAAAGGTCGAATCTTATTGTTATACGATCAACCTTGGAATCAAAATATTAATATTGAGAGAAATATAAATAGAGTTTTTAATTGGAATGATATATATCAATTTATAATAAATTTATAGATATATCTTTACAAGTTTTAAATAAGATGCATAAATTAGTATTAGTCGATGGAGCAAAAGGGCACACGGGTACTTATTTAGTAAAAGAAATACTAGATTCCAAATCTAATTGGAAGATAATAGCTACAGATTTACCTGTAAATAAAAGAAAAGAAATAATGACGAAGGAGAGAGTATTTAGTAGTAGATTTAAGTATATGACAGAAATCTTAGAAAATGAACAGGTCGAATTCATACCTGCTGATTTAACAATTAAAGATACGATCGAAAATCTATTTGAAAATAGAAAATTTGATATTATTTTTCATATAGCGAGCCTTTATGATTATTTTGCGGAATTAAGCGTTTTAAGAACAATTAATGTAGAAGGTACAAGAAATCTTCTAGATGTAATCTCTAAGTCCCAAGATTTGAATACTTTGAGATTTATTCATTGGAGTACCTGTGGAGTTTATGGTGAACCTAAATATAAAAAGGATTCGAAAGGTTATCCTATTCCCGCTGATGAAACAACACCTTATAATCCACCAAATAATTATAGTATTAGTAAGATGGAACAAGAGCAAGTTGTAGAAGATTATAGCAAGCGATATAATTTAAAAGCCACATTTATACGTCCTGCACCCATAATGGGACCATATCAAATATATGGCATATTTCATATTATGCAAATTGTAAATAAATCTGGCTTTGGTTCAGGTATTCATATTTATCCGAAAAAGAAGCGATTGGCCATGTCATTAATTCATGTTGAAGATTTAGTACAAGCAGCAATATTTTTAGCTGAACATGATGAATCTATAGGAGAAACATATAATTTAGTTATTGATCCATGTTTTCAAGAAGATTTTTTAGAGTATCTTGCTGATCTTCTAAATGCCGAATATTTTAACTTCCCTATATGGTGGCCTATTTATAAAGCATTTTCAAAATATCTTTTTTGGCTTGATAAAAGAAAAGAAAAAAAGGCTCGAAAGATGAATACACGACCACCCGTAGATTTGGCTATGGCAGCATACACTTTTCATCAATATCTCTTCTCTAATGAAAAAATTAAAAATTTAGGTTTTAATTTTAAATTTCCTGATTATAAAAGTGCTACAAAAGATACTGTTGAGTGGTATCTTAAAAATAATTGGTTGGAGAGTGAATATTAATTATGAGTTTTTTAGAGGGACTTATAGGAAATTTCCTATTTGGTTGGTTAAATTCTTATCTTTATCGAAAATACCTTCGTAAAAGAAATAAAGATTGGATTGTTTTTTTAGCAATGATCTTTATAACTGGGTTATTGTTATTGGATATATTAATCTATTTAGAAATTGTTGATATGACTTGGGTAAATGCTCTTCCCTGGGTAAATATTCCGTCTATTCAAAGTGGAAAATATTTTATGTGGAACTCATTCTTACTTTTTGGATTAGATCTGGGAATTACAGCTCAACCTGGAATGGATGTATTTGCTGTCTTTTTATTTATCTCTTATATCTTTTGGTATTATTTCGGATCGAAATTTGGAAAATTTCTTCATGGATATCGACCATATCAACAAGGCTTTTATTTAATTTTTCGACCGGTTAAAAAATTTATAAAAGATCGTGAGAAGAGAATGAAAGAAGAAGATAAGGCAAAATCTAATAAATAAATTCTATTATTATGTTTTTAACCAAATAATTCACTAAAAATACTCTCTCTATTTATATAAAGAAATTTGTAATTTGATAGATATTAGTAAAATGTAATTAATGGTTGAGTTAAAAAATGACTGAAGCATATGCTAATTTCATGGTATTTGAATTAGAAGATACTGGTGAACGACAACAACTAGATATAACCGAACAAGATTTTTGTCAAAATAATGGTAACGGCATTTTACACCCATACCAAGTTGCAATAATCGTTAAAGAAGATCTAAGAAGAATTTATATTTGGAAAGGATTTACCTCATCTGTCAGAAAAAAATTTATCGCCTCCCGAGTTGCATCAGAGTTACAACAAGAATTAGTCACGAACGCGGGTTTCCATAGATGCAAAGTAATTTCAGTTGATCAAGGGGATGAACCAAGTGAATTTCTTAATGCATTTGGATTTGAGGAACAGAGTATTCAAGAACAGGGTGAAATTGAACAATCTGAGGTTAAAGATGAGCTTAAATTAAAAACTCAGGAGACGCAACAGAGAAATCCATCAATTAAACGCCTAAATAATTCAAAATCATTTGTTTCAAAGTCATTTAAGCATGTGAAGAGTGAAAAAAAATCCAGAGAAATTTTCGAGAAAATCATTCAAACTGAGGCACCTAACAATTATAAAAGAAAAAATGTTTTAACAGGGCAAAATATACTTTATGGAGAAATTTTTAAAAAAGCGAACATTTTTGGAGAAACAGTCGAAGAAAGAGAATGGCAACCAGTCACTAACCTTCCAAAGGAAATTTTCGAGCTTGAGGGTCATAAACTAAGGATTTATTTTAATAAAGAAATTGGAATGATTGAAGCAATTGAAGTTTTAGAAACTTTAGAGGACGTTTCAAAGCCTAAAAAAGATGAAGAAGAAGGAAAAGTTGATTATAATAAATGGACTGTTAAACAACTAAAAGAATTCTGCAAGGAAAACAATATTTCTGTTCCCTCATCCTATAGAAAAGCTGAGATTGTACATCTTGTAAAAGAGTTCGCTAAATCTGAAAAGTAAAAAATAATTTCGAGTTGTTCTCTTCCTATTCAAGATTCAATCTATTGAATTAAAAAAAGTTAAAATAAAATCCTTTATGGGGTAAATTAAACATCGAGTTAGCAGTAAAAGATCTAATTGAACTACCAGATCATTTTATCGTATTAGGAACTGCTATAAACTCCTATATCAACGAACAAGATTTAACAGATGATAAACCTGATATGAAAAAAATGAACCCAATTATCTATACTGGCGCTGAAAAGCAACCAACATATTGGTGCATTGGTAAGAAGTTAGGTAATGCCTTTAAACTGGGGAAAGAATACAGAAAGCAGTAATACTTTTTTTTATTATATGTTTTACATAGAAATATATGCTCTAAATAGCAATATAAAGGCAAATATATTAAAAAAAGGGATAATCATATGAGAATTCAAATATTATTGGAAAAAAAAGTTGCTGAAAGAAGTTTTTAGCTCATATTGTGGATAACTTTATTATTTAGGGGATAGGCTTCTTAGAATTATTAATAAGTTTTAATTTAAATTAATGCTCTTTAACTATTTTAGCTATTTTTATCATACTAACTCTATATTTTTCAGCTAGTTCTTGTAAAGAGACTCCATCATGAAATTCTTCTTTAATTTTATCGATTACTTCTCTAGTCATTACGGGAGGGCCTTCTTCCAAAGATCGGGTTGCTAAATAGGAGATACACAACAAACCTATAGCAATAAATGGAAGATAAAAAGGAAACAAAATTATAACAATACCGTGACCGTAAGGATGACTGTTAATAACACTACTAAAAAAATCTATAGATAAAATAACTATCAATACCATCTTCAGAATAAAAATTGAGATGATAATGAAAGTTAAATCATCCTCTATTTCGGATGTATTTAATTTAACAGTTCCTTTATTATACCCAATCAACTTTTTTTCAAGTATTATTAATTTTGCAACTGGAACTATATTAAAAAACATAATAAATCCACCATAGTAGTAAATTTTTAAGAAAATAGTTAAGCTGAAAATATATTGAGAGGAATATTCTCCAATACTTAATATAATTGGTAGAAAAAAATAAAAAAGATATGCCATCAACGCGATTATATTAATTGTAATTAAATAGATTATTTTCATTTCCTTTCAGATTTGGATTTTTTAACCTTTTACAGAGGATTCCTTACAAATTATATAATAGTCTACTGAACAACAATATATAATTTATATTAATAAATGTTCTGAATTTGACCATACTCTGTTTTAACACCTAATTTGAAGAATCCTTATTTGAATGGTTGCAACCTCCATATCCGATTCATGAAGGGCATGTTGCACAGTGGCTTGAGATTCAAAGACGGAATCTCAAAATAGATTAATATCGTTAAAAAATGCATAAGAAAGATATAGTTTAGTTTTTTAATTTACAAAAATTTGTACCTCATTATGAGTAAAATAAAACTTGATCAGAAATTTTCTCCATATCAAATGCCAAGTGTTATTATTGGAGCAATTGTGAATGGAAAACCTAATTTCATGGTATGTACATGGGTAAGTCGAGTAAATCGAACTCCTGCGTTATGGATCGCTTCTATTAATAAAAATCATTATACAATGGAAGGTATTCAAGAAAGTAATACTTTTAGTATGAATTTTCCATCAGCTACTCTTGTAAAGGAAATGGATTATGTTGGAATTACTTCAGGACAAGAAATAGATAAATCTTCGATTTTTAACATATTTTATGGAGACACAGAAGCTCCAATGATTGAAGAATGTGCATTAAATATCGAATTAACAGTAAAAGATCTAATTGAACTACCAGATCACTATATCGTATTAGGAACTGCCATAAACTCCTATATTAGCGAACAAGATCTAACAGATGGTAAACCTGATATAAAAAAAATGAACCCAATTATCTATACTGGCGCTGAAAAGCAACCAACATATTGGTGCGTTGGTAAGAAGTTAGGTAATGCCTTTAAACTAGGGAAAGAATACAGAAAGTAGTGATACTATTTTTTATTATAAAAGAAAGGTAAACCATAACACCATAGAAAAGGCAAATAGGGCACTAAATATAAATATATTAAAAAAATGGATGATAAAATTGGCTTTTTGATCGACAAAAAGGTTAAATAGGATTCTTCTTACTTATCTTTTGCATCACTTTAATTTGTTTTACGAGCAATCAAAAATGGGTTGAGATAAGAAGAATGAGAGCTCGAGCGTGCATAAAATGTAAAGAATATTTAGTTATTAATCCAACGAATCCAGTTAATTTACATAATGAAAAGTTATTTGAAAAAGAACATAGAGGCCATACTCTAATTACCGTTGATCTCAGTGAAATTAGGGGAGAATATAATAAAAGAAAACTATCAATAGAGGCCCCGAATCTTTAAAAGCGTACTCAAGTTTGAAATAAGGATTTTTAACTTTATAATAATTGCTGTAATTCTTCTAAGCTTTCGAGATTTGAGATTTTGGTAATATCATTATTGCTTATCGCATGATATTAAATCTAATCTGTATAACTCAGTACAATCATTTAACCCTTCTAAATTTGAGCTCCTGAGTTTCCACATCAGAAAGAACAAATGCTTTATGCCCCACAAAATCTGTGATGGGATATCTTTCTTCTTTAAATGTAATAAATTCATTATCAAGATTTTCATATATGCCTATTTTTATTAAGGAGGTCTTTGTATTTAGGCTTTAAGGAGGATAAGATTAATTATTTACTTATATTGTTAATCTCGACCCACTTCGATTTTCGATATATTTAAATAGCTGTGTTTCCTTTAATATCACGTATTCGATTTATGATATATAATCATATATCGAAATAAAACATATGGTGAGTTAAAAATTGTTTTTTGGCAAAAGATTTAGTGGTCATCGAGGTGGACCCTTTTCTGGGCTGAATATCTTGGTACTTTCAATAATTAAAAACCACGAGAAAGGCTTAACTGGATATGATATAATACATGAGATTAATGAGACGTTCAAGTCTATGTGGAAGGCTTCACCAGGAACTATATATCCGTTATTAGGACGACTTGAAGAACGAGGATTTGTTGAATCAGAAGAAATTATTGATGAGAATAATCGTCAAAAGAAGATTTATAAAATAACATCAATTGGGGAAGAAAAGCTTGAAGAGATTTTAAAAGACAATTTTGAGTCAAGCGTGAGCACATTAGGGGATTATATTAGAACAATTATACAAACTTGGCTTCCTGAAGAAAAAGGCATGAAGAGAGTTATGTCATGCTTTCCTTTTCATTATAGTTCGCATAGACGGGAAATTAATGAGGATGACTGTTCATTAGAAAACATTAATCGATTGGAGAGAATCATTAACGATTTGAAATTTAGTAAAAAAAGATTAAAACATCGATTAGGAGAAATAGAAAAGGAAATTAATAGGTATGTAGAGTTAAAGGAAAAATTAAAGAGAGAAAGAGACAAAAATGCCAAGACAATTCCAATCGTTGATGGTGATGAATATGATAAGGATTTTTGAATTGGATGAAGAAAAAAATAGAGAGAGTCTGAAAAATAACGAACGAGAAAAAACAATCAAGCTCACCAAATAATTTAAAAAAAAATAAAAAGATGAGGTATAAAAAAATGTGTGATGAAAAGCATTATGGACCACATGTTTATGCAGGTTGCTTTTCGCCCAAAGACATTGCAAGAATGAAACATATGGCAGGCCGGTTTATGAAACACTTCATGGGTGGATTTGGAAATTGGATTCCACACAATATTGAAGATTTAGGTCAGGAATATTTGATTACTGTGCCATTACCAGGGCGTACTAAAGAAGATGTTCAAGTATCATTAATAAATAAGAACCTCAATATTAATGCAAAGAAACCAAAAGTTCCTGAAAGGGAGGGTATTAAGAAGGAAGATAAGGAACAATTTTCATTTCCATTTCACGGTTTTAGATTTGTAGATGTGAATATGGACGTTCCGCTCCCTGCCGATGCTAATGAAGATTCAATAGTATCTAAGATGGCTAATGGCCTTTTAAGAATTAGAATCGGGAAAAAACCTGCTAAACCCATAGATATTAATGAAGAGGGAAGCAATTAAAAATTTAGCAATTTGTAAAGAAGGAGCGCTTCAAAATTAGGAGTCTCTTAAATCAAGGAAGGGATTAAAGCAGATATTCTAATTCTAAAGCACCCCAAATAATTATATTTTTTTTTATTTTTTAATTTATCTTAATAATATTAACAATTTTTTGGTAAATCGTTAAAAAGAAATAAAAAAAGAAGTTTAATTTTAATTTTTATTAAATCGACGATTATTTAAAGTAATTATGGTTCCAAGTAGGATAATTACTGAAACAAGGATCATAATGTCAAATCCTGGAATGCCTGGTTCTTCTTCACCGTTAATTACTTCAATGTTGTAAGTAGTTAGGGTATCTTCACTAGGAGTAAATTGAACTAATACTTGATGGTTAAAGTACAATGAAACACTTTCGGGTACAATTCCTAATGGGATAGATATTAATGTGGTGCCATTTATCCAAACATCATTACTGTATGCAGGAGTCATTCCACTTGAGTATACAATCAGATAAATTTCTTGTATATATATGAATTCATGCAGAGGTTCATTAACATCAACGATAGTTATATTTAATATATTATTTGTCTTATCGTAAATTACATTGTTAAAATCATATCTTGGTAAATATTTGTTATTAAACCATGGTAAGAAGTACCAATCAAGTGAGTCTCCATAGACAGTTTCAAATGCGTGCTTTAGATCTGACAAGGTTGCAAAATTAAAATAATGTGTTTGGAAAAAAAGTCTTAATCCAGGAATAAAATCATTCAGGAGAACAGTTAGTCTTAAATGTTCTAAAACAGTTGGTGTTTTTATGTAAGCAGTATCCCAATACATATCTGGATTGATAAGAGCATCATATACAGATTGATTTATTTTATTCGGCAGACCAACACTAAGATTATAGCGTCTAACTGTATTTAAAAACCGATAAGGACTAAAGATTTGGAACTCAGGATGACGAATATTTCTGAAATAATCGGTAATCCAAACAACTAAGCCTTCATCTAAAAAACCCCAATCAACTTCATCGACACCAAGCATGTTATAAAACCATTGATGCGCTGTTTCATGAGCAATGATAAGTTCTAATGCATATTCAGGATATACTGGATCATATTGATCAGCTGTAGAGGTTATATAAACTTGTAATGGGTATTCCATGCCACCAAAATAAGTATGCTCTTCAACGACATTAAAGGTTTTATATGGATAAATTCCTAGAGTGTTATTATATAATGTTAAAGCCTCAGTGGCAACATTTAATGCCCAACCATGCCATAATGAATAGGATTTTGGAAGAAAAAAGGTTGATATATTAACACCTTTTACAATATTAGATTCCATATTGAAATATCGAGATGCTGAAAAAGTAACTTCTCTGACCGGGTAATGAGGATCAAAATGTAAAACTTTTCTATTACTATAATAATTTACATCTAATAATTCTCCAGTGGCAGGAACAACCATCTCTTCTGGTACATCAATTGTTAAATTATAGTATGCCATATCAGAATAGAATGGATCTCCTACGTGGAGATATGGATCGATATTCCATTCATCCAATTTATCATAAACGCATGGCATAGGATAGCAAGAAGCAAATTTAAATATTCTTGTTTGATTATGATCGGCACCGTGTTCATTTGCCCTATCAATACCCCCATCAGGGAGCGTAGTATTAAAGGAAATACAGAAGGTCACTCTATGTTCTGGTTCTAATTCACTGCTTAAATTTACCCACATTAACTGCTGCCCTGAAAGAACCTCAAAGGGTAATTCCGTTCTAGGATTTTCCAAAGTAGTAACATTGATAATTTCTATAAATCCAGGTCGAGTAGCATATTCCATACCTGAAGGATATAAATGAAATGGAAGTCGTGAAAAATTAACTGGATCATCATTATAATAATCTACCGTTAAATTGCCTGCTACTGTTGAGGTTTCCTCACTTAAAAAGACTGAAAGATTGTATTTTGAACATTCAAAGCCAGAAAAGTTCCCTTTTGAATATCGTTCATAATTAGAAGAAAGAAGATTAGGAGAAAAAAATGGTTCTACAGAGTAAACATTCTTAGGTGTGAAAGTGTTATTTCGGAAGGTAAACGGAATTAAAAAAGCTAAAGTTAAGGTAAATACTAATAAAACTTTCATTAAAAATTTAGATTGCATTATGATTTCTTACTGATTGGAAACTTATATAATTATTTGTAGATTTTTGTCCTAAAAATTTATTATGGTGTAATTTAATTTTATTTTAATTAAATCTTAATCTAAATTAAAAAAATTAGGTATTTGATAGGTATGAAAACTAAAAAACTCAGAGATGATGATTCTCGACCGATTAATCGAATTCTTGTAGCCGCTTCTTTTATAATCTTTGGAGTATTTGGTATGATTTTTTTAACTCAAATGGAATTACAGCCAGGATGGGCATGGGAGGATATTCTAGATACATATCCAATTGAGATAACACCTTTAAAGGGTGAAGATATAAATGGAGATGGCATTAGTGAAATTATAGCTTTTGCTGATATTCGAGGAACTGATAGGCCAGAGCGGTACACCAATCTCCAATATGGGGGAGTATACTGTTTAGATGGATCTAATGGAAATCTATTTTGGTTAAGAGAGTATAATGGTCCCGTAAGAAAGTTATTTCCTGTAATGGATGTCGATGGTGACGGCATAAAGGATTATTTTATTAGTAAATCTTCAGTTTCTCCTAATTGGACAGTACAGAACGGGCATTATGATCCAGATTTTTATCTAAATTTGTGCACTAATCTAATAATTAATGGAAGTGATGGCGAAGATTTACCAATTCCCTTTGTTGGCGTTTTCAATTATACTAATTTCTATATACATGATTTAATCTCTTTAAACGATGGATTTGACGCATTCGATGATCGAGAAGATTTAATTCTATTAGAAGGTGAAATGTATGACTTCTATAATCCCTGGGATGACCGATGGGACCTTAATTATGCTTTTAACATTTCAAGTTATTTAATCAATGGAACTAGGACTAAAACTATATCTGCATTCAATGGTACCGTCTTTGAACACTCAAATTTTCCTAAACTCGAGCCATTTGAGCACTCTGGTCAGTCTCACATGTTATACCTTGATTCAAGGTCTATTATTCTGCTTAATACAAGTGCTTCTAATTTTCTTAGCCCCGTTTATAACATTCCCCTCACTAAAGATATTAATGACTATTTAATTATTGAAGACTTAAACTTAGACAATATTCCAGAATTACTAACAACAAGATGGGATGGAAATGTTTCTCTAAGAGATGGATCTGATGGATCATTAATACGAGAATTTTCGTTTCCACCAACTACTGGTGAAGTAAGGTTAGACTACGTTCATAGTCCAGAGGGAGATGGCTTAGCTTATTTCGTATTAAATGTTGGTTATTGGTATGGTGAGAATGAACCTAGAGAAAAGCTAATACAAATCTTTTCAATTGATCTTACATCTCAAGAAGTAATATGGGAGCATTCAATACAGGGTTTTGAGATCGAAGCAGAAGTATATGTACTAAATGAAGATATGAACGGTGATCTAATAGATGAAATCATCTTTTTTGAAAGGTATATGCCACTTATAGGGTTAAGCGAAGTAAGACGCTATAGACTTATAAATTTTATTACTCATGAAGATTTGCAAATTTTAAATACTGAATATCATTCGAATTCAGTACTTACTATTGATGATTTTGATGGTGATGGTAAAAAAGATTATGTCCTTTCGGGAGATGATAGAATTATAGCCCTATCGAGCAGGAAGGAAATGGGTTTATGGTTATCACCAATATTTCCTTTGGGGTTACCATTATTCATTATTCTTGCGATATTATTGGTTTTAGGAATAATTATTGCTGCGGTTTGGGGAAAACGATTAAGTTATCAAAGGAAAAATATAAAACAGCATAAACTCACAGTATATGTTAATACCCTCGCAATTGTCCTGATAAGCTTGTTTTTTGTACTGTTTTTAATTTTAATGAATATTTTTAACAATACACTGATTTCTGGCTCTAATAATACAGAAATCGTTATAACTTTTCTTATTGTGATAATCATTTGGTATGGTGCTTTACCTCTAACTGCGGCTTTGTATAATCGTTTTGCCCCGCAATTTGCATTTATCTTCATTAAGCTGAGAGATGTATTCTTTAAAGTTTCAAGGAGTTATCATCATGAGATAATTGTTTTAAATATGGAGGATAGAAAAGAGACTGGTTTAACCATACAAGTTAAAAGATTAATTTTACCATTACTTCTTTCGATTGCAGTAGGATTTTATGCGTATAATACTTTAGCTCCCTTACTTGGGTTACCTCAAACTTTTGAGGTCTTCGGTTCTTCGGAATTTTTTGATTTCATAAGAGGCTATATGTTATGTTGTGTATTACCGATGATCTTGTCGTTTCTAGTGTTTGCTTTCTTTATTTCGGGTAATTTTTTACTAGATGATGCCGGTGTTGTTTACTTCCGTCAAAATAAAAAGTATAGACAACCGGGAGATATAGAGCCCATCAGTATTTGGGCACAATCCATCATAAAAGGTATTGCTGGAATTTCTGCACTAATAACTTTCACCTCTTTTCTTACAACTGTAGATTTTACTGGATTTTTTGGTGAAGATGGTGATCCCTTTATGTTCTTTTTTGGGATTTTAGTAGTAGTTGTTATGTTTGGAGGCATTCCATTCTTAACAGGCTTTTCTTATATCCTCCTTGCGGGAGAGATCATGGAACTTACAACTGAGAAAAACGTAAGTAAATTGTATAAATTTATGGAGAAAGAAGGGTATGATACAAAACCGAGAAAAATAACTAATATCTACCCTGAAGGCTATATACCCTCTCAAAAAGAAAAAGAAATCGATTCTGAATAATTTATCACAAATTTTTTTAATTTTTTTTTGTTTGCTTTTTTCACATTTCTTACTAGCATTTCGTATGTATTATCGTAATATTATATTCAATTATTATTCTGTTCTTGCTCCTAAATATTAAAAAAAAACTCCAATTGTAATAGGTGGTTTTAATAAAGCTTATAACTTGTCATATTCCTGAAGCTTATTTAAAAGGTATTGAAGAGTTAGTAAACATGAATATGTATCCTAATCGTTCAGAAGTCATACGTGTCGCAATTAGAGATTTACTTAAGACAGAATTAAGTACAATCCTACGGAAGGAATAAATTAATTCTTTTTTTCTTTAATTTATAATAATAGAAAATAATGACTTCACCTTTTCAAGATTTTAAGAGCTTCATTGAAAATCCTATTTGTATTTGGTAAAACTTGCTCCTCTAATTTTCTTGAATAAGGTATAGTACTTTCAGTACAGACTCGACCGTATTTGAATGACATTTCTTCTTCTAATAACATAGCACAAATTTCCCCTGAAAGTCCGAAATTCTTATAATCTTCATCAACCACTAGTATTGCTCCTGTTTTGCCAACAGAATTCTTTAATCCTTCTAAATCTAATGGAACCACGCTCCTTAAGTCTAATACTTCAGCTGAAATGCCCTTTTCTTCTAAAGCTTTAGCAGCTTTGAGAGAATGATGAACTCCCATTCCAACACTTACTAATGTAATATCGTCTCCCACTTTCATCTGATTTAATTTACCTAGAGGAATTGGTTCCCATTTATCAGGTACAATTCCCTCTATTCCCTGTTCTGGAACGTCAAAAGAAACCGTTGTTCTCCCACCACTTCCCATGTAATCAAGCCAATAATCAGCAAGTAATTTGTGTTCGAAATATATTACAGGATCATTCTCATAGATAGCAGAAAGCATCAATCCGCCCGCATCAGCAGGGTTTGATGGAACAACAATTGATAATCCTGGTATATGAGCTAACCAACCCCATAGACTCTGTTCATGTTGTCCTGCATCACCATAACCGCCACCACAAGCAGTTCTTATAACCAAAGGAACATGCCATTTATCCCCAGAAAAATATAATATTTTTGCGGCATGATTAAGGATGGCATCCATTGTAACACCAACAAAATCAACTAACATAACCTCTACAATTGGTCTTAATCCAGCCATAGCGGCAGTAACCGCAGCACCAACAAAAGTACTTTCACTTATAG
>Ga0209635_10002508_pt1 | contig 14080 bp, 9 predicted proteins | sample DeeMarSWOR230_32_FD_187463 | JGI IMG/M metagenome (GOLD analysis project Ga0209635, IMG submission 187463) | Marine sediment microbial communities from White Oak River estuary, North Carolina - WOR-2-30_32 (SPAdes) (version 2) | ecosystem: Environmental > Aquatic > Marine > Intertidal zone >... | reverse complement strand
TTAAGCGTTCAACAAAAACTTTATGATGTTTGAAAAGCATACTGATTAACATGAGATGGAAATTCATTATCCCGATTATAATAATGTTAGTAATTTTTACAGCCGTTATTCCCAGTGAGATTATAAATGATACCCAATCTACCCCATCTGAGACATTATCTATATCTTGTCCACAGTGGAAAGTTACAGATTACTGGGAATACTCAATAAAGACTGAGCACTTTCCAGATACCGAAGCGTTTATGGCATGTTATGATATTATTGACGATAATTACATGATAGGTATGGATGTTCGTGAGCAAGCGTTGATACACTCATTATTTAATGTTAATCCAATGTTAGGTCGTATTACAAAAAATAATCTTGCAGTATATGAAAATGGCGTACCGAAAACAATGTATAATTTCCCCTTAACTTATAACAAGATCTGGGAATTTAATATGTTCAACCGGAATTTGAATGTAAAGGCTTTTTTTAATCCAAAAATATCTACAACCCAGGGATTATTACCTGGTTTTGAGATTATAGCAACAAACGATGCTGGATTTTTACTTGAATACAATTATATTCCCGAAATAAAGTGGTTCACACATTTCAAAGTAACTGATGAGCAAGGAATTGTAAAATACGATTTGGAACTATTAGACTATGGCTCTGACTTTCATGGAACTTTATATTTTATGCGAGGCAAGGATTTATATGACATGACTTATGAATCGATAGGTAAAGATGACATCACAACAGTTTTGGATACATTAGAAGTAACTGGCCATCCAAAATACGGTGACTTTGATTTTTTAGCAATTAATATAGCAGTAGATTTAGAAGGGAATGGTTGGACGAAAGTTATAGTCAAAAACCCCAATAATGAAATAGTATATAGTAGGGATATTCTAGCCGATAAACATGAATTCACGTTTACCGAATTACCAAATAAAAACGGCAACTGGCAAATCAGATATTCTTTATTTACAAAATCGACAGCAAAGGTAATAATTGCAGGTGTACTCGAATACTCAGTTACTGTTTAAAATAATATACCAAGAAATAATTATTTTCAGTTAAATACTAAAAATTTAGGGACCTTATTTTAAATTTATTTATTCCTAAATTTAGGTTTCCTGCGTTCCAGAAATGCCTTCATACCCTCTTTTTGATCATAAGTATCAAACAACTCAGCCCATCCATGGATCTCCTCACGAAGACCCTTTGATTCCGAGGTTTCGAACCTAAGGTTCATTAATCTCTTGGCAGACTCTAACGCGATTCGCCCTTTATCAGCTATTATTTGAGCTAGTTGATTTGTGGCTTTAACTAAATCTTTATGCTTCACCACCTCATTCACCAGCCCAAGTTCAAGTGCCTTTATGGCATCGATATGTTTGCCAGTATAGATAATCTCTTTTGCTTTTCCATAGCCGATAATCCGTGTTAAGCGCTGTGTTCCGCCCCAGCCAGGGACTATACCAATATCGATTTCCGGTTGTGCGAAAACCGCATTTTCTGATGCAATTCGTAAATCACAGGCACAAATAAACTCAACACCACCACCCATGCAATAACCATTTATGGATGCAATTACAGGTACTGGAAATGATTCAAGTTTATTAGCAATTGAATGACCAATTTCAGCAAATTCCCAAGCAGCCACCATATCTTTTGCTAACATTTCTCGGATATCCGCACCACCAGTAAATATCTTATCATGGCTACTGTCGAATATTAAAACATTCATTAACTCGTCTTTAGCAAGTTTCATAATAATGTCGCGAAATTCGGTAAGGGTCTCGAGATTAAACACATTGAGTTGTTCTGGTCGGTTTAAAGTTAACCTGCCAATTCGATTAGTTACTTTGAATTTAAAGTTCTTCAAGTTATAAGCCATTTTTTCAACCGCCGAATAGTGATAGAATTCTCTATGCAAGTATACTTTTTCGCTATTAAAAGATTAAGGCATATATTGTTCAATTTGTCGTTTCCAATCATCAAGTTGGAATTCTGATATGCCTGTATAATGTGAGATTTCATCTATATTTTTATTTGTAAAATCTTTTATGCTATGTATTCCAAATAAATTCAATCGTTCAATGGTTTCTTCATTGATACCCTGGAGTGCAGTGATAGGAGTATTGTGGGTTAATGTAATATTAATTTCCTGGAAATCTTCAAGGACATTGTTGGGATTAGGCATTATCGAATATAAATTCTGACCCATGTCTTGTTCTAATTCATCTGACTCCTCAAGATTGGTTGTTTTCTCGGGCTCAATATCATTGGTGTTATATTGTGTCTCCATTGATTCGTTAATCCAGTTTCTTACCTTCACTTTGGCCAAATCGAAAAATAGTGTGTTAAATTCCATGGCTCTATTCATCGAATTAAGGTTGTATTTTATAATTTTCGAATAAAATTCAAACGGATTAAAATAATCTTTTTTTTCCATTTTCTCACCACTGAGATTTTATCCGCTAGTATAATCAAATAGGGCCGGATGAGCTTTTCAAGTTCATTTGAAGCTTATCCATTTTTTTGACAATAGAATTATTTCTTTTTTCGCGAGGTGGGTTGATTTTTATAAGTGGTTAGTTCCTTTGTTACTTTATACACCTCTTCTTTAAGTTCTTCAAGCATTTTATAGACCTTATCATACTCATAATATTGATTTAACCCCAACGCTTTAAAATGATTAGTGAAAAATTCCTGCACTAAATCATAACTTGGAAAAGGGTATTTAGTATATTGTTCATTCCAATTCTCATAACCATATATTTTCATAATTCGTTCAATAGTGTTTGAATAGGAATCTGTCCAAAAATCATAAAATTCTTTGAATTTCTGTTGGAGATCATTATGATTTTCCGGGTTAAAAGAATCCTTTACTATTTCTGTTGACTTGGTGATTACATCTAACCAATATTCTGAGATAGCCTCAGATAGATCTAACAATTGTTGTTTTTGTTTATCAGTAAATCCAAACCTACTTAACCATAGATCATTTATATCATTAATCTCTGGTCGCTGTTTAAATTGTCTATGAACTATCTCGGTGAAGCCTTTACTGATTTTATCAGTATATTCCAGCCAATTCTCGTACCAGTTGTTATAATATTCATTACTATAATTATTCCAAGTCGGTATCTGCGAGTTCATTGATTCAGTGAACTCATTCCAGAGTGTTGCTATGTTTTTATAGTAATTTTCATCTAGCCTAACAAACTTAGATATTTGTTCACTGACCTTCTCCGAATAGCCCTTCCAGGTTTCCTGGATGCCACCATAATTCAAATTATTTACATTCGAAATATCCAAAAATTGCTTACCTATCTCATTTGAGATATCATACCACATCGAATACAAATCTCCGTTTTTGTTCTTATTAACCATTCTTATTCCTCCTCTTCTTTTTTACACACATTATTTTAACTTGAATCATACTTAAAAACTAATTTTAAAGATTTGATTTTATTACAATTTTTAATATTATGATTATTATGACCATTCTTATTCCCAAAGGGCATACCATTTCCTCCCTTCCGCGTTTCCTCACCATATACTTTTTTTGTCTTGGCTCAAGATAATTTTTGTTAGAGAGTGGTTATGGTGAATATGATTTGTTATTAGTTATATGTTCACCCACGGAATATTATCAGGGGCAGCTCGGAGGGCGAAAGCAGATACGCTTACGGACTATTTATATTTATTGTTTATTCCATTTATATCTGCAAGAAATTATATAATTACAAATACTAAGCTTATTAGTGCCAGTAATTATTAAAACAAAGCAAATTAATTTTCTATAGATTTGGAATTAATATGAAGAAATTTTCAAAATTTATTTAATCTACAAATCAATATGCTTATTAATGTCGCTTTTACGAGAGTATGGAAAACTCGCGCGTGTGCATTCTGCAGTATTAACAGGTCTTGCACCTGTTGTTGGGGCAATCTCCGCAGGTATGTTAGATGGGAATATATTATTTGTTCTATTCTTAATAGGAGTGTCAACACACATTTTTGGATTTGCATTTAATGAATATATGGACATAAATATCGATAGAAGATCAGAAATCTTAAAAAACAAACCTTTAGTTAAAGGTACGATTTCGAAATTTGGAGCGATCACATTCGCATTTAGTGGAGTAATTATCGGATATTTTTTAATCCTTTTTTTAATGATAACTTGGCAATCTATTGGGTTATTTGGTGTGACATTTTATACGTTATCTTGGTTCTCAATTGGTATCTACGATCTAACAAGTAAATCAGTTCGTGGCTCTGATCTTGCACTTGCACTTTGGACAGGTTCACTATGTCTATTTGGGGGATTCGCAGTAACTCAAGCACCTCCAAAATTACTTTACATAATTTCAGCTTTAGCATTTTTTCAGCTCTTAATTCAAAACATTATAGCAGGCTTAAAAGACTTATCTCAAGATCGACTTGGCAATGGTACAACCACACCATTACGCATGGGTGTAGGCTTAAAAAAGAATACTTTACTGATACCAAATAAGTTCCAATTTAACATATATACTCTGAAAATCATCCATTTTTTTATTGTTTTTATTCCTTTTATTTTTTTATGGCTTAGGTTCAATTTCTATCAATTATTCTTTATTTTACTTTTATTAGGAATTAATTTCATAATAGTTTTTTTGATTTTTAATTCTCCTAAATATAACCGAAATACCCTTCTACGTTTAATTGGTCTTCATGAAATTTTATCTTACTCAATTGTACCTATTTTGCTTATCAGTATTATTGGTTTTCAAACTTTGATCTTCTTAATAATATCCCCCATTATCTGGTTGGCCCTTTTTATGAAATTTCTCTATGGAGAGATGCTACCAAATATTTGAGATTAATTTATGAATAATAAGCGGAGATGGTTTAGGTTTTTGGTTTTAGAAAAACGGTTTAATATCAAAGTGCTAATTAGATTGTTTGAATTCTACATCGATTCTAAGATTTCTTTTGTTTTACCGGTTATAATCACTCGTTGTTTTTTTGCTTGTTGTACACTCCTGACTCCTATCAAAAATAGAGCGCTACGAAGTTCTTCAATAATTAATTCTAATTCTTTAATTACTTCTTTGGCACTCTTCATTGCGGGTTTTAATAACCGTCCCGCAAAACCTGAGGCTGAGGCACCCAAACATAATCCTTTGGCAGCATCTAAACCATTTCGATTACCACCAGTGGCGATTAACGGCAAACCAACATCCGCTTCAATTACAGATATGGGAGTAGGAATTCCCCAATTCCAAAACGTCTCACCCAGTTTAGCACGAAACCCGTCACCAATTGATTGGCCTCTATATATTTCTACTGCTGGAAAACTGGTACCACCTAAACCTCCAACATCGATGCCTTTGACACCAGCGGTTTTTAAAGCCTTTGCCATCTCTTTTGAAATCCCCGCACCTGTTTCTTTGGCCAAAATTGGTAACTCTTTTGAAAATTCAATAATTTTTCTTAAGCAACCCCGTGCATTTGTATCCCCTTCCGGCTGAACGATTTCTTGTACGAAATTTAAATGTATAGCTAATAGGTCTGCATTAAGCATATCAAGTGCGGATTTTCCATCTTCAAGTGTTAATGGTTTATGCTTAGTCCTTTGCTTTATAAGTTGAGGTGCACCAATGTTGCCGATTACCAAGGGTATATCAAAATCCTTTACCACAGTATAAGATTCTACGAACCTAGAATCTTCAAGGGCCGGTCGTTGACTACCCACACCAAAGCCGATTTGATACTCAGCAGCTGCTTGGGCCAAATTCAAGTTAATTTCCTTCGCTTTAGAATAACCTCCAGTCATTGCAGAAATTATAATTGGTGCTTGTAAGCGCTTACCAAATAAGGTAGCGGATAAGTCTATCTCAGGTTTGTCCAGTTCAGGTAATGCACGGTGGATTAAAAATATGTCATCCCAATAATTGTAATTCGCCTGCACTGGCTTGGTTGCACAAATCGTCACATGTTCTGCTTTTCTATTCTCGATCATTGGATTCCAACAATTTTTAAATTTATTTGAAGTTAATACTTCTTTATTTATTATATTTGTTTATTTCTATTCTATAATTCGATTTTAAATATCTTGGTTTTTTCTCATAAAATTCAACAACATAGGTTCAACTCAATAACCTTTTGCTATGGTTCCGTTGACAGTTTTCCCGTATAATGCAGCCGTTAATCTTCCCGGTATCGTACCGTTTATTATATAAGTATCCACACCGTTTTGAGCTAATGCCAATGCAATTGAAGCTTTAAGATATATCCCACCGGTCACATCCGGATTTTGATTTTCTGAGGTATAAGCTTTTAAAAATGTTTCCGGGGTTAGCGTACGGATTAATTTTGCCTCAGAGTCTTTAGGATTTAATGTGAAAACTCCATCCACATCTGTTATAAATATAACACGAGTGGGTTTAAAAATCTTCGTCAACTCTTGTATTATTGTATCACCCGAACAAATCGAAAAGCCCAATGTTTCATCAGGAACTACATCACCAAACGTAATCGGGATACAGTGCATATCCAATACCTTTTGGAATATATCTGAGTCCATATATGCGATCATTTTCGCTTTATTTCGTAAAATCACCATAGGAGGTATAGATATACCTGGGAAACCGTTCAGGAGTAAGTCGTTCATAAATTTTAAATTTAAATCCCGTACATCCTGATGTACTTCTGAGAGACCCATTAATTGTGTTTTATTCTGGTACCCCAAATTTAATTTATATTTTTTAGCGGAAATGTGGCCAAATGACCCGGCACCGTGGATTAAGATTAGTTTATAATCTATGTCTTTTGACCTATCTTTTTTATTTTTCTTTTTTTCTAGATTACTCTTTGATTTTTTACTGTACTTAATACTTTGTTGAGAACTATTTATTCCCTTATCATAAAACTCACGAAGTTCAGCTAGCAACTGTTGGGTGGTTTTAGAATTATATACCCCTTTCTTTGCCTTATTGGTTATTACACTACCACCAAATTTTATGATTATCATTCTTATATCAACCAGAATTGTCATCTAATTTAATTGATAGAAAATCTCAAGTTGTAAATTCTAACCAATATTAAAAAGCTAATAATTTAAATTAATGAAATTACAGATTATTTTAAATCATCATATAAATAATCATATTCACTTTTACCAACCCGATCTGTTCTACTGGCTCGGCCGCCAATACGATCTCTACTTCTACGGGCACCACCACTACCACCAATAGTATCACCAGCGCCGCCAGTGCTTCCGCCGCTGCTGTCGCTGCTGTCGCTGCCACCACGGCCACCCGAACCTCCTCCACCACGGCCGCCCCTACCCGGGCCATACAACTTATTATATTCATCCTCTTTTCTAAAGAATTCGGCTTTCTCTTTTGCCTCTCGTTTCTTTTTACTAGATGCCGCAGCAACGGCACCAATAACTACAATTATTATTATGATTAGAATGATTATCCATAAATAATCCATTATCCCACCAACATCCGAAGCTTCACCATCACCGTCCTCTCCACCATCCGAGGGACCATTATCGGGCCGCTCAACGGTTAAAACTAAAGTATGTGTAAGAGATTTTGTCTTCCCATCCTCGGAAACTGCCTGGATATCTAAAGCATATTTGCCAGTATTAATTTGGGATGGTAATTGAATTAAGATTTTAACTGTCTTGTTCTCTCCAGGTTGGAGGAGTATAGGTGAAGTTGGTGCTGTTGATATGGTAACTGATGGTTTAGTGACTAATTCGCCCGTGAGATTTATCGTTATTCTATCCTCAACTATACAATTATTTTTTAGGATTATATCTATCGAGGTTAATTCACCTTGTTTTCCTATTAAAACGGTATCCACTTCTAACTGAGGATCGAATGTTGCAATCTTTAATGTTTCTTCATATGGATATGAAGTACCATTTTCATTTTTAGACATTAGCTGAACATAGTATATTCCATCATTTAACTGATTCAATAGAGTGTATTCCAATATACCCATCCCTACTATTGTCCAGGTTAATATTTCTTCGCCATTTGAACTTGTACCTATGCGGATTAAATAATTATATTTGCTCCCGTCCACACTTATAGGCATCGTCCAATATATCTTCGGTTTATGCTCGCTTGTTACATCCGGATATATGGCCTCCGGTGCTGCTGGTGGGTCGCCACCTGTGGAGGTTATGTTCATGACATGTAAAAATATTGACGAATTATCCAGGCCATCATATGCCTTAATCTGGACATAATAAGTACCAATAATTAGGGTTTTATTTACTCTATAATATCGATTTGAACCTGTATAGGTCCATTTTAGAGTATCATCGCCATATTCCGTAGTTCCGATTTGGATATAGTAATTAAGCTTGTCTCCATCCGCATCGAATCCCGCTTCCCATTCGATAAATGGATTCGGATTCTTTGAGTTATCCGGATTAGCCGCTTTTGGTGCCTCGGGGGGAATATTAGAAGGGCGTGAATCATCTATTTTTATTTCGAATTCTTTTGAAATTACAAAATTACCTGCTAAGTCCAACGCTTGCCATTTAATGTGATTTATCCCATTCGCAAAGTTAATCTGTTCCGGTGTGGAAACTGTGAGGATTTCTCCATTTTCCATGAAACTCTGTGCAAAATACGGTCCCGACCAGTATGCATCCGTAGCTGTACGATAATAATAACCAATCGACGAAGCGTTTACTCCACTACCGCTTAAGTCGCTTATAGTTAAAGTACAAGTTACAGTCTTTGTATTTATATAATATTCCTCAACTGGTTCTGGATTGGTAAATGTAACTGGTGTGGTGTCGAGCTTTATTTCATATAAATTAGATGTGTTGAATAAACCATATTTCTTTCCTATTATATCCGTAGCATTCCATTGAATATAATTCTCCGCACCTTCCGAAAACGACACGGAAGCCGTACATTTATAGTCCGAACCAATCTTGGTGCGCTCTATATTAGTATACCAACGAGTATACTCAGCTGAATCATTTTTCAAAAGACGATATGAGATAGATAGCGAATCGACACCTACTCCACCTTGGTCTGAGATCAATATCGTGCAATTAAGCGGTACAGAATTATACCAATTTCCCGGCTCAGGTGTAGGATTCTTAAATGTCGGTAACGTGTCATCAACTCTTGGCCCGCTTTGGTATTCTGATTGTACCAATGTTTCATTACCAGTCTCCGCTTTTGCTTCGAACATATAATGATAATCATGTTCTTCGTTCAAATTAACATCTTTATAATATACCTTGCCGTCCGAATAATCAATATCCTGGGTGTTTTCCGGATTCATAGAAAACGGGCTGCCAGGGAATTCAGTTGTTTTTGTTTCATCTATATATACATATAATTTAGGAAATCCCTCAGCTACATCACACGCATCATTTTCTACATCCAAATAAGAAACTTTAAACCTGTACGTATCTTGTACACCACCAATGTCAATCTGATCACCAGTGGTTGGATTTCTTATACCTAATGAAGTTAATTCTGGTGCATACCCCACCATCTCACTAGCTTTACCCCAACGCGAGAAATAGATATCATCATTCCCTTCGCGCTTATCTTGCCATACTATGTAAAATCTCTTTGGTCCGTATGAAACGATTTTAGGTCTAGTTTTATCAACATTTGTAGTCCCAGTGTCATCCACACGAAGATTTGTATTGATGGTCGAGCCACCATCTGTTGAGTTCGCATAATATATTTTAGGATACGTTGCCCGTTTATCTAACCAGACAATATTAATATTTCCCGATGAATCCACTGTTAGATCTGGAAACTCCTGAGTTGATGATGATGTTGTATCATCTACCCTTTTATCTGTTCCGAAGTTTGAACCTTTATCCGTAGATTTGGCAAAATATATATCTCCTTTACTATCACTGCGTTTATCACACCATGCCACATATACATTGGAAGAGCCAAAGGCACCAATGGTTGGTCGGATTTGATCACCAGAAAGTGCATTATCAACCCGGATATTTGTACCAAAAGCTGAAGAAACACCTGCGGCGGCATGCGCTGAGTATATATTAGAATCACCGTCACGGTCATCCTGCCAGGCTACGTATTTATCACCCTCACTTCCTATTGCTATTTTTGGGTATTTCAAATCATTTGCACCAGTGCCTGTGTCGTCCACTCGGATACTTTCGCTAAATGTTGAACCACCATTACTGGATTCTGAGTAAAAGATTTTATATTTACCATCAATGTTTTTTTGCCAGACCACTGAAATTACTCCTGTGGTACTTACTGCAATATCAGGATTTCTTAGAATTGCATCCGTAGCAGAGTTGTCAACCATTTTATTGCTGCTAAAATCACTACCACCTTCAGTTGATTTTGAAAAATATATATGCCAGCCACCAATTCTTGCATCAACCCAGACCACATAAAACTCATTATTATAGGAAGCAACCGCAGGAGATAATTGCGATGCGGATGTTGTATCATCATTTACCATAATATCAGTATCATCATTATCATCACCAAACATGTGACCGCCATCTGTTGATGAGGAAAAGAATATATCATTATTACCTCCAGAAACTCTTCCATCCAGCCACACTACACCAATAACCCCATTACTTGCTACCTCAATATCTGGTTCCACTTGAACAGTGGTGCCAATATCATCATTGATTCTTATATTTACCCCGAACTTGTATTCATCTTCTTCTGCTGTAATAGGTAATGTAAAAAGAATCAAACAGGTTGTGGTGAGTAATAAAAATACTAAAAATATACTTTCTACTTTAGCTCTCATCCAATCACCTAAGCCTCCAATTTTTCTAGGTATGCAATACATTAAATTCTCTTTATCTATGGATTTAATATATTATTTAAATACATTGGTGTAGAGATTTAATTGATTTATAAACATTTCGATGGCATGTGTAGTATTGTTACAAATGGATAATATAAATAGGTATGAAGTGTGGGGGATGAAGTGTGAGGTTTTAACAACAGACCACTATAATAATATATTAATAAGAATCGTTTGCGGAAGGCAGACCGTTCCGATATAATTATGAATAAAATCACTTGCAGAAGGCAGTTTGTAATCAAACCGCCCTCTGTAAGTGGGTTAAATAAATTATACTTTGTAACGGTCTGCACTCTCCAAGTGATTGTTATCATAAATCATTTATAACGGTCGAGTTTGTATAGTGGTCTGCTTTCTATTAGTGATTAAATTAATTATTAAAGTATAGTGGTCGGTTGTCCAACCAACATCTATCAGCTAATCTCTGGCAACTACAATTTACAACTGCATATTATTCAGTGTTTGTTCCAGAAATTAGTTATAAAGAAAGAGATAATAATTGGAATAAAGGAGTGTACGGAATATGTGTCCACGAAGTGCACCAGCAACTAAGAATCTAGGACCCATTCGAGGATTGGTAGTAATCATCTGTATTCTCATCATAAGTTCAACTTTACCTATTATACCCGTAATTGCTCAAGAAACCAATGAGAGCAGTGGAGAAATTAACAATTCACCACCCATTGCCTTTTTAACCACTGAAATCATTGACTTTGGCCATGATCAAGACGGTGACCAGCTATTTGATTATTTATTAATTGAAGTTCCAATTATTACGAATGAACCAGGTGAATATGAACTGGGAAGTAAATTAATTTTAAGTGATGATTACCCGGTCATCTATGTTTATAAGAATTTTGAAGTCGGCGATGAAAATGTTTCATTAACCTTGCGATTTGATGGTGAACATATTTTTGAAAGCGGTGTCTCAGGACAATATATAGCAATACTCTGGCTTGAAAATGTATCCGGAGAAACTATCGAGATTTTCGAATATAAAACAAATGAATATGAATACACAGGTTTTAAACATGTGCCGCCGCCTTTAATTCTAACGGAACGTGTGAAAGAATTTGGGAATGATACTAATAAAAATGGTTTGTTCAATTTTCTGACCTTACGATTTGGTGTTGAGGTAACGGAACCAGGATATTATTTGGTTCTTGGTGGGCTTTTCAAAAAAATGGAAAGAAAAGATGAAAACACCGAAAACCAGGAGGATATTTTCTATTTCTTAATAACTGTTGAATGGAGAACAATGAGACTGCCTGAAGGATTTCATTTTATTCAATTAAACTTCAAAGGTCCAAGAATTAGATTGAGTGAATTGAATGGGCAATATTTTATTGGCTTATGGATTGAACGAACCGAAGATGATTCTTTAGTAGATGAAGAAGAGTTGACAGATAATATAAGATTAAAAGAGCTTTATAGTGAACAGTTACTTTGGCCAATGGTGGGTGACGGTGATTTATCGGGCGAGTCCATTTATAAAACCCGCGAATATTTCGCAAAAGATTTTGAAGAACCGGCTAAAATTGTTAAATTCACAAATGAAAATAAAGATTACCCAGTAGATTTGAATGATAACGGGCGTTTTGAATACCTAAGGATATCTATTGGTGTAAAAGTTAATGAACCAGGTAAATATATAATTGTTGGAAAGCTAATGACCCGCTACGATTGGCTTGAACTTTGGGCAGAAAATGTTTCCTATTTAAGACCGGGCGAACATTATATACTTCTGGATTTTCAAGGGATAGAAATAAGAAAGAGCGAGCTGAAAGGTTTTTACGATATTTTATTGGCAGTGAAAGGAGAAAATCCTGAGGGAATTGCCGTTATTGACCGTATGAAATATCGGACACTCCGTGAATATGACTGTCACGATTTTGAATCAGAATACGAAGATGAAAATCTTATCGACATTACCGAAGAGCCCAGACCAAATGCTAAGGTAGATGTATTGGGAATAACTACAAAAACAAATGTGATGGAGGTATTTACCACACATACACGACCAGAGATCACATTCTGGTATGCGGATACCAAAGATTCAGGGGCACGGTTTAAACTTGTTTTCAATCGTTTAATCGGATATAGAGATTATAATTTTAATAATAGGTATGACTTTGGCGAGGAGCGCTTTGAGGTTATATTGGAGGATAATCTTTGGGTAATTAGTGAGCTATCGTATTCTGTGAATTCTATTTATGGAAACTATGTTGAGTTTCAGTTATCCTCAGAACTCACAATTCGAAAAGTTGAAAAGACATTAATTGAGAGACCTGATGAAAGTTTGGAGTATAAATCACGTCAAGTATTAGAAAATGAAAAAGATTTGGAAAATGTGCCAAATATTGTAGATTATTGGGGTAGAATTGATTTTAAATTTTTAATAACAAGCAATGATTTCACAATCGAGGAACCATTAGCGTATAATATCAACGGAGATACGGAAGTAAAAATTGATATAAATCTCGATATTTATAAACCTGTGGATATTGATGGTATTTCTCTTGAGCAATTATTATTTGATGAAGCACAAATATATGGTTTTAAAACTAAAGAAGCAAATAGAGAACAGGTTTTTCAGTCGGAGCATGAGGGGAATCAGCTTGATAAAATCGTCCAAAGCCAAGAGCCTCCGGCCGAGATGCTGGTATTTGAGCCAAGAGCAAATGAATTAAAACAATGGATTATGTTTATCGATGAGGAAGAAAAGGAATACGGATTTTATTCTTGGATTAATAAAATTAATGTTACATATAACAATGGAAGATCTGAATTATTTAACATAAACACAAGCTATGTAACGGATGGGACAATATTACGATTGTATACCAATTATCCATATAATCGAGATGTATTGTCAATTCATCATGATCCAAGTATTGGTATGATTCCGGAAAACAGACCATCGCAAAAGGAAACAACTGATGTATTGACGGAGATTCTATTTAATCCATTAACCTTTTTCGGGGCCTGTATTCTATTAGTAGTTATAATAGGGGTAATTCTACGAGGCCAGATGAGAAGTAGAACATATACGAGACCTAATAGAGTAACAAAACAAAAAACTCAAAGACCTCCGGGCAGACAAAGAGAAAGATAATAACTTTTAACTGAACATATTATTACAAATCAATTCTGCTATATTCTTAGCTTTGAGTCATATTAATTCAATCATAAAACCTTAGATTAGGTTTTGGGGATTAAAAAATTATTAATG
>Ga0209635_10002507_pt1 | contig 14084 bp, 7 predicted proteins | sample DeeMarSWOR230_32_FD_187463 | JGI IMG/M metagenome (GOLD analysis project Ga0209635, IMG submission 187463) | Marine sediment microbial communities from White Oak River estuary, North Carolina - WOR-2-30_32 (SPAdes) (version 2) | ecosystem: Environmental > Aquatic > Marine > Intertidal zone >... | reverse complement strand
CTGTATATATGTCAGGTGAAACAGAAAAAGGAGTATCTGTTGCTTTAGCCAAAGATACAACTTCTGCTATTTCTTTAAATGTTTATAAAGACAATATAAGAATATATAGTGAATCAGGAACTTCAGTTACTAATGCAGATTTGGCTACCTGGGATTCAGGTAAAGATTCAGATATACCTTTTACAGTTACAGGTTCTAACTTAGCTACCTCTGATTCTTCAAAAAAAATATACATTAATACAGGTGATACTTATGCCCCAGGAGGTGATGTTTCAACAGGAAAATTAGAAATTGTAGGTACTTATTCAGGCTCTACTGAAACCTTAACTTTGTCAGCTTCAGGCACAGGCACATTAAGACCTTTGTACAAGAATGGAGGCACATTTAATACACCTACTAACACCAAATTTACAGGGTCTGCGCTTTCAGAAGTAGAATCTGAAACTTATACTAATCTTGAAATCTCACCTGGTTCAGGTTCACCTACCTTTAGATTAGGAACAGATAGCCCTCAAATCATTACTGTAAATGGCAATCTGACAATTGGGGATGCTGCAAATGCAGTTACAATTGATTGGGATAATTATGACCCAACCTTAAATATTGGAGGTAATATTTGGTTAAAAGATAATACTACCTGGACAAAGAGTGGAACCTCTACTTTAAATTTTAAACCTTCAGGCACTAAAACCTGGCGAGATGACAATAGTACAAAGCAAGATATAGGAATAGTGTCTATTAATAATGGTTCTTCTACCCCTAAGATACAATTGCCAACTGAAACAAAAGCAAGTACAATAGCTGTTGATACAGGCCATAGCCTTGATTTGAATCATCAAAATATAACTATTACAGCAGGTGCTTTAACTACTTCTGGAACAGGTATAATTGATTGTGCAGGAAGCTGTAATAATGGAACAGTAACTATTTTGGAAACAGGAAATCTAGGAGGAGGTTCAGGCACAATCACTTTTTATAATTTAAACTTAGGAGATAATACAGAAACAGGTACTACCACAGCAGCCAGTGACTTTACAGTAGCAAATGTTTTAACTATTGCAGGAGGAACAAATGACCATACATTTTCTGCAGGTTCTGAAACCATTACCTTATCAGGTTCTGATACACCTTTTGTAGTAAATGGAATATTTACAGCCTCAGATTCTACCATAAAATACACAGGAACATCTGCAACTAATGTTACTGCCACAACCTACAATAATTTAGAATGTGTTCCTGCAAGTGGTTCACCAGAATATACAATTGGTAATGACACTTTAACAATAAACAGCAACCTAACAATAGGTGATGGAACAAATGGAGTTACTTTAAAAGCAGATACTAATAATCCTATTTTGGCAATAGGTGATGCTACTCCTGCAATAACTACTACTTTTTTAATTAAGAATGCAGCAATTTTTGTAGCAGGTTCCAATAACGCTACTCTTTATGGTGATATGACTATTGACGATGGAGGAACATATACAAAAGATTCAGGCACTTTAATATTTGACGGAGGAGATGGCGCCAATCCAAGAGAGTTTACTGATTCAAATACAGTAACTGCCCAAAATATGGGAAAAGTTCAAATAGGTAGCTCACCTGCTGTTACAAACTTAAATAGTGATATGGTAGCTGATTCTTTAACAATAAGTGCAGGAGATATATTCAACACCAGAGGCTATGACTTGGATATTGCAACTTTTATTACTATAAACGGAACCTTAAATGCTACTGATGATAAAGCTGGTAATGGTTCATTAATTAATTTAGGGACTGATTGGACAGTAGGAGGCTCGGGAATATTTACAGCTCATGAATCAGACACTCTTGGCACAACTGTAACTTTTGATGAAACTGGAGCTTCTTCTGTTACCCCAGGGGGAACAGAGGAAAATTATGATTTCTGGGATTTTCAAGTAGCAAAATCTTCTTCAAATACAACAACCTTGGCAGGTGTCTTACATGTTGAAAATGATTTGACAATTGCAAATTCTGATTCTGCTTTGGATGTTTCTGGAACAGATTATTCTATTAATGTTGGAGGTTCCTGGTCTAATTCAGGAACATTTGTAGCTCAAGAAGGAACAGTAACTTTTGATGCAGGATCTACCACTGAAACAATTGACTCATCAAGCGCCACTTTAGATGATTTTTTCAATATTATATTTGATGACAATACTGGTTCTGCTACTTTTCAATTAGAAAGCACTTTGGATGTTAACAATGATTTAACAATAACAGATGGCACTTTAGATGTTAAATCAGGCACAAATAATACTATATATTGTGCAGGAAACTGGGATAACAATGACACATTTACTCGTCAGGCAGGAAAAGTATATTTTGATGCAGCATCAGGAAGCAAAACAATAACAGACGGTAGCTCTGCCTTTTATGATTTGGAATTTACAACATCAGGTAGTGCTGACTGGACCTATACTGACGAAGGAACAGCATCAGGTTCTCCTACCAATTCTACCACTGTTCAGTCAGGAACTGTTGTATTTATTAATGCCAGAACAGGAACAGCCACTGTAAATGGGGGTGAATTAAATGTTGACTGGTATTTGGGAGTTCATGCTGTAGATGCAGCCAATACTGCCACTGATATTGATACAGGAGATGCTGACATTACTATTTCTGAAAATTCAGGAACACCTGCTTCAACAGTATTTAGATATAATTCAGGTTGGGGAAGCGGGGCCACTTCTCAAACAACTGGCACAGATAACACAGGAAAGAATCCCCAAATACCTACTGCAGGTGCAATTAGAATAAGAGAATACAAGAAAACGTCAGGCTCCACCACTCTTTACAATTACAACCTTCATATTGATTGGGTAACCCAGGGAGGAACAGATTATGGTGAATATGATTATTATTTAGATTCAGGAGGAGAATATGTTACTTCTTGTTTGGCTAATACTGAAAATTGTGATGATGATGGTGCAAATTCAGATGATGTTATTGGAGCTTTGTGGCACAGAGAAACTCCTGGTACAATGTGGGGCAGTAAAGATTATGACGGCTTGAATGACCCTCCTGATCATGGTTCCTGGTATATTGGTATGTTAGCAGGACTTTCCTTTACAATAAATGATACAAGTATTGATTTTGCAGAATTAAATTTTGGAAATGATTTCACTGATTCTGCAAATAACACTCTTACAATAACTTCTTCTGCTACTAATGGAGTTATTATTACAGCTTTCGAGACCCAGGAAATGACTTTAATTGGTAATTCTAACACAATAATAGATTGGACAGGTGATTATTCTGATCCTACCCCTTGGGCAGGAGATTGTATGAACAATGCACAATGCGGTTTTGGCTTTACTTCTTCTGATACTTTGGTAGAAGGTTCAAATAGATATAACGGGGGATTAGAATATGCAGGTTTTCCAACTGCAACTCCTGCAAGTCCAATTAGGGTAGCTGATGTCTCAGATCCTGTAAATGAATGGGCAGAGATTATTACTTACAAGGTTTCAGTTTCTACCTCTCAGGCAGCAGGTAATTACCTAACAACAATTATTTACGTTGCCACAGCCCAATACTGACAAGTATTAAGTATTGGTTATGAATTACGAATTATGAATAAGATGAAATTTTATAAAATCTTATTGGTGTTTATTGGTTTAATATTAATTTTTATTAGTGGAGTAGATGCCCAGGAAAAAATTTCACCAAGAATTAGTGTAGCCCCTCATACTTTTGAAATTGATGTTTTTCCAGGTGAGATTATAGACGAAAAAATAAAAGTATATAATCAAAGCGAGGTAGTAATTCCTGTTTCTGCAAGAATTACTGGGTTTGAAGCAGAAAATGAAACAGGGGCCATGATTTTTGATGAAACTTCCCAAGATATTTCTATTTCAGCTTCAAAATGGATAAAGATTGAAAACCCAAAATTTATTTTAGAGCCAAATAAAAAAAGAGATATTGAGTTTCAAATAAAGGTTCCAGAAAATGCAGAGCCAGGGGGTCATTTTGCAGTGGCTTTATTTGAGGCAACTTTCCCTTCTTTTTATTTTAAAGAAGGCCAGCCTAAAGTAGTGCCAAGTGTTGGGGTTTTGTTTTTACTTTCGGTAAAAACTTTTACTTTGGAGCCAGTACTCAAAGAGGAACAAATTGAAGTTGTTGAATTTTTAATCCCAAAAGAACAAAGAATGAATAATTTAGAAGGAATAATAACTGCTTTATTTGATATGATTCCAGGTGCTATAGCAGCAGATATTAATATTGTTGAAAAAACTCCATCTAATTTTGTTTTAAGAATAAAAAATAATGATATTTTTCATCATAAGTTAGAGGGAAAAATCTTGGTTCAAAACTTTTTTGGGAAAAAAATAGGGGAGAGTAAAATAAGAAAAACCACAATTTTACCTGGAAAAATCAGAGAGTTTCCAATTGAATTTGAGCCTGAAACTTCAACAAGATTAGCTTGGCTGCCTGATTTTCTTTCTAATTTTTTGATTGAAAATACTTTTTTAGGAAGTTATAAAGTAGTCTTGGGTTTGGAAGAGCAAAAAACAGGACTTTTAGTAAATCAAAGTATTTCCTTTTTTGCTTTTCCCTGGAAAATAATTTTAATTTTTCTTTTTTTCATAAGTTTGTTATTCTCAGGTAGAAAAAGAATAAAACTTGCTGCAAAATCATTAATCAAACCTTAAATTTAATATTTTTCAATGTTTAAAAAATTAAAAGAAAAAACTTTTTTAATTGGAGCCCTTCTTTTCATTTTTATTTTTGGGTTTTATTTGTTTTGTTCACCAAGAGTATCAACCAATTTTGCAGATTCAAATGAATTGGTTGCAGCCTCTCATATTTTAGGGATTCCTCATCCACCAGGCTACCCTTTGTTTTTAATAATAGGTAAAATATTTAGCTTTATTCCTATTGGTGAAATTGTTTTTCGTTATAGCATATTTTGTTCTTTTTTTTCAGGTCTAACTTGTGTTTTGGTTTACTTTATTATTTTGAAGATACTTGGATATGAATCAAAAGATGAATTGAGAATTACGAATCACGAATCAAGAATAGAAAAGGGAAAAAAATCAGAATCATTCATAATTCATAATTCAAAATTCATAATTCCTGCCTTGGCAGGTGCTCTTTGTTTGGCTTTTTCATACAACTTCTGGCTTTATTCAATAGTTCCTGAAACCTTTTCTTTGCTTTGTTTTTTCACTGCTTTGCTTATTTATTTATGTATTTGCTGGTATAAGGATGAAAAAGACGGAAAAGAAACTGAAAACTATGCTTTTTTTATTGCTTTTTGTTCGGCTTTAGGTTTTCTCTCCCAGCAATTAATTGCAATTTTAGCTCCTGCTCTTTTTTATATTATTTTTGTAATTGATAGGAAAATCTTTTTTCCGTCAAAAAGATGGATAAAAGTTTTTGCAGGATTTTTCCTTGGGTTTTTGCCTTTGATTTATTTTCCTTTGGTAGCTCAAACAGAACCTGTAATTGATTATGGGAATCCTACTTCTTTGAAAGGAATGTGGGATTATGTTACAAGAAGGATTTATGCTGATGTTTCTGAATCAGGTTCTGCTTATTTTCGTCCTGATTTCAATATAAGACAAAGTTTGAAAGGGGCTACTTATTATTTGGAATATATTGTGAATCAATTTGGTTTGGCAATTGTTTTGATTGGGGCAATAGGAATATTAATTATTTTGGCTTACTTGGGTTTTAGATTTTATAAGAGTCGTTTGAATAACAATTATGAAATCAAAATTTCTTATCCAATAGTTTTTGTCCTATTGACATTTTTATTTTCAGGACCATTGTTGTCAATGTATTTAGTTCATGACTATGCTAATGCTAGTTACAATGTAAAAGGCGCTCATGAAAGAATGTTTATTTATTCTTTGGTAAGCTTTTCAATTTTAATTGGTTTTTCAATAAATAAGATTTTAAAAGTTATTAATAAAATTAATTTAAGTGTTCCTATTATAAGCATGATTTTAATTTGCTTGCCTCTTGGACTTTTAGCTGCCAATTTCAAACACAATAATAAAAGTAATTTTTACTTGGGAGAAGATTATGCTTTTAATCTTTTTTTAAATATGGAGCCTAATGCTATTTTCTTTACCAGGGGAGACATGCCTTCTTTTGCAGCCTATTATGTAAAATATGTAAAAGGACAAAGACAAGATGTTACTATTATTCCTTTTAGTATGCAGAGCTGGGCAATAGAAAGGCTGCAAAAAAGAGAACCTGATTTATGGGATACAGAAAGCAATCAATTTCTTGAAATTATTAGAGATATTATTAGAGATAATATTGACAAGCGTCCCATTTATTTTACTGGCATTCCTGACACTCATATAGTTGAATTTGGTTTGGCTGCTAATCCTTTTATTCTAAGTCCCAGGGGCCTTATTACTCAGGCAGGACATGATTTTGACCCTAAAGAAGATACAGATTTTTGGGAAATGAGATGGCATGGCTCCTCAGATATTGAAGATTATAAAGATTGGTATTCAAAAGAAATTTTTGAACAATATGTTATTGGTGGATATAATTCCATGCTTCACTATCAAAAAAGAGGTTACTATGATTTGGCTTTTAAAGAATTTGAAAGGGTAAAAAAGATTGATCCTCAACATCGTGATGTGGAGAAAGCAATGGAGCAGTATAGATTGGAAGGAAAAAAGCAAAGGGATGTAATCCCTTTTCAGTGGTTAAGCCCAGAAGAATATCTCAAAATAGGATATAAATATCTTGAGAGAGGAAGGCAAGGTTGTGCTATGGCAGAGTTTTGGATGGCAAAGGAATTAGAGCCTGAAAATATAGAATACAGACTTGAATTAGCAAAAAGTTATGAGTTATTAACCTGGTATAGAGAAGCAAAAAAAGAGTATCAAGAAGTATTGGAATTAGACCCGGAAAATCAAGAAGCCAAAGAGAGATTAATAGTAGTAGGGGAGAAATTAAAAAAATAAAATAGTTCTTGAGTTTTCCACAGGCTTGTTTTTACTTGACAATATTTATGTTATAATAAAAAAATCTTGAAAATATGTTTTTCAAGAGAAGATAAGAAGATATTTTGCATCGCCAGATGTTAATGTTTAGTTTCCTTAAGCTTTTAAATTAAAAATATTAAGCTTAAATTAAGATAAAGGTCGATTATTAAACACATAAAAATAGAAAAAGAAAAGATAGATAAAGAATATGGCTAGAAAATTAGCCAGAAAATATAAAAAAGAAATTTTAACCTTGGGTTTGATTTTGGCAGTAGTATTAGTTTTTAAAGGAATTCAGTCTGCTTACGCAGCTTTAATGAGTGGTGAAAAAGATACTCTTTCTACTTCAGTGCCTGATACAGCTGCAGATCATGAAATTTCCTTTGTAAAGGGAAGTGCCTGGGCCTTGGATGATACCTTGGTTGTAGAAATTGATGAGGATGCAACTGATTTTACTATTCCAGGCGGTCTTGATTATACAGATGTTGACTTGGCTTATGATACAACCGAAGCTGTATTGTTTTCTTCTGCAGGTGCCAATACCTGGAAAGTGGAAGTTGACAATAGTAATGACACAATCACCTTTATTACTCCTTCTTCAGGAACTGTGCCTCAGCAAGATGATACAATAGTGATTCAGATTGGAACCAATGCTTCAGGTGGCGACCAGCAAATTACAAATCCTTCAAAAACTGCAGATCCTGGGGAAGCTGATACTTACGAGATTGGGATAACTTATGATAATGGCGGCGGTGGCGCAGCTGAAGATACAGGTAGGGCAATTGTAGCTATTATTGAAGGTGTTACAGTTACAGCCACAGTGGCAGAGTCTTTGAGTTTTTTAATAGCTAATGTAGCTTCAGGAGATTGTGATGATGGCTTTGGAGACCTTCTGGATGCAACAGTTACCAATACAACAGTAGCTTTTGGAAATATTACCAGTTTTGGTACTTTTTATCATGGCTGTCAGGATTTAGCTGTAGGAACTAATGCTGGCAGTGGATATGGTATTACCAGTCAGGAAGACGACCAAATGGTTTCAGGCTCAAATAGTATTCCAGACACTTCTTGTAACGCATCAGGTTGTGACGAAACAGATGGTGAGCCTTGGACTGATGCTGGTACTTATTTTGGTTTTGGTCATACTTGTTCTACCATAGATGGAACAGGTTGTAATGCAGAATATAGTACTGGCAACTCTTATCGTCAATTTGCTAGTATTGCAGATTCAGAAACTGCCCAGCAAATAATGGCAAATGGTTCAACTCCAACTGTTGCTACTGAAAAAGGTAGAGTAGAGTATAAGCTTAGTGTCAGTGCTTTCCAGCCAGCCGGTGCCTATCAAAATATCATCACCTATATTGCTACTCCGAATTTTTAGTCTACTTGACCCAAAAGAGGAATTATTGTAGTATATGCTGTAGTGGGTAGGATGTTTTGTTAAATTTCTCAAATAACATATGAAAGGAAAGACTCTAATTTTGATACTTGGAATTGGAGCAATGGTATTGGTTTTAAAAGGTTGTGTCTGGGCCCAAACTTCTTCTGCCCTAAGCATTTCTCCTCTTACTTTTGAGATAAATATTAATCCAGGACAAAGCGTAAAGAATATAGTAAAGATTAGTAATTTAACAGACGGCATGCTGCAGATAAGAATGGAAGCCCAAGATTTTACTGCAGCAGGTGAGGCAGGAGAGGTGGTAGTTAAAGAAGAGCTGAGCGAAACTTATTCAATGGCAAAATGGATTAGCATAGATCCTGAGACTTTTGAATTAGAACCCCGTAGTCATCAAATGGTTGAGTTTACAGTTTCAGCACCTGTTGATGCAGAACCAGGCGGACATTATGGAACGATTTTAGCTTCTACAATTGGAGGCATGGCACCAGGTGGTGCAATGGTTGTTCCAAAAGTAGGGGCTCTTTTATTAACTCAAGTAGCAGGTGAAGTAGAAGAGCTTTTATGGGTAAAGACTTTTGAGGTGGCTCCTTTTTTTGAATATGGACCTGTTGATTTTTCTTTACGCTTTGAAAATCAAGGAACAGTCCATTTAAAACCAAGAGGTCTTATTAGTATTGCCAATTGGCGAGGACAAGAAATAGATAGTTTAGCGCTTCCTCAGAAAAATGTTCTTCCTAATTCTATTAGAGAAATTAAAGTTTCTTGGGATAAACATTGGCTATTTGGAAAATATATTGCTACCTTGACTGCTATTTATGGCACTACTAATGAACCAATTTCTGCAACAGTTGGTTTTTGGGTGATTCCTTGGAAAGTTTTGAGTGTGGTATTAGCAGTTATTTTGGTTATGACTATTTTCTTTTACAGGACCAGAAAAAGATGGAAAACAGCTCTGCGTGTTCTTGCAAAAGGAGAATCTGTAGTTAACAAAGATCAGAATAAAAATTAGGAAAATTTGAAATTATTTTTAAAGAATAAACCTTTTCTTTAAAAAACAGACAAGAAATCGCCAATTCTCGCCAGTGGCAGAGGCGATTTTTTGTTTGTGAATTAAATGCTAAATCAAAGATTCTAATTGTGTTATAATAACTAAATGAATAATTTTCAGGAGGAAAGAAAACAAAAAAAGAATAAAATGAAGACTCTATTTTCATATTTTTTGATTTTTGTACTCATTTTATTATTGTCCTTTGTTTTAGAATCAGACAATATTTTAGCTGTTAAACTTTCTAATCGAAAAGTTACTATTTCTGATTCCAGGACCAGTATTTCTAATGTAAGATACGCTTTCCAGTGGACAGGATCTATTAATGTTTTGAGATGCTTTCAAATATTGTTTTGTGATAGTTCTACTGGAGGTTGCACTACACCTCCTGGTATAAATACTATAGTTTCCTCAAAAGGAACCTGGACGGGCTTGACTGCTGCAAATTGGAATCTTAATAACGGAACTAATGGCACTTTAAAATTAACAAATGCAGGAGGTGAGGCGCCATTGGCAAATGTTACATTGGAATTTTTAGGAATTACAAACCCTTCAAGCCAAGGAACTTATTATAGCAGGATTAATACCTATTCTGATTTAGCTTGCACCACTCAAGTGGATTTTGGAACAGTGCCTTTTAATATTATAGGGCCTGGAATTGGTATAACCATTACTGTTCCAGGCGCTGCTCCGCCACCGCCACCTCCTGGTGGGGGAGGGCCACTTCCAATAGCTTTTTCTGAAGTTGAATTTGAAGGCAAGGCTTATCCTGGGGCTTTGGTTACTATTTTGAGAAATGGTGCCACTTTTGGAAACATAATGGCAAAAGATTCTGGTGATTTTTACCTCGGTCCTAGGCCGGCACCAGTTGGAATTTCAAATTTTTCTATTTTTGCAGAAGATAAAGATGACAGAAAATCAGTTACCTTAAGCTTTTCCATAAGTATTATAGAAGGAACAACAACTTCGGTAAAAGGAATATTTATTTCACCTACAATTGATCTTTCAAAAGAAATTGTAAGAAAAGGAGAGGATTTAGATATCTTAGGTTATGCTTATCCCAAAAGTAAAATTCAGATTTATGTTGAATCCCCCTATCCAATGATAAAAACAACAGAAAGCCAATCCTCAGGAAAATGGAAGCATACTTTAGATACAGCACCTTTTTCTTTGGGAGACCATCTTACTAAAGCAAAAACTGTGACAGAAATAGGGGAGCAAAGTCCTTTTTCTCAAGAAATGCTTTTTAAAATTATGGAAATATGTAAAGGAGCTGATTTGAATTTTGATGGTTCAGTAGACATTGTTGACTTTTCCATTCTGCTTTATTTTTGGAAGCAAACAAATCCATCAAATATTTGCGCTGATATAAATTCTGACGGCATAGTTAATATTTTTGACTTTTCAATAATGATGTACTGGTGGACCGGATAGCGGCCTGAAGCCTGAAACTTGAAACTTGAAACATTAGTTGAAAAATATTTATCAGAGTTAGATTATAAAAAAGCAATTAAATTAGCCGATGATATCGGAGCAATGTTATGGGGAATATTAGAAAAAATAAAATAGGTTTTACGTTTTACGTTTCACGTTTCAGGGTAATTATATTTTTAGGTATAGTATTTTTAAAAGTATTGCTTCCTTCTTCGATAGAGGCTGCTATTTTGTATTTAATTCCCCAAAACCAAGTTGTTTATAAAAATGAAACTTTTGTAGTTGATGTTTTTGTTGATTCAGAAAATGAGACTATTAATGCAGTTGAAGGTTTGTTAAGTTTTCCCAAAAATAAATTAGAAATAGTTGAGGCATCAAAAGGTGGTTCTATTTTACAATTGTGGACAGATGAGCCTTCTTATTCTAATGAAAAAGGAGAAATTATTTTTTCAGGCGGTATTCCTCAGGGATTTCAAGGAAAAGGAAAGTTACTTTCAATTATTTTTTTGGCAAAAGATTCTTCAGAAAAAGTACCTATCATGTTTTTAGAAGATTCAAAAGTTTTATTACACGATGGCAAAGGAACTAAAGCTTTATTGGATTTTGTAGAGGGGAATTATCAGGTTTTGGAAATACCAGAAGGAATTCCAGAGGTTTTTTCAAAATCTCATCCTGACCCGAATAAATGGTATAAAAATAAAACCTTGCATATTCATTGGGACTTGGTTGAAGGTGCTGAATACAGTTTTCTTTTAAGTTATGATGCCCAAGCTATGCCTGATGAAGTTCCGGACAAGCCAGAGGGAGAATTGGTTTGGTTAGGAGACATAGAATATAAAGACTTAGAGGATGGAGTTTATTACTTTCATTTGAGGCAAAAACTACCTGGAGAAAATTGGTCGCCAAGAATTAGTTTAAGAATAATGATAGACACCAAAGCGCCCAAGGAATTTATACCCAAAATTGGTCAGGACCCTGCTGTGTTTGAAGGAAAATATTTTTTAAGTTTTTCTACCACTGATGAAAAATCTGGAATAGATTATTATGAGATATTTGAACAAAGGCAATCATTAATAGGAACAACCACAGAACAAGACTGGAAAATAGCAGAAACCCCATATTTATTACAGGATCAGACCCTACAAAGTATAATATTAATAAAAGCAGTAGACAAAGCAGGTAATGAGAGAATTTCTGAAATAATTCCTGCTGAAAAACCTGTTCCCTGGAAAACAATAATTTTGGGTTTGATTGTTTTAGTAGTCATTGATTGGACAATCAAAAGAATTAGAAAAAATAGAAAGAAAAACAAAAACCGTGAAACATAAGTTATATAATTTCAAAAAAGTTTCAAGTTTCAAGTTTCAAGTTTTAGGACGCTTGGTTAAAGCAATAAGTTCAATTTTTGTATTTTTGGCAGTTTTTTATTTTCTTCTAACAGCTAATAATATTCAGGCTGGTGGTGCCTCTTTGTATCTTAGTCCTTCAAAAGGAACTTTTTTGGCAGGAAATACTTTTGGCGTTTCAATTTATGTTAATACCAAGGAAAACAAGATTAATGCAGTAGAAATAGATTTGAGATTTCCTTCTGATATTTTACAGGTAACTAGTCCTACGGCAGGCGAATCTTTTATTTCAGAATGGTTTACTCCTCCTAATTATTCTAATATTGGAGGCAAAGTTTCTTTTAAAGGCGGAATACCAGATGGGATTGTAACTTCAGCAGGTCTTGTTTCTACAATTACTTTTCGTGCCAAATCACCAGGGGTAGCAAAGATAGAAATTTTAGATTCCTCAAGAGTTCTTTTGGCAGATGGAAAAGGCACTCCTGTTTATCCTGATTTACAACAAGGAGTCTATGAAATTTTAGTTGCTCCTCCTGAAGGACCTAAAATTTCCTCACCCAGCCATCCTGATTCAGATATCTGGTATGCAAATTCAAGTCCTATTTTTTTCTGGGAAAGAAATGATTCTTCTGACTTCAGCTTTATTTTTTCTCAAAGCCCTAATGAAGTTCCAGATACTGTTTCCGAAGGGAATGCAGATCACAAGTCATATAATGATGTTTCTGATGGAGTTTGGTATTTTCATTTAAGAAGCAAACAACAAGGCACTTGGGGCCAGGTTAGTCATTTTGCAGTAAAAATAGATATTACTCCTCCTCAGGGATTTGAGTCTGAGATAGATACAAAGTATGGCTTTGTTTATTTTAAAACCCAAGATTTTCATTCAGGAATTGATTATTATGAGGTTTCTGTATTAGACATTGATGAAGTTCCAAGTCCTTCTCCTTTTTTTGTTGAATCTGTTTCTCCTTTTAAAAGTCCTTTTAAGACACCTGGAAAATACAGCGTTATTGTAAAAGCATATGATAGGGCAGGAAATTGGAAACAGGAAGAAGCAAGATTTAGAATGTTTTCCCCAACCTTTTCATATATTGAAGGCAAGGGAGTTGAAATAAAAGGTTTTCTTTTTGCCTTTCCTTTGATTTTATTTTTTATTTTTATACTGACAGGTAGTGTTCTTGGATTTGTTTTTTATTTTGCAAGGCGGCGTACTGGCCTTGAAAAAGGAATAAAAGAAATTGAAGAAGCAATAAGAGAAATTGAAAAAATAAAAGAAAAAGAAAAAGGAATTCAGGAACTAAAAAGAAAGTTTGAATTAGAAAAAACAACATTAGAGCAAAGACTGCAAAATTTTTAGAAATTAAAAACAATCAAAAAATGAGCAAGTTTTCAAGTTTTCTGAATAAGAAAATAATAATGATACTTTGGTTTTTGCTGGTTTTTTTGACAGGTTTCCCAGGAAAAGTAAAAGCCAAGGGAGCTTCTTTATCAGTATTTCCTCAGACAGGAAGCTTTACAGTTGGAAGTACTTTTGAGGTTTCTATTTTTATGAATACAGGAGAAAATAATATAAATGTGGTGGAAGCAAATTTGAAATTTAATCCCGAAAAACTTCAAGTGGTTACTCCCACCAAAGGAATATCTATTATAGGAGAATGGATTTTCCCGCCTAGTTTTTCAAATAGCCAAGGGACTGTTTCTTTAATAGGTGGATTTCCTGGAGAGGGAATTAATACTTCAGAAGGCCTTATTACAGTAATTGTTTTTGAAGCTATTTCTTCTGGAGAGACAACAGTAGATTTTCTTGATTCTTCAAAAATTTTAGTTGGAGGAAGGGAAGGAGATAATTTATTAACTTCTATTAATAGAGGTAATTTTGGCCT
>Ga0209635_10002504_pt1 | contig 14091 bp, 15 predicted proteins | sample DeeMarSWOR230_32_FD_187463 | JGI IMG/M metagenome (GOLD analysis project Ga0209635, IMG submission 187463) | Marine sediment microbial communities from White Oak River estuary, North Carolina - WOR-2-30_32 (SPAdes) (version 2) | ecosystem: Environmental > Aquatic > Marine > Intertidal zone >... | reverse complement strand
TTTGGCGATTATGTTGTATCAATGATTTTGCAGTACTGTTATTTTCGCCATGCTCGGATTCCCGCAGCTGCAACCAAGATTCCGATGATTAGCAACAATGCTGGAAGAAGATATTCAATAAGTAATGCACGAACAGAGAGTAACCATACTGCGCCAAGGGTTGTTAATAAGATTCCTCCAGAAAAAATGTTGAAAGCTCCGCCTCCATATTGTTCTGGGTTGGTTGCACGTATTCCGGAGAGAATTATAATCCAAAAGCCAAAGAGAATGAAAGTAAGTGAAAATATTTCGTATACGTTGTCGAGAATGGTGGCGGCGAAAGCAGTTGCGGACACAGCTAAAACTAAGATTAAAATGCCAAGTGAAAGGACACCTACAGGTCTCTTCGGCATAAAACCTCACGATCTTTTATGTTCTATAGTTTGGCTATAAAAGCTTTCATTAGAGAAGACCAAACTTTGTCGCGGGAATGTCTCCTTTAATGATTGCTCCAGTGGCGCCATCTAGAAGGATGTTGTATCGTTCGCCTTTGTATTCGTAAACAATGAACCATACGGGTGCATGTAGGTAAACAGAATCGCCTATGGAAAAATTGTTTTTCATCTCTATGATTCTATCTACATCTTGCTTTGCCAGAAACTGATGATGGTGTTCCATTTGTTGTTTAGCAAGCTCTACAGCTTCTCGCTCTTCCATTTCGCTGTTCAATACCTTGGCAAATTTTTCAATCTTTCGAAAATCGTAGGCAACTTTTCCTTCCAGCGGAACATCGTATTCTCTTGTTGGAAACTCAGCGGCTTTCCTCGCTAAAACCAGCCAATCGTATTTCTTCTCGATTTTTCCTTCCTTCACAATTGGAGGAGCTATCCTTTCGAAAATTCCCTTGTACGTACTGGTGGCGGTGGCTGGAACAACCCAGAACGGAAGATATGTCAAGCTTTTCTCCACAATCTTCGAAGCTCTAGCTAAGTCCCTAGGCTTTAGAAAGCCAGATCTCATCCAGTCGCGCACAAGTTTCTCGGATTGATTAGAGTCGTACTCGTTGAGGATTATAGAGTGTTCGAGGGTGAAAGCTTTACCTGTTTCTATGACACTTGTGAAGCCACAGTATCGGCAGGTGGCAATGATCTCGCCTGGGTTAAATGAGATAGGAGCGCCGCAGTTAGGGCATCGAATTTCTTGAATCACTGACATTGTAAACACTTCAGTTGTGATATTTGTTTGTGGAGGTTCGACATGAATTTTTCCGTTTTATAGGAAAGAAAAGGGATATTATGATAAGATCGAATACGTGAAGCTCTGACAAAATAGACTAAATATTAGCCGTTTTTAAACTTTTCAGTCCTTACATGCGCGCGCAGGTCATTTTTAACTTTTGCTTAATTCTCTTTCGATTTTCTTAATTGTGCGACGATACCAGATCCATCGTGTGAATCTTTGATACCAAGTCATGTGTTTGCGTTTTTCCAGAAATGGAATAAAAGTTATCTATTATTCTGAATCAGAATATGCTTGCTCAGGATTAACTCCTTTTTATTCGCGCATGTTTTCTTGTTAAGATTTAAATTGTTGAGGATACTAAAAGTATAATCTTAAGGGATAGAACATGACTCGTACTCGGTTGTTCAGAAAGATTTTTCCACACGCCAGGTGGAGATGCCTAGAATGCTACGCCTTCCAAGAAACTCGTCTTCTGAAGCCAAAAGGCTGGGTGAAGAAAAAGACCAAGGATGGCAATTCTCTTGTCTTCTGTAGCCAGAAGTGTAAGGAAGAATGGTTTGGTGAAAGCACGCGTAAAGCTGTAGCTTAACCACACAACTTAGGCGCGGTTAAGGTATACCCTTCAGAAAATGGGGAGTTTGCGGGAGGATATCTCCAGCTTACTACCTAAAGTTTGTTCTTTATTTCAGTTACATAATCTACGAAACTGTAACCTTCTTTAACTTGACATTGAACCCCAGAGCATGAGGCGAGCTTTTGCAGAGTTATTTTCTGGATCACCTGCGCTCCTGAGCCGAGAAACTCTTCGAGACCTCTAATGAAGACTTCTAATTTTTCTGGAATCTCTTCTCGCTTTAACGAGTGATTCCTTTCCAAATGATTGTAAATGAGTGACGTGGCAACTTCTCCAAAGATGTGTTTCAGTTCTTCATCTATAATTTTGAGAAGAAGTTTGTCAAACTTTTCTTTGGCGTTCATCGTTGACTCTCCATTATGTATCTTCAGCTTTAGATTCAGACAGTTTAACGACTTGCAAGCCCTCTTTTCGGTAACTTATGTGATTGCTGAAGAGACTTCTTAAGCCTGATGTAACTCTTGAGTCATGAGCGTCTGGATTAAATAAAAACAGGATAGTTGAATTCGTCGAGGCCAACATATCAAGTGCATAACGCACGAATTGGTAAGTTTTGTGTGAACCAACCGATAAGATCATGCTGGACAAGCTGTCAAAAATTATGTTCAGGTTGCCATGAGGAAGTGATTTTAGCGTTTTGTCTAGTGCGTCAAGCAGTAGGGCGGTGTTGTTTGCGGGCAATAGAATTGCGTTCATTTGGGCATCTACTTGAGGAACTGAAATGCTTTGTGTCAAAAGTATGATCTTTAGTGCTTTTTTGTTGCTTAGAACAGAATAGATTGCGCTACCTTTGTGTGTGAAAAGTGCTACTTGCTCAGAGTTGGCTAAGGCTTCAGTTGCGAAATTTCCGATGATTTTCTCATAGTTAGATGAGGGATCGAAATCAAGCAGTATGTGTCTTCCAGTAATCTGTCGGTGGGTTAGTTCCAGCGCCTTTGAGAATGTATTCGTCTGTATGATAAGATCGATCGGATGGATTGAACGTAAGGGTACATGCATTTGCAAGTTGGTTAGTTGGTTAAGAAGTTCTTTGTTTATTTTTTCTGAGTTGACAGCAAACAGCTCGATCACATGTTCATCTATGTAGGTTTTCCATCTTTTGTCATTCAGATATTCGATGTACTTGTCCCCTTCTCCTTCGAGAAATGAGAAGTCGCCAAGGTCTACAAAATCTATTAGTTGGGTATAACCTTTCTTTAACGAATCTACTTTGAGTTCCTTTAGGGATTTAATCGCTTTTTCTCCATTAAAGACTCCATCTGAGAAATAGAACTGTGACAAAGTCGTCAAAATAAGGGAGCCATCTTTCTCACGTTTTTCAACATCAACGCCATGTTCTTTCAGCTTCTCCCTAACCGCCTTATCTTCGTTGTCTGAATACTTATAGATGACTCTGTTTCCACTGATTAATCCTTCCCAAATTAAGGTTGAAAACTGATTCATCTTATCTGTCTCAGATGTGTAGGTGAAAAGAACGCTCTCGCCTCCACCAAAAGGGACAGATGGACGTAGCTTCTCGAAGAAGCCTTCTAAAATGTTTGTCCTTTTGAAAAAATAAGCTATAATACTGAAGAAAAACAATTGAAAAAGGTATCCGATAGAAACCGTCTCGACTTCCAGTGACCGCAAGTAGCCATGGTACGTCATAACGACAACACCTACGCCAGCCCAGCACAACCCAAGCCACCTTAAAGCACTGACCACTTCTTTTTCCCTGTACTTACGACTAGCAAGATAAAATAACGTGCAAGGATACGCTATAAAAGCGACAAGAACTATCGTTAAAGAGACCAAGTACCCCCAGTCCATTACTGGATTGTAGACCAGTTCTCCCCAAAAACTTCTGACCAGTCGCGTCTGCCAAGGAGTAAAAACCCAAGATATAATCAAGATAGTAATCGTATATCCTTTGTATATGGCTGAGAAAACATTCAACTTTTCACGGAAAAAAGTTTTTGAAGAAACTTTTTTTCTGCTCCTTTTAAAAAGTGTTAATGCAGCGTGTTCCACTGCGATTGCGGCGATCAAAACTGCTGAAACGCCGCCAATCGATGTAAAAAAGACCACCCCTTCTGATCTAACTAAAAAGTTCTTAATTAGATCAAAAAGGGCCATACTCGCAATAGACAGAAAGCCTATAACGAAAAGTATCTGAACTGATCTGAAGCAAGATCCTTTCTGACGGAGAAGAAAAACGGTCAAGGCTCCCAATGCTAGTAAAACTGCGATGTAAAAAATCAGCTCTATCATCGGGATTTCCCAGAGAACCCTCTCATGTCATAGAGAAAGACACGATTTCTAATCCTTTTCCACCTATTATAACCTCATGATATTTCTTGCTATGATTAGTTCCTCTCATCTTAAGTATCAAAAACCTAGTTTTAAGTTCACCATCATGAACGATGCTTTCCAGCGTAATAACAGAGTCAGCAATGAACTCTTCGATTCCAAGGCCAAGCGTCTCGAGACCGGCAGGCACGCTGCACGTCATGACAGTAGTGCAACCAAGCTTTTTCAATATCTTATAGAAAAGATGCATAAGCGTTCTGTACTCAAACTTCTCTTCACAAGCGCTGAGAAAAGCAGTTAACGAATCGATGACTAGCCTTTGGGCGCCAATCTCTCTCAAAGCATTTAGGATGAACTCTATGTTGGCGCTTAATCCTGCGCCTTTTATGGCTTCTAGGTCAAGAACTTTTATCAGTCCTTCGCTCTCAAGTTTTTCTAAGTCAAATCCAAACCTAAGCAGGTTTCTTTTCAAGGTCTTAGCGTCTTCCTCAAAGGTCACATAGACACCTTTTTCACCGTGTTTGGTGGCGCCTTCGCAGATGAACTGAGTGGAGAAAATTGTTTTACCGCTACCCGTGTTACCCGCCAAAAGGATAGTGTCTCCCTTAAGGAAACCGTTTTCCACCAGCGTATCCAATCCCCCAACACCAGTCTTAACGCGTTCAACATTGATTAGATGCTTCATTTTTTTCACTGGCATATGTATCTCACATCACTAGTTGTATGGTTGTTCAGTGGTTACACATTATAATTTGTTATGAAGCGAAAATACAGATTAACAATCTTTTCAAGGGACTATTCGATCTCGTAATCAGACGGAACGTATCGTCTGAGCCTTTGCAGTGATTTCAGTCTTTCCTTATCCCCTATTCGAGCATTTTTGATGGCAGTTTTCAAGATTTGAACGGATTCATCCATAGCATCTCGATCCACAGGATACGGCACACCATCCTTTCCTCCGACGCAAAAGCTATATTTTACTGGGTCTTTCCAGCTTGGTTTTTCACCATAAATCAGTTCAGAAATCAAGGCAAGCGCTCGAACAGTCGCTGGGCCTATTCCCTTTATGTCAAGTAGTTCCTCGTAGTTTTTGGGTTGAAATTCATATGCCTTTTTTATGGCGTTCCAGTTTAGGTTGCGAGGAAGCGAAAGAACATCAACACTGTACTCTTTCCATCTGGTTTTGGGTATCCATTCCTGTAAAGACTTCTGATAGGCTAGGCGAATTGACTTAAGCATTCTCATCACTTTCCTAGGCTCCTCCTTAGCAATGTCGGTAGATGTTTTCTGGCAACCTTCGCTCTCCTTCGCTGTCATGTTCAAGACAACTTTCCTTTCCATATCGCCCACGATGGCGTTGTGAGGCTCAACAACAAAGTTTTTAGCATGTTCCGAGAGCCAGTGATATCTCCTAGCGGTTCTGTCTTTCACACTCATCCCCTGCTGAACCACCGCCCACTTTCCATCTTCAGTTATGAAAAAAGCGTGGTGATACAGGGGATAGCCAGCTTGAATAGCAGTGTTGTCCACTTTGGCGCTCATTCTACTTGCATACCGCAAACGATTTATCCTTTCAGTGGTGAAGCCAAACTTCTCCCCTACATGACTGATTTCCATAGGAGCTTGCCGCGAAACCCTGCCCTTGCCACCACAAACTGCCACTCCCTGCTCGCTCGGATTTACAGCACTCTTCAACACGCCTGTCAAGACTGTGGTGACTCCTGACGAGTGCCAGTCGTATCCTAGAACGCATCCCAATGCTTGAAACCATAAGGGGTCTGAGATTCTCTGCAGGAACTCGTCTTGACCGTACTCGTCCACGATGATGGTGACAATTTCCTTTGCCAACCGAATCATTCGAACCGTCAGCCACCTCGGAGCTTTTCCGTAATGAAGCGGAAGCTTTGCGATGCCAGTTCTTTTCAAAAATGTTCACCATCAGTCTTCTTGTAATTAGTAGGAGGAACCGTTTAAACGTGTCCTTTCAGAATACAAAGCACAGCGGAACGTATTCGGCTATTCCCCTTTTTCCTCTTTCACTTCACCGAGAGCGATAAAACTTTCTTGAATGGGTCTTCAAGCTTGTTTTTTATGGTACTATGCACTATGAAGGTTTCCGTTTCTCTAACACCACTCAATCCATGAAGCTTCTTAACAAAATCAGTCAATTCTTTGTTATTCTCCACCAAAACCTTTATGATGCTATCGTATTTTCCAAAAATGCGATGAAATTCAGATACTTGATGAAAATCCTTGATTATCTCTTCATTCTTTTTTCTGAGAACACTTTGCGGGTCCTCGCGCATAAATATGTAAGCTTGAATAGTTAAGCCAAACTTTTCTGGTTCCAACTTTGGAGCGAAAGAACTTATCAAACCGGAGCTGTGTAGCTGTTCGAGCTTCTTAGCCACTGTTTGCCTTGTGGCTCCTACGTTCTTTGCAATCTGAAGAAGAGGTTGCCTCCCATCCTCCAGCAACTGAAGGATTATTCTCTTTTCCAAGTCTTTAGATTTTAACATTTTGTTAACAAAACATTTAATAACATCGCTGTTTATAAGACTTTCCCAACATAAAAGTTAACTTAACGTTAAGGAACGGGTACAATGCAAATCCGAGAAGAACCAGATGAAATTCGAAAGAGAGGTAATCATAATGCCAAATTTTAATCTAGAAGAATTTGCCAAAACTGCTGACAGAATCAGGAGAAAGGCAATAGAAGAAAACAGGTTGCTAGATAATCCGTCTGATGAAAAACTAAGGCTACTTGTGGAAAACGAGTCTGGAGTTGAGAAAACTATATACGGAAATTTCGTTGCTGAAAGTGAACCTACTTCCAGAGCGGCTATGTTTACCCAAAACAGTGTTGACTATCCTTTCGGCGAAGAAGAACTTCAACTGTTAGCCCAATGCGAAAAAGCTTTGGCTAAAGAAAAACTGATTTCTATTGATAGAATTGTGGGTAATGTGAGCAGCAAGACAACAGCTAGGCTAATTGTTCCTGCGCAGTTTGCTCATGTTGTTTATGGTGGAAAAGCTCTTTTTATACCCGTAAAAAAAGAAGCTAGGGAACCGACGTATCAAATCATATTTTTCACCGATGAAGCTTTCGAAACTAATAAATCAAAACCCCTTCCACAAAAAGATATCACCATAAGATTGGCTATGCTTGATGATGGACGAGTTATTAAAATAGTTAGAAACAGCAACTACATCGGCGAATTTAAAAAAGGCGTTTTCGCTGCAGAGGACTGGGTTGCTAAAACGAAAAGAGGGGGAGTTTTCATACATGCAGGTTGCAGAGAGGACTATCTCCAATCCGCTCATGGGGATTACCGAAATGTTAGAACATTACTTCTAGCTTTAAGTGCAAACGGAAAAACAACCTTAACCTGTAAGATCTTAGCAAGAAAAGGAAAAGAAAAATCATGGCTTATTCAAGACGATGGTGGAACTCTAATGCCCAATGGTTCTTTTCACGGCTTCGAAGCTGGAGGACTGTTTGTAAAAACAGAAGATGTAAATCCGGGGGAACAACGGGAAATATTCTATGGCTTATTAAAACCTGGAATATTAATTGAGAACGTTTATGTAACCGAAGATGGAGACCTTGACTTTTACATTTTGGAAAAAACATCAAACGGAAGAGCAGTTATCCCAAGAAGAGATTTTATGCACGCCAGTTCCCACATTGATGTGGACAAGATTGATAACCTAATTCTTATCACCAGAGGACCGTTGATTCCTGCGTTAGCAAAATTAACTCTAGAACAAACGGTAGCTTTAATGATTTTGGGGCAAGCAATGGAATCATCAGCTGGTGACCCAACTCAAGCGGGAAAGATCCGAAGTGAATTTTTCTATGATCCTTTTGTAGCTGGTGACAGAGCAACACACGCCAATAGATTTTATGAAATCCTGAGAGACCTTCCGCATATGAATTACTTCTTGTTAAATACCGGAGGAGTGGGTGAAGGAGCACGTTACAAAGAAATCAGAGTAGAGCATACGATGGCTATACTTGATTCTCTATTGAGAGGAGGATTAGAAGACTGGATAGATTCACCCACAGGCTTCGAGGTACCAAAAGCAATAAGGAATGTAGATGATATTTACCTGCATCCTGAGAAGCTTTACACAATAGCTGAATTTGAAGAAAAACAGAAGCAACTTAATAAATTTAGACGCAAAGCCATTAAAAAAATCGACACCACTCTGCACCCCAACATAAAAACTGTTTTTAGCTAAGACTAAAAAATAACTCAAAAGATACTCTGCGCTAACGCCTCAACAAATGTCCTTCACGGTCAATTTCTCCCCATCGAATCCTAGTGGTGGAAATTGAAACATGATTCTCCGCTGGAACCATCTCAATAACAACGACATGTAGAGGCGACAGTCCCACAGTCTTCCTTTTCTCATTAATTTCGTGAGCGCGAGGCTCCGTTTCCCTGCTCACCACAATCGCCTCGACACAGCCCTTTAACAGCGTAATTCCGTAAGGGTCATTAAGGGGCGTAATCTCCGCTCGGTGTAGCACCCTTTGTTTTCTCAAAATTTTTTTCAACTCTTCCAGTCGCTCCTCATAAGGGGCAACCTCATGTGGCTTCCATAGTTTCTTTGCAAACTCGTCTGTGCACAAACCGATTAATACACGGGCTCCAACTTCAAAAGCCTTTTTCAGCAAGGCTCGGTGACCTTTATGAAACTCGTCAAATGTTCCCCCCACAGCCACAGTTTTAAATTTGGAATTCATGGTCTCATCACGCTATCAACTGTGCCCCTTGAAGGCTGACTTCCGCCACCAAGATTTTTTCAGGTGGCATAAATTTTTCAAAGGTTTTAACTACATTTTTAACTTTATCTTTTTCCACTAAGGCGTGCACTGCCTCGCCTAACATGTTTTGTGCAACACCCACAGACTCCGCCTTCTCAGCAGCATCCATAAGCTTTCTAATCCGTTGCGTTGCTAGTCCTGCTTTCTCCGCAAATTCTCTACAAGCGTGCAAAAAACCTTCCAGACTGGGATCTACGAGAATCTTGTCCAAGGTTTTTTGTCCCATTTCGTTGATGATAGCACGTTTTTTGGTTGACTCAAGAAACTTACTTGTCAGTTGAGATTTGTAGACTCCTGCAACGATTTGATAGTTCGGTGATATAGGGATACGGTCAATTACAGCATGGTTGGGGGCACCTGGCTCGATAATAATCACACATCCGCCAAGCATAAGTCCACCAACAGTTCCTAATCCAGTTCTACACTTAACCTCAGCTACATGAGCTATCCTGCCGATCTGATTGAATGTAAGATGGATGTTTAGTGCTTCACTCAACGCTAAGGCTACGCCTAAAGCTCCAGCTGCGCTGGATCCAAAGCCTGCGCCGATGGGAACTTCAACGTTATGTTTAACAGTTACGCTGTATGGTTTGCTAACTCTTTCTAACAACATGTCAACAACAGTTCGGGTTGTCTTAGCCTCAGGTGCAAGTTTACCATTGATAAAAACATTGATACTTTTTTTCTTCTGTTCAACAACATCGACTTCGGTAAGAACACCCTTCTTCAGCGCAAAACCGCCACCACGAGCGCCAACCCGCTCTAAATCCGTGATGGGGTTTCCATCAGGTTCTTTGTCGCATATTTGAAAGAAACCAGAAATTCCAGCGGGACAAAAAGCTCTAGCCTTATTCTGCATGTATCATCCGACTCATTTCTCGGGGGGTGCCAGAGAAGGAAAAGCTCTGTAACACGCTTTCAGAATTGGAGGAACAATCGTTATCATGAACGGTATCTCGGTGGAAAACGTCCATACAAGCCACAAGAAGCTAGCGTAGAAAGGTGCATTTCGTTCAAAACCTGCGAGAGGTAATGGGAAGAACATGCTGTATATCCAGAGACCGAAGCCTATGTATGCGCTTCCCACAGCAAGTCCTACAACTGAAGCAACACCGTAGCTCATCCACTCGGATTTCCACAATCCAATCCCTATAACTATTGCACAACTGACGAGGAAAACACCTAGAAACAAAGCGGCAATTTCTATGGTCAGTTGCGCTATGGACAATAGATAAGCAATAATCCCAATTATTCCTATGCCTCCAGCAGCAAGAGTAGCGCCTACATATTGCAACTTCAAATTCCTTCGCGCAATAAAGCCGACGAGAAAAAAACCAGCAAAATTTGCAGGAACGCCGACAGTTAAGCTCAAAAGAGCGATTCCATGACCTGGCTGTATCATATCACTTAGGAAAATACCTATCGCAGCACCTGTTCCCCCAACCCAAGGTCCAAAAAGAACAGCAAAGGTCGCTGGAACTATGACTGCTGGCCAAAATCTAACAACTCCAACCACAGGACTTACGATGCCCAAGTTGGTTAAAATCCCGACTATAGCGTAAAGTGCAGCACTAACACCGATCATTGCAACTTGTAAGCTCTTCAAGATTATTACCAGCCTTACATCAAGCTGAGCTACATAATAAATAAGAATTATGTATGAATTATCTAAACCCCTCTAAACAAGTATGTTGAATTCACTGAACCATGCAAAATATGGTTATTTATGGAAAAGCGTAAAGTTTAAGACTAACTGAAACGACTTCCACTTACATCACTTCTATAACCATGAGGTTAATGGTTTGACCGCTGAAGAAACATTGGAAGAAAAAAAAGCTAGAATTCTAATTAAGCTTCGAGGATACCGCGTGAAAAAGCGGGAACAACAAAAAAACATCATCAGTTTTGTGGTCAAGATGCCGAGAGAACAAAAAAACGCGCTCCTCTGGGTCATACCCACTCGAGAAACGGTGGGAATCGCGTATATTAATCAACTGAAAAAGGCAATGGATAAGATGGAGATTAAAAGAGGTATGATCGTCACTAGTGGACGATACACTTCAGCAGCTAAGGGGAAAGCAAAAAAAGGAAAAATTGAGTTAATCCCGAGAATCTTTCCTGCCTTCAACATTTTTGAGCACGAACTTGTGCCAAAACACGAGTTGTTAACACCTGAAGAAAAGATGAATATATTAACGGAATACAGAGTGCAACCTTATCAGCTACCTCGAATCAGAGCCGAAGATCCCGCAGCTAAAGCTATTGGCGCTAGGCCAGGAGACATCGTTAGAATCATAAGAAAAAGCCCTACAGCTGGAGAATACGTTTCTTACAGATATGTAGTTGAGGGCTAGAGCGCGTGCGTATATGTTGAGGCTGGACGTTACCACAACATAACACATATATGCATACGCATTACATTGCAGAATTCAAGCGCAAAGAACCAGAGGGTTTGCTTTGGCTGCCAAAAATGATGAGCATTTTTTAGGAATAAAAATGGAAAAATTGAATCTCGCTAACTTATGTATAGTCGGCATTCCTTGGGACCTCTCTTCCACCTTCAGGAAGGGAGTGCATGAGGCACCTCCCGTCATTAGGAAGATTGCAAAAGATGATTTGTATGGTGATTTCACGGAGGACGGAGTTGACCTCACACGGATTTGGCGAGTCTTTGATTACGGTGATGTTGAAGTCGCTAAATCAACTGATGAGATGCGTAAAAGAGTGTACAATGTTATTCGCAACTTGTACAACGACAAGTTAAGGTTTATTTTCTTAGGAGGAGACCACTTTATCACCTATTTTACCCTTCACGCTCTAACCCAGCTTAACAAAGAAAACTGGAGTTTAATCTACTTGGATGCACACCCGGACCTAGAGGAGGAGTATAAAGGCGATAGATATATGCACGGAAGTGTTGTGAAAAGGCTTGTCGAAGAAACGAATCTTCGTTCACAATCCGTAGTTGAAGTTGGAATCCGTCACTTTCAGCCTTATGAACTAAAGTGGGCGAATGACGTGGGAATGAAAATCATGTCAACTGTTGAGTTTGAAAGACTAGGAGCGAGTGGTGCAGCCAAACGGGTTTTAAAACTTTTGCCTAAAGATGTGGACAGAGTATACTTGTCAATTGATTTGGACATCCTCGACCCGGCTTATGCACCGGGTCTTACCTATCCGGAACCAGGCGGCATATCCACTCGAAGTCTTTTAGATTTCATTAATGGATTGAAGGAATTGGAGATTGGTGCCTTTGATGTCGTTGAACTTTGTCCACCATACGACAACCGCTCAAGAATAACTGCTATCGGAGCGATTAAAATTATTCTGGAAACTCTTGGAGTCATGAGACCTAGCTCCTGAAAAGTTGCTTTTCATTCTCTTTCTTTTGCAATCATAACTTCGGTTGCTTTGACAACGGCTTCCGCCTTGTCTCCAGCCTTAATATCTAACTCTTCAACAGCCTCTTTGGATATGAGTGCTGTTACCACAACTGGCGTTTCAATTTCTATTTTGACTTTCGCTGCGACTGCTCCTTTTTCTACACTTTTTATGGTGCCTTTTAACCGATTTCTTGCACTAATTTTCAATCCAACCGCCTCCCAACGTTCTTCATCACCTAAAATTTCACCCACGTAGCCTTCAACTCGCTTGTAATCCTTTAACAGGCTTTCTCCAAGTTCGGTTAGTTTTGCTCCGCCACCACCTGCTTTCCCACCTCTATACGTTTGAACAACTGGTTCTTTCAGGGTTTTCTCAATTTTTGCCAAGTAGTTCCATACATATCTGTAAGACATTCCAGTTTTTTTGGCTGCTTTGGAAATGGTTTTTTCTTCTTTGATGGCTTGCAGAATTTTTGCTCCACCCTTGCCTAGGATGGGTTTACCTCCATATTCTATCCAGACCTTGCATAGGGGCTTGCGTTTTTCGTGAGTGAGCATTTTAGGGTAAGATTTATATCGTTATGCACATAAGTATATTTCGCCGATAGGCACAATCAAACATAACGATGGTGAAATGATGAAAAACTGGATCTGGCTAACAACCATAATCCTAGCCATAATTGTTTCAGTTGCCGGAGCCTCCTACTACTTCGAAGTCTTCTCAACAACTCAAGAAAAACTCATAGTATCCACCACCACCAGTCTATTTGATACAGGTCTCCTTGACACCATTGAAGATGAATTTGAAGCAAAATATCCCATAGACCTATACTTCATATCAGTGGGAACAGGCTTAGCAATAACCCATGCACAGAGAGGAGACGCTGACATGATCCTAGTTCACGCACCATCACAAGAACTGACATTTCTGGAAGAAGGATATGGAACCTGCAGAAAAATCGTAGCCTACAACTTCTTCGCCATAGTAGGACCCGAAGCAGACCCCGCAAACATCAAAGATTTGCCACCTACTCAAGCTTTGTCGAAGATCGTGGAAACTGGAAGAGCCCAAGGCGCAATATGGGTTTCAAGGGGAGACGATTCTGGGACTCATACCAAAGAGAAAGGATTGTGGACCGCTGCTGACTTCGATTGGAACCTCATACGAGAAGAAGAATGGTACATAGAAGCTGGCACTGGGATGGGAAAAACATTGCAAGTCGCTGATAATCTTGATGCGTATACTCTTGCAGATATGGGCTCCTACCTAAAATATCGGAAAGACGGAATTATTTTTCTTGAGACTCTAGTGACCCAAGGAGAAGAATTGCTTAACGTCTACAGCGCCATCGCAGGTAATCAAACGAGGCAGTCTCACATCAACTTCGATGGAGCCATTACATTCATAAAGTTCCTTATATCTGAAGAAGGACAGGAGATAATAGCTAACTTTGGCAAAGACATGTACGGACAGAGCCTTTTCTATCCAGCAGTTAATCTTCTGAAACAAAACACAGACCCAACTTTACTTCAATGGATAAAAAACTACGCTTTCATTGGTGGATATGAATGTCCCCCAGAATATTGGGCTGATCATCCTGAGCTTTACACTTAGCAACAAGTGTTCAAAATGTGGGAATTTATCCAGAATCCAATGTTCCAAATAACTGTCAGATCGCTATACATATCTGGGACAGCTACGTTGCTATCAGTCCTTTGGAGTCTCCCAT
>Ga0209635_10002500_pt1 | contig 14096 bp, 8 predicted proteins | sample DeeMarSWOR230_32_FD_187463 | JGI IMG/M metagenome (GOLD analysis project Ga0209635, IMG submission 187463) | Marine sediment microbial communities from White Oak River estuary, North Carolina - WOR-2-30_32 (SPAdes) (version 2) | ecosystem: Environmental > Aquatic > Marine > Intertidal zone >... | reverse complement strand
TCCTCACAATATTGTATTCTTGAGCTGCATACCTGCTGCTACATTGATTCTGACGTTCACCAACGGAATGCATGGGTTCATCTGGAGCAGGATCACCCTGGAGGTAAAAGATACATTTTTGGTATTGTATCATACCTACGGGGTGTGGTTTTGGATCAGCATTGTGTATACTTATGTCTTGATCTTCTTTGGCTCCTTTCTGCTCATTTTGATGTTCGTCCGTTATCGAACTCTCTACTGGTGGCAAAGTGGGGCATTACTGGCAGGTGCTCTCCTCCCCTTGTTCTGGAGCATGCTGTACCTGCTTGAGGTGAACCTTTACTCATACCTCGAACCTATGCCGCTGAATCTCCCTGTAATGAACCTCGCACTGGTATTTGTCCTCCTTTACGTGAAAATGGCAAAAATTGTGCCTGTGGCGCGTGAACTCGTCATTGAAGGCATGAGTGATAGTGTAATTGTGCTGGACTCAGAAGATCGTATTGTAGATATGAATGCTGCAGCTCAGCGCTTGATGAATGCTGCATCAAACTTCATTGGACAGCCAATAAAGGATGTCTGGACTGATTGGAGTACCTGGGTGAACCTGCCACGTGATCAGACCAAGATGGGCAAAGAAATAGTATTGGATCAAAAAGGGGAGCAGCGTGCATATGATTTACGGGTCTCCCCCTTGACCAGCTGGCAGGGGTACCTTGTCAGCCGTATCGTTGTCATCCGTGATATCACTGCACGCAAAAGAGGAGAAGAGGAGATTAGAAAGTTCAAAACCATTTCTGACAGGGCAGGCTATGGATCTGCCATGTGTGACATTGAAGGAACCCTCATCTACATCAATGAGTCTTTTGCCCAGATGCATGGATACACTGCTGAGGAATTGATGGGGAAGCACATATCTGTTCTTCACAATGAAGCACAAATAAAGGATGTGAATGCGCTCCACGAAAAACTCATGGAACGAGGAGACTACACTGCTGAAGAACTGTGGCATAAAAGAAAAGATAATACTGTGTTCCCCACGTTGATGAACGGCACCCTCATACAAAATGAAGAAGGAATCCCTCACTTTGTAGCCATCACAGCAGTCAACATTACCGAACGCAAACAGGCAGAGGATAGAATCAAACAGCAGCTTGAAGAAAAGGAGGTATTACTACGGGAGATACACCATCGAGTCAAGAACAATTTGCAGATTGTTTCAAGTCTGCTCTCTCTTCAATCCAGATATATCAAAGATAAAAGGGACCTGGAGATGCTCAAAGAAAGCCAGAACAGGATAAGATCCATGGCTCTCATCCATGAAAAACTGTACTATTCAGAAAACCTGGCCAATATTGATTCCAGAGAGTATATTCAGACACTGGTGCACAGCCTGTTTCAATCATATGGGGTGAGCATGAGCAGGATTTCATTACAGTTGAATGTGGAAGATGTATCTCTGGATATTGATACTGCCATTCCCTGCGGATTAATCATTAACGAACTAGTGTCCAATTCTCTGAAACATGCCTTCCCGGAGAGAAAGGGTGAAATTTGTGTAGGTCTTCATACTGTTAATGGTGATATTGAATTAGTGGTCAGTGACAATGGTATTGGTATACCAGAAGATGTGGATTTCAGTGACACACAATCATTAGGGCTGCATCTGGTCTCTGTTTTGGCAGAAGGTCAGCTGCGTGGTGAGATTACTTTGTCCAGAACCAAAGGAACTGAATTTCGCATCACCTTTAGTGAACCCACCTGAATCCATTGTACCACATATTAAGTGACTTGATTTGTATATTTTTGGTTATATCATAAGGGGATGAACTCAATAGAGGGACTGTTTAATTCAAGGAATTGGAAGGAATTGGGATCAAGAGAAGATGTGGAATATCCATTATGTACAAATTCTCAAGGAGTAATCAGGAATCTCGTTCTAATGCTGAATTACTCATTACATTTTGTTTTTCTTTTTTAGACGAAAATGGAAAAATATGAAGGATTAAATGAAGATATTGCCGCATATGTAAACTCGAAAGGTTTTTATAGATTGACTGACATATGAGGTAGAGGAATAAACATGAAAAGAAAGATGGCCACACAATAGTGTAATTTAACATATGGGAGAGTGAGATAATGGCCAGAAAGATTCTCATTGTCGAAGATGAGCAAATCGTGGCTGAAGATATCCGAAAGAGCCTCCAGCACTTAGGATATACAGTGCGTGGTATAGCACCTGCAGGAAAGGAAGCTCTCTGCAAAGTGGAAGAAGAACTACCAGATTTAGCCCTGGTGGACATTGTGTTGAAGGGGGATATGGATGGGATTGAAGTTGCTCGTCGCATGCGTTCCCAGTTTAACATCCCTGTGGTATATCTCACAGCATATGATGATGAAAAAACATTGAATCGGGCAAGAACAACAGAACCCTATGGATATTTGTTAAAACCATACAAAGAAAGGGAACTGCACACCACCATAGAAATGGCTTTATACAAGCATGGAATGGAAAAAAAGGTGGAAGAGAATCTGCAGCGGTTGGTCACCACCCTCACCAGCATAGGGCATGGGGTAATTACCACCGACATGGATGGACTGGTCACATTCATGAACCCAGTGGCTGAAGAGCTGACTGGCTGGGACCACAGCCATGCAGTAGGAACTGTTCTCCAGCAGGTCTTTCATACTGTAACAGACTCAGGTGAGTCCAAAGATATCATATCGGAGGTCTTCAAGAAAGGTACGATTACTGTAATGGTCAGCCATACCTTGATATCCAAGAATGGAGCAACATTCCCCATTACGGCAACAGCTGCCCCCTTACGAGGTGACCAGGGAATTGTTACTGGAGCAGTGGTGGTCTTTTCTAATATCATTGAACAGAAAGAAATGGAAGAAGCTCTCAAAGAAAGTGAGGCCAGATACAGGGCGCTTTTTGACCGCAGTGTCTACTGTGTGTTTGTACACGACTTTGAGGGGGATTTTTTAGATGCCAACAACGCAGCGTTAACCCTTCTGGGATACACCAGGGAGGAGATTCCTTCCCTCAGCTTAGCTTCTCTCATAGATGAAGAGCAGTTGCCGCAGGTTGTAACCATAATGGAGGAGATAAAAAAGCATGGATTCCGGACACAACCTGCTCAGTACAAATTGAAAAAAAAGAACGGCAGCTACGTCTGGGTAGAAACAGAGGCTTCTCTCATTTACCGGCAGGGAAAGCCCTATGCGATCCAGGGGATAGCTCGAGATATTACTGAGCGCAGACGAGCAGAAATGGAATTAAAGAAATTGTTTGAAGCCAGCAAATTAATCAATTCTACCATGAATATGGAAGAAATTTTTGAATTTATTTCAGATTCCATTAAGGAACTAGTTGATTTTGATTATTTTGTCATTTTCTTGGTAAAAAATGGTCATGTATATGCTGCCTACTCTGAAGGGATAGCAGGTTCTATAGAACCAATAATGGTGCCTTCTGGGGAATGGGTTATTGGACAGTGTATAGAGAACAAAGAGAGCATGTTCCTTGAGAATGCCCCAGAACCAGCACTGCACATGCCAGGTGTAACACAACAAGGAGGCTCTGAGATTGCGGTTCCCCTGGTGGTGGAAGATGAATGTGTGGGAGCGCTGTACATTTTTAAATCTGCACCCGGTGTGTATGAACAAAAAGATGTGAATGTGCTGAGACCATTCAGTGAAGTAGTTGCATCAGCTATTGAAAATTCCAGGCTGTACCACGAAGTTCACGAGCTTAACCGAGAACTGGAAGAGAGAATTGCAGAACGATCTCGCAGAATGGAAATCATCCTGAACACTAAACAGGACCTCCAGGCAGAAACCAGCTGGGAGAAAGGGTTACAGATTATTGTGGAAAGCATGGAGAAGATTGGATTTGAACGGTGCGGTGTATTCCTGGTGGATCCACTGAGAAAAACGCTGGATGCCCATGTTAGAAGAGGGGTCCAGGTGCCAAGACCGGATGTATCAATTTCACTGAAAAACACTGAGTACTTTGGAGTCACGTGTGTTTTAAAAAAGCGGACAATCCATGTGAAAGACTTCTCTACAGTGGAGGGAAAGCAAGTGACCTCTGAATCCAATTCGTTTGTGTGGGTTCCCATCATTGTTCAGGATGAAGCATTTGCTGCACTGGCAGCAGACAACGTGGAGAGCGGAAGAGTGTGTACTGAAGAAGATGTTAGAGATTTAGAGATTCTCGCTGGCATGTGTGCAGCCTTCATTGATCGAACCCGAATATTAGTAGAACCAGTGGCGGAAAAGAGTCTGCATACCAAATTGAAATTCAGGCTTGATTTCTCAGAAACATACCTCATAAAGGAGAAAAAACCAGAAAAATCCTTTGAAATATTTATTGATTTCGTTACCCACGGTATACCTGGATTTATGGTTTCTCGAACGTATCCAGAAAAGGTGAAACGACACTACAGGCTGCAGAAGACACCCATGCTGTGGTTATCAAACACCCAGGTGGATAATGCTATAGATCCCAATGATCTCTCTAAATTGATTTTCATCATAGAAGATTTCACCAAAAAAAGCGAGCATTCAGTGGTTCTGCTGGATGGGCTGGAGTATTTAATTACACAAACTGATTTTGAAGGAGTGTCAAAGTTTTTACATGAACTGAAAGATATGATTGTGCTGAATAATGCGCTGCTGTTAGTTCCGCTTCACAAGGACGCCCTTTCTGTGAGAGAGTACAGCGTTTTGGAGAGAGATCTCATAGTTTTAGATTTCGGTTAGTGATTCTGTATCATGTGCTATGCCAGTTACACTGATGCTCCTCAAAGTTAGAATAAATGTTCTTTAATTGATTTCACCCCCCCACCTACCTGTAACTGGATAGTCTCTACACCAATCCTGTTCATACGTTCTTCAACCATCAACACATCTTCCGGGTAGGAATTTACATAGAGGAGAGCACCTGTATCAATGCTGACGTACGCTGTTGTACCTTCTTCCCTCAAGGCCTTCACTTCTGCTATCACCTGAAAGATTTCAGGTGCCCACACAATCGGTTCTCCTTTTCTAGTCATGGTGAGTGCATGCAGGAGCATGCTATCTGTTTCTGCCAGTTTTCCAATTGTTGGGACATCATGCGTTTTTATAGCTCTCTCCATTTCATACAACAGGGTGTGCACCGACTGCAACCGATGCGCTACCGCAGGAGAGGTGAGCATCTGTACCTCTGAATATACTGGTTCCACCAGAACGCCTACCATTCCCATCTGTAAATCGTCCTCGATAACAAAACTGTAACAGAATTCTTTCTGCAAATTTGCCCTCCATCTGGAAAACCACCCTGTTATTGATCGAGGGGCAGATTGTGCTCCCTTTCGTGCAATTGTGGACAACTCCTTTGCAGAAAGGTCTAGCCCTGCAGCTTCTGCTGCAGCCATTGTCAGAGCTGCAAATCCTGAAGACACTTCCAGTCCTCTCCCCGGGACATTACTTTCAGAAACCATTCTGTACGCTTCTTCAATGCCTGAGAGCTTTTTAATTTCTGAAACTACTGCATCTATTCTGTAAATAGTTCTAAAATCTGGTGTCTCCCCCTTTATACAGATTTCTTTCTCTTTTTGGAATGCAAAGGTGGTCACTGTTTCCAAGGGGGCAGTGCACACTGATATCGTATCGTGGAAGGGTAACTGCGCCCGATGGTCGAGCACCCCATAATACTTTATTAACTCCTGTACAGGGTGGGCAGCTGCTGTGGCCTTCATGTATGAAGTATTTTTCCTTTCGGTTATAAATATTGGTCTGTACTGCATTTTTTTCAAAAGGTATTTATATAGCGCATTGCACTGTTTAATATGGACATAGAGTACGTATCAGGGATTACTTTTGCACTCATTTTTGCAGGTTACAATCTTTCCTACTTCCAGTACGTCAAAACCCATCCTCTGAAAACACAAAAAGGCAGACACAACATCTACCGGCAGTACTGGATAGAAAATGTTCTCAAACGGGGCAAAGGCATGGTAGCTATTCAGCAAATACGGAACATGACCACCATTACCACCTTTTTAGCTTCTTCCACCTTAATTTTTATGGGTGTGGCAGTGAGTTATGGGGCCTCTTTTCTTGTTGAGCACGACTATGTTGACTACAAACTCTCTGCGTTGATCGGTATTATTGCCCTCGCATTTTTTAACTTCTTATTTACCCTGAGGACTGTCAATCAAATTACTATCTTAATAGAATCTTCACCCTCAAAAATCGAAGAGCTAGAAGGAAAGCCCGCGGTACAGTATTTGACCCAGAAAGTGAATCAAGCGTTTTTTCACCACACATTGGGCATGCGCTGTTTATACTACTCTATTCCCCTGTTTTTTTGGTTTTTTGATCCTCTCATTCTTGTGGTTATCACCATCGTACTAACGCTTGGGATTGCCAAATATTTAGATTTCTAGCTTCTTGTTACTATTTTTCTTTAATGCGTTGCTGGTTATTTTTTATCCAATATTTGAAATAGAAATAGTACATTCGGAACTAAAGACTCAATGAAGTATACTCATCACGCAGGATGTATCATCTATTCTAGTTATCCTCCCAATAATCCAGACCTGCTTCTTCTAATCGACTCACGAATTCCTGTTCAAAGATTTCCAGAACCAGACTTTTTGGGTACCCAAGAGTAATGATCTCCTGAGGTGTTTTGTCCATGTTCAGCAGTATTTTGATTTCGTCTATCGTGTCCATTACCGATTACTAGGGTGAAACCTTTATAAATGTTTCCCATGAAATCGAAAGATTTTTAAAGGGATAAAAAGCAGACAGTGCTTCTTTTACTTCATATTACGAAAAAAAGGAGTTAGGATTCTTTGAACGGCTGTATGAGAAAGTGGACACGTTCACCCCCAATGGAAAAATCTTCTTGACGATTACCATTACCGCCACATTCGACAGAAGCACCAGATCACTGGCTGGCCGTGAATTGATTCTTGACTGGTGATGAAACCTATTTAAGGATGGAACAGAATATGACCATGATGAAATGGCTTTTCTTTTTGATAGTTTTTCTCCTGCCCGCAGGAAGTACTGTAGTGTTCACTGTCATAGATTCCAATGAAAATCCCATAGAGGGAGCAGAAATCTACTTCTGCGCCAGAAAGGCAGTAACAGATGCAGAGGGGAAAGCCACATTTGAGAACATCCCTGACCTTTCAGATACTGAATACAGCGGATGCACCCTTGAGATTCGAAAAGAAGGGTACCTTTCAGTGACGGATGCTTTTGCAGTCACTGAGGATATGATACTCACCTATATTTTGTACTCAGATATTATGGCCACCATTTCCGGCACCGTGTACTTTGACAGCTCGGATAATCCCGCCCCCTTCATTGCAGTGCGCATCTATGGTGCAGTAACAGACGAACCTCTGGCATCTATTCTCACTGATGAAAATGGACGCTTCTCCTTCGAGATTTCAGTAGATCGGCCCATATATGCTGTGGTATCTGATTATGAAGATCAGAAATTCTTCCTTTCTACAGACAAAGAGCAGGTTCTGGTGGTCAATACCAAAGGAATAATCAGTGATGTGGAAATTTCCATCCGAGACACCAAGGGAAGGCCGCTGGAAGATGTTCTGGCCACCTTGGAGTCAGATTTGGTAACCTACAAAGGAACAACAGATGTTAAAGGAAATGTCGTATTTCAAACAGTGACCCGGGGGAAGTATGTGCTCACCCTGGAAAAGGAAAGATACTCCACTGTTACCCAGGAGGTATCAGTAGCACCGTCAGAGAAAGATGGTGTGTATCATCTGGACTTCATCCTGGAATTAGCCACCAGTACTGTGGTAATTAACGTTTTCTCGGCTGCAAATAGACTGCCTGTATCTGCCACTGTGGTGGTAACTGCTGAAGGAGAAGAAGTGACCCGCATACTGGTTGAAGGAACAGAATCAATTACTCTGGAACCTGGGACTTACACGCTTGACATCAGTACATCAGGATTTGAACCAGTAAAACGGCAGGTTCTTCTTTTGGAGGGCCAGACCAAAAATCTCGATTTTGAGCTTGAAGCCTCCCAGAGAACAGTCAGGGCAAAATCAGAAACAGTTCCCCTGGGAATTCTTCTCCTTGGAGCAGGTGGGATTCTGTTCTTCATACTTCTCTATATATGGAAACGGTAGTTATTCAATTCTCTTTTCTTCTTTTATATAGATTTTATATAGTTATTTTCTTATTTTCTACTCTTTCTCTTCTGGAACAGATTCTTCCAGTAAGGTCTTTACTCTGTCCGCCACCTGGTATTTCCCTTTTCTCTCTTCCAGCAGTCCCATAGACACTAGTTCTTCCAGTTTCATGTATACCTGGGTGGGCGAACCCTTGGTATCCTTGGACAATTGGATGTAGGAGACAGGTCCTCCCTCGTATTGTTTGGCAATGACCCGTATGACATCTCTTAAATCCTTTGGGATACGGGCAATGTATTCATCAACAGAAGAGGGTGTTCTCATCACTAAGCTGATATACCGATCATCGATCAAATCCACCAATTCATCGCAGGCAGCTGAACTCAACACAATCTGCAAAATTCGCAGCAAGATTCTGGGATTTCCCTTCCCCATGTCATTGGCTAAAGCAATTGCACTCTCTTCAAAAGGATACACAGGATTCAAAGGCTCTTTTCCACTCTCTCTTTCTCTTTCCAGCCTTTTCTGGGCCAATTCCACTGCTTCTTCTTCCGATAATGGTTCAGAGCGCAACTGGTAGTGAAACCGTACCACAAAAGCAGGAAATAATTCTTGCATACGAGCAAACCCTTCAGGAGTGCAGCCCATGATAAATAAACAGCTAGAAGGCATGGCAGAAATAAACTGTCTCAACATTTCAAAAAGCAGAATTAATTCTTTTTCTGGAGCCTGCATAATGTTTTCCATTTCATCCAGTAGTAAAGCAGACAGTGCATAGACTTGCAGGTTGTCCTTTAAGGCTTCTCCCAATTCAGAAGAATCGTAATTCTCCTTGGTGAGCAAGTACGTATCTTTCTGGCGGCTCATGCTCTTTCTTAAGGAATCGAAAAACCCTGGAGACTTTTCAGATACAAAATCCTTAAAAATATCCACTGTCGTTCTGATAATATCGGAACTGTCCACTTTCAGATAGAGTGCAAACCCTCCTGCCTCTTCAATAACTTGAGCTATCCCCTTCAAGCGCTGCGTTTTTCCTGTTCCCAGATCGCCCACCAAACCGATAGCAATGGAAGCCCCTTCAGTAACATTAGCAATGGCTTCTGCAATTCTGGTATCTAACCTCTGGGATACATGTATGTCTTCCATATTTTCAATGCCCTCACTGGATAATTGGGTAAAAGGATTTGTTCTTAGATAAAATCGTGAATAATCGGGAGGGTTTTCCATCTCAAACATGAGAATGTATGGCGGTACCAGCTTAAATAGGTTGTGTATGACTGTATGACCATTGTTGTACACCATGATCAGCCACAGCACTTCGAGCCCCTGAAAAAGTCTCAAGGATTGCGGTTTCCTTTTTTCCGTCTAAAGGTAATCTTGGCAGTGATCACTCGTTCTGTGGAAAACATGCGGGCTGCAATGTATAATACACACAAAGTAAATACAGCCAAATATGCAATTCCACCCAAGACCATAGCATAGTTCTTCAATACCACTGCATTTGCTGCAATGGTGGGATGAGAGAACGGTAAGACCAGCAGCACATACCGTAATGCCGTTGGCAGGGAATTGATGTCTGCAAACACCAGAATCATGGCTGGAAACACCAAGGGCATGATAGTAAAAGATACTAAACTCTGGGCACTTCGCACATCTTGGGTGAACACAGCTAAGATCATGGCCAACGATAAAGCGGCCAAAACTGCCATGAAAATGCTGATTCCCAGTAACAAAAAACCAATGGGGGTAATAGATAGTCCAATGTCCTCCATACTGATGGGAATTTCCTGTGAGTCAAACTGGAAGGCCGACATGTAGTAACTGAACCCAATAATGTAAGCTACTGCAGCGATCAACGATACTACTGCAGTTCCTCCCATTTTTCCTGCTAAAATGGATATTCGACTCACTGGCAAAGTTAACAATGTCTCCAGTGTTTTGTTTTCTTTTTCTGTGGCCATGGAGGTAGCTGCCATCTGAGCCACAAATAAAATCATCACCATCAATACCACGGGAACGATAAAGGATTGAGAAGAAATCAACCCGGCAATTATAGTGGGAGAAACATTAACCCGCTTTCCCTGCACAATGGTCACGCTTTTTGCAGTGATGGGGTCTAGCACTTTGGCTGGGTTCATAGTTGGAATCTGCTCCTGAATTACTTTTTCAGAAAGACTCCTATTGATTCCTTTAATGATTTCATCCACCCGGGCTGTGGAAATGACTTCACCCATTCCCAACCCTTCTACAATGGTGTACACCTCTATTTCTGTTCCAGATGCATTCTGAATGTCAGCAGTGAACCCTTCCGGTATGACCATCAGCACTTTCACTTCTGCAGACTCTGCTTTCTGTATACCCTCTTCCACATTGTTCGAATCCACATCATACAGAGATACTCCTGGACTGTTCTCCAAGGCAGCAATAAAGGCTTGTGAAAACGCCTGGTTGTCCAGGTCAATGACTGCTATCTGGGTCTTTTGTTCTGCAGATTCTATCCCTGTTCTGAACATGGCTCCCATTGCCGGGAACATCAGCAAGGGTACCACGATCATGCCCACCACAATTTTGGGATCTCGTAGTAAATCCTTCATTTCTTTGATCAGGATGGTGGTGAATTTACTCATGGGTTACCGCCTCCATGAAGACTTCTTCTAAATTTTGTGCATTATACTTCTTTTTTAGTTCAGCAGGTGATCCTGAATCCAGGATTAACCCTTCCCCTATTAAGGCTACTCGATCAGAGAGAAATTCCACTTCCAGCATGTTATGGGAAGATAATAAAACTGTAGATCCTTTTCTGGCAAATCCCCTGATAATCTTTCTCACTTCCTGGGAGTTGATAACATCAAGGCCACTGGTGGGCTCATCGAGTATAGCTAACGGAGGTTCCATCATCAATGCCCTGGCCACCAGCAATTTCCGGGTCATCCCTTTACTGTAGGTACTCACTTTGTCGGTGATTCTATCTCCCAACCTGGAGATGGACATGCCTATTTGAATCATTTCTTGAATATTTCTGCCATCTGAGTAGAATTGGGCCATGAATTTGAGGTATTCTTTTCCAGAAAGGTTCTTGTATGCACCCGCTTCCTCTGGCAAGTAACTGATCTGTTTTCTAACTTCTTCTGGCTCTTCCTGTATATCGTATCCAAATACCCTTACTGTACCTGAAGTAATTTCCAGAAGGGTGGAGATAACTCGTAAGGTGGTGGTTTTCCCTGCTCCATTGGGGCCGATCAATCCAAAAATTTCACCTTCATTCACAGCAAAGGATATACCCTTTAGCGCTTCAATACTTCCGTAGTTTTTAACCAGATCAGTAGTTTGGATAGCAGTCATGGTTATTCCTTTCCTAGGTTATTGTTCTTACTATCTCCCCCTTTTAAATACTTTTCGTGAAAGGGTTTCGTACAGACTGCATTCTTGTACAGACACTTCATTAATGAATGGGAGCACTGCTCCAAGAAAGAAAAAACTAGAAGAGAAAGTAGACTGCAGCGAACTTTTTAAACGGCATGAATGCAGTTCTATGAAAAAGAAACATGAATACAAATAAAGAGAATTCATATTAAAAGAAGAAAGAAGAATGAAAAAGGGGTAGATAGAATGAAAAGAAGAATAGAAATAAAATATTATCGTTCTACCATCATACCGACTGCGTTTCCGCCTCCCAGACACAAGGTAGCTATTCCCCTGTGTACATCCCTGCTTTTCATGGCATACAATAAGGTTACCAGCACCCGGGCTCCACTGCATCCTATGGGGTGACCTAGAGCAACCGCTCCACCATGAACGTTGAAAATATCTTCTGGGACTTCTAATTCCTTTTTGACTGCACATGAAGCAGTGGCAAAGGCCTCGTTATGTTCAAAGAGATCTATATCATCCATGGTCATGCCTGTCTTATTAAGCAAGGTCCGCACACAGGGTATGGGAGCTTCCATCACCAAATCGGGCTCCACGCCGCTGGCACTGTAATCAATAATTCTTGCTAAAGGCTCCAATCCCAGTTCTTTTGCCTTCTCCTCCGGCATCACCACTACGGCAGCTGCACCATCACTGATCTGGGATGCGTTTCCAGCAGTCACTAACCCCTCCTTTTTAAAGACGGGCCTCAACTTTGCTAAAACCTCTAAAGAGGTGTCTTTTCTGGGACCTTCATCTCTGTCCACAGTGAAAGTTTTCTTTCTGGTTTCTACAGTAACAGGAATCATTTCTTCAGAGTATCTTCCAGATTCGTGCGCTTTTATGGCTTTTTGGTGGCTTTCCAAAGCGAAGGCATCGGCTTCTTCTCTGGTTATGTTGTACTTTTCTGCAATAACCTCTCCAGTGACGCCCATGTGGAAATCATTGAAAATATCCCAGAGACCATCATGGATTAACCCATCTACTAAGGTACCATCTCCCAGTCTGTATCCATCTCGTGCTTTGTACAGAAAATAGGGAGCATTGGTCATGCTCTCCATTCCACCGGCTGCAATAACCTCTGCATCTCCCACTTTGATAGCTTGAACTGCTAACATGACCGCTTTTAATCCAGAACCGCACACCTTGTTTACAGTAAATGAAGGAACATCCACAGGTACACCCGCATATATGGCTGCCTGTCGGGCTGGATTTTGACCTAAACCGGCAGACACCACATTTCCCATGATTACCTCATCTACCGTTTCCAGACCAGCTCTCTTGAGCGCTTCCTGTATAGTTATTGATCCTAATTGACAGGCAGAAAGAGTACTCAATCCACCTTGAAACCTCCCAATGGGAGTTCTTACACCTGAAACGATAACTACATTTGTCATGGCAGTACCTCAAGAATGCAGCTTAAAAGGTTATAGGTAGTTGGCATTTGTAAAGAGGTTAGTAGGGGATTGAGGTTGAAGGTGCTCGCTTTGCCATGATTGCAGGGAGAATGCAAGTACTAAGGGTAGAATATTTACCACGTAATACACGCTCTGGTAGAAGTGCAATCACTAACCTGCTCACCTCCAGGTTACTGTAGCATTGTATCAGAACCAAAAACTCTAGGTCATCCCATATTAAGGTCTTATTCTTTCCTTTTCTTCTTCAGTTTTTTCACTTTCCGTTCAATTTCTCTGGTGGAAACCAGGTGTGTATGGATGGCCAGTTTTTTCGGCCGCTGTCCGAACGCTAATCCCAAAACCTGGTTCAAATGGAGCACCGGAATCTGAAACTTCTGGATTTTCTTCTGCCCTTGGTCAAATTGTAAATGACAGAAGGGACATATATTCAAAATAGCATCTGGCTCACCTTCTTCCATGAACCCTAATTTCTCCTCCAGTACATCCAATCCAACTGCTTCATTGCCGCTCCACACTCCCCCACCTGCGCCACAGCAGGACAATCGGTTTTTAAATTCCACTGGTTCACACCCCACAAGCGTAATAATGTCCTCCACAATGTGAGGGTTCTCTACATTTATGGATTCGTGATGGTGTGATGGCCTCAAGTAATGACACCCGTAATGGACAGCCAACCGCAATCCCAGATCATACACTTTGTTTTCAATAATTTTATCATGCAGTTGAGATAATACGTCTGCAAAGTGCAGCACCTGTATGGTGCCGTCATACCGTTTTCCCACTTTTCCCAGTATTTCGTTGATCTCTTCTCTCTTTTTTGGATCTTCCTGTAATATGTGGTTTGAACCAAACAGAGACCCGTAACACCCATTACAGATGGTCAACACATCCAAGTGGTCTGCTTCTGCCTGAGACAGGTTTCGTGCTCCCAATGTGAGCCACGTATCAATATCATATCCTCTGAACACACCGGGTGCAGGACAGCAGGTATAGCGGTGATCCACCAGCTCTATTCCCAGGTGATCAAAGACAAAGCGGGTGGATTTCTCAATGGAAGCATACATGTTCTTGGCAATACACCCCGGGAACAGAGAAAACCTAACTGTACTCATTGACCAGC
>Ga0209635_10002499_pt1 | contig 14096 bp, 7 predicted proteins | sample DeeMarSWOR230_32_FD_187463 | JGI IMG/M metagenome (GOLD analysis project Ga0209635, IMG submission 187463) | Marine sediment microbial communities from White Oak River estuary, North Carolina - WOR-2-30_32 (SPAdes) (version 2) | ecosystem: Environmental > Aquatic > Marine > Intertidal zone >... | reverse complement strand
TTTCTACTGCAGCTGGTTCTTTAGGCTCGGGGGTTTTTTCTGGCTCTTCTGGCTTGGGAAGCTCTTCTACTTCAAGCTTTTTTTCAGGCTCTGATGGCGCCTCTGTCTCAGGAGGTTCTGCAGGCACTGCTGGTTTTTCTGGTTCCAGAGATTTTTCCGTCTCGGGGGGCATTTCTGGTTCAGGAGGCGCTTCTACCTCAGGAGGCTTCTCCAGCTCAGCTGGTTCTTTAGGCTCGGGGGGCTTTTCCGGCTCAGATGGTTTTTCCTCATCAGGCGGTTTTTCTACTTCGGGTAATTTTTCGGGCTCAGGAAGTAGTTCTGGCTCAAGCGGCTTTTCCGGCTCGGGCGGGGCTTCTGGTTTGGGCTTTTCTTCTGCTTTTTCCGGTGGCTTTTTTCTTTCAGGTTTAGTTTTTGCTTTTTTCTCTTTTTTAGGTTTTTCCTTTTTTGCCTTTTCTGCAGGAAGTTCTTCTTTTTTAACTTTTTTTGCTGGGGAGGGCTTTGCCTTTTTTACTTTTTTTTCAGCCTTAGCGGAAGCTGCGGCTTTTGCTTTCTCTTCTTTCTTCTTTTCTTTTTCTTGTTTAAGATCTTTCTTCTTTTTTGGTTCTGGTGATCCTTTTTTCTCTTTTGCTTTTTTCTTGATTTCCTTTTTCTCTTCAGCCATTTTTCATCCTTTTACATTCAGTGCAAATCAACGAAAATGAATATCTCTCCTGTAGATTATCAAAATTTAGGGCAGGAGGGCAATTGTTTTTTTTGAGGGACGTTCCCCAAAGTGCCGCCCTTCGGAGTGAAAGGGAGCATTTCCCGATGTGCCATCCTTTATTATGCTGATGAAATCTATAAGAAAAAATATCGATTTAGGAAACCAATATAAAATGAAAAGGATCGTACTTCGGGGAACCTCCCCAAGAATATTGCACAAGAATATGGAATCTAGTATAGTCATTGAACATGTACGCCTTCTATTCATTCCTTCTCTTGATATCTCTTTTGATTTATATCCCAGTCTATTTTGTGAGAATAAAATTATTAAGAGGAGAGAGCGTTTTTCTGAGAGATAGATTAGGGCGGAGGCTTAAAGATAACGGCAGCCAGAAACAGTCACTTTGGATCCATGCTGTTTCAGTAGGGGAAGTTCTCTCGCTCCAGAATTTAATCAAAAAAATTAAGGAGAAGCATCCTGCTTGGACCATTCATTTTTCTACTCTTACAAACACAGGCATGAGAGTGGCCAAGGAGAAATTAACTGATGCGGATAATATATTTTTTGTTCCCTTAGATTTCAAACATGTTGTCCGTAAATTTTTTTATATTCTTAGACCGAGAGTGTTTGTCTTGGCTGAATCGGAATTGTGGCCCAATCTCTTAAGAGAAGCAAAAAGACAGACAAAAGGTGTCCTCCTTATTAACGGTAGAATCTCTTCGCGATCTTTTAGAAGGTATTCCAGGTTTAAGTTTATTGCGAAAAAAATATTAAAGAACATAGATCTCTTCCTTGTTCAAACAGAAAAAGATAAGGAAAACCTAGAAAGAATAGGCGTGAATTCAGGTGTGGTCGAAGTAGTCAGAAACTTGAAATCCGAGGTTAACCTGCCTCTCTTAACCGAAGAGGATCTTCTGAGATTAAAAAGGGATTTGAGCATTCCCGCCACAAAAAGAGTAATCGTAGCTGGGAGCACTCGAAAGGGAGAAGAGAAGGAACTGATTGAAGCCTACTCAAGAGCCAAAAGCATAGAAGAAAATCTCCTGTTGATTTTAGCACCTCGTCACCCGGAAAGGTTTGATGAGGTAGAAAGAATTTGTAAGGATTTTCCTTTTAAAGTGATGAGAAGGACGCAGGTTGCGCCGAATAAACAATGGGATATACTGGTCCTGGATACAATAGGCGAGCTGGCTCATTTTTATGCACTTTCTAATGTATCCTTTGTTGGAGGAAGTTTGGTGCCTTGGGGAGGTCAAAATTTGCTCGAGCCTGCTTTTTATAAAAAGCCTATCTTTTTTGGGCCTCATATGGAGAATTTTGCCTTTCTAGCTGAAAAATTTGTCCAGTCCGGAGCAGCTCGAATAATAAACAAAAATAAAGATTTAGATGAGATGTTCCTGATTCGAGACGAGAAATCCCTGGAAAAAATGGGGGAGAGCGCCAAGGAAACCTTAAATTCATTGCAGGGGGCAACTGAAAAAACACTCAAAGCTATAGAAGCCATGATGGCAGATTCTTAACTAACACGTCAGATGAATAATCTTCCTAAAAATCTGTTTGTTTTCATCCTGCTGGGCACTTTATTATTTTCTCCCTCTCAAAATATCCTCTTTGCAGAGACATCATCGGATGAGGACAAACTCAACAAGGAATTTTTACTAAATTTTGGGGATGATTTTGTAGAAGTCCTTGTATCACCAAAAAACTGGAAGGGAAGAGATTTCTTAAATTTATCAGCTGTCCTGGGGGCAGGTCTCCTTCTTTATTCTGTTGACCAGGATATTCAGCACTGGGTCCGGGATCATCGCAGTTCATCATCAGAGGATGCCTTTAAAGCTATTACTCATCTTGGCGACGGAGTCATTTTAATAGGTTTGATGACGGCTTTATACGTTTCTGGTGAGATTTCTGATAGCAATAGCCTGAGGAAGACAGCTCTTTTGAGCCTGGAAAGCTGGTTGACAACAGGGATAATTGTCAGAGGCATAAAGTCTGTTGCAGGGAGAGCTCGGCCCTGGACGGGTGAGTCCAGTCACAGCTTTCATCCATTTTCTACCAGGTCAAGGTTTGCTTCCTTTCCATCTGGTCATGCCTCTTCGACATTTGCAGTGGCCGCAGTAATTGCCGATCAATCGAAGAAAGTTTATATCGATATTTTAGCTTACAGCCTGGCAACCCTGGTCGCAATATCAAGAGTTCATATCGACAAACATTGGGCATCCGATATTCTGGTAGGCTCTGCTATCGGCTACTTTGTTGCCAAAAAAATCTCTGCTTTAGACAGGGACGGGGATTCAAATAAAGTGAAGCTTAGCTTCCAACTTTCTCGACAAAGGCAAGCCTTTTCTCTTACTTTTTCCTTTTGAAGAAATACATGATACCCCCAATTTTCTTTCATTTGCAATTTGACTATTTTCTGAGTAATTGCTATTCTTTTGCCGCTTAGGGAAAAAGGAAAAATGAGCCCAAACCGAGAATTCTAACTTCAAAAGCATCATTTATATATAAAAATATATAAAAAAATGATTAATCACCGCTTAAAAAGGGTTTGAATGGGAACAAAAATAGCAAAAATTATTCTCATTATATTTTTATCTACGGGGCTTTGTGCGTCTTCTGCAGCTCAAGAGCTGACAGGTTCAATCAAAGGTACTGTCACTGACGCCGAAGGAGGGGCTCTTCCTGGAGCTTCTGTCATGGTGACTTCTGAATCCCTGATGGGAACCAAGACTTATGTGACCACGGGAAAGGGTGCGTTCAGGTTCCCAGCTCTGCCTCCTGGCAAATTCATACTCACAGTTGAAATGCCCGGCTTTAAGGCTATAACCAGGGAAAATATCATCATCAGAGTAGGGATGGTGGTTACCTTGAATATCACCATGGAGATGGCTGCAATCGAAGAAGAAATCACAGTCACTGCTGTTTCTCCTATTGTTGACGTAAAACAGTCAAAAATCTCTGTGATTATGGATGAGGATTTGCTGAAGGATATTCCTATGGCACGAGACCTTTACGATATTGTAAACGTTGCACCAGGTGCTGTTTTTGAAGGCTCTGAATTCCAAAAATCTGCCTCGTTCAGAAGGACAACGTCGATTCACGGCGGGACGATGCGGAGTAATACAACTGCCTTTGACGGTGTGAACATGAATGATCCTGTAGTGATGTATCCTCTGACAAACATTAATTTTGATGTCATGGAAGAAGTGGAGATGGAGACAGCAGGACACCCTGCTTCAGTAGGTTACACTGATGGAGCTTACATCAACATCGTTACCCGATCCGGGGGAAACAAGTTCTCTGGAGGAGCTACGATTTATTACACAAATAACGATCTTTCTCAGAGCCTCTGGACAGATGAACAGGTCAAGGCCTTTGGAGTATCGCAGCCAGGTGTGGATAAGAGCTGGATTGATGGCTCCTTAACTTTTGGTGGGCCCATCTTGACTGATAAATTATGGTTCTTTTCCAACGCCCGTTATATCAAGCAGGAACAGTTGGTGAGCTATGTTCCTTGGACAGATATTCTAGGACGTTTCCATGACAAATACGATTGGAGCAACACGGAGATGATGGGATTCATTAAGCTCACCTCCCAACTTACTAAAAAAATCAAGCTTGTAGGGATGTTCAACTACGTGGACCGCTATCGCCCCATGTACGAATCCCCTGGTCCGAGGATAAACTTCATTGCCACAAGAGTCTTAGACCATGAAAAAGCCTATACCGGAAACAGTATTCTGAGCTGTATTCTCGACCAAAATACTTTTTTTGATTTAAGAGTTGGATATGTCCACCGTTGGTTCCCTTTGCCCATGCAGGCAGAAGCCCAGGGACTTCCATCTGTTAATGATGTAGCGGACAATTATGATCCCCTGACTACCGCTCCTTACAACGAGACTTATATCAGAAAAAGATTCCAGAGTGGATTGTATTTTACCCGGTTCCAGGATAATTTGTTTGGAGGAAATCACGAGTTTAAAGGAGGGCTTGAGTTTGAGGATGCCTACGGAGATTGGGATGTGTGGCGAGAAGACAACCTCTTCTGGCGCTGGTCAGGAAGTCCTTATTATTTTGGTGGAAACTTTGGATTAGTTGCTTTCGAAACTTGCGGTCCTGAAGAAGGCTCATCAAAGATGATAAACAGGGGGAAAAGGATCGGTGCCTTCATCCAGGATTCTGTCACTTTTGCTGATAGATTGACTTTAAGCGTTGGCGTCAGGTTTGACAGATCATGGGCCTGGTTTCCTGCTCTCACAAAAGCTGCGAGCGGAAATCCCCTTTCTGTGTGGATAGGTGAAAACGTAGTCAGACCTTATGTGGCAGGTACTTATCCAGAAGAATTTCCCGATGGCCTCAATCCCTGGGCTGAAGCAACCACAGATGAGTGGAAAAGCGCAGTAGTCTGGAACACGTTTTCTCCAAGGTTCGGGTTGACTTTTGATCTCTTCGGTGATGGAAAAACAGCCTTAAAAGCTTCTTTTGCTAGCTATTCAGAGTACTTGATGCTTTCCTACTTCACCATGCTCCACCCCTTTTATCCTCGCGTGTTTACATTCATGTGGATTGACACCGACCTCAACGGGCAAGTTGATCAGACCGACTCATTTCGTAGGTTTCCTGAGGACTATCGAGTTGTCGATCTCGAGTTTGCTGGTTTAAAGATTGATCCTGATACTAAATCTCCCATTACTGATGAATTCACTTTAGGCCTATGGCATGAACTATTCAAGAATTTTTCTCTAGGGTTTAATTTCATTTACAAGAATAAGAAAAATATTATCGAAGATGCTCTCTATTCTCCTGATACTGATGAATACTGGTATCATTTTAACCAGGAACCTGCCCAAAGATACTGGATATCTTTCCCCACGACTGTGCCCAGTGATGTTTATGGTGATAAGGATGTTACTTTTTACGTTTTAAGGAACGAACCTGACGCACCACCCATTTTTTATCGGACAACCAATGTTCCTGAGCTGAAGAGAAAATACTGGGCCTTAGAGCTCCTTTTCAACAAGCGAATGGCTGGCGGCTGGCAGTTCGCGGGTTCTGTAGTCTTCAGCAAAGCCTACGGGAATATCGGTGGCTGGTATCTGGAAAGCGCAGGATGGACTGGAGCTGGAGACTCACCCAATGATTTCGTCAACAGTTACGGAAGAACAAGCATTGATAGGCCTCTTCAAATTAAGCTCATGGGTACGGTCGAGCTTCCTTTGAGCATCTTTCTCAGTACCTACTACAGGTTCTTCTCGGGTTCACCATGGGCCAGGAGTGCTTCAATCAGACCTCCCTCTTCTTGGACAACTCCACGTAATGCACTAAGAGATTACTACGATGTATTATTAGAAGCTCCTGGAACAAGGAGAAATAGGTTCTGGAACAACCTGGATCTCAGGCTGGAGAAAGAATTCAGGATCGGAGATTTGGGAAGATTGGGTGCCTATGTCGACGTCTTCAACCTCTTGGGCTGGTCAGGTGTTGAGGTAGGCCAGAATGATGTCTACCGCTGGGATCCTGATGATGAAGGCTACGGAGAGTCAGGCTCCTTGACTGTGGATCCCGATTATCAGTATATCAGTTCCGTAAGCGGAATAAGACAAATTAAGCTCAGCATTCGCTTCAGCTTCTGAGTCAAGCTCAAAAAATAAAAGATACGATCGGTCAAAAGGAGAAACTCAACCGGTTAGCCAAATGGATAAACCGAACTGCTGAGCTGAATTAATAAACCTGTCCGATAAGCCGAATGGATAAATCAAGATGAAATGTCCTAAATGTCATTTTGAAAATCCAGACGATACTCTTTATTGCGGCAAGTGTGCCACTCCTCTTCAATCCGCTGAGGAAACAGACATTTCTTACACCAAGACCCTCCAGATATCCATAAAAGAATTGCTCATAGGGTGCACTTTTGCCAGAAGATACCACGTCCTTGAAGAGCTGGGAAAAGGCGGCATGGGCAAAGTCTACAAGGTCGAAGATAACGAGATAAAAGAAAATGTGGCTCTAAAACTCCTGAATCCAGAAGTCGCATCTGATGAGAAAACTATCGAGCGCTTCCGGAATGAGCTGAAATTTGCCCGCAAGATCACCCATAAGAATGTCTGTCGGATGTATCATCTCAGCAAAGAGGAAGACAGCTATTATATTACCATGGAATATGTCTCGGGGGAGGATCTAAAGAGCTTAATAAAAAGGATAGGGCAATTTACTCCAGGAAAAGCTGTTACAATAGCCAAGCAAGTGGGCGAGGGATTGAGTGAAGCTCACAGTTTGGGAGTTGTACACAGGGATCTAAAGCCACAGAACATCATGATCGATAAAGAAGGGAATGTACGGATCATGGACTTCGGGATAGCCCGTTCGGTTGAGGCTAGAGGAGTCACCCAGGCAGGGACGATTGTCGGCACTCCAGATTATATGAGTCCAGAGCAGGTGGAAGGCAAGGAGGCAGATCAGCGTTCGGATATCTATTCCATTGGAGTGATTCTTTATGAGATGATGACCGGCAAGGTACCTTTTGAGGGAGATACAGCCTTAAGCGTTGCTCTGAAACACAAGACAGAGGCACCTCCAGATCCTAGAGTGCTTAATCCTCAGCTACCTTCGGATCTCAGCGGCATTATATTGAGATGTATGGAGAAAAATAGAGAGAGAAGATACCAGACGGTTGATGAGCTCCTTTCTGATTTGAGAAATGCAGAAAAGGGCATTCCCACTGCAGAGAGGATTCTGCCCAAGATTAAGCCTGTTCCCTCAAAGGAGATAACCTTCCAGTTTGGATTAAAGAAGCTCTTAATTCCAGCCATAATGGTTATCGCACTTGTAATCATCGGGGTAGCTATCTGGCGCTTTCTCCCGCGAAAGGAGGCCGTTCCTCCAGCACCGCCGGGCAAACCATCGATTGCTATCATGTACTTTAAGAACAACACTGGAGATGAAAGCTTAGATTATTTGAGAAGTGGCCTTTCTGATTTGCTGGTTTCAGACCTGTTGCAATCGAAGTACATTCATGTCCTGACCGGAGATAGACTTTTCAAAATTCTTGAGGATCTCGATAAGCTGGAAGCAAAGAGTTATTCTTCGGATGTTCTCAATCAAGTAGCGGCGAGAGGCGGAGTTAATCACATCTTACAGGGAAACTATGCTAAGGCAGGGGATGCTTTCAGAATCAATGTGATGCTCCAGAAAGCAACGACTGGAGAAATTATCGCTTCAGAGGGAATGGAGGGAATAGGCGAAGCGAGTCTATTCTCCATGGTGGATGAGCTAACAAGGAGAATCAAGACGCACTTTAATCTTACTGAAGAAGAGATAGCAGGCGATATAGATAAGCTCGTGGGTAAGATCACTACCAGTTCTCCAGAAGCTTATAAATACTACATCGAGGGAAAAAAGCTTTCCTACAAGGCAGAAAATCGCCAAGCTTTAGAATTTTATAAGAAAGCTGTGGCTGTAGATCCTGAGTTTGCGAGTGCCTACAGGGCCATGTCGATGATGTGTTTCAATCTCCGCTTATACGCTGATTCGGGGAAGTACATCATAAAGGCTTTTAAATTGATAGATAAGGGGCGAGTTTCAGATAGAGAGGGCCTTTTAATCCAGATAAATTACTATATTGCCTCTGAGAAGACTATAGCTAAATCTTTTGAGGCCTTCAATGAATTATTGGAGATTTATCCAGAGAGCAGGGATAACGATATAAGAGGGGCCAGAAACATAATAGGCATGAAATACTCGGGTTTAGAGGAATGGGATAAGGCCATAGAGCAATTCGAATGGCTGATCCAGAATAGATATGAAGGTTATCACCCCTATGTGAATATAACAGGCCCTTATATGGCCAAAGGACTGTATGATAAGGCAAGAGAAGTTATCGAGTATTATCATAAAAATTTTGAAGAACTTCCTATTACCCGTTGGGAACTAGCCCTTAATTATCTTTACCAGGGGAAGTATGACCTTGCTCTTGCCGAAGCAGATAAATCTTTGTCCCTTGATCCAGCTTATTATCGGAATTTCTTTACCAGAGGTGATGTTTATCTTTGTAAAGGAAATTTAATTGAAGCAGAAAAAGAATATCAGAAGCTTCTGGGTTTAGATGACCGATCAGCTCATTTTCACTCTAGAGAAAGGTTAGGATTTTTATATTTATTGAAGGGTCAATTTGAGAAGTCAAAAGACCAGCTAAAACAAGGGATAGAGTCGGCAAGAAATCTTGGCGAACCTGTATGGAAATCCCAATTCAATCAACAATTAGCGTATACGTATCTAAAATCAGGAAGTCATGGAGAGGCATTAAAAGAGAGCGACGAGCTCTGGAAATTTGGAGTTGGAGTAGGGCGGTCGAGTATAAAAATCAGTGCTTTACTTCTTAAAGGATTGACTTTTCTTGGAATGAACTCGAGGGAAGAGGCACAAAAGGCAGCAGATCAGATTATGGTTTTAGTCCAAAAAGGACTGTACAAGAAATACATCCGATTTTACTATCATTTGATGGGTAAGATAGAGCTTGAAAAAGAGAATTTCTCAAAAGCTATTGAAAATTTTAAGAAAGCTTTATCCTATATGCCATATCAGAATTACCAGAATAATGACCAGGCATTATTTATAGATTCATTAGCCTCAGCTTATTATGCAGCTGGAGATAGAGAAAAGGCTCTCCAAGAATACGAAAAGATAATTTCCCTTACGCTAGGCAGGCTCTATTATGGAGATATTTATGCCAAGAGCTTATACACGTTGGGCAGGATTTATGAGGAGAAAGGCTGGAAAGGAAAGGCGATCGAGAATTATCAGAAATTCCTCGACCTTTGGAAAAACGCAGATCCCGGTATTGATGAAATTGAGGAGGCTCAGAATCGGTTGGCTAAGCTTCAAAGCAAGTGATTTCCTTCATCTTGCTTCACGCAGAGCTATCCTAATAATAAAAGTTACCAGAACCTGATCCCGTTTACATTTTGTCCTGATTCCTTTCACTTAATCCAGACATATGCCAATTATAAAAGTTTCTAAAGTCTGATCTCGTTATCAATACATCTGGACATCTTTTCACTGATTTTATATATTACAGACACTTCTGTTTTTAAGGAGAGGAGATGAAAAAGACAATCACTCGAAGAAACTTCCTTAAGAAATCATCAAAATTCGCTGCGGCAGCCGGCCTTGGTGGCTGCGGGATCCTGCTTAAAGGATGCGCATTAAAAAAGGATTTCGACCTCATCATAAGAGGAGGCTTTATCTTAGATGGATCAGGAGGAGAAGCGTTTGAAGCTGATATCGGAATCAGCGGAAATTACATCAAAGAGATAGGACAATTACTGAGTGTTAGGGGAAAGTCTGTGATCGAAGCAAAAGACCTTGTTGTCTGCCCTGGTTTTATAGATGCTCATGAACATACCGATGTCGGGCTCTTGGTCAATCCTAAAGCAGAGAGTTCAATCCGTCAGGGCATCACAACTCTCGTCAGCGGAAATTGTGGCGGTTCGCCTTTTCCTATAGCTGAGGAAATTTATGAAGAGACCAAGGAGAACTTAAAGGAACTTTACCAGCTTGACTTAACATGGAGGGATATTAAGGGCTTTTTCTCAAGGCTTGAAGAGAAGGGCATAGCTCTAAATTATTCCACTTTGGTCGGGCATGGTGCAATCAGGGGAGCTGCAATGGGATTCAATGACCGCCCGCCAAGCCTAGAAGAGCTCGAAAAAATGAAAAAGATGTTGGCTGAGAACATAGAGTCTGGAGCTGTAGGATTATCCACCGGGCTTGAGTATGCACCAGGAAGCTACGCTAAAGCTGGCGAGATAATCGAATTATGCAGGGTTGTCGTCCAAAATGGTGGAGTCTATGCCACTCATATGCGGGATGAGGGAGACGAGTTGCTTGAATCCCTTGATGAGACTATCGATGTCGCCCGTAAAACTGGTGTGAGTGTTGAGATATCCCATTTTAAAATTGCTTATCCTCGTAATTGGCATAAGATTGATGCTGCTTTAGCCAAGATTGAAGAAGCAAAGAAAAGTGGAATCTTGATATTCTGTGATAGATATCCTTATATAGCTGGTTCAACCGGACTCAGCTTTTATTTTCCTCTTTGGGCAAGAGAGGGAACAACTGATGAGTTTCTGGCCAAGTTGAAGGATCCTGAGCTCGAAAGCCGCCTCCGGGCTCATCTTGCCGAGCAGGAAAAGAAACTAGGCTCCTGGGACAAAGTAGTCATTTCATCTGTTGTTACCGAGAAAAACAAAATTTTTGAGGGCAAGAGTGTTCTGGAAGGAGCTAAAAAGACAGGAAAAAGCCCTTATGATTTTATGAAAGATCTCTTGATAGAAGAAAGAAATCGGGTTGGCATGGTCATCTTCATGATGAAAGAGGAGAATTTAAAGAGAATTCTGGCTCACCCTCTTGTGGGAGTCGGAACAGACGGCTCGGCGGTTGCTCCCTACGGCCTCTTGCACAGAGGAAAGCCACATCCTCGGCATTATGGGACTTTTCCGAGAGTGTTGGGAAAGTACGTTCGAGAAGAAAAAATTGTTCCTATGCCTGAAATGCTTAAAAAAATGACCTCTATACCTGCTCAAAAATTTGGCTTTGCAAAAAGAGGAACTCTAAAGAGCGGATATTTTGCTGATATCGTCATCTTTGACCCAGATAAAGTTATTGATAAAGCTACTTGGACGGACCCTCATCAATATCCAGAGGGAATTGAGTATGTTCTTGTCAATGGGAGGGTCGTTATCAAAGAAGGCGATCATACTGGAGATTTGCCTGGAAAAATCTTGAGAAAAGAGAAAGTTTGATACTCTAGATTCCATTCCAAGGATCATTTATTTCTATCGGTGGATACAAGATCCGTTTTTTCCCATGCGGAATGGCCAGAAAAATTTAACATGCTAGTGCTTGGTTTATTGGAGTCGTAACGCGATGAAAAAAGTCTTCTTACTTTTTTCCTTTTTTATTTATCTGAACCCGATTTGTCTTTTCTCTTTGCATGAAGAGCAGCTCTTGACTCCATCTGGAGTGACTGTAGATCTTATCTGCAGAGCTTTCGAACCGGGTGAAATCATTGTTGTGGCCATAAAAGATGATTCGAGTGTAAAAGACGCTTGGATTCGATTTTTAGAAAGAAGATATCCTATGGGAAAAAGCGAAACGAGCCCTGGGCTTTTGGCTTTTATGGGCCTTGACCTTGGCCTTGAACCGGGCTCTTATGAGATGGAAATTTTCATAGATAAGGCGTTGGGCGAGAGAGAGTATATCAAAAAACAGATTTCTGTTCTTGCCAAGGAATTTCCTTTAAAGAAATTGTGGGTAGATGAGAAATTCGTAACTCCTCCACCAGAATTCCATGAGAGAATAAGGAGGGAAGGAGAAATCCTTAAAGTTATTTATGGAATAAGAACTGATCAGTGGCTGGGCAAGGGTTTTTTTATCCTTCCCTCTTCGGGAAAAGCCATGCCCAATTTTGGCGAAAGGAGAATCTTTAACAACAAGCCTCGTTCTTCCCATAAGGGAATTGACATCAAGGTTCCCTATGGAACGCCTGTTAAAGCCTCGAATTCGGGAAGAGTCGTGTTGGCGAGTGATCTCTACTTTGCCGGAAAAACAGTCATTATCGACCATGGAATGAGTGTCTTTACTATGTACTGCCATTTTTCGAAAATCAGGGTAAAGAGAGGGAAGCTGGTCGAGAAAGGAGAAATTATTGGAGAAATAGGAGCCACGGGCAGAGTAACCGGGCCACACCTTCACTGGGGAGTTAAAGTGTCGGGAATTAGTGTAGACCCTTTTTCTATCTTGAGCCTCACTTTTGAATGAAATCAATAATTGGGGCCAGGCCCCATTTACTATTTATTTATTTCAAGTACTTTTCGAGCCACTCATGGATAGCTTTCCACCAGAGTTCTGCGTTTTGTGGCTTCTGGACAAAATGGTCCTCATCAGGAAAATAAAGCATTTTTGATGGGACTCTCATCCTCTGGAGGGACGTAAAAAATTGAAATCCTTGCGTGACAGGAACTCTAAAATCGTTCTGGCCGTGGATAACCAGACAGGGAGTTTTAAAGTTTTTGACATAGGAGCTGGGCGACCATTTTTCGTACATTTCTCTGTTAGTCCAGGGAGTTCCTCTTAAATCCCATTCCGGAAACCAGAGCTCCTCAGTAGCTCCATGCATGGAGCGCAGGTCATAGACTCCAGCATGAGAAATGAGACAGTTGAACCTGTTGTTATGGCCTTCAATCCAGTCGATCATGTACCCGCCGTAAGAACCTCCGGCAGCTGCCAGCCGGTTCTTGTCGAGAAAATCATACTCTGTGAGAAGATAATCCAAACCTCGCATTATATCTTCATAGGGATTTCCTCCCCAGTCTCCGCTTATAGAATCTGTGAATGATTGACCATAGCCTGTGCTGCCGTGGAAGTTGATCATAGCCGTCACATAGCCTGGTGCAGCAAACATCTGGGCATTCCAGCGATAGTGGAAATTATCAGACCAGGCTCCTTGAGGGCCTCCGTGGATGAGCATAACTAACGGGTATTTTTTTGATGGATTAAAGAAAGGAGGCTTGACCAGAAAACCGTGTACTTTATCTCCTTCAGCACCCTCATACCAGAATTCCTCTGCGCTATTCATCTCAAGCTTTGAGAGAAGTTTGCTGTTCATCGCAGTTAATTGATTCAGTTTTTTCGTTTTTAGATCAAGGGAGAAAACATCTGCAGGTTGATTGATGGCTTGTTTGAGGAAGACGAGCTTTCTTCCGTCAGGAGTAAGGCAAGGTGAACCGATGTAGTGACCTCCCAGAATTCTCTCTATCTCTTTATTTTCAATTGAAACTCGGGCTAAAGAGATTCGGCCTTTTTCTTGAAAGGTGGTATAGAGAGAAGCGCTATCATGAGACCAAAGAATTTCATTCACTGACCGGTCCAAGCTTTCGGTTAAGTTTATTTTGTTCTGATTTTTTCGGTCATAGAGGATAAGGCTGTATTTGTCCGCTTCAAATCCTGGCCTGGCCATGGCCCTGTAGGCGATAAACCGTCCATCTGGCGAGTAGTGAGGAGAGTTATCGTTAGCTTTATTCTCTGTGATCTTTTCAATCTTTCCTCCCTGGGAGGAAGTTTCGAAAACGTCGTTGTTGGTTCCGAGCGAGATTTTCAATTCCGGATCAATGTTTCGAACAAAACAGATTTGTTCGCCTTCAGGAGAGAAGGCGTAGTCATGGCTGCTCCCTAAGGAGATAGGTGGAGTATCGAAGTCACCTGGTGTGATATCTACGGCTATGCCTCCTTCAGCCGGGATGACAAAGAGATGGCTTCTTTTTCCGTCTCGCCATGAATTCCAGTGCCGAAAAAGCAGTTGATCGAAAATCTTGGCCTTGACCAGACTCTCCTCTTT
>Ga0209635_10002495_pt1 | contig 14102 bp, 10 predicted proteins | sample DeeMarSWOR230_32_FD_187463 | JGI IMG/M metagenome (GOLD analysis project Ga0209635, IMG submission 187463) | Marine sediment microbial communities from White Oak River estuary, North Carolina - WOR-2-30_32 (SPAdes) (version 2) | ecosystem: Environmental > Aquatic > Marine > Intertidal zone >... | reverse complement strand
TTAACATTTTTTTCTGTTAACTCTACTCCTTTCTTAAGATTTTCGACGGCTAAATCAAGCTCTTCTATCGCTTTGTAGCAAATTCCTAATTTGATATAAGTCTGGAATATATACCATTCATGAGCTCCTAAAACCATTGATTTTACGAATTTTTTAGCCGCTTCTTCATAATCTTCAAAATACATTAAAATTTCACCATAAGTATCATGATAAATTCCATTATCGGGTTCATCTTTAGTGAGTTTTTGCATTATTTTTATTGCTTCTGCTTTTTTATCTAAAAATTGTAGCCAGTAGGCTTTATAACTCAGAAGATCATTGTCTTTCGGAAATTTTTCAATTAACGATTCAATAATATCTAATCCGGCTTCAATTTTTTGCATTCTTCTAAGAACAGCTGCTTTTAATACTTTAATATCTTTTTCACTTTCAGGAAAGGTTTCCAACATATCATCTAAAAATGTTATTGTTTGTTGGTACTGGTTAAAATAAATCAAAATTCTAATTTTTGAATAATATAAATCAAGATTATCGGGGGATATTTCAATTTCCTTATCAATTTCTTTAATTTTTTCTTCATATTGATTGCCTAAATCTTCAGAGCTTTGTGTTTGAAAAATATCTGTTATGTTATGCCAAATAATTCCCTCTAACTTATCATAGGTTTCTTTTAATCTCCTTTTAGTCTCAATTTTATACGCTAAATGTCTAATATATTCGGGTAAAAACTCTATTAACGATGGTTTCAAATCTTTATTAAATAAGAATTCGCAACTCTTTTCTGTGATATCATTAATAATGGATTTCATATTAATGGTAGGCACGTCTGTCGCTGATTTTGAGAAAAGTCTTTTCAAGTAAGAAACTTTAGTGATTTTATTTTCGGTAATTACACGAAGCATTTTTTCTATTGCTCCATCTGATTGAAAGTAATATTGCTCACCTGAGGGTTGCTTTAACTTAAAAAATCTTAATGGATATATTTTACCTTCTGAGATCTCATCAATGTAATAGTCAAGTGTAGTTTTCTTAATCTTATAGGTTTTAGAATATTCTTCAGAGGAAATAAAGTTTGGATAATTATCTGGATGGTTAATTGAAAGAAAAAGCAAGATTTTATGAAAAACCTCTTCATCTTTTAATAATGATTTTACATTTTCATAATCTAATTTTAAAATATTGTTAAGAAACCTAAATTGTATATCTTCATCTTTAATATTGTAATCTACAAAAAATTGAATGGTCTTTTTAGTTATCTCGTCAATTCGTTTACCCTCCTCTTCTAAAATAGTTTGTCTATCTAAATCATAATTTTTCAACATCCTTGAATATTCTGATTTACCTGCTTGACTAATCACATATTTTCCATCCTCTTTTGTCGCAAACCCCTTTTCAATTAACAAACTCAAATTCTTTGATAATGAAGATTGATTTATCGATAATGGTTTTTCAAGGAAGTCAGACCTTTTACAGTAATTATTATTATAAACCATCCAAAGAATCCAGTGAAAGTAATTTCTTCCCCTTTTTAAGATAATTTTAGGAGGATAATTTAGTTTAGGTGCCTTTTTCTTACTACTTGATAGCTCATGAAATTTCTTTTTTCCCTCTGAAGTAATTCTGTAATACCCTCTAGTATAATTTTCTACTAAACCCTTGCGCTTTAATGTCTCTAAATGTCTAGATAAAGTACCTGTAGGAATTTCAATTGGTTCTTGACGAAAATCGCTCCATTTACACAAATCATTATTGTACAGCATCCAAAGGATAATATGGTCATAATTTGGCCTTTTCAGATTGGAAGGACGGTAGATCTTTTCTGGAGGATAATTCATGCTTCCCATGATTTGAGAAAACTAAATGTTAATTTCTAAATTATAGATCGGAATTTTTTCTATTTATATCTATTTCATAGAACTTCCATATAGAATCGAAACTATCATGGAACTATCGGAACCCCAATTATTAAGATAACACTTTCTCAAATTTTAATTAATCATCAGAATGATGATAAATCCATAATTTCTTAAAAAAAAAGGAGTAATAAAAAAAAAATGACCGAAATTAAAAAAATTACAAAAATTTCACTTTTAGCCTATGGTATTGTTAATATAATATATGGACCTCTGGGTATATTTTTTCCTGATTTTGGTATAATCTTAGGTATTACAACTCCAACGACTAATCCCTATGTTCTGAGATTCATGGGTGCAACTTTATTAGGAATTTCAATTTTTGCCTTTATAATTTTAATCAAAAAAGATTGGGAATGGGAAAAAATAAAATTTGCATATGAATTTCTGTATTATTTGTTAATAGCAAACATAATCTTGGAACCAACAAAGCTAGCGTTTGGTACACCCACTAGTTTAATGATTTCTCAGACAATCATGGATATGATCATAATGGTTGCTCTTTTAGTTCTTGGTGTTTATTCTTATATCAAACAGAGAGATTAAATTAAATAATTAATAAAATTTCCAAATAATTTTTTTTTTCTTTTTTTGCTTAAATAACCTTAATAACTTTTTTCTTGTAGATTTAACTCTGAAGCGAGGGTACAATCTTGTATATAGCAAATTAAATATTCTAACTCTTAATAAGATCCATTATTTTTCGGAAATTCCATGAAAATATCGGAAGCACAATTATAAAGGTAACACTATCTCAACCTTTATTTAATCATCATAAAGATGATAACACCGAAATAAAATAAAATAAGAGTTGATTAAAGAAATGACTGAAATAAAAAAACTTACAAAAATAGCAATTTTAGCATACGGTGGTGTTAGTTTAATTTTTGGGATATTACTTGTATTTCTAACTGATATATTCTTGGCCACCCTTAATATGCCAACGTGGCAAAATCCTGCTCATCCAAGAATGTTTGGTGCAGCATTATTCTTAGTAACAATTTTTGCCTTATTAGTACTTCTCCATAAAGATTGGGATTGGGAAAAGATTAAGTTTGCTTATGAAATTCTTTATCTTTGGGCACCAATTAATATAATTATTGAAGCTTCAGTGATGGCAATAAACTTCCCTTTACTCTCTACTGGGTTATTTTTGAAACTATCTTGGATATTACCATAATGATCGTGCTTTTAATTATTGGAATAGTTGCATATATCAAACAGAGAAGTTAAGGTTAATAATTAAGACCATATTTAATTACTTTTTTTTTTAATTAGTATTTAGAGAAACATTTGTAATTTGAAACAGATTTTTATTAAGAAAATTCATCATTAAACATTAGATTTAAAATTATACCTAGCTTAATATCATCATAAGCTTTTAATCCGAATTAAATAAATAGATGTCTCAACCAGCGTTAAATCAATTAACAAGAGCAGAAGAACTTTTTGATGAAGGTAAGCTTGATAAGGCTCTTGAAATATTAAATGATCTAAGTCAATTTAATGGATTAAATCCTCAACAAAAAACCCATTATCAGTTTCATAAGGGCTTAATTCTAATCTATCAACATAGAACCGAAGAAGCTATTAAGTTCGGTGAACAACTATTTAAAGAAGGACAAAAATTTGGTGGACATCTCCAATCTTTTGATGGTTTATTTTTTATTATCAATGGATTATGCTTAGGCAATAGATTCGACGAAGCATCCAAAAAAATTGAAAAAGCCGAAGAATTTATAAAACTTCTTTCTGATTTACCTAAAAAAATAAAAACCAAAAGAGAAATTCGATTAAATTTACTTAAAGTATGGATTAATATGAATAGTGGTAATATAAATATAGCAGAACAATGTTTACAACAAATCTTAGGTTCAGAAAAAGAAATTGGTAATACTTTGGAATTTGTATGGGCTAATGGTTTAATGGTACAACTTATGCTCTTATTAAAAGCCAGACCGGATATTGCTATAGAATATAATAAAAAATTATTATTACACGCAAAGGAAATTAAATTTAACCACTACTGGATTGTTACCTATCACGGCTATAAAGGGTTGATATACCAATTTATTGGAGAGTTGGATAAAAGCTTGAAGCACTATTTTATTTGTTTAAAACTAATTAAAAAGTTAAAAAGTGATTTTTTATATGCAGATATATTAAATAATATCGGAAATGTCTATTGTGAGAAGGGTGAATATGACCTTGCTTTGAAACATTTGGAAGAAAGTCTATTACTTCATGATGCGCAATATTATGGGCATCAAATAGAAGGTTATCTTGATAGTATAATATCTGTTGCTCTTAAAAAGGGTGATAATGATTATGCTCAGAAATATTTTCAACATCTGGAAAATATATATAATCAAACGAAAGATAGTAATGTTGAAATACTCTACAATTACAATAAAGCTTTGATGTTGAAAAGCAGTTCTCGAATCCGAGATAAAGCTAAAGCTGAGGAATTATTAAAAAAATTCATCAATAAAAGACGTATGGACTTTCTTCAAATAAGTGATGCACATATCCATCTTTGTGACTTGCTCCTTGCAGAATATTGGACTTATAATAATAATGAGGTTCTTGAAGAAATTAATCAAATTATTGCTCAATTATTAACTATAGCTGAAAAATCACATTCTTATCGTGTTTTTTGTGAAACCTTCATATTACAAGCCAAATTGGATTTATTAACTTTTGATACAAAAGCAGCTCGACGTTTTTTAACTCAGGCTCAAAAAATAGCTGAATCTCACGGTATCAAGCGATTGGCAATGAAAATTTCACATGAACATGACGAGTTAATTAGACAATTAAAAACATGGGAGAAATTAAAAGAATCAGAAGCCTCTTTATCTGAACGCTGGAAGCTTGCTGGTCTAAACAATCAAATGGAGAATATGGTAAAAAAAAGAATCATTGAAGTTCCAGAGCTTTCAGATGAGGAGCCTTTGTTTCTTTTAATAGTATCAGAGGGAGGGATATCTTTATTCTCTCATTCTTTTATTGCAGATAAATCTATTGAATCACAAATTTTTGGTGGTTTTTTAACTACAATTGATTATTTTATTAAAGAAATATTTTCTGAAGGCCTAGACCGTGCAATTTTCGGCGAATATATACTTCTTATGAAACCAATTTCACCTTTTTTCATTTCTTATATATTTAAAGGTGATTCCTATTATGCTCTTCAAAAATTAAATTATTTTATTGATCACATCCAAAAGGAAGATATTATTTGGCAAAAATTACTTAAATCTTTTCAAATGAACCAGAAAGTTCATTTAAAAGATATCCCCCCACTCGAATCCTTAATAGGAGAGATATTTATTACAAAGAAGTTTGTATTTAATGAAATATAGCTTATGAATTAATGAATCTTTATTAATTCTAAAACTCTTTTAGCTAAAATTTTATATTAAACAACATCTAATTTTACATAGAAGTATAATTTAATTTGATAAATATTTAAGAAATCAATGACCAATTCTCAAGAATTTGGTTTTAAGATATCGATTATAGGTGATGGAGGAGTAGGTAAAACTTCTTTAATTAAAAAATTCACCAAAGGTACTTTCGAGAAAGATTATATTAAAACTATAGGTGCCCAATTTTCAAGATATGAGAAAGAAGTTAAGGGGGATGTAATTAATTTAATATTTTGGGATATAGCCGGTCAAGATGATTTTAATTTTTTGCACCCATTATTTTATAGAGAAAGTAGGGGTTGTATAATTGTTTATAGTCTGGAAGATAATGATTTAGGTGAAGAAAGTTTTGAACATATAGAAAATTGGCATAATGAACTAAATAAGTATTGCAGCGATATTCCAGTCGTTTTATTTGCCAATAAGGTTGATTTAATTGAGGAAGATAATTTAGATAAAACTAAACTTCAAGATATTGTAAAAGAGCGAGATTTTTTCGGATATTACTTAACATCAGCAAAAACTGGACAAGGTGTTCACGAAGCTTTCAATGCTATTATTGAGAAATTATATTATAAGTATAAGGCTCTATCCTCTGAATTATAGAAATATAATTTCACCAACAGCAGGGATCAAAGTATTCTTTATATTTTTTTAACCAGGAACAAAGAGTATATTTGGAATAATCTTCTGTAATTTCTTCTCCTGGTTGTATATCCCTTAAAGCAGCAGCACAAAAGCCATTTTCATCTTTAGAGGCTCCTGAATTAGCATTAAAAGAATGATTTACGAATCTTGAATTGTCCAAGCAAAAAATTAGAGAATCAAGGTCTCTTTCATAATAGGAATAAGTGAGTAAACTATGTAGAAAATCTTTCATTTGAGAGACTTTGTGAGAGGATTCAAGAGTTAAAAATTGATCTTTTGTAATAATTAACACATCTTGGGGTCGTGCATGCCACCATATCGTACCTTTTGGGATTAATTTTTTAGCAAACAATCCTAACCCATGAATATCGCTTAACTTTATTTCTGCATACTCATCAATAGGATTGGTTGGATTGGGATTATAAGGTATTTGAGCATCTTTCATTAATTATATTAAAAGAAATGAACCTATTTGTACTTTGGAGAAATGATAGAAATTTTATAGTAATAAAATCGAAAAATTATATAATCATAATTCAATCTTAGAAAACTTCAAATAATAGTACTTTACTTTCTCTTTTATGACGCAAGAAATCATTAAATGGGATTTAAGTGATTACTATACAGATATCAATGATCCCCTAATTGAAAAAGATCTCCAAGAGATAGAAAAATTAGCAGAAGACTTTAATCAAAATGTTAAAGGCAAGTTAGAAGATCCTTCACTCACCCCCAAACAACTACTGGAATGGTTTGAGGAGTATGAGAAAGTATCTGAAAAAACATTCTACTTAGACACGTATGCAGATTTATTATTACGAATAAATAATCTTGATGATGATGTAAAAGCGTTCTTTTCAAAAATTGATGAGTTTAAAGTAAAAATTCAACAAAAGCTTTTATTTTTTAATTTGGAATTAAATAAAATCTCTGATACTAAATTTGAAGAATTAGTAAAAGCTCCAGAATTAGAACATTATACTCATGCTCTTAAATTCAATAGAATGAAAATAATGCACCAACTTTCAGAAAATGAGGAACAGATTATCTTAATGAAGGATATGACCGGTGTAAAAGGCTTCCTCAAACTTTATAAAGAATTTAAAAGCAAATTTACTTTTGATTTTGAAGTAGATGGTGAAATGAAGAAACTAACTGAAGCAGAACTTTTTGCGTATATGTATCAGGAGGATAAGGATCTTCGATACAAAGCTCTACAAAAAATTGTGGCAGAATATAAGAAAAACGAGATGATTTTCACCCATATTTCCAATAATATCTTAAGAGATTGGAATTTAGAATGCGCCAAAAGAAATTTCAAAAAACCCATATCAAGAAGAAATTTAGAAAATGAAGTAAGTGATGAGAGTGTTGAAGTATGTGGAAAAGTCACTACAGAGAGTTATCCTATAGTTGAAAAATACTATAATATTAAAAAAAAGCTTCTAAATCTACCAGAACTTCATATGTCTGATTTATATGCTCCAGTTGGACAAATAACTAGAAATTATTCATATCAAGAAGCTTTAAACTTAATTAAAGATGCTGATGGAAAGTTCCATCCTGAATTCAAAGATATTATAGAAAAGATGATTGATAAAAATCATATCGATGCAACTCCAAGAAAAGGAAAAAATAGAGGTGCTTTTTTTGAATATGGAAAACAAAAACATTATGGTTTCGTTTTTGTAAACTTTGTAGGTAATATTGATTCAGTACGTGCTTTAGCTCATGAGCTAGGGCATGCGTTTCATGGTTATTATATTCAAAGAGAACAAAATTTCGTAAATATAGTTACTTCTCTCGTTGTTGCTGAAATAGCATCTGTTTTCAACGAAATGTTAATAACTGATTATTTGATGAATACTGATTTGACAAAAGACGAAAAAATTTCATTATTATGTAGTTTTATTGAATCTAAGTTTGCAACTTCACATAGACAAAATGCGTTTTATAGATTTGAAAAAGCTATTCATGGATTATTGGAGAGAAAATTACCAACAACAGAAGATATTAAAGATGCATTTGTAAAAGAAATGGAACTAATGTTTGGGAATTCTATGACTAATATCAAAGAAGAGTATGCGAACTATATCTTTGTAGTTTCGCACTTTCTAGAAGTACCATTTTATGTTTATGCCTATAACATGTCAAATCTTTTAGTGATTTCCATTTATCAAATGTACCTCGAACAAAAAGAGGAATTTGTTCCCAAATATCTCAAGCTTCTTTCTTTAGGAAGCTCACTTTCTCCTGAAGAGATGCTTGCTGAGATTGGCATTAATTTAAACGATCTTACCTTCTGGGAAAAGGGAATTAAATACCTTTCTGATAAGATAGAGGAATTGGAAAAATTAGTGGAAAATAACTAATTTTTTTTCTTTTTTTTAAAATTCCGATTCTAGTTGCTCAATTTCTGCTAGAAACAGATTAGCTATTGTAATCCATTTAGTTTTCGTCTCTTGATCACCTGTTGATTCTTTTGTAGATTCTATACCTTTCTGGAGATATTCAGTTGCTAAGTCAAAATCCTCTAATTCTTTATAACAAATCCCCAATTTAGTATAAGTTTGGTAAACATACCAATTTTCACTGCTGATTTCAAGTGTTTTCAAAAATTCCTCAATAGCATGTTCATATTTGTTGAAAAACATCAGAATTTCGCCGTATGTATCATGATAAGTTGCATTATCAGGTTCATCTTTTATAAGATCTTGAATTACTTCTAAAGCTTCTTCTTCACGATTGACATATTGTAACCAGCATGCTTTATAATTAAGAAGATCTTTGTCATCTGGATATTTTTGAAGTAAATTTTCGATGATTTCTAATCCAGCATCTGGATTCTTCATCTCTTTAAGAACATACGCTCTTTTAATCTGAATATTCTTCTCTTCTTGTGGAAAGTCTGTAAGCATTTTATCTAAAATATCTATAACCTCCCTATATTCTCCTAAATCTATTAAAATTTTGCTTTTTGAATAATAAAGATCAGGGTTTTTAGGATTCGATTTAATAGCTTTATCAATTTCTCGTATTGCTTTATTAGCTTCACTTTGTTCTACAGGATAATTAACCTCAATTAGATCTATAAATTTCATTTGGATCTCTTGCCAAATCAACCCTTCTAATTTATCAAAGGTCTCTAATAGCTTTCTTTCTCTCTCAATTTTATAGGCTAAATAATTAATATAGACTGGAAGAAAATCTCTTAATGATTCTCTTAGCCCATTATCGAATAATATATCACAGATATCATCCAAAATTAATGTAACTGTGTTTTCCATTGTTAAAGGAGATGTTTCTCTTGGATTTTCTTCATATAAATTATTCAAATATGAAAATTTCGTAATATGATCTTCGACTATAGCATTTAGCATTCTTTCCAATTTCTCATTTACTTGAAAGTAATAATATTTCTCATCACCTAAATCTAATTTAAAAAATTTTATTGGAAAGATATTTTCTTCCACAATTCGAAGAATTAAAAATTTCAATTTAACAAGATTAATGTCATATTTTTTTGAAAATCCCTCTGGAGAAATATATTTAGGAAATTGATCTGGATGATTTAATGAGAGATAAAGTAAAACTTTATCGTATTCTTCTTCACTTTCTAAAGTGGATTTAACTTTTTCATATGATAACTTTAATTTATTATTTAGAAATCGAAATTTAATATCACTATCTTTTATTCTATATTTATTGAAGAAGTTAATTGTTCTCTTTGTAATTTCTTTAATTCGTTTCCCTTCCTCCTCTAAGATTGATTGTCTGTCTAAATCGTATTGTCTGAGAATATTCGAATACTCAGATTTACCTAACCGAGTAATTCTATATTCTTTTTCTTCTTTTTTTACAAATCCTTTATCTTGTAGTGAATTCAAATTTTTAGATAGAGATGATTGATTGATAGAAAGAGGGGGTTCAAGAAAATCAGCCCATTTACAATAATTATTGTTATATACCATCCAAAGAATCCAATGATCATAATTCCTTCTTTTCAGTATAATTTTTGGTGGATAACTCAATTTTCTTCTTTTTTGCCTTGCTTCAGATAGTTCATAGTACCTATCCTTGCCTTTAGAGGTAATTTTATACTGATTAAATTCGCTTTTTTCAATATATCCCCTATCCTTAAGCCTGTTTAGATATATTGATAATGTTGAATGTTTTACTTTTTTTTTTAGGTTACCCCATGTACATACCTCATTATTATTCAAGATCCATAAGATGATAAATTCGTAGTTAGGTTTACCATAAACTGGTTTTATTATCTCTTCAGAAGGATATTGTATTTCTGGATCTTGGGTGCCCATGTTGATACCTAATAATTTAATAATCTTAGGTGAATATTGTATTAAACTCTATTTATACTTTATGTGTCCACAATTAATCCAAGATTCTATATAGACTTTATTAAAATAAACTATATATACAATATTATAGTATTAAACTATAATACTTTCATTTATGAAAGTATGTTTTCACCTGTAGAGGGTGATGTAGTTACGGGAGAGATGGACCGTAGTTGAGGGAGAGCTCGGTTGTTATGAGAAATTAACAATACGGGCTCTCTATTTCATTCTCTAATAAAGTTAATAAAAAAATTTGAGTAGTATATTCCGCAATTCTTAGACTCAAAATTAATTTCATAAGAGAATTATTTTTTCTGATTAAGAAAGCAAACTTTTATATTTAGATAAAACTAATCTTAATTTAAACACAAAACGCCCTTACAAATACTTTAAAAGGCATATGAAAAATTCAGGATCAAAATTCACATTTAAAATAACTGTAATAGGGAATGGAAGAGTAGGTAAAACCTCTCTCATTCAAAAGTTTACACAAGGGTCTTTTCAAGAGGACTATATCAGAACAATAGGTGCTCAATTCTCAATATATGACCAAGAAATAGATGGGGATAAAATTAGGTTATTATTCTGGGATATTGCTGGTCAAGATGAATTTAATTTTGCTCGTCCTTCTTTTTTCAAAAATAGCAAAGCAGCTATTATTGTCTATAGTTTAGAAGAGAATGATCTTGGTGTTGATAGTTTTAACCATATTTCGAATTGGCATGAGGATATAATACGATTTTGCGGAGATATACCTGTAGTATTATTCGCAAATAAAGTTGATTTAGTGGATGAGAATAAATTAGACAATTCACGTATACAGGGAATTGTTACCAAACATAATCTTCTAGGGGCGTATATAACGTCGGCAAAAACCGGACAAGGCGTTATTGAAGCTTTTAATTTTATTATTAATAGGTTATACCAAGATAATAAAGAATTTTTAACAGAATTATAAAACGTTATAATTACTTTTTTTCTAAAGTTTTCTTATAAAATCTCAAAGATAGTCTAGTTTTTGCTATAGTCCATAACTTATCTAAGAGTCCACTTAGAGTTCTAGATATAAAACTAAATATATAATTCTGATCTATTATTACTTGTAAATAAATAAAAAAAGAGGTAAAAAAAATGACCGAAAGTAAAGATAATTTGGCATCTGGATTTAATGAATTATATTATATAGTTGAAGAAGAAGAGTTAATTCAAGAACCCAAAGAAGAAATTATTGAAATTGTAAAGACTAATGATGACAATAATAATTCCATAGTTGATAAGAAAAGATCTTCAAAGCGATGGAAAAATTCATTTGGCTATTATTCATTAAATCCTGAGAAATTTAATTTTTCTCTAAAAGATCTCTAAAAATTAATTTTTTTTTTCTTTTTTTTTTTAAAAATTTAAATCAAAATTTTCTAATATAATATATTTAAAATATAATTTAAAAAATAAAACAAGATCTTTCTGATTTCTTCTTATCTTTTCATCAATTATAAGAATATCCAAGAGTCCAATCAGTATTTTTAAGCGGAACTTTGATTATCCAAATAACGAATTTAAAAAAATCTATTACAAAGTCTTTTAAACTAAATTATCTTCTTTTTTTCATAGCCATTTTAATTCCGAGGTTTTAATAGGTTAAAGGAGATAAATATCATTGTCTAATTCTGTATTTAAAGAGTTAATCCATGCAGAACACTTATTGTATCAAGCTAAATTTAAAGGAGCACTTAAAATACTGACTAGTCTCGAGAAAAAAGTAAGAACTAACACAAAACAACAAATTTCAATTTTAATTTTAAAAGGTAAAATATATGGCTACCAAGAACAATATAGAAAATCCATTGAAGTTGGAGAAAAAGCTTATCAATTAAGTCAAAAAGGTGGAATAATTCCAAATGCAGTTGATTCTCTAATATTAAAGGCATATAGTATATTTTTTGGAAAAATAAAACCAGCTTTACAACATATTTCAGAAGCTGAAAGATTAATTAATTGTATTTTAGAAGACTCCGAGTTAGATTTATCAAAACAAAAAGCTGATCTTTTAGCTATAAAGGCTCTAATTCATCATTATACAACTCAGCATAATAGGGCGATGGAGCTATCTAAAGAATGGTTAGAATCGCAAACTGATTTAAAAGAGAAACTCGAAATCGCATTTATGTATTGCCAAATTGGAGATATGTATTTGTTTAACAGTGATGTTGATACAGCTTTAGATTATGCTATGAATAGTCTAACGTTACAAAAAGAATTAAACAATCAAATTGGTGTTGCGACAAGTCTCTATTTAATTGGACTCTGTCAATATATGAAAGGTGAATTTGAGAAAGCCTTAAAAACGGGTAGAAAGGGTCTAAATATTGATGAAATTGGTATTTTTACAAAATTAAATATATTACATCTTCTAGGAGCTATTTATAAGGAAATGGGTGAATTAAACAGAACTTTAAGATATTATAACAGAGCAGTTAAACTCGCTGAAAAAGAAGGTTATATTAATCAGTATCTAGAGAACTTAATGGGGATTGGTTCTACTTATAGAATGAAAGGAGATTTCGATAAAGCTTTAGAGTATCTTCAACTTTGCTTGAGCCTTTCAGAAAAAAATAACATCTTATACGGTATTTCATCTTCACTTTTTTATATAATTCTAACCTGTTTAGATAAAAACTCTCTTGAACAAGCAAAATTATATTTAACCCAATTAGAACAATTTGCAGTTCAATATGACAGTAAAATATTCAATCAAGTACACCCATTAGCAAAGGCACTTGTTTTAAAAAATACTAATCGCCTCCGGAATCGAACAGAAGCAGAATTATTACTAAAACAAATAATTGAGGAGATAATTACTCCACCTCAACTTTATTTCTTAGCATTAGTCAATTTATGTGAACTTTTTTTAGAAGAATTGTCTATTACTAATAATGCAGAGATTTTGGATGAATTAAATCCATATATTATTCAGATCTCTGAAATTGCAGAAAAGCAAAATGCTTATTTATGGATCACGGAGATTAAGTTATTACAAGCAAAACTAGCATTAATTCAAATGAATATTAAAGAAGCAGAACATCTTTTAACTCAAGCTCAGCAAATTGCTGAAATTCATGGACTTAATTTGTTGGCAATAAAAATTTCAAATGAACACGATATTTTATTGGAACAATTAAATGTATGGACCAATCTAGAAAATAAAAATGCTCCTATGTCAAAACGTATAGAATTGGTATCTTTTAATGGTGTAATTGGTCGGATGAAAGGAAAACGTGCATTAGGTCCTCCTGAATTAAGCCATGAAATGCCAGTATTGCTTTTAATCATAGGGGAAGGAGGATTTCCTCTATTTTCTAATCCATTTACAGAAGATTGGTCTTTTAAAAATGATCTCATAAGTGGATTTTTAGCAGCATTTAATTCTTTTACGGGAGAGCTATTTGCTAAGAGACTTGATCGCGCCAAGTTTGGTGAATTTACAATACTTATGAAATCGGTTAGTTCTTATTCAATATGTTATTTTTTTAAAGGACAAACGTATCTAGCAAATCAAAAATTAACAAAATTTGTCGAAAGTATTCAAAATTCTGATTTTATATGGAAGACCATGAATAAATTTCAGAAGGCAAATCGAGTGATTGAATTAAAGGATCATCCGTTATTTAAATCCCTAATAGAAGAGATATTTATAAGAAAAGCACCTGAATTAAATGCTTAAATTACTACAGTTCAATCAACTCTTCAAAAAG
>Ga0209635_10002492_pt1 | contig 14112 bp, 15 predicted proteins | sample DeeMarSWOR230_32_FD_187463 | JGI IMG/M metagenome (GOLD analysis project Ga0209635, IMG submission 187463) | Marine sediment microbial communities from White Oak River estuary, North Carolina - WOR-2-30_32 (SPAdes) (version 2) | ecosystem: Environmental > Aquatic > Marine > Intertidal zone >... | reverse complement strand
ACCGATAGGGTAGCGCCGATGCTTCTCCCCGACTATACCAACCCCGAGGTGAGAAAGCGTCAGCTCACTGCCCACTATGTGGGAACATTGAGGTGATAAATGAATATAATATCACCACTCGACTCCCAGGTAATAGAAAAGCTTAGGGCCGGAGACCAGGTCTTCATCAGCGGGGTGATCTATAGCGCCCGCGACGCCGCTCACAAAAGGATCATTGAAGCTTTGAACCGCGGTGAGGAGCCACCATTCGACTTCCGCGGTCAGACCATTTACTATATGGGTCCATCCCCAGCCAAGCCGGGGCAGGTTATCGGTGCTGCTGGCCCCACTACTAGCGGGCGTATGGACATCTACTCCCCTCGCCTCATTGCTGACGGGCTCAAGGGAATGATTGGGAAAGGTAATCGCTCCAAGGATGTGAAGGAGGCGATTAAAAAGCACAAAGCGGTCTACCTCGCCGCCATCGGAGGGGCGGGCGCCCTGATCGCCAAGTCGATAAAGAAGGCGGAGGTGGTAGCCTACGAGGATCTAGGTGCTGAGGCCATTATGCGCCTTGAGGTGGAGGGCTTCCCTGCCACCGTGGTGAACGACGCTTACGGAGGGGATTTGTACGAGGAGGGTATGGCCAAGTACCAGAAGGAGCCAAAGCTTGGTAGCAGGTGAATCAAGGGTTGACCTAGAGTGGGATGATGATGAGGTTATCCCGGAGAAGGTTTACCCCGATACCGACTTTGTCTTCCCCAAGATGGCAGAGGTAACCCTTGATATGGTGGCTCTATATGGAGGGGAGAGGGTTTTGGATATCGGGTGCGGCAGGGCGATAGATGCTCTCCAGTTGGCGAAACGGGGCGGGAATGCTATAGGGCTTGATCCCTCAAGTAAGATGATCAGGGAGGCCAAAATTTACATCGGCGATGGCAATGTTGACTTAGTGCGCGGCATAGGTGAGGCACTACCCTTCAAAAGGCGATCGCTGGACAAGATTATATGTAAAGGCGCGCTGGACCACTTCGCTGATCCGCCGAAGACCTTGGAGGAGATGTCTCAGGTTCTCAAGCTAAAAGGAGAGGCAGTAATTGCAATCGCCAACTTCGAAAGCCTCAGCTGTCGACTGGGTAGGTCATGGTATCCAATACTGAAGAAGTTTAGGAGGGTAAAGGATGAAAGGCCTGCCTGGCAGCCTCCCCCTGACCACACCTACAGGTTTGATTGCCCACTACTGAGAGGGTTAGCTGAGCGTCACTTTGAGGTAAAGAAAACTACGGGCGTCTCTCTGCTCTGGACAGCCCCTTATTGGGGAAAGCTCCTCTCAATACTGCCCCGAGGGATTTCAATGACCATCCTAAATTTTCTTGATATGATTGCCCGCAGAGTTCCTTCGCTGAGTGATGTGATCATTATCAAAGGCACCCCTAGGAATGATTAACGCCTGATCGAGCCTCTTCATAGACATCGATGATTTGCTTGGCAGCCTGCTCCCAGGAGAAGCACCGCTCTACCCGCCTCCTCCCCTCACCACCCATCCTGCGGCGCAAAGGTTCGTCATTAAAAAGCCGCTTGATAGCCCTTGCCAAGGCATGGGGATCATGAGGGGGCACTAAAATCCCCGTCTCCCCCCCCATCACCACCTCGGGGAGCGCCCCGGCCGTGGTGGCGACTACAGGAAGACCACAAGCCATCGCTTCAGCGGCAGGAAGACCAAAGCCTTCATAAACAGAGGGGGTAATGGCGATCTCCGCCGATGAATACTCTCTCACCAGTTCCTCAGTCGTTATCCTACCGGTGAAGGTGACCATATCCTCAAGACCATATTTTTTTATCAGTGCCAGGGCATAGCTGTCACCGGGGGTCACCTTGTCCACAATGGTCAATTTTATGTCAACATCATCCCCCTTCAGTAGAAGAAGGGCCTGAAGCAGATAAAGAATGCCCTTCTTTCGATCCCCTGTTCTGCCCACCATGATCATGTGACCCCCCTCCTTCCTATGCCCATCCAATCTCCGAAATACATCTGTATCTACGCCCGGGTAAACCGATCTCATTTTGCTTGCAGCCACCTTGAATATCGTGCGCACTTCCTGGGCCGAACTTTTAGAATCCGTTATCACCCCATCCAAGCGTCTTGCCACGATGCCCTGCATCATGGGGGGGTAGAACAGTATTCGCTTTATCCTCTCCCAATCACTGGGCGCCTGAGCTATCTCAGCTTTGGTATCGATGGGCAGTGGGTGATGAATCGTGGCGACCACAGGAACCTTCAATGCCTTTAGCAAGAGCAACCCATAGGCAAGGTTCTGGTTGTCGTGGATAATATCGAAGCGATGATCACGGAGGAGATGGCGCACCTTCTGGTAGGCTCTGATGCTAAAGGTGAGCATCTCAGGGAACATCCCCAGCTTTGTTCCTGCTACCTCACATAGGTTAAGCGGGGTAAAAATGCGGTAGGGGTTTCCCCGAGGCAGTAAACCATTCCTCTCATTTTTCCGATCGTAGAGATTAAGGCTTTCCAGCTTGTGCACCCTAATCCCATCAGCAATGTCAGGGTAGGGTGGACCAACCATAACATCAACCTCATGCCCCAGTCTCTGAAACTCTCGAGACAGGTAATATAGATAGACCCCCTGCCCGCCACAGTACTTGTTCCCCCGATAGCAAAGGAGACATATTTTCACCCCAGGCTACCTCCTTTTACTGAAGCTTCCTGGTATAAATGACAATGCTCTTTGGGAAGAAAAAGTTGCAGATGCGCTCCATCCTGTGAGCAAACCTGGAGTTGGTTACTATCTGCATCGCCAGGAACTTGTGATAGAGCGCTGGAATCCGAGCCTTCTCATTCTTAAGCCTGAAGATGCAGCGAAGGATCCAATAGATAGAATGGAAGGCATGCTCATAGCGAATGGCATAAACCGACAGATTATTCCTCCGTAAGGCATTCACCAGGTCCCGTGCCTTATACTTTCTCACATGACCCCCGGGATGGTTATAGTAGTCCTCGTCAAGGGCCCAGCAGACCGCCTCACTAAGATAGGTGGGCACGGTGACCGCTAGCGCCCCCCCCTGCTTGAGCACCCTCACCAGCTCTTCGATCCCTCGCTCATCATCCTCAATATGCTCCAGCACCTCGGAGCAAATCACCTTATCGAAGGTTGCATCCTTAAAGGGGAGTCTTAGGGCATCTCCAAACATCACATGCCAACTCCCCTTTGACACCTTTTGAGAATCCATATAGTGCAGCACATAGTGGGTCTTCCTCAGGCTCAAATCATCGAGATCCATAGCACACACCATACCATGAGTGAGGCGGCAGGCTTCAAAGCTATGCCTTCCCTCGCCACAGCCTACATCCAAAAACCTATCGCCATTTTCTACCCTAAAGAGATTGAAATTAACGGTGAGCATCTAAAGAACCTCCTGATATACCTCCACAGTTCTCCTCGCTGCCTCCTGCCAGGAGAAGTTCTTTTCCACCCTTCTCCTCCCTTCCTCCCCCATCGCCCGACGCAATGGTTCATCCTTAAGCAGACGCCTGATCGCCCCAGCGAGGGCATAGTGATCTCGTGGGGGCACTAAAATTCCGCTCCTCCCATCCTCCACCACCTCGGGGAGCGCCCCGGCTGTGGTGGCGACCACAGGAAGGCCACAAGCCATCGCTTCGGCAGCAGGAAGACCAAACCCCTCATAGAGAGACGGGACCACTGCGACCTCGGCTGTAGCGTAGTACCTGACCAGCTCCTCCAGCCTCACCTTTCCCGTAAAATCGACGCTGCCATCAAGCCCGAGTCTCCCCACCAAAGCCGGGGTATAATCATTATCGGGGGGACCACGGTCGACGATGGTGAGTTTCACATCGATCTCTTCACGAAGTAGCTGAAGCGCTCGAAGCAGGTAGATGACCCCCTTTTTGCGATCCACGGTATTGGCCACAATGACGAGGCGACCTTGCTCTCTCCTCTCACCATCCAAGCTACGAAACACATCGATATCGATGCCATTGTAAACCACCCTTATTTTACTTTCGGGAACCTTGAAAGTGTTCCTAGTCTCCTCGGCAGCGCTCTGGGATACCGTGATCACCCGATCCATCCTTTTGGTTACCAGGTGCTGCATCACGAAGGGATAGAACATTATCCGGCCGAATCTCTCCCACGCACTGGCCAGATGAGCAATATCGGTCTTTCTATCGATGGGCAAGGGGTGGTGCACAGTGGCCACGATGGGGATATCAAAGGCCTTCATCAGCAGTATGCCATAGGCTAGGGTCTGATTGTCATGGATTATATCGAAGCGGCGATTGCGGAGGAGCCAGCGCAATTTGTTATAGGCCCTGATGCTAAAGGAGAACATCTCGGTGAACATGCCGAGCCTTGACCCTGCCAACTCATAGAGGTTTAGGGGAGTAAAGACCTTAAACGGGTCTTGCTTGGGGAATCCAAACTCATAAAAATTCAGGTTTTCCACACGATGTTCTGCGATACCCTCAGCAATATAGGGATAGGGAGGGCCGACGATGACATCAACCTCGTGACCCAGGCGCTTTAGCTCACGAGAGAGGTAATAGAGGTAAACCCCCTGGCCACCACAGTACATATTGCCCCTATTGCATAAGAGGCATATTCTCATCTTTCGCTCTTCACCAGACTCTTCTCGTTCGTGCCGAGGCGCAGAAACAGGGGCAAAAACTCGGCAATGTTAATCCTCACCCCCCACTTTCCCAGATGCTTTTTTTGCTCTTGCCGAGGCCAGAAATGGAGGTAAAAGCTCGGCAATTCTAATCCTCTCCCTCTTATTTTCCGAGACGTAGAGATAGGGCGAAAAAGCCAGCGATGCTCTTGGCATCGCAGACCGCACCAGATACGATTAGTGCAGGAATCTTCGCCAAAGGTATGGACACCACCTCAATAATCTCATCCTCCTGGGGCTGGCACGGACCAAGCTCAAGCCCAGTGGCCAGGAAGAGGTGTAAAAACTCGGTCGAGTATCCCGGGCTACTATAGAACCCACCAAGCCTCTCCATCCTAGCAGCGGTATACCCGGTCTCCTCCTCGAGTTCCCGAATCGCGCTCTGGAGAGCCTCCTCCCCGGGTTCGATGCAACCGGCGGGGATCTCCAAAAGTTCCCTCTCCACCGCATGGCGAAATTGGCGCACCAGGATAGCATTATCCTGGTTATCTATGGCAACGATGGCGACACAATCTGGGTGCGCTACTACCTCCCGCGTCGTTTCCCTGCCCCCCGGGAGCACCACATTATCGACGCGAAGACCAACTATGCGCCCTTCATATATTTGTTGGCTCTCTAAGGTTCGCTCCTCCATCAACCCGAATGCTCCAGCTTATACACCAACGCCACCTCATCGCAATCGGGGAACTTGGGGCAGCGCTGACACTCTCCCCACACCTTGCGTGGCAACTCCATTTTGTCTACCTGACGGAAGCCACACTTCTCAAAGAAATCTGGTTTGTAGGTGAGGCAGAAGACCGTTTCAATACCCAGACCTATCGCCTCCTCAAGGCAAGCCTGAATTAACAAGGCACCGGCCCCCTGATCCTGCATCTCCTCAACCACGCAAACAGCTCTGATCTCAGCGAGATCAGACCAGAATATATGAAGCGCAGCACAGGCAACCAATTGCTCAGCATCGCGAACCACAAAGAAGTCCCTGATGTTCTCATAGAGTTCGCTCAAGGCACGGGGCAACATCTCCCCCTTTTCCGCAAAGCGATTGACCAGCTTATGGATTTGAGGTATGTCGTCAATGCGCGCCTTTTCCAACTTCATTTCGGCACCAATCTCTCCACCAAGATGCTATAGAAAAAGGTCAGCGGCTGAACTCTCAAAAAACGGGCCACATGAGGGCTAAGCTTGACTCTAATAGTGTCCCCACTCTCCAACGCCATGTCGATCTGACCATCGAGGCTGAGCATCGCCTGGTGGTCAGTATACACCTTTAGCTCAATGATAGCTGTAGGCGGAAGCACCACGGCACTAGCGAAGGTGAGGTGAGGGGAAATGGGATTTATGAGGACCTCCCTGGACTGGGGATAAAGAATGGGGCCACCTGCGGCCAGAGAGTAGCCCGTGCTTCCGGTTGCGGTAGCGAGTATTAGCCCATCCGCCTTATAGGTGTTTAAAGGTGCACCGTCGATAGTAGTCTCCACATAAATAACCCGGGATATGGCACCCCGCCCCAATACGACGTCGTTCAAGGCATGAAAGGGCCCTTTGCCAGAGAACTCCGCCTGAAGCATGGCCCGCTCGTCAACCCAGCCCTCCCCGGCCAATAAGGCGGGTAGCTTATCGCGAGCCTCTTCAGCGCTCAGCTCGGTCATAAACCCGAGCCTACCCAGATTTATTCCCACAATGGGAATGGACTGAGGTACCACAGCGCGCGCCGCTCTCAGGATAGTGCCATCGCCGCCAACGCTAAGGATCAGCTCCGTGCCATTAACCTGAGCCCTGGCCCTCTCCTCATCCCAGGCGGAACAAAGCCAAACGGAGGCATCCAGTGAGGGTAAAAAGCCTGCCATCTCCTCGGCAAAAGCCTTAGCAGCAGGTATCTTTGGATGATAGAGAATGCCCACCCTCTTCAAGAACCGCACCTCTCAATCTAATCAAATCGACAAATACTAAAAAGCTAAGTTGCATTGGGAAGTCTATCATTGCTAACAAGGGCTGTCAAGGGAGAAACACGCCTACAGCGGACTCCGCAATTTTCAGTAGCACCCAGGGGTAAATGCCAAGAACCAGCACACCTAGACAGGCGATGGAGAGGGCAAAGCGGAGCGCCCATGAAGAGGGCACCCGCTCCTCCGATAGCGGTGCGCCCATATACATCACACGTACCACCCTAAGATAATAGTATGCAGCAATCACCGTATTGATTACGGCGATAATCACCAGCCAGATAAGCCCATAGTTAATGCCGGCGCTGAATATATAGACCTTGGCCATGAACCCCACGGTAGGGGGGATGCCGGTAAGGGAGATGAGGCAAAATGCCAGGGCCAGTGAGAGGAGCGGGGCGCGTCTCGCCATCCCCGAGTAGTCGGCGATCTGATCGCTACCTGTCTTATTGGAGATGGCGATGATGGCGATAAATGCACCTAGATTGGTGAGAGCATAGCTCACCAGGAAGAATACCAGAGCACCGGGGCCGCTTTGGCCAAGGGCATCGGGAGCGATGGTGCTGACGGCGGCCAGTCCCACCATCAGGTAACCCGCCTGGGCGATGCTGGAGTAAGCCAGCATTCGCTTGATATTCGTCTGGGCGATGGCGACTACATTGCCCAGGGTCATGGTAATAGCGGCGAGCACAGCGAAGATAATGCCCCAATCCAGGCTCATCGGCCCCAGGGCCTCATAGAAAACCCTGAGGATCACAGCAAAACCCGCCGCCTTGCTGGCAACGGATAGATAGGCGGTTATCGGTGTCGGCGCCCCCTCATAAACATCGGGGACCCACATCTGGAAGGGAACGGTGGCGATCTTAAAGCCAAAGCCAGCCACCAGCAGAACGATGCCCATTAAGAGCGCCGGACTGGCCAATATACCCTCAGCCGAAATAGCCGCTGCGATCCCCTCAAGATGGGTGGTGCCGGTGAGCCCGAAAACCATCGCCATGCCGTAGAGCAAAACCGCGCTGGCCACCGCGCCAAGAAGCAGGTACTTCAATCCCGCCTCGCTGGACTTGGGGTCCTTGAGAAAGCCCGTTAAAACATAAAGGGAGATACCCGTCAGCTCCAGGGCGATGTAAATGGAGATCAACTCCCTGGTGGATGCCATGAGCATCATCCCCATAGCGGCAAGCAGCACCAGGGCATAGTATTCCCCGCGAAAGCCAGTAAACTTATGGGCATAGTCGGTAGAGGAGAGGATCACTAGGGCAGCCATCACCAGGAAAAAGAGGTTGAAGAAGAGAGAGAACTCATCGATGACCAGCGCACCGGCAAAGGAGGTCTCATTTGTTCCCCACAGTGCAATGGTGAATACGGCGGGCACGATGAGCCCAACAACGCTCACCACTCCCAGAATCCACTTCCGCCCAATGAAAAGGTCGAGGAGGATCACCACCAAAGCCAAGGCACAGAGGCTTATTTCAGGTGCCAGTAGATAAAGGTTCAACACTCGCTCCTTAAACCACCTTCGCTATCTCAAGGAGCCTCTTGGTGTCATCATGAAGCTCCTCCCATATTTTAGGGACGTCTTCTTTTAGAACCCAGATGCCTTCACCCACATCGCCTCCGGGTCGAAACTCCCCACCCACCAATTTGGCCAAGCAGTCAATATAGATGACATGAAGCGTCGTTTGGCCCTCCAACTTCACGATCCGCTCGAAGGGGATGAGCATGGTGCTGAGGCGTATCCTGAGATTAGTTTCCTCACTCACCTCCCGCTCAATCCCCTCTCGAATCCCCTCACCCAAATTCAGCCTGCCGCCTGGGCAGATCCATTTACCTTGCCAGAATCCCCCCCGCTGGGGGACATGCCTTACCAGGAGGATCCGTCCCTTATCATCCTCGATCACTGCCCCCACAGCAACGAATATTTCCCCCACAGAATACCTTCCTCTACAAACCTAATGAAGACACCAATGGCAAGACCCCTGTCTTTATAATATCGGTGAGTATCGCAGGGTAAATCCCGATTAGCATGATCACCGCCGCTAGGGCGAAGATATAAGCCTTCTCCAGCCTGTCGGCATCGGGCACCCCATCATACTGCGCCTTGGGTGGACCGTAAAAAACCCTCTGCAACATCCAGAGTATATAGCCTGCGCCGATCACGACCCCCAGAATGCCGATGATAGTATAGATTTGGATGCCAGATACCGCAGTGCTTTCGAAGCTGCCGAGGAAGACTAAGAATTCGGCAGCGAAGCCACTGGTGCTCGGCAATCCCAAGGCGGCAAGCCCGGCAATGCTAAAAACCACCAGGATTACGGGCATCCGGCGAGCCAGCCCGCCAAGATTAGGGATCATCCGTTCATGCGTTTTCTCATAGACCAAGCCCACCAAGGCGAAGAGGAGCCCGGTAATGATACCATGACTTACCATCTGAAGAGTGGCACCGGTCATGCTCACCTGAGACAGGGCGAAAATTCCCAGGAGCACAAAGCCCATATGGCTGATGCTACTATATGCAATCAGCCTCTTCAGATCGGTCTGCCTCAAGGTTACCGCTGCTCCGTAGAGGACACCGACCACCGCCAAAGCAACAAGAAACGGGGCGTAGTCTTTGGCGGTTTCGGGGAATATGCCCACGCAGACACGAATCATGGCGTAGCCGCCCATCTTAAGGAGCACCCCGGCAAGGATCACGCTCACCGCAGTGGGGGCGTCGGTATGAGCATCGGGCAGCCATGTATGAAGAGGGAAAACGGGCAGCTTCACCGCATAGCCAATAAAAAGCAGGAAAAAGATCGCGGTCGCTGTCAAGGTGCTGAGGACGGAATCAAGCCCCATCCCCGCTAGCGCCACCATATCGAAGGTGCCCGCCTGGAAATAGAGGAGCAGGATGCCGGCGAGCATCATGGCGCTGCCTATAAGCGTATAGAGAACGAACTTCATCGCCGAATACTCTTTCCTCCCCGTCCCCCAGATGGAGATCAAGAGATACATCGGTATTAACTCTACCTCCCAGAAAATGAAGAAGAGAAGTAGGTCCAGGGAACAAAATACCCCCAGGATTCCCATCTCCAGAACCAGAAGCCAAGCGAAGTACTCCCGAGCCCGGAGGTCGATCTTCCAGGAGACGAGCACAGCGATGAAGCCCAGCATGGTGGTCAGCATCAGCATGGGCAGGCTCAGCCCATCGACGCCGAGATAATACTGGACATTGATTGACGGGATCCACAACGCCTGCTCCACAAACTGGGGCCCCGCAAGAGACCGGTCGAACATGAAGAAGAGAGCAATGGAAAGGATGAAGGCCACCGAGGTGAAAAGGGCCGCAGTGCGCTTTATCCGCCTTGGGCTAGCGCCAGGAAGCAAGGCAATGACGATCGCCCCGATAAGGGGGAGGAAGACGATTATCGAGAGGTAGGGAAAACTCAACACTTCCTCCTATTTTCAGCTAAAGATAAAGAGACAGGCAATGATGGCCAGGATGCCAATAAAGATAGCGAGCCCATAGGCCTGTAGTTGACCTGTCTCCGCTTTGCGAACAACCCTCCCCACCGCCACCGTGCCCCCGGCGATGCCGTTCACCGCGCCATCGACAATATGGTCATCAAACCAGTGAAGGGCGGCAAAAATCCCATCAATTAAAATCCGAACCACAAACACCCTCTCATAAAGCTCGTCAAGCCAGTACTTCCTAGCAAATAGGGTATAGAGAGGGGCGAAAGCCCGCCTCAGCGATTCTGCGGAGAGCCATTTCCTACTGTATATGGCATAGGCGAGGAGGATGCCCCCGCCAGCCAAAACGAGCGAAGCCCAGGCCAAGGGATGGGCAAGAGCGCCAAAGAAACTGTGAGACTCCCCTCCCAAGAATTCACTTATCGGGAACCATCCCGCAGCAACTGAGAGGATGGCCAATAAAACCATAGGGCCGATCATCACTAAGGGCGATTCGTGAAGGCCATGACTACCCTGACTTTGCCCCCGGTACTCCCCACCAAAGGTGAGGAATACCACACGGAACATGTAAAAGGCAGTCATGAACACAGTGATCATCGCCAGGTAGAATAATATCGGTGTGCTTTCCCAGGCGTGAGCCAGGATGCCCTCTTTGCTCCAGAATCCCGCCAGGGGCCAGATACCAGCAAGGCTCAAGGAGGCAATAAGGAAGGTGCCGAAGGTCCACGGCATCGCCTTTCTGAGCCCACCCATCTCCCTAATATCGAAGGTTCCCGTAGCATGGTTGACACTCCCCGCCCCCAGGAAAAGGAGCGATTTGAAGAAGGCATGGGAAAACAGATGGAAAATACCCACCGCCACGCCCAGCGCCAAACCATGCTCTAAGGGGATCGCTCCGCTGGCCACGGCCACACCAACCGCCCCCAGGCCCAGCATCATGTAACCAAGCTGACTGATAGTTGAATAGGCCAGCACCCGTTTGATATCGTTCATTACCAGACCCATACTGGCAGCAAATATGGCGGTGAAGCCACCGATAATAGCCACTGTGGTTATCGCCTCAGAGGATGAAGCAAATACAGGGAACATGCGAGCCACCAGGTAAACACCGGCGGCAACCATGGTGGCGGCATGGATCAGGGCACTCACTGGCGTCGGGCCCTCCATGGCATCGGGCAGCCAGGTATGGAGGGGGAACTGCGCCGACTTGCCCACCGCCCCGGAGAAGATGCCGATGGCGGCCCAGGTGAGCGCTGTGCTGCCAATCGCCCCCGCCAGTGCCAGGTGCTGCAGCTCCCCTATATCAAAGGTGCCTGTCTTGGTATAGAGAAAGAGGATTGCCGCCAGAAAGCCGAAGTCGCCGAGGCGGGTCACCAGAAAGGCCTTCATCGCTGCTCTGGCCGCCTCGGGCTTATGAAACCAGAAGCCGATGAGGAGATAGGAGCAGAGCCCTACCCCCTCCCAGAACAGAAAGAGGAAGAGGAGGTTATCGGCTAAAACTAGCCCCAGCATCGAGCCGGTGAATAGCGACATGAAGGCGAAGTAACGGGAATAGCCCGGGTCACCCCTCATATAGCCCTGGGAGTAGATCTGCACCAGGAGACTTACCGAGGTGACCACGATGAGCATCACCGCGGACAGCGAATCGACCGTCACCCCTATGTGTATTGTGATATCGCCGATAGCCAGCCATTCGTAGTCGGGCATGGAGAGCACATGCCCCTCTGCACTGATCACCTCGGTCAGAACCAATACAGAGAGCAGGAGCGAGGTGCCGATAGCGGCGATGGTGACATAGCCGCTGATCTGGGAACGATGGCTGAGGAGGGGTCTAATAATGAAAGAGATGATGACAAAGGACAAAAACGGTAACAGGAAAATAGCTAACACTACTTCAGGCGGCATTTAGACCTTCCCTACCATTTCATCAAATTGAACTTTTCTGCATCCACCGTGTCCCTGCTTCGATAGATGGCTATGATGAGCGCCAGACCAACCGCGGCCTCGGCAGCAGCGACCACCATAATGAAGATGACAAAGATCTGTCCCGTCATCAGCATCGGTGCACTATAATGCCAGAAGGCCACCATGGCGATGTTCACCGCATTGAGCATGATCTCGATGCTCATCAGGATGACTACGGCATTTCTCTTCGCCAGAGCGCCATAGAGCCCGATGGAAAAAAGGATCGCCGAAAGGATCAGAAAATGCTCAAGACCAATAGCCATCGTTTATTTCTCCCTCACTAGTACAATAGCGCCGATTATTGCCGCTAAGAGAAGCGCCGCCGCTATTTCAAAGGCAAGGACAAAGCCTTCCTCTCCACTAAATAAGGCTTGGGCAATGGCCGATGTGGTGGGCTCAGTGGGAATCTCAGCGACGACATGCCAATCAGTGCTCACTATTACAAAGACCATAGTGGCTAAAAATAAAAGCCCCACTAATAAGGCGGGGAGCCTAAGCCTGCCTGAGGGACTGCCCCGCTGGGTCTCACGGGTGAGCATGATGGCAAAGATAATCAGCACTCCTATCGCACCTACATAGATGAGAACCTGAGCTCCAGCAAGGAAATCAGCGCTCAGGACGACATAGATCCCAGCCACAGTGAAGAAGCAAAGCACCAGGAAAAGGGCGGCGCGAAATATATTGCGCTGTAAAACCACCGCCAGAGCCGCACCGACGATCACCGCCGCTAAAACCCAGAAGGCGACCTGGATAGCCACTACTCGCCCTCCTTGCCACGATATAGCAGAAGAGACTGTTTGGGCAAGCCCGGCTCAAGCTCGGGCCGGGCATAAGAACTCGGCTGCTTAGAAGGGGATGCTATTAGCGCTTCCTTGTCCAGTGCCAAGTCTCCCCGGCAGTAGGTAGCTGCCTCGTAGATTCTCTCCAAGTAGAGCCGGTGGGCAGGGCACGCCTCGATACACAGACCACAGAAGATGCATTTTCCAAGGTCGATGTCAAACCGCGCCACCCCCAGGCTGTTTGCCTCGGTGCCATTCGGTGTTATTTTGATAACTCCGTAGGGACACGCCCTTTCACACAGGCGACACCAGGCGCAAACACCACAGTTGAGACACCTGCTCGCTTCTTCTACAGCTGCCTCCTCTGAGAAACCAAGATATACTTCTTTAAATCCGCGGCCTCTCTCTTCGACGGAGATATAAGGCATGTGCTGCCTTCCTTTACTCACCACGTCGCTAGTATCCATATCCTCAAAAGCTACCGACTTCAGCGGCAACAATTCCTCGGCCAGCCCCAGTTCTTCACCACGAAGATAGCAATCAATGGCCCTTGCAGCCCTGCTTCCAGCCCCGATAGCCTCAACCACTGTCGCTGGTCCGCTTACCGTATCTCCGCAGGCGAATACGCTAGGTATATTAGTAGCTAAAGAGACAGAGTCAACCTCAAATGTTCCCCTACGTGTGATACTGAATGTGTGATCCTCAGGGAGGAAGGAAAGGTCAGGGGTTTGACCGATGGCGGGGACGAGCATGTCGATATCGAGGACAAATTCAGACCCCTCAACAGGTATCGGGCGCCTTCTACCGCTGTCATCGGGTTCGCCTAGCTCCATACGAATACACTCCAGGCCTGTCACCTTTCCCTGCTCGCCCAGAACCCTGACCGGCGCTGCCAGATAATGGATCTTGACCCCCTCATGCTCAGCATCCTCTATCTCCTCGTCACTAGCTGGCATCTCCTGCCTCGATCTACGGTAGACAATAACCACTTCCTTGGCGCCGAATCGGAGCGCTGTTCGGGCAGCGTCAATCGCCACATTACCCCCGCCAACTATGGATACCCTCTCTCCCACCCAGACCTCTTTGCCCAGGCTTACATCTCTAAGGAAGGAAACGCCGTGATACACGCCCTCAAGTTCCTCACCGGGAATGTCCAATTTCATACTGCTATGGGCACCCACAGCCATAAGGATTGCCTTATAGCCCTGCTTGCGCAGCGCCTCAAGGGTCAGGCCGTCTTTGCCTACTTGGCTGTTCAGCTTCAGATCAACACCGAGTTTTTGAATATCCTC
>Ga0209635_10002490_pt1 | contig 14117 bp, 11 predicted proteins | sample DeeMarSWOR230_32_FD_187463 | JGI IMG/M metagenome (GOLD analysis project Ga0209635, IMG submission 187463) | Marine sediment microbial communities from White Oak River estuary, North Carolina - WOR-2-30_32 (SPAdes) (version 2) | ecosystem: Environmental > Aquatic > Marine > Intertidal zone >... | reverse complement strand
CTTAAATTGAGAATTAATTTAGTTTGCTTTAATTCTTGACGGAATTTTACTAATTTCGAAAACTTAAGAATATTATCTCCGCCATATATCTTTAGTCTATACTGAATACCTGATCCATGGTATTCACCTATGTCATATTTATAAGGTTCCTCTTTTATGTAATGGAGAATAGAATGAGAAGAAAAAACAAAACTTAAGAAATCTATTAATGCTCTTGATTTGGATGTATAAGTTACATCACAATCTGATCTTTTAGGCCTATAAATTATATGACCATCTCCACTATAAAGAGCAGATAATAGAGATTGTAAATTCTTTTCAGTTAAATTCAAGAAAATATCATTTAGCTGCTTTTGATGACTATAAGGTTTGATTCCAAAAACATAACGGAACAGAAGATAAATAATTTTGCCTCCAAAATACAACTGGGGGGCTTTATTTTCTATTAGAGAATGCGTTATATATGTATCAAAACTCTCTCTTATGCATTGCTCCATGTCTCTAAGGATACAAGGATCCTTACTTGTTAAGACAAGATTATAATTCTGTTCATCTTGTATATTATAATTGCCTTCTGAAAGAAAATAACCAATTAATCTTAAGATAGGTTCTTCAATTAACATTATTGCTGGAATTGAAATAGGAGAACCAACAACACCTATTTCTAAGTTAGAAAAAGGAATATCATATGTTTTGATTAGTTCATATGCTTCTAAAATTGGTATACTTCCTCTTTCCCAACTTCTTGGATAACTATATATTTCTGCTTTACAAAATACGTCATCCCAAGACAATGAATGGCTGTGTTTAATTTTAATTAGAGAAGCTCTTAGATCTTTAATGTATATATTTGTTAGTATCTTTGGGGGGCATCTTTTTATTAATTCCTCAAGAATGTTTAGTTCATGGTATTCTCCTTTAAGAACTTGCTTGTTTAAAATCATCAATTTATCTCCTATTTGTAGATCCTTAGCAGAAATTTGTTTTACACATGAATCATTGAAGATCATTAGTTGATGATTATCACTAATGAGAATTTCTTTTCCGCTTCTAGTAATAATTTTATTAATTAATTTATCCGATGGTCGTCTTGAAATATACTTTAGCTTTTTTATCCCAGTTGGGGTATAAAATGATATTGACTTCTTTAAAACATTAACTAGTTGTTGATTTTTATCAAAGAAAATATCAAAGTCTTTTGCTTTTCTCATTTTAAGATACTTTTCATCATATACTGGAATTTTAGTACTTCCATCAATACAGAAAGGTCTTAAATCAAAGTATCTTAACATATGGACATGTATATCACCAAATAAATGAGCGTGAGCTTCCTCAGAATCTAATATCCTCAAAAGAGCATACTCATCAGATATTCTATTTGCTGCCCAGTGATGAATACTTTCAGGATTCATATCTTGATTTGCATTTTCGTCTACTCCGTATTCTAAAATGGCCTCATAATCCATTAAAGGCATACCAATCCTTGTATACAATTTGCGTTCTTCTTCAAGATGTTGTTCAGATAAGATTGAGCATACTATCTCTCTAATATGAGGACCTGATAAAAAACGAATTCCAGAAGAGATTATTCTTCTAACTACTAATTCAGTGATCTTATCAGCTAAGACCGGGTCTAAACCTGTTTCATTTAATAAGCTTTGTTCAATTTTGGTAAGATCAAAAGTTACTACGTCACCTTCTGTTCTAAAAACCTGTGGTAATAATTTCGTTAAATATTTACGATTAATATTTTCAACTTCCTTTTCTTTTTTAGGTTTAGAATCTGATACCAATACCAATGTAATTATACCCCTTTATCATATTATAAATCTTTAATTTTAAAATAGAGAAATATTATACCAGTTTTGATTAAATAATTTTGTCGGTGACATGAACTGAATTGAGAAAATTATTAATCCTTTATTATCGTTAATATTTTACCTCTTTTGATATAAAAATTTATTTATTTTTCCAATTTAAACTTATTTTATTAACACTTTATTTGAAATTTTAAAAGCTGTATAGAAAAATAACGATAGAAATCTTAATTTTTTGGAGACATTTCAATTTCTAATTTATTGATTCTTTGATTACAAATGATACAAATTAATGTCGAACATCTTCTCAATTTTTTTCAGATTTTTTTGTGAAAATTTTATAAAAAGTAATACTAAGTATATTTAAATAAAAAATGTGATTGAAATATCTTAAAGTGAATTTTTTATATGGTAAAATATGTAAACAAACTAAGTATTGAACCCATAGAAGCTTTAGAAGGAGTTTTTCGAAGAACTTTACTGTATAATGATTCTTTAATGCTATGTCATTTTACACTTGAAGAAAATGCTGAAGTTCCTTTACATAGTCATAAAGAACACCAAATCGGATATGTATTAAAAGGAAAACTTAAATTTATAACAGAAGAAGGTGAATTCATTGCTAAAGAAGGAGATAGTTATTTTTTTGATTCTAATGAAAAACACGGAGCATTAATATTGGAATATACAGAAGTAATTGATATTTTTAATCCTTCTAGAGAAGATTATAAATAATAAAAGAGATCTAATTCTTTTAATTAAAGAAATAATATTAAAACAGTTATTACCATTGATAGACAGCAACAGCAAAAATAGCAAACATACAGAATAAAAATTCTCCTAACAACCAATCATGAAAGAATTTTTGTTTATTTTCTTTATTCTCTTTTATTTTTACTGCTATAGCAAAACTAATTGCTGAATTTGTACCAGTAAAGATAATAAAAGTAAATGTCATAGCTGTTAGTTCTAAAGAAATTAAATCTAAAATGTAATCAAAGAGTATCCAAATTCCCATAAATCCAATAAGTATTAATAAAAATAACCAACCTGAAAACTGAATAATTTTTTGAAATTTTATATCCAGTTCTGAAATTTCAGAAGGCCCTTTAATTCTTTTTTTTTTAATTTTCGACATAAAAAATATAATTGTTTCCTTTTTGATTATTAAAAATTTTATAATTCTTAATCTTTATCATTTAACCTATAATTATATTTTAAAGCCTATTCTTTAAAAATAAAATAGCTTTTGCGATGTCTCCATTGCAGTCTTTTAAAACAGATTCTGCTTCTTTCTTATCTACATTTGCTTGTGTTGCAACTAACATTATATCATTTTCAGTTATCGTGGGTTTTATCTCAGAATCTTCTTCAGCTTGTAATTCAATATCTGGTTCCATCTTTTGAATAGTAAGATTATCTGGAGACACTTCTTCTGCTTGACCAATTACTTGATATATTTCCTGACCCGCTTGTTTCATAAGAAAAATTTCGGGTTGATCTATTATCATTGTTTTTTCGGAACCCTCTATAATAACTCTTGTAGCATCAACGGGTTCCATATCTATACCTTGTTGTGCCATCCTTCTCCGCATCTGTCTTGAGCCAAATTGCTGTCCATCGCGCTTAACTGAAGGTTGAGCACGCTTAGGCTTACTTTTTGCTTTACTTTGCATTTCTTTTGGCAGTTTTACCAATTTTCTTCACTTTAATTTTCTGTTATATATCTAGAGTTATATAATATTTCGAAGTTTAAATTTTTGATTTATAAATTCCTTTTCTTATATTTACAGCAATACCTCTTGAAAATGATTTTGCATAAGAAACAGGGACTTTTAATTTACCAATACCTAACAACTCATCATCTTGATTTACTACAATAACTTCATCAAAAGGTCTCACCTTTTCATCAATTTCAACGATGTGTTTACAAAAAACATTTCTTCCTTTTTTGATAAACTCTGAAATTTCATTTAACACAATAACCCTTAATTTTGGAGGATTAATGTTATTAATTATTTTTCTAGCGGAATATAAAGTTAAAGTAAAAAATCCATTTGTTGGTCTAAGAGTAAGCAATAGATTATTATCATAATAAACATATCTAATTTTATTTGTATTTGGTGATCTTACAAGTTTAATTTGATCAATTTCATCAAAAAGTATATCAGTTATTTTTTTTCCAAATTGATAATCTGAAATTCCCTTTATCTGTCTTAACCCTAATAATGTTTCAGTTTCCATAGAAAAATTGATGAATAAGGTATTTAATTTAAAAAAAGAATAAGTATCTTAATAATTTATAGATAGTACCTATTAGGAATAAAGTCTAGATTCTACCCACTGATCTTTAACTTTATTCATTACTTTATTAACAGCATCAATAAAATCTTTATTGATAATCATATCAGCATCTTTTCTAATAGCGAACATACCGGCCTCTGTGCAAATTGCTTTAATATCCGCACCAGTGGCTCCTTCAGTAAGATGTACTAATCTTTTAAAATCTAAAGTATCTTCAATATGTAAATTTCTGGAATGAATTTTAAAGATCGCTTCTCGAGCTTCTTCATCAGGAATTGGAAAATCAATCATACGATCAAATCTCCCCGGTCTCAATAGAGCGGGATCTAAAATATCTACTCTATTCGTTGCACCAATGATTTTTACGTCGCCTCTTTGTTCAAATCCATCCAATTCACTTAGTAATTGCATAAGTGTCCTTTGAACTTCTCTATCTCCAGAAGTAGCTATCTTCAATCTCTGAGAACCAATTGCATCCAATTCATCAATAAATAATATGGTAGGGGCTTTTTCTTTTGCTAAGTTAAAGATTTCCCTTACTAAACGGGCACCTTCTCCAATAAATTTCTGAACTAATTCAGATCCAATAATTCTTATAAATGTTGCTTCAGTTTCATGAGCTACAGCTTTAGCTAATAGAGTTTTTCCTGTACCAGGAGCACCAAATAACAAAACTCCTTTAGGTGGCTCAATTCCGATTCTTTTGAATAATTCTGGTTTTTTTAATGGTAACTCAACAGTTTCTCTTACTTCTTGCATTTGCTCTTCTAAACCACCTACATCCGCATACGAAATATCAGGAATTGAATCAATTACTTCCATTCCTTTTACAAATGGATCTAATTTGGTAGGTAAAACCTCCATAATTGCAAATGTTCTTTGATTTAAGGCAACCCTCGTTCCTGGTATCAATTTTTCACTTTTCACTTTTCTGCTGGTATTAACTACAAAACTTGGACCTGTTGAACTTTTTACGATTGCTCTTCCCTTCTCATCTAAAAAATCTATGATTGTTGCAGAAACTAATGGTGGTTCTCTTAATCTATCAATTTCATTTCTAAGACTATGTAATTCTTGTTCTAATCTTAATCGTTCAGCGTCTAATAATTGTTTTTCTGTTTCTAAGTTTCGGAGACGTTTCTCTAAATGCCTTGTATAAGTAATAAGGTATTCTCCATCTTTACCTTCATCTTTTTTCTTCTTTTCTTTAGTCGTAGTCAAAAAAAGTATACCCCTTCTTTTCTTACATTCAACAACATTTTTAAGAAATTACTTTATTTTATAAATAAACTTTTAATCATTTAAATTTAAGCTTATTTCTATTTGTTTACTTTAAAATCGCAATTTTTAAAAAATTTATAGATTATAAAATATAATGCTAATTAATCGTAAATTATAAGAATTTTCAATCAAATTCTATAAATATAAAGTATTTCATCAACTAGTAAACTTTGAAATAGGTATATGCCAAAACCACAACATAATGAAATTGATAAAGAATGTCCTATATGTGGTAGTATTATTTGGGGTAAAGGACAAAAGGTTTTATTAGAAGGAGTGAAAATCACGGTTTGCCATAATTGTGCTCAACATGGAATAAAAATTCAAAAATCTCCTGTGGTTAAACATTTTAAAAAACCATATTCCTATGATAAGAAAAGTCACGCTAAACCTCATATTTTAAAAAAACCCAATGTTGATGATTTGGAAATAATCCAAGATTATAATAAAAAAATAAGAAATGTAAGGAGTTCACTTGGACTTAATCAAGATCAATTTGCTCAGAAGTTAAATGAAAAACCTTCCTTACTTAGAAGAATTGAAGCGGGAAAAGTAGAACCTACTATTAAATTAGCAAAAAAAATCGAAGAAGTATATAAAATTAAAATACTGAAAAAACCTACTGAAATTGAATCTAATGTTGAAAGTACTAAATATATGAAGAAATCTAGTGGATCTTCTCTTGGTGACATTGCATTTATTAAAAAGAAGAAATAAAGCTAACTTTAATGCTTTTATGTATATTTAGATCTAATTTTAGTAACTTTCACTAAAGTAGAATTATATGCCCCTGAAAATCCTAATTCTTCAGGTTCATCAAGTGTAAAATGATTCACATTTAGACTTTCTTTTAAATTCGATGATAAACCAGAATATATTAACGCAGTTCCATTTTTCAATACGGATGATTCTTCTAAAATATAAACTCCTGTGTTATATTCATTAGAAACAAGCACTTCATCACCCTTTTTTAAATCCAAAGCTTCAATATCTTCTGGTGTCAAAAATATATTATTAAAATCATCGATATATCTAATGTTGATCTGTCCTAATTGAGAATGTAAAAAATGAGAATGAGAAGGTGAAATAAGTAAAAATTCGTTCTTTTTTTTATATAATTTACGCTTCAATTCATTTTCTCCGAAATTAAAGTGAGGACCTTTGGCTTGAATCCTATTATTAGAAGTAGGAAACGCTAGATTATTAAAAGGAACAGAATCATTATCGAATAATAAATAATAACCTAAATTTTCAATACTTTGTCTTATTTTTAATGGAAGCATTTTTAAACAGTTTTTGAAAATAGTTACTTCTGATTCGTGGAAAACTTTATCATTATATCCTATTTTTAAAGCTAATTGTTGGAAAAACTCATAATTAGACAGGCAATCTTGATAGGGACATGGACCTCCAATATTAACAGATAGACTAGGTATATAAAAAGGAGATATTATGTCATATGTTTCTAAATCAAATTTTGCAGGGATAACAATATCTGCATATTTCGTAGTTTCATTTAAGAACATATCTAATACTACTATAAATAGATCTTTATTCATCAATTGTTTTCTTAAAAAGTTTTGATTGGGTAGTGAACTAGCTGGATTAAAATTATATACAAATAACATTTTATACTTCTTAGATGCTAAAGCAGGAGCCAATTTTATTATAGGAATTTCTTTCAATTTGGGTATTTCTAGTATATTAGTTATATGATCTTGAATAGGTCTAAGAATAGGTTTTAGAAAATCACTCTGAGAATAGATCAAACCCGTTCCTGGTTTTCCTATATTCCCGAGTAAAATTTGAATCAAAGCAATAGATTTTACTATTCTTCCACCATAGAAATCTTTCTGTACCCCGTATCCGATATTAAATAGAGTTTGATGTTTGAATTTAATTAGAAAATCAACAAAATTCTGAAATGTTTGACTTTTAATTCCAACTTGCTCTAAAAGTGTTGTTTTTTCGATTTTTGTAATTTCTGGAAAAATTGATGAGTAAGAATCAACATAATCATTCAAAAATTGTTCATCATATACATTATTGCCAATTAAATCATGGAGAACCATTTTTACTAATAAATGGTCAGTACCAGGGAAGATATGTAGAAAAAGGTGAGCTTTTTCAGCTATGATTGTACGTCGTGAATCAATTACAACAATTTTGGTACCCCTTTTTAAAGCTTCCTTTACTAAGTAATATGCATGGTTATTACTTTCTGATAAATTACTTCCCCAAATCACGATTAATCTTGTTGATATATTATTTAATTGAAATGGATTTGTAGTTGAATACGTGCCAAATAATTCTTTTAATCCAGCACAGCCTCCTTCATTGCAGATCCCACCATTGGTGATTGTAGCTCCAAGCCTCCTAAAAAATCTTAAAGGTGCAAATTGTGATATAAGACCACAATTTCCAGCATAGTAAGCACCTAGAATAGAATCAGATTCACCATTTTCTCGAATTTTAATTAATTTACTAATTATAATTTCGAACGCTTCTTCTAGTACGATTTTCTTGAAATTATTCCTAGATTTAGAACCTGTACGAATTAAGGGGCTCTTCAACCGTTTTTGGTGATATAATGAAGTTTCCCTCTTTTTATATTTTGGACAAAAAAACCCATTTGTAAAAGGATGTTCTTTTAGTGGATGAGTTGATAGCAGTTTGTGCTCTAAAGCTTCATCATTCCAAACTCCTTTGAACACACATGAACCATAACAATCTTTTGTACAAGTTCCAACTCTTACTTTTTTCGGATTTATCATTTCATTCATAAAAAATTAAATCTGATTATCCAATAATTAGTTTCCTAATTGAAAAAATGTTGCTTTAATCGTAATATTTTTATTCTTCAATGAGCAATTTAGTCAATTGAAATTTTCATATTTTGAATTAAGGCTATTTTATTCTTTAAGAATGTAATGATCTCTTGGTTATCTTGTGCTTCAAGAGGGTTTCCACAATTAGGACATCTAAAATTAAGTTCAAATGCTTCATCAAAATTATATTTAATATTTGATTCTTGACAATTTTTACATATAAAGAAGTAATTATTTTGTTCAAATTGTAATCTATCTCGCAATTTACTTTCAATTAAGCTCCTTTTTTCTAAAAGAATTTCCTCAAATAAGTCAAACTCGTGCCACCAATAGTATATAAACCATCCCGTTGATTTATCTCTTATACGTCTGAATTGAGCCAACTTTTCAGAATATAATTTATAAAGTGTTTTACGAACCGTGTTCAATTTTAAGATTTCAGAATCATCCGGTTCGAAATCAATATCTGTATCTTGGATACTTTCTTTTATGTTTTCAGTTATATCTTCATCAGTAATATCTTCAGATTCAGATTTCAGAAGTTCTATTCCTACATAAATTGCAATTTCTCCTCCAATAATATATAGAAAAGATCCTAAGAAAGGATTTAAATCTTTAATATGACTTAGCCTCATTTACAAATTGATTTTAATATGAAATATAATTATTTTTTATGAAAATTAAATTTTTTTGAAATTTTCTTATAAAAAAATCTAATTTAATCTTTAAACAATAATAGAATACTGTTTTTCGATGATTTCACCATCTATATCAAGAGTTCGAATTAGTTTCGCTCTTCTTATCGCCATAATTCGTAATAATCTTGAATTTTTTACATTTTTAGGCAGTTCAATTTCATTTATTTTATAATTATTAAAAATTGTAAATGTTTTCCATTTTCTTGGGAATTCTGATTGAAAATCAGGTAATGCGTTTTCCATTATATACTTAAAATTACTTTCAGTATTATTAATATAACCAGTGCAAAATTGAATCCTTTTATTCACATCATCTTCTTCTACTTTCTTTTTAGATGGTTGAGGTATATTTTTTTTTGTTGTAACCTTACAATTTGGATTTATGTTAAATGATAGTAAATAATAACTATTTTCACGAAATGCTTCAATACTCTCTAATAACGAATTCTTATTGACATTATCAATTATCTCCGCTTTGTAATTTTTAGTTTGCCCTGTTGATTTTTTAAGATCCCAATTGAATCCTAAATTATTAATAATATCACTTATATCTGCTCCCGTGATTAAATTGCCTTTAATTTCAAAATTTTCATCTGGATTAGAGATACCATTTGCTACGATCTCTAATATCAAATCTTCGTATTCATGACTCCCTTTAAGTGTAAATTTTGCCTTGGTTTGAAAGATTTTTAATGCCGGTCCAATGAAATCACCCTTAGAATATCTATAGAAATGACGGTGAATATTTATATGGTTTTTTGCGGGATCATCCAAAATTGGTGTTTTTACAATTAATTTTAGAAAATGCATCTTTTTTCTTTCTTAAATTTTCTTTAAATTTAATTTTGGTTCTATTTATTTAATATCAAAAGATTATAATTATAAATTTTATTCATTAATAAAATTAAAAAAATATAAAATATATCTAAAAATACGGTACACAAAAAAAAATTTTAATTAGATATGGCTAGTATTCCTTCTTTATCAATATGGGTTTTAGCGTGGATATTTCTTGTTATAGGGTTAGTTTCTCTAATAGTTTTAGTAATATATACTAAATATGGAAGAGAAGTATCTGTTCGACTTTCAATCATTAGTATAGTAATTGCTGCAATATTCCTTGGATTTGCATTTCATTTTTTATTACTTTCGTGGGGAATATAATCTAAATATCTTCATTAAACTTTAGCAATTATCTATTTTCGATTAACCAAAAGAGTTAATTAACTTAATATATCTATTTTCCAAATTTATAATTAGTATTGTCAATATTTAAAAAAGAAGAAATGTATACATTTAATTACAAAATATTTAAATTATAAAACTATCAAAAAACCGTAATTTGGAGTAAAATTATGTTATTTCAAGATACAGATGCTCTGCTTTTTATATTGTGGTTAGTATTAGCAACAATTATCGTAGCATTGATAATATATATCGTTGTAATTCTTTTAGAATCCAAAACAAAAGCTTCTGATAAGAAATTTCTGATCATTCTCTTAGCATTTATCATTGTACTGTTATTACCTATAATTCTGAATGCAATTGGTATTGTATTAGGCGCATTAGGAGATGCTTTAGCATCGATAAGGGATGCGATTGATGGTGGAGGACAAAATTTTCTAGTGAATTTAGTTCCTGTACTTGGATTTCTTATACTCTTAGTCCTAGTCAAGTTTCTACTTGATCTTCCATGGGATAATTCAGTATGGATTTCTTTGTTGTTACTATTTATATTATACATTATTTACTGCTTAATACCTGAATTATATACATTCTTAGGAACAGGATTTTAGAATAAAACTAATATTATTAAGTAATTTTTCTATTTTTTTATTTTATTTACAAAAAAAAGTTAATTTATTCTTCTAAATATTGATTAAAATTTATATAAAAAATTTTAAAGTTATGAACAAAAAATGTAAGATTAGTTTTCTTTATTATATCTTTTCTTTCAATTTTAATCTTGGAGCTAATCCTAAGCTCATCATTTCTTGCAAAAGTAATTTAAACGCATAAGAACATACCACCTTTGATATAATGGTTCCTTCTCCACATACTGGACAATATCGCTTATCTCGATTTCGATCATATACCGCTAAAAGTCCACATTTCTCACAAACTAATATAACTGTCCTATCAGATTCATCTAATAATCGCTCTTTTAATAATAATGCAGAGCCATGCCCAACTAAACAATCTCTCTCCATCTCTCCGAATCTTAATCCACCTTCACGAGCACGACCTTCAGTAGGTTGTCGAGTTAGAATTTGAACAGGTCCCCGTGCTCGTGCGTGTAGTTTATCTGCTACTAAATGATATAGTTTCTGATAATAGATTGGAGCACAATAAATACCTGCTTCATATTTATCTCCAGTAATCCCATTATACATTACCTCTCTTCCATTAAATTCAAATCCAGCATCTACCAATTGCTCTTGAAGTTTTGTTATATCCGTCCATTCAAATGCTGTAGCATCTCCTAATTTCCCTGTTGTACATGCAATTTTTCCGCTGATTCCTTCAAATAGTTGCCCTAAAGTCATTCTTGAAGGCATTGCGTGAGGATTTACTATAATGTCTGGAATTACTCCAGATGCGGTATAAGGCATATCAACTTGATCAACAACTAATCCTAATACTCCTTTTTGACCGTGTCGAGAGGAGAATTTATCTCCTAATTCTGGAATTCTTAGATCTCTAACTTTTATTTTGACTAATTTGTTTCCATCCACTGTTTCTGAAATGATTACTGTATCAACAATCCCTTGTTCGTTATGTCGCATATTTTTTGAAGTTTCACGCCTATTTGGTTGCATAAGCTCAAATTCTTCATATGATTTAATAAATCTAGGTGGAGATGTCCTCCCAATAAGTACATCTCCTCCGTTCACTTGTGTTTCGGGTTCTATTATCCCATCTACTTCTGAGAGTAACCTGTATGATTCAGCAGATTTAAAACCTCTAACCCCTCTTTCTGGGATCTCAAATTTATCAACTTCTCCACCAGGATACTTTCTTTCCTCAGCATCATACGTTCTGAAAAAATGACTGCGTGCAAGTCCTCTCTCAATTGAAGCTTTATTTATGATGATTGCATCTTCAATATTGAATCCTTCAAAACTCATCATAGCAATGATGAAATTTTGACCTGCTGGTCTCTTATTTATCCCTATGATTTCCATTGGACTAGTTTTTACTAGGGGTTGTTGAGGGTAATGTAATGTATGACCTCTAGTGTCTAATCTTAAATGCATATTTGCCGCAAATAATCCCAATGCTTGCTTTACCATCCCTGCTTCATATGTATTTCTCGGAGATTGGTTATGTTCTGGAAATGGAATAATAGATGCACAAATTCCTAGAATTGCAGCAGGTGATATTTCTAAATGAGTATGTTCAGCGGTTATATCTTCCTCAAACATCGCAATATATGCATTTTCTTCTTCTTCAGCATCTAAATATTCAATAATACCTTTTTGAACTAAATCCGACCAAATATATTTCTTTTGTTTTAATTTTTCTATATCATCTTTTGAAACAAGCAGATTTTTATTCTTTAAAACAAACAAAGGTCTAGTTGCCCTACCCGCATCACAATTTATCTGAATTTCTTTTGATTCATGATAATACCCAATATTTACATGTTGGCCAATCTCACCTTTCCTTCTTTTTTCTCTAAGTTGTCGTATGAATGGGTTATACTGTTGATGTATACCTACTAATTTTCCATTTAGAAAAACTTTTACTTTATCTCCTTTTACATTTTTAACCTCATTTATGGGAATAACTCCTAAATCAATTAATATGTTTTCAATAATTCTCTCGTCGGTTCCAACAGATATTATTGAAGCTAACCCTAGATTCTTGACTAAACCACAATTTGGCCCTTCAGGAGTTTCCGCAGGGCAAATTTTACCCCATTGCGTTGGATGTAAATCTCTAGCTTCAAAATGTGGCTGACTCCGACTTAATGGTGATATTACTCTTCTTAAATGGCTTAAAGTGCCAACATGATTAGTTCTATTTAAAAGTTGGCTGACTCCTGCTTTACCTCCAACCCAATTTCCAGTTGCTAATGCGTGTCTAATTCGCTCCGTAATAACATCTGCTCTTACGGCAGTTTTAATATTTGGAGCTCTCCCTCGAACAGCTGTTCTTTCTAATTGATATTTAATATCTTTAACAAGGTTTAAAAAGGCTACTCTAAATAAGGATGTGAATAATTCACCTGCTAATTTTAACCTCTTATTTGCATAATGATCTTTATCATCGGGTTCTCTTAAACCCAAAGCAAGTTCCATTACTTTCTGGGCCATTTGTCCCAAATAGTAAGCTTTTTTAATTCTATCTTCTTCATCATTACCTATATGAGGTAAAAGATATCGATCTAAAACTTGGAGGGCTCTTCTAATACGATAATCTTTCGTTTGACCGATTGCAACTCTTTTTCCTATATAATCAAGTGCATTCTGCTGAGATTTCTCTGGATCTTTTAATACTTGGATCTCAGACGCAACATCTATTACAGGAATTAATTCTTTTTGAATCTCATCATTTTCTGATATTGCTTCAAAAATCTCTCTATCAGAATGTAATCCTAAAGAACGCATTAATATTGCTAAAGGTATCTTCCCTGGAACTGAAGGGAATGATACTCTTAGATTACCATCCTTCTTTCTCTCTATTGTGACGGGTGCCCTAAAACCACTTCTTGTCGAAAAAACTTTAGCCTGATGAGTTGCACTTGAACTTCTGCTCGCTTCTTCCGCCAAAATCCTATTCGGGGCAAGATCTTCTTGAGTAACAAGAACTCTTTCAGTTCCATTGATAATGAAATATCCACCAGGATCTAATGGGTCTTCTCCTCTATTTATAAGTTCTTGTTCAGAGAGGCTTTCTAACGGACAACGACAACTTTTAAGCATTATCGGAATCTTTCCAATGTATATATCTAACGTTTCTTCAGCTTCTTCTCTTTGTGTTCTCTCATCAATCGTTATTGGGGTCATTTCTAATGTAATATCTGCCGCATAACTTAATTCTCTAATTCTTGCTTCAATTGGAGTAATTTCCATAGTCGCGCCATCAGCTTCTCTTACTTTAGGTACTCCAACCTTGATTTTTCCAAATTTTATTTTAAAACCTGGAATATCAGGAATCACTTCACCAGACTCGTCAACAATTAT
>Ga0209635_10002488_pt1 | contig 14120 bp, 16 predicted proteins | sample DeeMarSWOR230_32_FD_187463 | JGI IMG/M metagenome (GOLD analysis project Ga0209635, IMG submission 187463) | Marine sediment microbial communities from White Oak River estuary, North Carolina - WOR-2-30_32 (SPAdes) (version 2) | ecosystem: Environmental > Aquatic > Marine > Intertidal zone >... | reverse complement strand
CAAAGGTCCAAATGTTCTTTTATAACTTTTTGTGCTTCAATGTAGTCAGGTAAAGATGTAAATTTTGAATACATGTTATCATGCTCTTTCAGGGCTTCTTTAACTTCTAGCTGAGGACTCAGGTCTTTTAATGTAAATTTCTTATACCATCTATCCAATGCAACTTTAAGTCTATTTTTAGCAGGATCGATTTTATCTTTTTTAAACTGAGTTATTTTTCTTACAGCTTTATATACTTTCTCCCTCTCTTTTCTATCATTACACATTGGAATTATGTCAATTCCTCCATATAGATAGTCAGCATTATATCCACAATTACGTGCAGAATAGAACATTGCTTCTACACATTTCAATACAAGTGTTCTATATTCAGAGGGTGTTTCTATTCCTAAAGGAATTGCACCTCTAGCAGTGTTCTTAGCAACTATGCTATCATCTGTTACCGCTCGAACAAGGCAACCAAGTACTTCAGATTTTTTACCATAAATCTGTTCTAAAGGTATTCTCAAATCTAATGCATGAGGTATGAATCGTTCTGCATATATACCATAGGCATTATTGAGACATTGGTATACAGTATCATTATTTAAATTCCCAGTAATCTGATAGTTTCTGAACGTTTCTAAACATTCGTTTGTAAAATCTCCTATATGTCCAATATGAATGATAGACTTTCCTCTACTACCTGCCATCGGTTTTATAACTGCTTCTCCAAATTCATTCAAAATGAGCGTCTCAATTTCTTTTGCAATTTTCTTATTGAATGCAAATTTACCGTCGGATTTTCTTATTATCGGAAATCTTGGAATCAGTATGTGATCTATTGTGGTGATTCCTTTTTTTCTAAAGGCATCTTTTGTCCTTGTTTTTAAGTTAGAAATCCATTCAATTCCATATGAATTTAATACGTTTATCCCAGCCATTTCAAAATTTTCTGTACTGATTTCTCTAAGATTTTTACTCGTGGCTCTATTAACTATAGCATCTATATCTAAACTTTTAATTACATCGTAGGTGGATTCAGATGATTTAAAGAGGAATTTTTTAAGATTGATTAATTCAGTTTCTATGTTTCTTTGTTTGAACTCATCTAGTATTGAAAATTCGTCCAAAGTTATTTCATCAGTTGCAATTCCAATTTTCATGATTTAATTAACAAAACAAAAGGACTTAAATCCTTTATTAGTTATAAATTTTTTAATTGGTGGAAAAAAGTGACGATAAATCTTGAGAGGATCCTTGACACGACGCTGAGGGAGGGTACACAAACACCTGGTGTTATCTTTAGCCCTGAGGAAAGTAAAAGACTTGCAGAAAAGCTTTATTTCGCCCTTAAAGAGAGAGGTTATGAAGGAAGTTTTATCGAGATAGGACATCCTTACAACCCAGTACTCCGTCCACAAGTAGAAATAGTTGCAAATTATTTTAAAGAAAGAGGGTATGATGATGTCACTCCAGTTAGCCACTGTAGAACTCTGCAAAGTGATATAGATACAGCATGGGAGATAGAGAAAGAATTAAAACATCCTGGAATTTGTGTTTATATGGCAACTTCTGAAAAACATTTAATCCACAAGTTAGGGAAAAAATATGAGGAAGCTTTGAAGATAATTGAAGATGTCGTGAGCTATTCCAAACACGAGCTAGACTTTTCTATAGTTGAATATACAGCTGAAGATGCTACCAGTACTCCCTTGGATCGCCTGATAGAGGTTGCTAACGTTGTAAAAGATGCTGGAGGTGATGTCTATAGAGTCGCGGATACAAAAGGTCAGATGTTACCTTCAGAATTCGGAAAACTCATAGAAGGTCTCGTTAAAAACACTGATATTCCGATAGATCTGCATTGTCACAATGATTTTCACTTAGGTATAGCTAACTTATTGGCAGGTCTCGAAGCTGGTGGAACAGGAATTCATACATCAGTTCTTGGTCTTGGTGAGAGGGTGGGTATCACACCTCTTTCAGGAATTGTAGCTGTTTTAGAGGAAAAATATGGTATTGATACGAAAGTGAATAAAGAAAAACTTTATGACTTATGTAAGTATGTCTCTACTATTTCTGGAATCAGGATTCCAAAAAACTTTCCAATTATGGGTGAAGATGCAGTTAAGCACAAAGCTGGTATACATCAAAAAGCTGTGCTTAGGGATCCTAGCACTTATGAAACATTTAAACCAGAAGATTATGGTAGGGAGAGAGAATTTGAAATTGGACCCATGGTTTCAAAAGAATTGATAAATGTAATGTTTAACGTGGATAGAGAACAGGCAAATGACATAGCAAAGCGGTTAAGGCAGTACTCTGCAGAAAGAGGAGGTAGAGCGCTCAAGAAAGGAGAGGTTGGAAGAATACTGAACGAAGAATTTAACATAAAACCGGATATCGCTTATTTAAACGATGGTTTTGGCGGAGTTGTGGGAATTGAGGTAAAACCCCAATTTTTCTCAGGGGAAGTGGCAGATAAGATAAATAAAATTTCTTTAGACGATGATGACTGTGCAATCTCTAGAATATATAATGTCACAGGTGGGTTTGAGTTATGGTTGGTAATTGAAAACTGTAAAAACCAAGGGACTTACGAACGTACGCTTAACAAGATAAGAGAAATACCAGGTGTGGAGAAAACGATTACGATGACTATTCTCGACGAATATTGATAATTAAATCTTCCATTTCCCTTCTTTTATCAGAGTTTTATTATCGATTTTTAAAGTTGGTTTAATTATAATACCGTCCACATGAAATTGTATGTAGTTATTTCCTCCACCTTCCAGATTGTTTCCAAGAGCCATATGCAGTGTGCCGTAAACTTTTTCATCTTCCAAGACATTCCCAATAATTTTTGCCTTTGGGTTTGTTCCAATCCCTATCTCAGCTATGAGTTTGGATCTTTCTCCGAGTTGTTTAAGGACTCTGTTCAGCTTTGGTGAATTCTCTACCTCTTCAACATAACCATCTTTTACTGTAAGTTTGACTTTGTCTCCAAAGTCTCCTATGTGGTCAAATACTATGGTTCCGTTGCATGTGCCTTCTTTGGGTGCTGTTGCTACTTCTCCGGCTGGTAGATTGCCCCAATGTCCACTTCTATGAATTTTTCCTTCATCATCATGCCATGTTCTATCTTCTACAGAAAAACTGACATCAGTTCCATTCTTGGAAGTTATGTGAATCTTCCCAGAATCTTGTAAAGCTTTTTTCATCTTCTTACACAATCTATCAACCTCGTCATAATCAGCGGTCAAACCTCCTTTTTCGAATGAAAACTTTGTTACCCTAGGCATCGAAGCTATTCTTGCTCCTGCCTCACAAGCTTTTTTTCTAGATTTTGTATGACTTATAGAATGATAAGTTACTGCTATGACAACATCGCTTTTTTTCATCGCTTCTGTAATTATTCTCGGTGGTTCTTCCCCATCTCTACTCGTAGGCTCCATAACGATTAGAAAAGTCTCGAGGTTTATTTGTCTAGAAGCGTTATATAGAAGCTTGCCAAATCTTAGCATTTTCCTATCTGTGACTATCAGAACTTTCTCTAAAGGTTTTATATTTAGGCATTCTGACACAACAGTAAGTGCTCCAGCTTTCATATTCCTAATTAAAGAAAGTATTTATAAATGTCTCTTTTAAATCTAATCAAGAGGTGATATGTATTAATAGAACGGCTTTAGGGTTTATCCTTGTTATAATTTCTTTTGTCGCATTTGTATTTTTAAAACAAGTTGAAGTCGTATCGCCTACAGGATATGCTTTTGGTGTGACTTTTGGTCTTTTTGGTCTTTTGATTGGCTTAGCACTAGCCGTCCCTCCATTTATCTTCCTTATGAGAAGAGAAGTTTTTGGAAAGGAAGATAGACTTGAAAGACTTGCTGAAAGGGCATTAGGCAAAACACTTGCTACTTATGGAGATAGAATAAGGGCAAGTCTAGGAAAACCAGAAGAATACAGTGTGGCTAGGAGAACAGCAACAGCAGCTCTTAGAGAATTATCATATCTTACAGATGACCCTGTTGAAAGATATGAAGCCCTTCACCGTGTGGGAAAGTTGATGATAGATCGTTATCCAGAGGCTAGAAGAACTATGGGTGGGGCTTTTTATGGAGAACGAAAGTAAAGATGAAGAATTTCTTTATGAATTACTGGAAAGAGAAACACAACCTTATATAAAGAGTATAAGTAAAGAAAAAAGAGAACTTGTAAGAAGATTGCATAGAAGAGCTGCTAGACTAGTAGCACAATCAGAAGAACTATCAGATAAAGAATTTCGTGAACAAGTTGACAAGGTAATAAATCAGTATTCAAATGAATCTATTGATCTTACTGAAGCTGTCCTTTATAGAAACTTCGATGGGGTATACTTGGCCTTCATTATACAAACTCTATTAAGTTTGCGTAAAGATTTTCAACCACCACAACCCTACATAAGTTAAATTTTTATGTGTGAAAAAATCACATTCGCACTATCAAGTTATTTTTAAACCTTAATAAAAAAGAAAAAGTTGGAGTAAAAATTTATAATTTGTATTTCATTGCTTTAAGTACTTCATTTGCAATTATTTTACGACCTTGTGATTTATTTCCTGATTTGATTGGCCTATATTCCATATTTATCACTGAAAAATAGTGACATATTATCCTATTTAAAGATTTCTATACTTGTAACTACATATTAGTGGCACTATGAAAAAAACGATGGTTGAACTATGCAAAAACCAGATGAAACTACACTTAAATCTAAAATAGAACAAAACTAATCTAATTTAAAGATGATTTAATGGTTCGACTAAGTTTCCTTGGAGCGATGAATACAGTGGGTGCATCAGGAATATTAGTTGATACAGGAACAGAGAAAATCGTCTTAGATTATGGGACAAAGATTCAAGAGATACAATCAAAGTTTCCTTTGCCAATAGAAGGAAGAGTAGATGCCATATTGTTAAGCCATTGTCATATAGACCACAGTGGTGGAACCCCCATACTGTTTACAAAGGGAAACTCTTGCTCTGTATATGCAGTAAACGTGACAAAGCCCTTAGTCAACTTGCTCCTACTTGATTCTGTTAAAATCAGCAGGGAAGAAGGAGTCCAACTACCGTTCACAAAGGCTGACGTAAGAGAAACGATAAAAAATTTCTCAGCAGTTAACTATCGTGTGCCATTCAAGCTACGTAAAACAAAGGTCACAGGCTTTGACGCAGGCCACATCCCAGGCTCTCAGATGGTATTCCTAGATTTTGGAGATAATAGTTTGCTTTACACAGGAGATTTCAACACAAACGATACTCGTTTGTTAAAAAAAGCTGATCAGAACTTGCCAGAAGTTGACTTTCTAATAACAGAAAGCACATACAGTGATAGAGAACATGGTGAGAGAAAAAAACAGGAAAATTTCTTGGTAAAAATAATAAACGATACTCTAGCTGTTGACGGTGTTTGTTTGGTAGCTGGGTTTGCTGTTGGAAGGTTAGATGAAATAATGTTGGTTTTAGATAGTTATGGTATAGACTATCCTGTTTATTTGGATGGAATGGCAAAGAAAGGAGTGACAATCATAAACCAGTTTAATAATCTGCTTAGGAAGCCAAAGAGTTTGGATAAAGCCTTGGAAAAGGTAGAATATGTTAAGGATGATAGGATGAGAAAGAGAATAATTAAACAGCCTTGCGTCATCTTGACCACTTCTGGCATGCTCTCAGGAGGACCGATAAACTATTACCTGAAAAGACTTTACGACGACAGAGACAATAGTTTGGTTTTGACAAGCTATCAAGTAGAAGGTACGCCAGGGAAGAGATTATTGGAGACAGGAAGATACACTACAGAAGAGGTTGATTTAGATTTAAAGATGTTTGTTAAACGTCTGGATTTCTCTAGCCATGCAGGAAGAGGTGATCTGTTCAAATTCGTAGAAAGGGTTAACCCTAAAAAAGTTTTTTGTATACACGGAGACCATACAGAAGAGTTTGCTTCAGAACTTAAAGAAAAAGGTTTTGATGCTGTTGCTCCTTTGGCAAACAATAGGATATTTGAAGTTTAGAAATATCATATTTATAAAGATTACTTCTAGGTGGTAACATTTAAATAATTATTACCTTTAAATAGTAACATATGGACCTAGACAACCAAATAGAGATATGTTCATACCATTATCAAAAATGGAAAGAATTGGCTTTTTCCTCAGATAATCTGAGTGAAAGTAGAAAATGTCTGAGGAAAGCGTTTTTCTGGCTCGAGCTTCAGACTGCTTTCATAACCCTGTTCGCAGTAGAAAGACTCAAGGGACATGATCCTGAGTTCAAGACAAAACTAATTTCTGCAAAGGCAAACTTGTCAAAGAAACTGGTCGAATACGCAAAGGAAATATTGAATGAATTGAATTTCTAAATGTTATTTTCTCTAAAAACAAATTCTAATCATGAAGAAGAAGGTAAGGACTAGAAAAAAACCTAAGAAAAGAAGTAAAAAGAAAGTAGTGTTTCTAGTCATCGATGGCTTAGCAGACTTGCCTATAGATAAAAAAACTCCTCTGAGCGAAGCAAATAAACCTAATCTAGATTATATGACAAAGAACGGTGTTACTGGCATGCTTCAAGTCATAACAAAGTCTCTGTGGGAAAAAACTATAGCACGAACTAGCATAAGCCACTTAGCAAACATAAGTCTACTCGGTTATAATCCGAAAAAATACAATCTTAAAAGAGGTCCTCTGGAAGCGGTGGGATCTAATCTACCTTATAAAGAAGGCCATTTGGCTTTAAGATGTAACTTTGCAACCGTTGACAAGGAATTGATAGTAAAGGACAGAAGGGCTGGAAGAAATAGCTTGGGCCTAGACAAAGTTGCAGGATATATTAATGAGAATGTTAAGATAGGTCCAAGATTCGTTTTTATGAGAACTTATGGACACAGAGCTGTTTTGATAATAAAGATGGATTTGAGCGATAATATTAGTGAGAGTGACCCTGAATTTGTAGGTAAAAAAGTTAAGAGAGTTAGTGCACTAAAAAAAGATGCACTTATTTCAGCAAAGATTGTTCAAGACTTTATAGATAAATCACATGATGTGATAGAATATCATCCTGTTAATGCTAAAAGGATAGAACAAGGTGTACCACCTGCAAATTATATTTTGACTAGAGAGGCTGGAAATAGTTTAGTAGCTTTACCGAATTTTAAGAGAAAACATAAGATTAAAAAAGCTGTTTGTGTAGCTGAGAACGGAGTTATTAAAGCCACTTGTCTTCTAGCTGGTTTTGATTCTATAACAGTAAGAGAAGAGGATGTTGATAAAAATTTAGAGTTTATCTTTGACAGTATTAAGAGTGCTTTAACAGAGTATGATTTTGTATTTGCTCACATAAAAGGAGTGGATGAAGCAGCTCATGACGGAAATTTTGAATTAAAGAAAAAAAGGATAGAAGAAATAGATAAAAGACTGGAATTTTTTAGGAGTTTTAGAGGTATACTAGTCGTTACTTGTGATCACATAACTTCTTGTGAAACAAAAAAACATATGTACGGTCCTGTCCCAATCCTAGTTTTTGGGAAGGGTAATGATAAGGTAAAAACTTTTGATGAGTTTTCTGTAAAAAAGGGTAAGTTGAAAAATTATACTGGAAAGAAATTATGGGAATTTATTTTTAAGTAAACCTCTTTTAGAACAAAACCGAATTATATATTGCAATGAAAGTTAGAAACCTGAAGATACGGAAAATAATTGCAACTAATGTTCAAAAAACAATTGAACTTGAGCTGGAAACTTCTAAAGGAATTGTTAGAAGTTCTGTTCCCATAGGTACTAGTAGAAGTAAGTATGAAGTTGTTTTTTTAGACGTGGAAGACGTTATAAGGAAGTTTTCCTTGATAAAAAAACATTTTTTAACCAGAGAATTTAAGAGCCAGAAAGATGTTGACAGTTTTCTAAGACTGATAGATAAAAGCCCTAATTTTAAGGAAATAGGTGGGAATCTGGCTCTAGGTATATCTTCGGTTTTTCTAAAAGCTTTTGCTCTAGAAGAAGGAAAGGAAGTCTTTGAATTTTTGCTAAAAGGGAATGCTTTTTTACCGAAACCTATTTGTAATGTTGCTGGTGGTTGGGCAGGAACTTGGGCAGCAGACATACAGGAATTCCTTTTTGTACCGGTTCACCAAAAATCGTTCCTTGATTCAGTGATGAAAATTGCAGATTCTTATGTTGAGGTTGGTAAAGCTCTAAAGGAAAAAGATCCTAATTTTGTTTTTTCAAAGAACATAGAGTCTGGATGGGTTAGTGGTTTGCCATCAGAGGAAATTTTAAGTATTCTGACAAAAATTGCGAATGAAAACACATTGAAAATAGGTTTGGATGTTGCTGCTTCACATCTATGGGATGGTACTTATTACAACTATGGAAATTCAGGAATAAAACTTAGCAGGCCAGAGCAGAGATCTTTCATGGAGGAGATTGCAAAGAAGTATCCAATTTACTATATAGAAGATCCTTTTCATGAAGACGACTTTTTAACGTTTAGTTTTTTAACTAAAAAACTACAGCCAAAGCTTATTTGTGGTGATGATCTGTATTCTACAAACTTGGAAAGATTGAAGTGTGGTCTAGAGCAAAAAGCTACGAACGCTATACTGATAAAACCAAACCAAGTTGGAACTATTACTGATGTGATGAATGTAATAAAAGAAGCGAGGAAAGAGATGTTAGTAACGGTTATGTCACACAGATCAGGAGAAACAGAAGATACGTTGATATGTCATTTGGCCGTAGGTCTGGGTTGTGAATTTATCAAACTTGGAATTGGTGGTGAGAGAGCGTTAAAGATAAATGAATTGATAAGGATTGAGGAAAAGCTTAAAAGTTGAAAGAATTAAGTTCAAAAATAATTATTTAAATAGTTTTCATTTCTAATGAAAATCATGTTGCTCTTGATACTTGGAATGATAGATATCATAGCTGGAGGTATAATATTCATAAATCAAAGTATAGGTATTGTTAACTATGTAGGACTGGTATTGATTTGGAAAGGAATCATAACAATTTTCTACTATATTAAATCTAAGGTTAGAAGGAGATAGCATGATAAACTTCACGTTTTTAATATTTGGTTTGGTGGACATTATAGCCGGAATTATAATAATTTTTAGCAGTGGTTTAATTCTAGGGGACCTTGCAAAATATGTTGGTATAGTTCTGATAGGAAAAGGGATTTGGACTGTAGTCACAAGCATCATAAAGTCGTAATCTTAATCAAACACTCCAGTGATTTTACCTGTTATGTGAGCTTCTCCACCAGTAGGAACAGCTAGAACTTCACCACAAACCAAGCATCTAACCTCTGTCGAGGCTTTGCTAAAAATTGTTTGGTTGTTGTTACATTTTTTACAAGCTACTTGATAAAATTTACTTTTTGACGCCCTAACTAATTTTTTTCTCATGTTTTCACGATCTCAAATTTCTTAGCTCTCCATCCTGACCCACGAGTATGTTTTTTCCCACAAACTGTACATTTGAACCTTAAATCAACCTTCTTAGTAGCCTTTTCATGGTCGGGTTTTGATTTTGGAAAACTTCCATAACCAGCCAATTTCCGTTTGAACCTTCTCTGACCCTGAGCTAAAGTTCTTCTTGTCCTTCTCTTTGATATTTCAACTGTATGCTCTGTGTGTTTGCGACAGTAGTTACAATAAACTTTTACTTTTTTTGGGAATCTCATTTACTCACCTTAAACTTTTCTGCTACACCTCTTTCTATTAAAACTTTAATGTTTTCTTCTGGGAGTTTGGCTATGTCTCCTTTTTTAAAGGGGCCGTATGCCTTAAGATCGCTACCAACAAATTGTGGTACATCTTCTTTAAAAACTATTAGACTAACAAGCTCTTCTTTTTCTTCGGTCATTATTTGATTTAAAGTGGCTTTTCTCCTTTCTTTAATGAAGTTGACCAGTTTGTCAAAAAACTCCTTTTCTTCTTTTGTCAAGTTTTCTGGTGGAATTTTTGTCCTTGCAGATATTAGGGACTGATTCAAGATTTTCCTCTCCCTTCTGTTGAACACATCTTCTATAAGTCTTTCAACATTCTTTACCTCTAGAGTAACTTTTCTATCAGTTTTACTCTCTGCTAACTTCTTTTTTCTCTGTAGATAAGAGTTTACATTCTTGTAGAAACTATTTGGGAGTTCAGTAAGTTTAGGTAACCTTTGTTCTTCTCTTTGAATCTTTCTTATCAATTCGAACGTTATCGTTTCTTCTGCCATTTTCTTCACTGATTATATATTATAAGAAAAGATAAAAGGTTTATTTAATGTATATGGTCTGGAAATTGAAACATAATGTCATCTTTTTTTCCTTTTCCCCAGTCTTTTCTGTCCTTTTCCAATTTTTCTAAATGGATAGTTGACGGGATTTTTTATTGTAATCTTGTCAGTTCCAGCTTTACAGGTTTCATCAGGAACACAAACTTTAAAATCTTGGTAAAAAGAGGGATTATCACAATTAGGAGGTAGTAGATTTCTGCTCTGTCTTAAATGCCATCTAAGCTGACTTCTTAAATAGTTCGCTCTTAAAGGAGGATAATTTTTTTCGTTCCACTCTTTCAATTTCTTTTCCAACTTCTCTGCACTCCAACCCATATTCTTCAAGAAGTTTATTAAGACGAAAGTGCTCCTCTTCCTTCCATCAGCAAGCCCCTTGTTGATTAATTTAATACAAGGTGGGAATAATTCCTCTGGAATTTCTTTTATCTTTCTCATTCTCATTGATTTTGGCAACTCTTCCTTAACTTCAATCTTAAACTTTGATGCCCAGTCTAAAGCTTCGACAACTAAAGCTTCAGAATCTCTCATCTTAACTTTTTGGACCAAAAACCTATCATCTACTTTAGCTTTTTCTGGTGACGCATGTTCTTTTTTGAATCTGTCTATCTTATCAGGTTTGATTGGCAAACTAACAAGAAAAGTCTTTTCATGAAGACTATATGGCAATCTGAATAGATGTCTAGAACCGAAGATATCCATGGTAATAATCTTAAACGGCTCGATACCTTCACCACCTGTAATCTCGTTTATAGATTTACCAACCTTTTGAGCGATGTTTACTGGGTTGTCGAGAGCCAAAATTTCTTCCTTTAACCTATCCTTTGTATACCATTTTAGATATTCCATAATTTTTTGTAAAATATCGGGATACAACGAAGCAGATTGTTTTAAGTTTATCTTTTGAGGTAATGTTTCAAAAGGTACGCCAATATGAAACCCCTTTCCTCCAGTAAATTTTACACTATAATTGGAAAGTCCATGCTCTTTCAATGCTTCGATTATTTGTTTAACTGCAACTTTTGCTATTTCAAAATCGTTTACATCAGGGTCTATGAATATGTCCCATCCTGATCTTAAACTATCCAACTCTGGTTTCGTAAGACCAACATCCAGCTTCATGGGTTGGTTCCATCTTTCAACGCTTCCATGAAAGGAAACGGTCCCTTGGGAGACTGCTTGAATTATATCTCGAGGATATTGGATAACATCTGGGCGCTTGCCAAATCTTCCATCCTTATAAACAGAAATTACTTCTCTGTTCTTCGCTATTTCTAGTAAAGCTTGTTGTACAAATTTTTTAGAATACCAGTCCATTAGTTTTTTAATTACCATACCAATCATGAGAAGGGGAAAAAACTTCTCAAATTATATTAAGAAAGAATATTTAAATTAACGTCTTTAATTAACAGTTCTTTTTTTCATACAACCATTTAAAAATAAAATCTCCTAGAGCTTGTACTAGAATCTGATAAGTTAAGGTTGGTACTGGGTCTTTTTGATAATCCTTCACTCTTCCACTCCAATTAAATTCAACCTGCATTCCAATTCTCTTGTCCTTATTTTTTTTATTATAATCAATGATATGCTTGGTTAGAACATAGTTTTTTGAACCCTTAAAAAGCCATGTTGACACTGCAATCTCCAAATTGTTTCTTATACCCATCTGACTGAAAACCTTATCAATAAAATATATGAACTCGTCCTTGAATCTAAAAGCCTCCTTTTCTCCACCTATTGATAAATAATCATCACCAAAGCCGAACAGTACATCGAACTTTCTTTTAGAGCTCATACCATGAATCGAGACTAACGCTTTCGGATTCAATTGATCTATCAATCTATGATATTCCATCAGGTATGGTAGATATGTCTTATCTTTATGGATAAGTAAGCAAGAAGTTTTTGATTCTCCCTTTCCTGTTTTAGGAAAAACTTTTACAAAAAGTCTTAAACCTTTACCTAAGTCCTCAGGAGGTCTTGATGCATCGGCTCTAGTTCGTTCAAATAAAGGAAATATATAGGCAGATCGAAGATAATTAGCAGCGAGCTTTGCAAGCAAATCAGTGTTCTTATCTCCAATGAATATAATTTCTTCCTTTCCAATTTTGTTTTTGACAACTATTTCATCTGTTGAGGCATGTTCTGCGGTAAACAAAATTTTATTTTTTAAAAATCTTTCCATGACATAGTATTCTATTTTATTTTCTGTAACAGGATTTATTTTCCTATGTAAAAAACTTTTTAGTTCTTTCAATGTTTTGAACATTAGGTAGTCTCTTTTTTCAACCATCTTAGTAACCTTTCAAGTTTTGTATAATCATACATACTAACTTCATTTTTTACATATTCGACTATTTCTTTTGCCACGTTCAAGCTTAAAATTTTTGCCAAACCTTCGAAATGAACATTAATATTTGCTTCGATTATCACAGGCCCTTTAGGACCCTTAATCATATCTATACCGCAAATGTCCATACCTAAAGCATCTGCTGCTCTTATTGCCAACTCCCTATATTTTAAATTCAATTTTATCGGCTCACCTATTCCACCTATTGCAATATTCGCCCTTCTTTCGTCTTTTACAGCTTTTCTTTTCATAGCCCCAAGTACATCTCCACCTAAAACAAAAATACGAATATCTTCACCAGGATTTGGAATGAATTCCTCCAAGAATATTGGTTGCTTGAATCTTTCAAGAGTATCCATTAGGCTTGTGGCTGATTGTTTAGAATCGGCAAACATAACTCCTTTACCCAAACTACCTTTCAAAAGTTTCATAACAACAGGGTAATCCATCTCGTCAAGTAAAGTGTCCAGACTCTTTCTTGAAACAGTAAGGAATGTATCTGGTATAGGGAGGTGGGCCTCTTTTAATGCTAACAAAGTTAGAAACTTATCGTGGGATATAATTATTGATTCAGGTTCTATCGGTAAGTATAAATGACCTTTTAATACTGATAAAATTTTATATCCGTACCAAAGATAAGTCCTAGGTATTCTTGGGATGACAAAATCTAATTCTTTTAAATCCATACCCTTGAAAAGAACTCGATTACCATCAAGTATTATTGAAGGCATTGGCACGTAAAAGAATTTGTCGAATATTTTTTTCCCTTCATTCAATAACCATATTTCACAATCACTCCTTTCCCTTGGTCCAATTATACAACCTTTCATTTTAAGTACCTCTTGTGAACAATTCCTCAATTTTCTTAAACAATGACGATCTTTCCTTTTTCTTCATTTTCTCCACTAGAGAAGCTATCACGTATCTTGCTATGTTTTTACCAACTATTTTTTGAAAATTTGTAAAATCTGGGGAGAATGTAAATTTATCTAATATCCAGTTACCGTTGTCTAAAAATCTTAAACTACAATAATCGCAACCAACTAATTTTCTTATTTTTATTGCTATATCTTTCAATTCGTCTTCTATTGCAGCTAACTTTAGACTTTGTTTTACTACTTCATAGCTTGCAACAGTATCATCTCCAACTACGAAAATTCCTACAACTCTTTTACATTTTATAATTGACTCTATTCTTACTGGTACACCAATACTTGATAAAGAGATGACATCTTTCAGTGTATGTTTATTTGTAACCACAACTTTTTTATTAGGCGGCCTCACTATTACTGGAAACTTTATTTTTTCGAGTAGTTGATTTAACGAAATATTGGAAGCAACAGTTAAAAATTTTCTTGTTTCTACATTGTGTTTATTCAAATAATTAAAAAGAAGCTCTTCATTACATGAAAGTAGATAACTATCATGATTAAATGGAAGTATTCTATCCGAAAGCATCTTCAAAAGAGT